>Ga0224558_1003101_pt1 | contig 14326 bp, 8 predicted proteins | sample 714S32024metaG_FD_180682 | JGI IMG/M metagenome (GOLD analysis project Ga0224558, IMG submission 180682) | Peat soil microbial communities from Stordalen Mire, Sweden - 717 S3 20-24 | ecosystem: Environmental > Terrestrial > Soil > Wetlands > Peat | place: Sweden: Norrbotten County, Stordalen... | reverse complement strand
CCTGGGCGACGAGCCGCAGTTGTTCGATATTTGGTTTGGCCTCGTTCAGGAACTCCGGGACCTTGCGCGGCCTGTGCTCCAGGAGCCATAAGAGCCTGTGCAAAGCGTCTACGGCCGGGGCGGAAGTGCCGTCCTCCGCCGGCTGGCCGAGAGCGTTTTCGTCGCCACGCTCAGTGTAGTCGTGCAGCCGATACTTGCTCTTTCTCTTTTCGAGCAGGGCGCGGGTGCCCTGGGTAAGGCTATGCGGTCCATCCAGCTCGACGTGTGTTCCGTTGGCGAAGATGATCGCTTCGCCGGCGTCCAGTTCCGCGGCGCCGTAGGTGTAGCGCCAAAGAACATAGAACCGTGTGGCAGGGTCGAGACCGGCAAGGCTCGTCTGGCCGCTTTTGGAGCCGACGGTCTTGGAGAGCTTGCCCAAGATGGTTTCGAGAACTACCGTTTCGACCTCAGCCAGGAACCGCTCGGCGGGGACTTCCTCGCCGTTACCGTATTCCACGCGGGCGTACTTGGTAAACGCGCGCAGCCCAGCTCCAACGCAGGCGATCACCAGATCTGCGCCGGAAATCCCCATCTCCCAGAGCGTGTCCACCCGTTCGCGAACAATGCCTCCAAGTTCTGGAACCACGTCCGTCTCGTAGTTCCCCGCCTTCGACGACTCGTCGCGTTTCCGGGCGATAAGGAAGATGCTGGAGGCGAGAGCGGAGGAGTCTTGTGCACGAAGTCGGCCAGAGGTCTCAGTGTCAAGCGGCCAAGCCTCGGTTACGCTGAATCCGGCTTTTCGCAAGGCTTCAACCAATGTTGACCATCCGAGCGTTGTCTTGTGCGCATAGACGGTTGTCATTTGTCCACCAGACTTCAACACCCGATACGCCTCCTGAAATGCTCGGAGCATCATTTGTTCATAGGCCTGTTTTGCTTTTACTCGGTCCCCTCCATGACGCCCAGGATCAGCTATGGCCTCCTGCCTCTTGGGTGTGAGGCTGGTGGCGAAGTGTTCTGGATACAGCTTGCCAATGCTTCTCTTGAGCCACACGAAGAAAAAGTCCGAGATGTCAGCATAAGGGACGTTGTCGTAATATGGCGGGTCGGTGATCACTGCATCAAGTGAACCAGAGGCCATCGGAAGCTCTAGCGCTGACCCTCGGATGACGGTTGCAGCACGGTCCAATCGGAGATCTTCCAAGTTTCCTAGAACCTCTTTGAGGCTTCCTGTCCAGCAGGCAATCTGGTCGTTGAACGGATTGGCCTCAGCAAAGTCCCATACCATCGCTAGGGCCTGCCGTCCGAAGGTGTGAACTATTCCGCGCCCACCATCTGCTTTAAGCACGCAGTGGGCGGAATTGAAGTCCGCCTGTTTGTCCAAGACGCAGGCTAGAGCAGTTGCCACCGCCTTGCCGCTGTCCGGCGAATGGCCCAGTGATTGCATATTGTTTTCAGCTTCAGTGATCGCATGGCAGAAGGACAGTAAGGAAAATCTCTGTCGCGGCGTAAAAGCATCACCCCAGGTTCGGATTCCATAGGGACGAACAGTGATGCCTAGCGAGTTATCCTGACAATCCTTGGAAAGGCCTGCAATCGGTTCCGCCGGTTCCGACAAATGCGTGTTGCTGCAGAAACTGTCGATACGGCTCCTCAGTGTTCTTTCGTCTGGAACAAATTCTTCGTAGTCAGTGGCAGAAAGATACGTCTTTCCCATTTTTCCGACTTGCGTGCAGACGATTGACATGAGCTGCTGGTTCATCCGTCCGGACCATCCTTCACTCTTCACGTAGCCGATGTCGGCGACAGTGCCGCAAAAGGGACAGGTGGCGTTGCCGGCTTTGGAGAACGCGGCAGGATCGAACCCGAGACCCTTCTCGGACCGCGCTTCGATGACTTCAAAACGAACTTCCTTTTTCCCCTTCGGTGCGATCATCTTCATCGCTACATACTGGTTCTCTTTCTTGCAGAGCCAGGTCTGTTTAACCAAAGGGACAATCGCCCCGCAGGCGGGATTCTTGCACTTGACCGTCCGAGTCCAGAGGTATGCCACGGGCATGAGATAGCCAGCCGGCACTTCCTCGGCGTCATGCTCCTTGAGCCAGTTGGACTGGATCGCCGGTTTCTTCCCTCTGTATTGTGGGTCGGGAATCAACGGGTACAAATCCCCAATCTCGGCCCCGACTTTCTTCAAGACCCACTTGCCCCAATAACCGACCTCTTCTGCCAGTCCTCCCCAAGTTGCCTCGCCTTTCTTATTCTTCGGGCCGGTCATGCCGCGCGCTGTCGTGTCGGGGTTGCCGTACTTCTGCGGATAGACGAGCGTGCATAACTGGACGATGTGGGCGACGGGATTCAAGTCGAGGGCATAGGCTTCACACCCCAGCCGAAGGGCTTCAAGCGGAATCGCCCCGCCGCCGGCAAACATGTCGAGCACACGCGGTCGCGGCGCGCTTCCGGCGGTGATGTCCTCCATCGTAACCTTGGTGCCGGAGAACTTGAACTCCTCCACCCATCCGGGCTTGGGCATGTTACCCGCCTTCCAGTCGGCGACTTCCTGCGTCAACCGATCGGCATGGGCGGCGAGAATATGCCTTTGCGCCTCCTGGATGGTCCGCGGCTCGCCGGGGTAAAGGCAGAGGGCCTTCACAAACTTCGCGGAGTTGGCGCGACCCAAGGACTTCTTCTTCTCATTTGACCCGTTATTGGGCACAAACCGCGAAGCTGGGACCAGCGCGCCATAGACGGCCGCGCGGCAAGCGACCAGCGGCCGACGGGCCCACCAGAGGTGCAGGGTGGAAATGTGTCCTTTGCGGACGTTCTTCTCCTTGCTGGCCGATGCGGAAATAGCCACGATAGGCAAGTAGTCTTCGATCAGGCGTTTGTCATCCGCCATTGGCAAGTCCCTCGTTCAGGATTGCGGCCATTACATCGAGCTTCTCAATGACCTCGGGATGGATTTCCTCCGCCTTCATCTCGGCCGCAATCTGGAAGTAGTCCTTTTTTGACAGCCGGCACTCAGCCCGCTCCAGCAAGCCGGGCAGGATGGATTTGCTGGCCGGGGTGGAGATCACGTAATCGCTGTCCTTGAGCGGGTCCTTGAAAGTGGGCGGGGGAAAGTTCTCGTTCATGAACTCCTCCGCCCGCGTCCGGCTATCGATGGAAAACAGATCCGGCTCAGGCCCGGCCACAAACCGCAAGAGAGCTTCTGGGTAGAGAAGGTAGTTCTCGATCTCGTAGCGCCGCCACCGCAAGAGCATAAGGTTGTCCGCGGCAATCTCGCGGTCGGGCAGGTTCCGGTTGTCCCCGTCTAACAGTAGAACACCCTTTACCGCCGGTGAAATCGCCTTGAGGCCGAAGAAGTGAGCTTTTGCTTCACGAGCGTCGCGCCCATGAATGGGGCAGACAAAAGGGGAGTCCGCGAAGCGCGCGAAGGGGTGATTGAGAATGCGGGCGAACGCCGCAAGAATTTTGAAATTGGTCTCGTCTTCGACGTAGAGAATGTGCCGGCCGTTCTCCGCGGCCAGGATATCCAGAGAGGAGAGCCGCTTCAGCGCCTCCCGTATCTGGTCGCGGTCGGTTTCGATCGCCAGACGATGTGGGTGGCCGTAGAAAGAGAGAATTTGCTCCGGCCCTGTATCCTCCAGGAGAATCTCCGAGTGCGTAGAGATCAGAAGTTGGCAGGCCCGCTTGCGGGCGACGGTGCGCAGAAGGTCGTACACCTGGCGTTGCAGGATCACATGCAGGTGAGCGTCTGGCTCATCGAGCAGCAGCACGGAGGCGGACCGTGTATAGAAAAAGCCAAGCAATGTCAGGACCTGATGGAACCCGCTACCCGCGGAGGCAATGTCGAAGGCCGTCTTTGTCTCGCCGTGAGTGTATTCGACCCGGATGAAAGGGTCGGCTGCCTCTGCGTACTGAGGTTCCTTGATTCGGTAACTGAAAAGGCCGAAAACGTCCTCGGTCAGGGCCTGCCAGTGGCCAGTCTTCTCCTGCTGGTCTGTGCGGTAGACCTCAAGAAGAAGGTTGCGCAGTATGTCTCCCGGCTTCCCCTGCCCAACAAGACGATTCTGAAACCCTAGTTGGAGTCCGGTCTCTTCCGCGCCGATACCGGAGAAGGGCGGCACATGGACGATTTTGACATCGCGGGCCGCCGCGGGAACATCGCTGATGATATTGCCTGCATTATCCGCCAATTTGACGTAAATCTGCTCTTTGTTTGTGTAGCGCAAAGTAACGGTCAGGTGCCATTCGTCTTGCCCCGGATTCTTTCCATACAGCGTGATGGCCGCCAATTTCGGTGCACCGGCAGCCATCCCATCTTTCTCTCCTTGGCTGTAAGCCGTATCGCGATCAAACCACAGCAGGTCCATCTCGCGCAAAGGAATGGCTGTAAAGTCACCGCGGGAAATGGGAACGCCGGTTCTCTGCTTGGCTTTGGAAGACTCCGCGTGCCCCGCCATCCATCGCTGCAACGCGAGATTCCAGACCGCTACGGCTTGCAGCAACGTCGTCTTGCCGGAGTTGTTTGGACCAGCCAGTACCACGTCGTCGTTTACATCGAACGATTGCGACTGAAATCGTTTGAAACTATCAAGCACGATTCTGGTGATCATGTTGGGTCTCCTGTTGCTCGTGCTGCGACAGACTGTATCGCATCCGCCGATATATCATAGAACCTCGCTGACACCACCGGCTTCGCCGCGTGTTCAAGATGTTTCCCGGGGTTCTGGATCATCAGAGGCGTAGAGTCGGGGTTGTGCAGCGGGTCCCAAACCACGTAAAGCCAGAAGGAATCGCCGAGTTGCTGGGCCTTGTACCATTCATTGGTAGTCAGGCGGATGGGCTGGCCCTTCTTACGGCCTTTCACTTCGATTCGGCGAACGCCATGAACGGGATCGCGGTAGCCGGTCTGGGGATTCGCAGGACCAAGGCTGCGGATGTCGAAGCCGATCTTCAGATGCCCAACCTTTTCGCATTCCCACCCACGAGCCGATTCAAAGGCGAGCACTACGTCTTCGGCGGCCAGCTCGATGCGGCGCCGCATCTCCGGATCGATATCTTCGAGGATGGCGTTGATCTGCTCAGCAGCGCTCGCGGTGGAGGGCAGAACTAGCGCAGTGGCGATATGGCGTACCGGACCATGCCGGGCGATAGTCAGACGATCCAGGCCGGCCAGCCGGTCCTTCTTGGTTCGCTGGAGGTCGGCGACATCCTGCTCCGACCGCTGGCGTGCCAGGCCCACCTCCGGGGATTCCGCCTCGCGGGCGCGGAGCGCAAACACACGGGCCTCCGCCGCGTGAATCCGGGCTTTGAAGGACTTTTCCAGGTAGTCCCGGCAGACCTGTGCGTAATGCCTCCGCTCTTCCTGGCTGGCGGCGCGCCGCTCCATCTGAAGCGTGGTCTTGAGGAAGTCCGTGGCCGGACCAAGATCCAGGGGCCAAACCGTTTCCGGCGGTGAGGGGTGCGCGGGAAGGTCAATGAGAACGTCGGCCGGAAGCACCGAGAACCTGTCTTCAGGCTGCACCCCCGCTCCCGATTCCTCGCGCACGGCGACCAACTCGGCGCTGATCGGGACAAGTTTTCCCTTGCTCGTCTGGCCGCGAATGGACATCTCAAAGAAGTGCAGGCTGTAGGCGACTTCGGACTGTGTATCGATGTAGACGGCCTGGCCGGCATGTAGCCCGGCGAGGGATTCGTTGAGCTTTTCATCTACTGCCGCGTAAAGCGCGTGCCCCGGCCCGATGAGAACCGCGTCGACGTGCGCGTCCTGGTCAAGGTGCTCCTTGTGAAATGTGAGCTTGCGATAGGAAGGCTCGGGCTTGCCGATACGTTGAACGCTCTCGCGCCGCTCGGAGCGCAGGTCGGCGAGAACGTGCTCGACGCGCCAGAGGCCGTCGGCCCGCGCCTCCACCTTGAGGCCGATCTCCTGAGACGCCTTCAAAAACTGCTCCTCGACGTACTTCGGCATCAAGCGGCGCTCTTCGGCCTCGACATTCGATTTCAGGAATGACGAAAAATCGACGTTGGCCCGCGCAAGTGCCAGTCCCGTTGCCTCTTCGTATTGTTTCAGGCGGTTAGGATCGATCTGGTCGATGCGGTCGAGATACTCTTCGAGCCGCCTCGGTTCGTACGCCGCTTCGCGGAGCATTTCCGGCAAGTTCACGTCGTTGAGAGAAAGCACCTCGCCGATAACGTCGAAGACGCGGTCATCCAGGGCCACTCTCATTTGGTCGAGCTTATGGAGCAGGCGCTCCAGGATGCGCCCCTCGATAATCGGCTGGCCGTCTTCGGAGTCGCTGGCCACGAAATTGTACGCGTGGCAGTCGTCTTTTTGCCCGATGCGATGGATGCGGCCCAACCTTTGTTCCAGCCGTGTGGGGTTTCAGGGGAGATCGTAATTGATCATCAGATGGCAGAACTGAAGGTTGATGCCTTCCCCGGCCGCTTCGGTCGCCACACAGATCTGCGCCGAAGTGCGGAACTCCTCTTGCGCCTTCTTCCGCTCGCGGGGATTCATGCCGCCATGGATCTCGCAGACGGCAAAGCGCCAGGATTTAAGGTGCTCCTGGAGATGCTTCAACGTGTCCCGATGTTCGGTGAAGATGAGCAGCTTGCCGCGCCCGTCGTGAAGCTCTTGAAATTCAGCTTCGGTCAGGCACTCCTTCAGCGCCGATAGCTTCGAATCCTGGCCACGTGCGCGAACCTTCGCCGCGCGCGCCTCCAACTCGCTCAGGGCGGCGAGTTCGGCCTGGAGTTGATCCAGGCCCTGCGCCGTAGTCGTTTCGTCCAACAGGTGATCGCGCGCCTCGTCGTCGAGGTCGTCCTCGTCTTGTTCGATGTCGGTTATTCGGCCCTGCAGATAGGCCAGACGCTTTCCACGTTGCGCGGGTGGGAGATCCTGAAGCTCTCGGTCAATCTCTTGCAGCTTCTTCAGACGCCGCAGAAGCGATTCGTGAATCGCCCGTGTGGAACTCGCGAGACGCCGCTGGAAAACGGTCCGGGCAAGTGCCACGCTGTTCTTCCGCTTGCCGGTGGCCTGGGGCAGAAACTCATTGATGTAGGACGTAACGGCCTTGTAGAGATCGAACTCCTCACGGCTTAGCTTGAAGGTCACGGTGTGGCAGTGGCGGTCGGGAAAGAGCCGATTCCCATCCATATCCCGCAGGTCTTCCTTGAGTCTCCGGAGCGCCCACGGGCAATCCGGCCCCAGACGGAGAATCTCCCGGCGGATGAGCTTGACGGCTTCCTCCCCCACCTTATGTGGTTCCGGGAAGAGATCCGGATCAATGAGGCGGATGAAATGGTTGAAGCGGTCTTCATCCCCGTGGTGCGGGGTGGCGGTCAAGAGAAGTAGATGATTGTCAGCCGCGGCCAGCTTTTCGGCCAGTTGGTAGCGCTTGGTCTTATCGACCTCGTCACCCCGGCTCGCCGAGCGCTTCGTGTAGGCGCTGCACTTGTGCGCCTCATCGATGATGACCAGGTCCCAACGCTGTTGCCAGATGCGCTCTCGTACATCATCCTGTTTGGCGTAGTCGAGGGAGGTGATCACCAGCGATTCCCTCTGCCAGAGGTTGATGAGTTGCTGCTGGTCGTTGCCGGTATGAATGATCTGGAACGTCTCGCCGAAGAAGCGCATCATCTCGTCCTGCCATTGGATGGTCAGCGGAGCGGGTACCACGATCAGGCAGGTTTCGATGGCTTCGCGAAGCTTCAGTTCTTTGATCAACAAGCCCGCCATGATCGTCTTGCCTGCGCCGGGATCGTCGGCGAGCAGGAAGCGCAGGCGCGGCTGCGGGAGCATCTTGAGATAAACCGCTTCGATCTGGTGGGGAAGAGTGCGGATTCCAGACAGGCTCACCGCAAACTGGCGGTCGTAGGTGTAAGCCAGGCGGACGCGGGCGGACTCCACCAGTAGCCGGAGCTTATCGGCATCAACCGGCCGGAGCGTCTCGGGCTCGCCGGGCCGGGTTTCGAGCAGCCCAGCAACGTCATCGCTGGAGAGAACGGCTTCGTCGAGGTGGCCACTCGCAAGCCTGACACGTATCTCAACTCCGGAGCCGAGAGCGCGGGCCGATTCGATGACGACCTGTCCTTCGAAGTGGCCCGGCAACCTGACGCGGCTGCCGACGAGCGAATCGAGCAGAGACTTGTCGAACGTCTTCATGCTTGGCCAGTCTCCCTGGTCCCGCCGGCGCCACCGGAGAACTTCCAGAGGCGTGCCACGCGATGGGCGGGCAACTTCTTGCGGTCAATCCAGCGGTAAATGGTGTTGATCGCCACGCCGAGGTGCCTGGCGACCTCGTTGACGGACTGAGCCACTCGATTATTGTGACAGAAAGCAAGGGACAAGGGGATGCGTTTTGCGGGTTTCGCAAAAAGTGCCGCTGTCCCCTTCTTATTTCTGTTCCGGCGGCTTGCTCTCGACGATTCCCAGGTCCGTCAGCACCTTCGGATTGGCCTCATCCATGGCCAGCAGGTTGTGGCAGGCGTTGCACTCCTGCGTGACGGAGCGGCCGTCCTTGGCGGCGTGGTTGCCATCATGGCAGCGAAAGCAGCCGGGGAAGTCGGTGTGGCCGATGTTGTTCGGGTAGGTGCCCCAGGCGACCTTCATCTCGGGGAAAATGTTGCGGTCGTAGAGCGCCAGCACCTGCCGCGCCGCGGAGGTCACCTCGGCCCGGCGCTGCGCCCAGATGGCCGGATAGTTGTCCCGATAGTAGCTCTCGAACGCCGCGGGAATCTTTTGCGCGGCTTCGTCGCGAGTGCCGTAGCCGGCCTTGAGGATCTCCACGGCCCGCTTCTTGGCAAACGGCAGCGACGGCGAAATCTGGCCGGCGTTCATGGCATGGTCCACGGCCCGCTCCGGCAATTCGTAGGCGTGAGTCGGGCGATTGTGGCAGTCCACGCAGTCCATGTCGCGAATGGGCAGGCCGCCGCCGCCGAGCTTGGCGTCCGGCGTGGCGTAGACCGTCTTGCCGCCCGGGCCGTTGTACTCGATCCAGGGAATGTTCTGCCGTCCCTCGTCGGCGTGCGCATAGCGGATCAGCACGCCGGGGCCCAGGTGCGTCCCGTGTATCCCGATACCGCCGTTGCCGCCGCCGATCTTCATCAGCAGCACCGTCTTGGAAAGGGTGTTGGTCTGGTCGCCGGCAAACTTGTTGACGATCAGCACACGGTCCTCACCGTACTTCTGCGGCCAGTGGCAGGCTTCGCAGGTCTCCCGCGCGGGACGCAGGTTATGAACCGGCGTGGGGATGGGGGTGGCATAGGTGTGGAAGGTAACCGCCAGCACCTGTCCCACGCCCGACAGCTTGCTCCTCACGAACCACGAAGCGCCTGGCCCGATGTGGCATTTGACGCACTCCACGCGTGAATGCGGCGAGTTCTGATAGGCCGTGTACTCGGGCTGCATCACGGTGTGGCAGGTCTGGCCGCAAAACGTCACCGAATCCAGGTAATTCACCGCGCTGTAACTGACCTGGCTGGCAATCGCCAGGTTGACCATAGTGGTGAAGAAAACGAAATAGACCAGGCGGCGCAGTTCGGCGTTATGCCACGTGAGCGGCGGGAAGTCGGGCGGATAGATGCCGCTCCGCCCCTCGCGCTTGCGCTTGAGCCAGATTCCCAGGGGAATCAGGATCAGGCCGGCGAAGAACGGCGCTGGCAGCACCAGGAACGCGAGAATCCCTACGTAGGGGCTCTCGGTCGTCCCCCGCAGCGTGACCGGCAGCAAAAAGAGCCAGAAGACGGTGGCCGTGGTGACGATCACCACGCCTGTCAGGCTCACCCAGTTGCTGGACAGATGGATGATCGGGGACAGCCAGTTCCGGTCCCTGCGATCGGATTGGTCTGGCGTCATGAGTCCTCGCGCTCCCTGGGGTGCTCCTGCTTCCTTACCGTAATGCCGGTCAGGAAGGCGGTGTTCAACGGGTAGACATCGGGATCGAAAATGATGGGGTAGAAGTGCCAGACCACAATCGCCAGCGTGGCCAGCACGGCCTCGTAAAAATGAACCGATGTGGCGACGTCCAGCCAGCTTTTGGGCAGAAGTTTCAAGACCAGATTGTCGGCCCAGAGCAGCAGCCCGGTCGAGATCATCACCACCGCGCCCCACACCACCGCCCAATACTCGGCCTTCTCCACGTAGCTGTGCGAAGAACGCCCCGGAGCCTGGGAACCGAGGCCCAGATTGTACGCGAAATTGGAGAGCGCCTCGCGCGGGTCGTTGGTCGTTGGCAGCATCTCCTTCCAGTGCTCGCGCAGCTTGCGGCTGACGATCAGGGAGACCAGGTGGGTCAGCGTGACCGCCATGAAAACACCGGCGGCGATGCGATGGATGAGGCTGCGAATGGGGTGGGTTCCCTCCATCGACAGCAGCGGCCGCGCCCACCATTGGTCCGGATATTTGAGCGCGAAGCCGGTCCAGACCAGGGTGAGGAACGAGATGGCCAGAACGGCATGCTGCACCCGCTCGAACGCTAGCATGCGGAGTTCGCCGTGTTCGGAAAAGTCCCTCGCCCGGAGGTCATCCCGGCGAACGCTGAAACGCCGGTCAATGAGCTTGCGGACCCAATCGCCGCCGTTGTGGAGCAGCATCAGCCCGATGGTCACCGGGATGACCAGCCAATAAAACTGGCGCACCCAGCGCAGGGCGGCGGACTCGGCGGCGCCTTCGGTCAGGTGCACCTGGCTGATGGCGAAACGGGTGCCGGCGCCGGGGTGGCACTGGCCGCAGGTCTTGGGCAGGTTCCTGGCGTTAATGGTGGACTTGGGGTCGGACGACGGCAGAATGTTGTGCACACCATGGCAGCTCGCGCAGTTGGCCACCGTCTGCGATCCGGCCTTGGCGGCGAGGCCGTGGTAGGAGGAATCGAAGCTCAACAGGCGGTCCGAAGGAAGGCCGAACTTGCGGGTCAGGCGGACGTCTCCGTGGCAGCTCCCGCAGGTGTCGCGGATGTGCGCCGCGTTCACCGGAGAGGCTGCGTTGGTGTGTTTGAGAATCCTGTGCTCGCCGTGGCAGTCGGTGCACAGCGGCGCCTGCGTGACGCCGCGCGCCAGCGCCTGGCCGTGCACGCTGGCCCGAAACTGCTCGGCGACTTCGCTGTGGCACATGCCGCAGGTGTCCGGCACGGCGGCGCGGAACGCCTGCGACCTGGGCGACAGCAGTTCGTGCGCGCTTCCGTGGCAGAGGGCGCAATCGGGAGCGCCCTCATTTCCGTTCTTCCGCGCCTGGCCATGCACGCCGAGCGCGTAGTCGCCCGCCTGGTCCTGATGGCAAGTGGCACACACGGGCTTGGCAATGCCCGCGGGGTGAGGATACTTTTCGTGGGATTCGTGACAGGTATCGCACGGCAGCCCCGCGTGCGCGCTCTTCTCCACTTTCTGCCCTTGGTCGTGGCAGGTGGAGCATGCTCCGCCGCTAGCGTTCGCGGCTGCCAGCAGATTAGCGCAGGCCGCGCCGAGCAGAAGACCGATCCATCGAGAACCGAGGCGCCGGCCAGTTGAGGAAAGTGCCCGGTTCAACATCGCACTACAATCCGGCGGCGGGACCCAGGACCCAAGCCTTGTACAAGGCGGTGGCCCCCAGCAGAAGGCCGAAGACGACGGCGACCACGATCAGGATCTTCATCCACTTGTCGATTTGCGCGAGTTTCTTGGCTACCGCTATCTGCTCGGCGGCAGTACTGGCGTGCGCCATCCCGAGATGCAATGCGGGGTCTTCTCGCAGGGCCACGGACCGGCGGCGGAATGCCACCACGATCACGGCCGCAATCACGATCAACCAAAGTACCAGGAAAGGATGTAAATCAAGATGCACAAATTACCTCCTTCTAAAGTTTACATATTGAATCTCGAAGCTCAAGCGTTTCCGCGACGGCACGCGTTTTTGTGGAGCAGGCGGTCCCGCCTGCCAACCGATCTTCCACAGCTTCTGCTTCCATGGCATCCATCACCTGTGGCGGGCTAAGACTATTGCGTTTTGCAACGTTTTGATCCGGAAGTCCGGTGCAGTGGGGCTATTGGCGCAGAGATGGAACTGTCGCTGCGGGATATTCCAGCCGAAACAGCGGCGGCATGGGATTTCGCCACCCGCAACGCCGCCGCCATGATCGCCAGCAGAACGGTACTGATGGGATCTTCCTCGGAAACGACGGAAACGATCCCTGCCTCCCATGCCTGGGCCAGCAGTTGGGGATCCTTCCGGGTGATCAAAACAACCCGCTCCGGGTTGGACAGGGGGAGGGGCAGCCGGCCGAATGCCAACTCGTCCAGAACCAGCACACACTTCTGCGAGGGGTCCGGGCGATCGACTGTTTCGACGTGCCAGGCGCAACTGCGCGACATTGCTTCCCGCACAGTTGCGGCATACACGCCGTCGGCAATCGAAAGTTGAACCGCCTGCATCACGGCCGACTCCACGCCTCCGCCATCCATGGTTCTGCTACTTCTTCTCCTGGTAACCGTCCAGGCTCTTGTGCTCGGCGTAGTACTTGCCGGCATCGGTCAGTTCCTTGGGTTTGGCCTTGGAATCGACATGGCAGTACGCACAAGCCTTCTTGGTCGCCTTGGTATACTCTGGCTTGCCGAACGAAACCGTCGAGCAAACCAGGAATCCGCCCAGCAAAATGGCAGCGGGCAGGATGACTTTCAAATGGGACATGGCACCTCCAGGACCAAAAGTAGCAATTGCATCGCCACGCGCTAACTCCCTGCGTTCCAGTGGGTTTGCGAGGATCTCCCCAATCCGGTTGGGGGCAATTCCCCCCGAAACTGCCGCGCACTGGGCCAATTAACCCAGACCTTGCTATAATCAAGACTAGTTGCAAGGAATGTCAAAGCTCACTCCAGGCTGGCAGAAAACCAGTGTTTTAGAATCGGTGTTTGACCAGCTTTCCGATGCTCTGGTTCTGTACGACCCGGAGTTCCGCATAACAGGAGTCAACCGGTCCGCGGAGAAACTCTTCGGTATGGCGTCCGAGGAGATGCTCGGGAAACACTGCCAGGAAGTCTTCAAGTGCTCCTTGTGCGAACCGGGATGCGGGGTCCTGGTGGGTCTGAACCAGACGCTCGCCGCGCCGAACTGCACGGTCCGGCTGCATACCGGCAATGGCATGGAGCGGCTGGTGGTGATGCGCACCACCCAGATGTTCGACGACCGTGGCCAGCTCACTGGGGTGGTGGCCACCATCAAGGACATTACCGAGGAGGCTGCGCCGCAGAAGCGCGAAGTCATCGCCGAATCGGGGCCCATGCGCGAGGTGCTCAATTTCGTGCGCCGGGTGGCGGCCAGCGAAGCCACCACCATCCTGCTGGAAGGCGAGAACGGAACCGGCAAGGACTTGGTCGCCAAGACGCTGCACTATCAAAGCCTGCGGCAGGCCGAGCCGTTCATCGCCATCAACTGCGCCGCCATTCCCGATTCGCTGCTGGAAAGCGAACTGTTCGGCTATGAAAAGGGCGCGTTCACGGATGCGCGCGCGCAAAAGCGCGGAATCTTCGAGTTGGCCGACAGAGGCACGCTGTTTCTGGATGAAATCGGCGAAATCCCCCTGATGCTGCAAGCCAAGTTGTTGCGCGTGCTGGAGGAGCAGAGCTTCCGGCGGCTCGGCGGCCTGAAGGACATCAAGCTCGACCTGCGGGTGGTGGCGGCCACCAACAAGAACCTGCGCGAGGCGGTGAAAGAGGGCGCATTCCGCCAGGACCTCTACTTCCGCCTCAACGTGATCCAGATCCTGATCCCGCCGCTGCGGGACCGCACCGACGACATCGTGCCGCTGACGAAGTTCTTTGTCGAGCATTACAACCGCAAGTTCAAGCGGAACATTGAAGGCGTGAGCGAAGCCGCGGCCAAGCTGCTGCTTACGCACGACTGGCCGGGCAACGTGCGCGAGTTGCGCAACGCCATCGAGCGCGCCATGATTCTGGAAGAGTCGTCGCTGATCACCCCGCCCAGCCTGCCGATTGCCATCTCCCGCCCCGACGCCGGCGCGCCGGCGGTCCCCGCAAGCATGGAAATTCCCACCGACGGGCTTTCGCTGGAGGACAACGAGCGGAGTCTGCTGGCCCGCGCTCTGGAGAAGACCAACGGCAACCAGACGCAAGCCGCACGCCTGTTGCGCATCACCCGCGACACCTTGCGCTACAAGATGAAGAAGTTCAATCTGCGGTAGCGGCGGGGGGGCGTGACCTTATGCGCCGCGGAAAACAAGGCGAGCCGGCCGCCGCGCGCCACGGGCAGATCCGCGAAGCCTGCCCTGTTGTATCCTGTCTCGTAAGATGAAAGCGACCATTAAGGATTACCTCGGCACACTGCGAGTCCCGTTCCTTCTCCTCAATCCCTCCTGCG
>Ga0224558_1003100_pt1 | contig 14327 bp, 13 predicted proteins | sample 714S32024metaG_FD_180682 | JGI IMG/M metagenome (GOLD analysis project Ga0224558, IMG submission 180682) | Peat soil microbial communities from Stordalen Mire, Sweden - 717 S3 20-24 | ecosystem: Environmental > Terrestrial > Soil > Wetlands > Peat | place: Sweden: Norrbotten County, Stordalen... | reverse complement strand
GCGGGCGGCCGGTAACAACCACGGGGCAGTTATCCCGGATTGTAACCTCAGCCGCCCCGGCAATGAAACAAGCGCACATTCATCCGGCTACCAGAACATTTCAGGCGCTTCGCATTTATGTGAATCAGGAGTTAGATGAGATTCGGGCTTTGATGGAGGCCGCACCCAAGTTGCTCAAGCCCTCCGGCAGGCTGGTTGTCATCAGTTTTCATTCGTTGGAAGATCGCATCGCAAAAGACAGCCTGCGCGAAGGCGCGCGGCAGGGAATCTGGGAGATTCTCTCGAAGAAGCCGGTTACAGCCGGCGAAGAAGAGTTGCAACGCAATCCGCGCTCGCGGAGCGCAAAGTTGAGGGCGGCGGAAAGAACAGCTACTAGCTTCTAGCCTCTAGCTACTAGCTCTGTAGCGCGGGCGACCGACATTTGTAAGTTGGAACAAAGGTCCGGCGGGTTAGCTGTTGAAGTAAGTGACGGTCAAGATGGAGCTAGCAGCTAGAAGCTGAGGAGACACCATGGCGGCATGCGCAACAACCAATTTCGAAGTAGGCAGAAGCTGGAGCGCGCGGGTCGCGGAGCGTAACGCCGAGCTGATGGCTCAGCAGGCTCTGCGGCGTCGGGGTATGCACACGCCGGAGTTTCCTTTCTCGAAGCACTTTGACAACAGCCGCTTGATCAAGGCGCCCGATCCGGCGCGAGCCCACCAAATACGCCGTTTCTCCCAGGCCATCACGGTTTTCTTCGTGCTGACTATGGTCTACGGGTTGCAACACTTCAATGCCATCGAGGGCGGTTACCGGATCGAGTCGGAAAAGCAAGTCCGTGAGCAGTTGCGCGAGGAAAATCGTCAGTTGCGCCTCTCCGAGGCACAGCTCACCCAGCCGGGCCGCATCGACAGAATGGCCCGCGAAATGGGTCTTGCCGAGCCGCAACCGGGCCAGATGATTCAACCCAATGCCGCTCCCGACGCCTCCACTCCAGTGCTTGCGCAAGCCGTTCCTCCAGTTTCCGCCGCGCAATAAGCCGGCGCAGTTTCTTTACTGGAGCAATTGTCCATGCCATCCACTGTTCGACCCAGCCGCAACCGCAACCCCGCGCCGCGCGTCATGCCTCTCAAGCGGGCGCGCTTCTGGCTGGTCTGCCTCTTCTTTCTTGTCTGGGCCATCCTGATTTGCTTTCGCCTCTTCTGGCTCCAGGTGGTTCGCCACTCGGAATTTGTAGAGCGCGCCCAAAAACAGCAACAGCGCACCTTCGAGGTGGCTCCACGCCGCGGCGTCCTCTATGACCGCAACTTGCGCGAGCTGGCCATGACGGTACAGGTGGACTCCATCTTCGCCGTGCCTTCCGAGATGGACGACAAGCAGGCGGCCGCTCATGCGCTGGCCGCAATCGTTCATACCGACCCCAACGACACGCAGAACACCGAGGAGCAGATTGCCGCGCGTCTCGCGGCCGGGCGCAACTTTGCCTGGGTCGCGCGGCGCGTAACGCCGGAAGTGGCTGCCAAAGTAAAGGCGCTTCCCCTCAAGGGCATCTACTTCCAAAAAGAATTTCAACGCTTCTACCCGGACAACGAGATTGCCGCGCAGGTGCTGGGCTATGTGGGCATCGACGACACAGGCCTCGGCGGCCTGGAGCAGAAGTTCGAGCCGCAATTGCACGGCGTTCCCGGCCGCATGTATACCGCCATGGATGCGCGCCGTCACGTGCTCGGCTCCACGGAGAGCGAACCTCAGCCGGGACGTAACCTGGTGCTTACCATTGACGAGAACATTCAGTTCATGGCCGAACAGGCGCTGGACCACGCCATGCAGCGCACTCAGGCGGCCAACGGCACCGTGGTTGTGCAGGATGTGCATACCGGCGAGATTCTGGCGCTGGCCATCCGCCCCACATTCAACCCCAACGACTTTCGCCACACCACGCCGGAGCTGTTGCGCAACCACGCGGTCAGCGACGTTTACGAGCCGGGCTCGGTCTTCAAGCTGGTCACTTATTCAGCAGCGCTGGAGCAACACGTCACAGCGCCCGACGACATGATCGACTGCCTCGGCGGCAAGATTACCCTCGCCGGCCGCGTCATTCACGACAACCAGGGCGAGCACTACGGCCTCATTCCGGTTCATCAAGCGCTCGAGGTTTCAAGCGACGTAGCCGCCGTCAAGCTCGCTCTCAAGGTCGGCCCGGAGCGCTTCTACCAATACGTCCGCGACTTCGGCTTTGGGAGCCGTTCCGGCGCAGAGATGCCCGGTGAAACCCGCGGCCTGCTTCGCCCGGTGAATAAATGGGGATCCTCGTCCATCGGCTCAATTGCGATTGGCCAGGAAGTGGCCGTCACGCCGTTGCAACTCGTTTCTATGGTCTCAACCATCGCCAACGGAGGAGTTTATCTGCCCCCACGCGTGCTCATGCCCGGCCAGGTGGATGGAACGCGCAATGGTCAATCGCCGGCCGCACCGCTGGCGGCGTCGCCTTTCAAGCCCGGCGAAGAGCTGCCCAACCCGCTGCCTGCCGGCGCGCACCGCGTTCTCTCCACCCTCACTGCCGCCCAGATGCGCAAGATGATGGAAGGCGTGGTATTGTTCGGCACCGGCAAGCCCGCGCAGCTCAATGGCTACTCCTCCGGCGGCAAGACCGGTACAGCGCAGAAGGTTGATCCGGCCACGCACCTTTATTCGAAGACCATGCACATTGCCTCGTTCGCCGGCATTGCTCCGGTCAACAATCCGGTCATCGCCGTAGCCGTGGTTCTCGATTCGCCCAAGGGAGCCTATTACGGCACAGCCGTCTCTGCTCCCGTCTTTGCCGAGGTGGCGCAGCAGGTTCTCGAATATCTCTCCGTGCCTCACGACATCGATGCCCGCCGTCCCCGCGCTTTATCCAAGGTCGATTTGCACGTAGCCGAAGATGACAGTCACGAGCAAACCGGCGACATCGGCGCCCTCTATGCCGCGGCCAACGATCTGCCCAGCGACGACCCGCAGCGTGCGTCCGAACCGCAGACGCCGCCGGCAAGCTCGCCCGCCGCCGTCAGCCAATCGCAAACCAGCGCGCAAACCGCAAGCGCAAATGCCAACCCCGCCGCCACGCAGCCGCAGGCGAATGCAACCGTAACCATCGCCGACGGCAAGGCGCTGCGCGTTCCCTCGCTCATCGGTTTGCCGGTGCGCAAGGTCATCGAGCAGGCCGCCGCGGCCGGCCTCGAAGTGGAAATCAACGGCAGCGGCACAGTGCGAGAGCAAGCCCCCGCACCGGGAACCATGGTCGCGCCGGGAACCAGGATCATCGTTCGCTGCGGTCGGTAATAAGTCCCTTCGCAGCGAAAGAGTACTAAATCCCTTTCGGAATGCTGCGGGTTGATTCCAGCGATTTGCCCGTTTCCAGAAGGCTCTTCAGGCTGGCAAGGATGATCGGCCATCCGTTCGAGACACCCTTGATGAACTTCGAATCGCTCTTGTCCATCACATGCGTCAGCGTCAGCTTGACGGTCTCGCCTGCCGGCTCCAATTCATAGGTCATGCGTGAATAGCCCTCCGCGGTCATCTCGGGAAAGAGTTCATTGCGCCACTTCAGAACCAGCCGCATGGGCGGATCAATCTCCACTACTTCGCCGCTGTCGCCCACGCGCCCGTCTGAAAACGCCAATTGCCACGACGCTCCCGGCTTCCATTCGCTCTTCTGCGTTGTATCGAACCAGAACTGCCGCGTGAACTCCGGCTCGATCAGTGCCCTCCACAGCTTTTCCGGCGTAGTGCGGATAAATGTCACATAAACAAATTGAGAATCAGCCGTCGGTTTCTTCCTCCAGTTTTGATTTGAGTTCGGCAAGGACGCGCAAACGGCCCCGCTCGTATTTGTCAATCCAACGCTCGGTAATCTCGTGAAGGGGCACCGGATTCAGGTAGTGCAACTTCTCGCGACCGCGCCAAATGGTGACCACCAGCATGGCCTCTTCCAACTGCTTGAGATGTTTTGCCACGGCCTGCCGTGTCATCTCCAGATGCGCGCACAGCTGCCCCAGCGTTTGCCCGTTATCGGCCCGCAGCCGGTCCAGCAGCAGCCGGCGTTCAAGGGCTGCCAGGGCCTTGAACACCTTATCCACATCCGCGCCCATCGAAATCATAATAGGCAACCATTTGGTTGCATGTCAAGAGCGGAATCATTTCATTTGAACAAGGAGCCGGGTTGAAACTGCCCACCGCTGCGCTAATCTCAAAGCATGACGGAGATCTCGTGGTATCCATTCGAGAACGGCGTCACTCTGGGCCAGAAAGGGTCTGAGAGCGGCGTAATCCTGCGCGATGAAGAGCATCCGCTGGAAGCGCGGATTACCCTGGAACGCGATGCGGCTACCGCGCCTTTCGCCATCACCTGCGGAATCTATGGCTGCATGCTGCACACTCGTTTCTTCAGCCTCGAAAGCGAAGCATGCAGACAGTACGACCTCATGAAGGGCGCGTTATCCGCGCTTCTTCTCACTGAGAATGAAGGCGGACCCGAAGGGTGCAGCTCGTTCCTTGACGGGGTCGCCGCGTTTGTCGAAACCTATCCGTAAGAAAGCGGACTTACGCTGCTATCGGGCTTTGTAAAGCCCAACGCCCTCCGACAAACTACAATGGAACCCGTGATGAATTGGAAAGAATTGATTGCAGAAGTGACGGCCGTTGGCTCCGGCGGCGGCGCAGACGGTCCGGTGACGGGCGTCGAGTACGATTCGCGGCGAGTGCTGCCAGGTTCGGTTTTTGTCGCTATGAAGGGCGGCTCGACCGACGGCAACCGCTACGTTGAGAAAGCTATCGCCGCGGGCGCTCTGGGCGTCATTACCGACTCGCCACAGAAGTTCGACCATCTGCTGGTCTTCGAGGCCGCCCTGCCTGTGCTGGAGGTCGAGCATGGGCGCCGCGCGCTGGCCCAGGCCTCTGCCGCGTTTTTCGGCCATCCGGAATGCAGACTGGCAACCACGGGTATCACCGGCACCAATGGCAAGACGACCACCGCTTTTCTAATCGAGTCGCTGCTGAACGCCGCGGCGCGCAAGTCTGTTCTTGTCGGCACCATCGAATATCACGTAGCCGGCGAAGTGCGTCCGTCGGTGCATACCACCCCCGAGTCGCGCGACCTATTTGAACTGATGGCCGAAGGTGTTGCCCGCGGAGCCGGTGAGCTAATCACAGAGGTTTCAAGCCACGCACTCGACCAGGGCCGGGCGACCGGTTTGAATTTTGACGTTGCCGTCTTCACCAACCTCACGCGCGACCACTTGGATTATCACGAGACGATGGAGAAGTATTTTGCCGCCAAGCGCTTGCTCTTCGACGGCTTGCTCTATCCAGCTCCACGCGTTGCCGTGATCAACGCGCAAGACCCACGCAGCGCCGAATTGAGCCAGGCAGCGCGCAAAGCCGGTGCGGAGATTCGGACGTACGGGATCGGCCAGGGCGACTGGCGAGCGGCAAGCTACACGCTCACTCCGTCTGGTGCGGCACTCGAGCTCGAAACTCCAGCAGGCACAGCCAAAGTCAATTCGCGGCTCGCTGGTGAGGTGAACATCCTCAACCTGCTGGCTGCGCTCACAGCTGCTCATGCGCGCGGAGTGCCGTTTGCCGATCTGGTAGATTTCGTTCCCCGACTCCGGCCCGTTCCCGGACGCTTTCAATCCGTCGATGCGGGCCAGCCGTTCACGGTGATTGTGGACTACGCCCACACCGACGATGCCCTTCGCAATCTGACCACGCTGGCGAAACAGATGACCGCGCAGTCCGGCAAGCGAGTGATTACAGTTTTTGGTTGCGGCGGTGACCGCGACCGCACGAAGCGCCCCAAGATGGGGCTGGCTGCGGGCGAGGGAAGCGACTTTGTGGTGGCCACCAGCGACAATCCCCGCTCCGAAGAGCCGTTGGCGATTCTGGCTGAGGTCGAACCGGGCCTGAAGACAACCGACGCCCGCTATACCATCGAGCCTGATCGTGCCGCTGCCATTCACCTGGCACTCAAAGAAGCCGCCCCCGGCGACGTCGTTCTGATTGCCGGCAAGGGCCATGAGAAAGAGCAGATTCTTTCGACCGGTGTGATTCCGTTTGATGACGTCGAAGTCGCCCTTTCGACGTTGGGCGAAATGGGTTATGGTGGTGTGCAATGAATCTCACGCTTGCAGAAGCAGCCATTGGAGCGGGTGCGGTGCTCGAGGCGCCGGCGAGTGCGGCAAACGCCGGAGCGCTGGTGGTTTGCGGCTACTCGATTGATTCGCGCACCGTGGCCGCGGGGGAGCTTTTTTTTGCCGTACGCGGCGATCGGTTGGACGGGCACGATTTTGTAGCCGCAGCCATCGAACGCGGTGCCGTGGCCGCTGTGGTTTCGCGCGCGCGCGTCGCCACATTGCCTGACGCCGCGCTGGCCGCGCCGCTGCTCATCACCGAAGACCCGCTTATCGCAATGCAAGCTCTGGCCGCGCACATTCGCCGCCAATGGGGCAAACGCGTGGTGGCCATCACCGGGTCGGCCGGCAAAACCACGACGAAGGAAGCGATTGCCGCGGCTCTGGGCGCAAAGTTCAACGTGCTCAGGTCTCATGGCAATCTCAATAACGCCTTCGGGGTACCCCTGCAACTCCTGCGTCTCTCGCCAGAACACGAGATCGCGGTCATCGAGATGGGCATGAACCACCCCGGTGAGATAGCCTCCCTGGCCCGCATCGCAGCGCCGGAATGGGGCGTTGTCACCAACGTAGGCACCGCGCACATTGAGAACTTCTCCGACGGTCAAGCCGGCATCGCCCGCGCCAAGCTCGAATTGATTGACGCGCTGCCCTCTGCAGGCGTCGCTTTCCTCAACGGCGATGACCCATACCTTTCCCAATTTGGCCGCAATTTTCCCGGCCGCGTGGTTTATTTTGGCGCCAGCCCCTGCGCCGATCCTCAGATTCTTGAGGTCGCCGAAGACCTTGCCGGCCTTCACGTGCGGTATCGCGCCGGAGAGCGCGAGGGCCAACTGACACTCAATCTTCTGGGTGCGCACAATGCGTCGAACGTAATGGCTGGCCTGGCTGTTGCGCTGGAGGCGGGCGTCGAACTGGATGCGGCCATCGCCGCCCTCGAAACCCTTGCCGCCGGAGACAAGCGCGGCCAGGTGATCGAAATAAAAGGCGCGACGATTTTGAACGACAGCTATAACTCCAATCCAGAGGCGCTTCGCTCCATGATCCGCACGCTCGCCTCGCGGCCAGCCAAGCGCCGAATTCTCGTGGCTGGCGAGATGCTCGAACAAGGCGAGCACGGCCCTGCGCTCCACGCTGAGTGTGGGCGTGCTGCCGCTGAAGCCGGACTCGATTTGGTCGCCGGCGTCCAGGGCAACGCCGAATACCTGGCCGCCGCCGCCTGCAAAGGCGGTGTTGCCTCACTCTTTTTGCCCGACGCCGAAGCTGCTGGCCGCTGGCTCAAGCTGAACCTCCGCAAGGGCGACCTGGTTCTCGTCAAAGGCTCGCGCGGAGTGCATCTGGAGCGGGTGATTGAGGGATTTCAACGGCTGGACGAATGGAATTCAAAGGCCAAGAAAGTCATTGCGATGCTGGATCGGAAGATAGAGAATCTGAAGAGTCAATCAGAGTCCAGTTAAACCTTCAGCGTCCACAGCCAAAACGTCCCCCCGCCTAGTAAAATCAACATGAAACCTGCCTCGTTCCGGCTCTGGAGGCCCTTTGCTTTACTGGCTGCTCTACGAAAAGCTGTTTCCGTTCGTTCACCCTTTTCGCATCTTTCGCTACCTCACGTTCCGCACCGCTTTTGCCTCGGGCACGGCGCTGCTAATTGCGCTGCTCATCGGCCCCTGGGTCATCAGGATGCTGCGCGAGTTTCAGATCGGCCAATTCATCCGCGATGACGGGCCGCAGTCGCACTTGAAGAAATCCGGCACGCCCACCATGGGTGGCGTGCTCATTGCGATTGCCATTTTGCTGCCCACGGTGCTGTGGTCCGACCCCGCCAACCCCTTCGTTTGGGTGGCCGTGTTTTCGACTCTCGCTTTCGGAGCCATCGGCTTTGCCGACGACTACATTAAAGTTGTCCAGCGCCGCAGCATGGGCCTCACGGCGCGCGCCAAGCTCTTTTGGCAGGGCGTTGCCGGCGCCTCCGTTGCGGTCTTCCTGGTCGTTCTTCAGCAATTCAAGCTCTTCTCCACGCAGTTGACCGTGCCGTTCATCAAGAGCTGGCGCCCCGACCTCGAATGGCACTGGCTTGGCTCCATCCCGCACCTAGGCTTGCTGGCGTTTCTGCCCTTCGTAATCTTTGTTACGCTCTTCCTGGCCCTATCCTCCAATGCCGTCAACCTGACCGACGGCCTCGACGGGCTGGCCATCGGCTGCACCATCATCGCCGCCGGCGCTCTCGCCGTGCTCACGTATGTCAGTGGCCACGTGGTCTTTGCCGACTATCTTGAACTCCAGCGCATGCCCATGGTGGGCGAGTTGACCGTCTTTTGCGGCTCCATGGTGGGTGCCTCCATCGGCTTCCTCTGGTATAACGCCCATCCTGCGGAAATCTTCATGGGCGACGTGGGTTCGCTGGCTCTGGGCGGGGCCATCGGCACGGTTGCCGTCCTCATTCGCCAGGAACTGCTGCTGCCCTTCGTCGGCGGCATCTTCATTATCGAGGCGGCCTCTGTCATCCTCCAGGTAGGCAGCTACAAGCTGCGTAACAAAAAGCGTATCTTCAAGATGGCCCCCCTGCACCACCACTTCGAGCAATTGGGCTGGAGCGAATCAAAAATCATCGTGCGCTTCTGGATCGGCGCCCTGGTGTTTGCATTGTTTGCACTCACCACCCTGAAATTGCGTTAAACAAGGCCAGAATATGAACTGATCGGCGCACAATAAAAAGGTCGAATAGACCAAAGGAAAAGACTCGATGTTGGAACTCAAAGGCAAAAAGGTTTTGGTTGTGGGACTGGGAAAATCCGGCCTGGCGGCAGCGTTGTTTCTGCGCCGGCGCGGCGCTCACGTGACTGTCTCCGACGTGCGCTCTGCCGAGGCGCTGGCCAAAGAGATCCCCGCCCTGATTGAAGAGGGCATCATGGTCGAGACAGGCGGCCACGGCCTTCTGACCTTCCGCCGCCAGGATTTGATTGTGGTCAGCCCCGGCGTGCCGCTGGACACTCCCGAGCTTGCGCAGGTGAAGCACTTCGGTTTGCCGGTCATCGGCGAACTGGAGCTAGCCGCGCGCTTTCTCAAGGGCCATACGCTCGCCGTCACCGGCTCCAACGGCAAGACCACCACCACCACACTGTTGGGCGAAATCCTCGCGGCCGGCGGCCTGCCCACACTGGTTGGCGGAAACATCGGCGTCCCGGTTGTGGCGCTTATCGACGACAGCGCCGACGAAACCTGGTCGGTACTCGAGGTCTCGAGCTTCCAGCTTGAAACCACAGAGCAGTTCCATCCCAACATCGCCGTGATTCTCAACATCACGCCGGATCATCTCGACCGTCACGGCAGCTTTGAAAACTACATTCGAGCCAAGGAGCGCATCTTTGCCGCGCAGACGGCCGAGGATTGCCTCGTGCTGAACGCCGACAACACTCCGTGCGAAGAAGCAGCCTCGCGCGCGGCAGCCAGGGTTTATTGGTTTTCGATTGAGCACCCGGTTCGGCAGGGAGCATGGCTTGAGCAAGGGTATGTGGTCTATCGCTCCGCTTCGGATGCGGCCACCGAATATGTGATGCCTTCGAGAGGGATTCCGCTCAAAGGCGCGCACAACGTTGAGAATGTGCTGGCCGCTGTGGTCGCCGCCCGTCTGGCCGGCGTTCCGGTCGATGTAATTCGCCGCGCCATCGAAAACTTCCGTGCCGTCGAGCATCGCCTTGAATACGTGGCTACTCGAAACGGCGTCGAGTACTACAACGACTCCAAAGCCACCAACGTGGACGCCACCGCCAAGGCCGTCGCCTCCTTCAGTCGCGGCATTCATCTCATCCTTGGCGGCAAGGACAAGGGATCTCCCTACACCGTGCTTGCCGATCTGCTGCGCGAGCGAGTCACCGCCGTCTACACCATCGGCGCGGCCGCACCCAAAATCGAGAAGGATTTGCGCGGCGTCGTATCCATCCACTCCTGCGAAACCCTGGACAAAGCCGTTGCCGCCGCAGCCTCGGCCGCGCGCGCCGGCGAGGTCGTGGTGCTCGCTCCCGCCTGCTCCAGTTACGACCAGTTTGAAAACTACGAGCAGCGCGGGCGCGTCTTCAAGGAACTTGTCAAGGCACTGCGGGACTGAAGAATGGCAAAGCGCGCAGGGGTCGATAAATGGATGTTCTTCATCACCGTGCTGCTGATCGTGGCGGGGCTGGCGATGGTTTTCTCCGCCTCGGCCATCATGGCCCAGGAGCGGTATCACTCCCCTTACACCTTCGTCGGCAAGCAGGCTCTCTGGGCGCTCTTCGGTTTGGCGGCGCTGCTGCTCCTTTCGCACATTGACTACACCATCTATAAATCTCCGCGCTTCATCTATCCCGCGCTCTCCGTCACTATCCTTCTGCTGGTGTCGGTTTTTCTCATGCCCGGCTCGCACAACACCCACCGCTGGATTCGCTTTGGCGATTTCTTCACCTTCCAGCCGTCGGAGATCGCCAAACCCGTGCTGGTCTTATTCCTGGCCTGGTTTCTCTCCACGCGGCTCGACAAAATGCGCGATTGGAAGAATACCCTCGCGCGCGCCATCCTCATTCCAGTGGTTTTTGTCATCCTGATCGTGCGCCAGCCCGATCTGGGAACCGCCCTGGTGCTGGCCGGCGTCACCGCCATGATGCTGTTCCTTGCCGGCATGAATTGGAAGTACCTGGCCGGCGTCGTCTGCGCCACGCTGCCTTTTTTGGCCGCGCTGCTCATCTGGGTTCCCTGGCGCTGGGCGCGCATCATGGTTTTCCTTCATCCCAACTGCGATGCAAGGGAACTCCCTGCCGCCAGCTACCACGTCTGCCAGTCGCTCATTGCCGTCGGCACAGGCGGCGTGGCCGGCCGCGGCTACATGGAGGGCGTGCAGAAACTCTTCTTCCTGCCCGAAGCGCACACTGACTTCATCTTCGCCAACATCGCCGAGGAGATGGGCTTCATCGGAGCCATCGCCATCGTGCTGCTTTTTGCGGCATTCGCCCTGCGCGGCCTGCGCATCGCCTTCCACGTGCAGGACCCCTTTGGCCGTCTGACCGCCTTCGGCATCACCGTGGCCGTGGTTCTGCAAGCCTTCTTCAACATCAGCGTAGTGCTTGCCCTGTTGCCCACCAAAGGCATTCCTCTGCCGCTGATCTCTTCCGGAGGAACCTCGATCGCCGTAACCCTGGCCTCGATAGGTATTCTGCTCAACATCAGCCGGAAAGTGGACTGACTCTAACTTTGAAGGTGTAAACTTTCATGCGAAGGAGATTTCGCCAATGGGCAATGAATCTAGATTCAAGATTCCTGAGAATTGCAGGGGGCTTGGCGACGCAAGAGAGACAATTTACGATGAAAAACTAAAGGTAGCCAAGAAGTTCATCGAAAAGTTTGTCGAACGAGTTGCTACGCCCAAGAACGTGGATGAATCAGATGGAGCGTGGACTCAATCAGTCCGCCGACGTTTTTTTGAAATCTGTCCTGAGGATTGTTATCCGCTCCCCGACGCTCCCTGGAATGCCAAAGGTGAATTTCTCGCCGACATTACTTGGGCAGAGATCGGCAAAGACAAACGATTACTCTTGGCTTGTGAAATTGAATGGGGAACGGGTTGGCACGCGAATACAAATTGGTTCCAAGTCGCGGAGCATTTTGAAAAACTCCTTCCTGTAAAGGCTTCCTTTAAAGTGTTTATCCTTTCTTCCGACGAACCATTGGATAAGGCTAAGAGAATTGTCGAGAGGGACTTCTTAATTGAATTCGCTAGAGAAAAGCTCGCGGCGTCTCTGGAAAGATATGGACATCATCTCGCTGGAGAAGTTTATATCTTTATAGATTTCCCGAGAACCCATAAACCGAGGACATCAGGAATCTATCGATCATTTATCTGGCTTGCGAAAGAATTTGGGAAGCAAGAAGTGAAGCTAATGAAGGGTCCAGGCGGAGATCTCATCCGCTCTTGAATGCATCTTGTCTCAGTTCCGAGCATAGTGCCGGACCTAAGGAGGAATTTCAAATGACGTCGACAGGATTCCCCGAGAAGGGAAGGCAAGTAAAACGAAAAGCGGACGGTCTGACGGGCGAAGTGTGCGAGAGCGACCCCAGCAGAGACGTTGTAGCCGTACACTTATCGGCGCGGGGCGCGCATAAAATAATCGTCTGCAGCTCTGAGGAGTTTGTCCGTGACTGGGATGTGACCGTAGGGACTGCGCCGAAAAGGATTAATTATAAACAGGCCATTATTGCCTCCGTGATCTTAGGGATATGCTTTTTTATTTGGCTTAAATCCTGCGTTGGCGGGTTCACCTACCCCAGTGATGTCTTGGATCACAAGATTTCCGTTGTCAATGGCAGCACTGAATTTGACGTAACAATAAAGCTAGAAGGGTGGAATGCTGGAAGCGTCTACCATGTCGCAGGTGAGATACCAGACGTCGTTAAACATGAATTGGAAGAGGGAAGCCAAGAGCAAAGTATACTCTTCCGCATTGTGGGGGACGTTCATAGCGGCGGTGGAAATGATGATTACGGAAACCCAATGCCAGAGTCTTCCACGACGTTCAATGCATTTAACATCCGGTACTCAATGGATGATATGAAGAAGGTTAATTGGGACCATATGTCAGGTATTGGGCTATTAAACTTAGGTTCTGTAACAAGATTTGGGTCGTATGGCGATAATGCTGTGCAAAGTTACTGCGAAAAGTCACTTGCACAAACCTATTCCCATGATTTCTGCGCCAATTTTTAGCCAATGACTTCTCCCTCGAAGGGCACTAACTTGGCAAACCTGCGCGTACTCATCGCTGGAGGCGGCACCGGAGGCCACATCATTCCGGCGCTGGCTGTGGCGCGCGAACTGGTTGCTCGCCACGATGCCGACGTGCTCATTTCCGGCGCGGGATTTGCAGACAATTACCGCCTTTTGGCGCACAATCTTCACAGCATGGGATGGGCAGGGATGACGAGCAAAGGTCGAGTGACGAAGGCGGTCGAACGGTCACGGGAAGGCTCCTACCCCCCACCCCCCTCCTTATATTTTCAAAACCTTGCAGGTAATTATTTAGTTGCGATGCGAAAAACGTAATCGCATTAGGGCTCTGGCGTTGGAAAGGAACATATTTGTCGAATCTGCGCGTACTCATTGCTGGCGGTGGAACCGGAGGCCATATCATTCCGGCGCTGGCTGTGGCTCGCGAGCTGGTAGCGCGCCACTCTGCCGAAATCCTTTTCGTCGGCACGGCGCGGGGCATGGAGAGCCGGCTTGTCCCCGAGGCCGGCTTCAATCTGCGCCTGGTCGATGTGGGCCAGCTCAAGAATGTATCGCTGCTCACCCGCCTGCGCACGCTTTTCGCGCTGCCCCGCGCCATCTTCGCTTGCAAACGCCTGATCCGCGAGTTCCAACCCAACGTGGTCTTCGGCGTGGGCGGATACGCCTCCGGTCCGGCGATGGCCGCGGCCTTATGGCTCAAAGTTCCGGCAATGGCCTTCGAGCCCAACGCCATGCCCGGACTCGCCAACCGCCTCGTGGGCAAGCGCGTTCAGGCCGCCGCCGTTAATTTTCCCTCAGCTACCAGGTGGTTCCGCAACGCCGAGGTCACCGGCATTCCAGTGCGTCCGGAGTTCTTCACCCTCGCAGCTCCCACCGCGCCTCACCTTTTGATCTTCGGCGGCTCGCAGGGCGCGCGCATCTTCAATGTCCACCTGCCCGAAATCATCGTTGGTTTATTGGAGGCCGTTCCCGGCCTCACCGTTCTCCACCAGAGCGGCCAGCGCCACTATGAGCAGACCCAGGCAGCCTACGCCGTCAGCGGCGCCGATCTTAGCCGCTGGGAAGTCCGGCCCTTCATCGGCGACATGCCCGCCCGCTTTGCCCAGGCCACACTCGTCATCTCCCGCAGCGGAGCTTCAACCGTGGCCGAACTTGCCGCCGCCGGCAAGCCGGCCCTGCTGGTCCCCTTTGCCGCCGCCGCCGACGACCATCAGCGGCGCAACGCCGAGGAGATGGTAAAGGCCGGAGCCGCCGTCCTGCTCGACGAATCGGAGATCGACGCGCCCGGCAAGCTGCTGGCCGCCCTCGTCAATTTGCTCACCAATCCCGAGCGGCTGGCCTCGATGGCCACGGCGGCTCGCACCCAGGCCCATCCCGCTGCCGCAGAGTGCATCGCCAACCGCCTCGCAACCCTCGCGCAGTCTACC
>Ga0224558_1003098_pt1 | contig 14332 bp, 15 predicted proteins | sample 714S32024metaG_FD_180682 | JGI IMG/M metagenome (GOLD analysis project Ga0224558, IMG submission 180682) | Peat soil microbial communities from Stordalen Mire, Sweden - 717 S3 20-24 | ecosystem: Environmental > Terrestrial > Soil > Wetlands > Peat | place: Sweden: Norrbotten County, Stordalen... | reverse complement strand
ACCACAATTCTCTCCTTGCTCGGCATGCTCCACTCCGGCTAATGCCGAGCCAGAAGGACCGCAGCGAGCTCAAGGTGAGCGAGTTCGTCCTTCGGCATACCTTACGTCACACTGAGCCACCCCACCGCTCGACCGGTAGATCCGCAAACCGCGTACGTCGTTCGAAGTGACCCGGCCTAGGAGTCCTGGAGAGAGCAAAGTCTGAGGTATCCCAGATCACTCCCCGAACACCCCAGCTACTGGGCTATCCCCGATCACCGGCTATGGCCTCACCTAGCGATGCCTCTCTTCGCTGGCTCTATGCGAGTCCGCAACCACGATGCCACCTGCTCCTCATCCCGCCCTCCGTCTGCGACGGCTAGGACGATTTCCTCGGCTTCGTCCGCGGACGGATAATCAACCCACCTCCAGGAGTTCACCTCGATGAATACTCGGAGCGTCACCCACGCCGCCCGCTTGTTGCCATCGAGCAGAGCATGATTCTTTACGAGGCGCGCCAGGAGAACTGCAGCCTTATCGCAGAGGTCCGGATAGAACTCCTGATCACCGAAACTGGCCGAAGGAGCGTGTAGAGCGGAGTCGGCGAGCCCCAGCTTGGTGCTCACCGAGAGTGTCCTCACGTCGATCCCGGTCACCGCGGCAGCGATGGCCAAGTAGTCGGCTAGGTCCGGGTAGTGGACCTTCACCTGGCAAGGCGTTCCAGCAGCTCTCGGTCCTCTTGAATGATCTTGGCAAGGCGGGCCTTGAACGTCGGGTTCTTGCGCCGACGCTACACCGCCTCGATCAGGGCTTGCTTCACTGTCTCGTTAAGGCTCTGTCCCTCGACTCGTGCGAGGGCCTCGGCGTCGGCGGCTATGTCGTCCGGGAGACGGACGGTGAGATTCCTTGGCATGGTGTCATGCTACCACGACACCACTACTGAGGAGGACCGTCTGATGACGACACTCGATCTGACAGCCACAACAGTCCAGATGTTTGGACATGGGGGTCTCGATGAGGCCGAGCTGGCCGCGGCCGCGTTCTTGGCCCAATACACCAGCCGCACGCTCGATGCCTACCGACACGATCTGCTCACCTTCTTCCGCTGGGCGAACGACTTGCATCTTCCGGTTCTCGAGGCCACGCGTCCTCGTATTGAGCTGTACCGTGCCGCGCTCGAAGAACGCGGGTTGGCGGCCTCGACCATCGATCGCCGCCTGTCGACAGTCTGTGGCTTCTACCGCTTTGCTCACATCGACGGTCAGGTCGCGTCCAACCCAGCGCAGTACGTACGACACCCTATGGTCCACCCGAGTGAGGGCCGTGGCATGGATCACGGTGAGCTTGGGGCGTTCCTATTCACCGCAGAGCGCTTCGACAACGCCCACGCGGCGCTCGGCGCACTGCTCGGCCTCAACGGCCTGCGGGTGAGCGAGGCGTGCGGGACGAACGTAGAGGACCTCGGGTTCGAGCGAGGGCATCGGACGCTTCGGATCGTGGGCAAGGGAAACAAGCCGGGACTGATCCCACTCGTGCCCCGCACGGCCCGAACTATCGACCGAGCCCTCGGCGAACGACAGGAAGGACCCATCCTCATCCGCCATGATGGGCAGCGCCTCGATCGACGGACAGCGCACCGCTGGGTCCGATCGATCGGCAAGCGAGCTGGACTGGGTTCTGTCCACCCGCACATGCTCCGAGCAGCTTTCATCATGGCCGCACTCGACGCTGGGGTCCCCCTGCGTGACGTGCAGATTGCCGCCCGCCATGCCGACCCGAGGACCACCACGGTCTATGACCGTCGTCGAGAGAACTCCGACCGCCACGCCGCGTATGTGGTGGTCGCCTTCGTGGCAGGAGGCTAAGGGGCGGCAGTGCTCCGCAAGGTGGGGTATCTCATAACGTTCAGCCAGGTAGCTACGTTTGCCTGCCCCATACCGCCGGCTACGGGTCACGCCAGAATGCCGCCGCCTCGATGGGATGGCGCCAGATTCATAGTCTGAAACGCCGATCGGTAACGCGGCCCAGCAGTGGATGCTGGCACCCGGTTCAACCGATCGAGATTGCCGGTTCCTACGCCCCCTGCCGGATGACCTCGGATGGTGCCAAACCCGCACGATAACGCTCGACGACGACATGGGGCCCTGGCTTGCTCGGCGACTCACTGGGCTCCGCAAGGAAGTTCGTGCCAAGGAAGTTGAGACTCAAGCCGACGCGACAATGGTGTCGGTGGGGAACGTGAGTCAACCGGGTGCTACCGCAACTTGCCTGTATTCTCGTCGTCTGGCGTCGCTACAGCCAAAATCCAACGGTTAGAATAATTAGGACAGCAAAAGAGCTTAGAGGCGCGAAAGTCCTGCTGGAGGAGTGCGAGAGCGGACGAATCGGACGGTCTCGAAAACCGTTGTGGTCGTAAGGCCACCGTGGGTTCGAATCCCACCTCCTCCGCTCAGACCCCCTTCGCGGCGGGGGACCGGTCTCAGCCTCAGCAGCTACCCACAGCTGAGACCTGAACCGTGAATTGCCTACGGACTCGGGGCCGCGCTCATTCGAAGCTCGGGCGGCGATCGCGCGTGCGCTTGAGTTCGAAGAACCCGTCGGTCCCGACAACAAGCAGGACCCCGTCCCATAGTCGTCCCGCCGTCTCGCCACGCGGTGCAGGTGTGACCACGGGACCGAAGAACGTATGTCCGTCCACGCTTATCACCGGAGTGCCCACATCCAGGCCCACCTGCTCCATGCCGAGGTTGTGTGACTTCTTGATCGCGTCGTCGTAACCGGTGGTTCGAGCGGCCTCCAACAACGAGTCCGGCAGGCCCACCTCGGCCAGTGCCTCCCCGAGGACACCGGGCTCCTTACGGTTCTGGTCGTGGAAACGGGTACCTATCGCCGTGTACAGAGGGAGGAGCACATCTTCACCCTTTTCGGCCTCGGCGGCCGCGCATATCCGCACAGGCCCCCAGGCCTGCTCCATCGTCTCCAGATACTCGTCGGAGAAGTCTTTGTCCTCGTGTTGCTGAAGGTTCAAGTATGCGAGGGACATGACGTGCCAGCTCGTCTGAACCGGTCTCACCTTCTCGACCTCCAACACCCACCTCGAGGTGATCCACGCCCAGGGGCACACAGGGTCGAACCAGAAGTCAACGTGCTGGGGCGATTCGGTCATGACTTCTAAACCCCGCAATCCCCCTTGGTGTTCCTCTGACCAGCCCTGCTCTGCGTCGTCATTGCAGGAGGCCGACCTGGGTGGAGGTCGGTCCCGGCAGCGCGCTGGCCACCCCGAGGAGGTCGAGAAACTCCTGTTCACTGAGCCAGAGCCTCCGGACGACCATCTCCCGGCGCATGAGGGCGAGGTGAGCGGCCGGTAACGCGCTCAGTTGGGCATCTAGTACCTCCCGGCGTGACACGAGCAGTCTCTGTTGCTCCGCCCCCACGGCTTCGCCCGGAGCTCCCGTTCGGGCAATGACTGGCGGAGAACAGCAACTGCGAGTTGTACGATTCCACGCAGCGAGCAGGAGGATCGCGTGGCGACCGCAGGCAGTGGCAGGCTGACACGGCGCGACAGGGAACGAAAGCCTCCAGCGAGCACGCCTTCAGATGTGGGCCGTTCCCTGCGCGAGTCACGTGAACGGCTAGGCGTCAGCCTGGCCGAGATCCGCGACCGCACGGGCATCTCCTGGCAGAATCTCGAAGCCCTCGAAGTCATGGACCTCGCTCGGCTGCCGGATCAACGCACGGTGGTCACGGCCGCGCGCCGTTACTCCGAGGTTGTGGGCCTCGATGCCGCCGAGATCTGCAGCACGGCTTTACGCGTCTGGCAGGATCAGCGCTCGGGAGATGGCGCGGCGCAGGGAGCTCCACCCACCACGGGCAGCCGCTCGCGGCGACGCGCGACCGGCTCAGCCGTGACTGGTCAGAGCACGGGAACGCCCGTCGCGGAAAACGCCGGCACCCAGGCGCACTTGCGGGCGTTCACCCAGACGGCTGAGATCCCCGTTGCCGGTGGCGTCCGCGCTCCCGGCGACGGCGCGGCCTCGGTGCACTTCGCCGATACCGACGCCATCCCGATTACCTCGCGCGAGCACCCGCGGACACGAGCCCCTCACCGATGGTTTCAGGCCACGCTGGGCCTCACCGCTCTGCTCCTGCTCCTCGGTGTGGCCGGACTGACAGTGCACCACTACCAGCCACAGTGGCTCGCCGACATCCACGTGACGCGCCCGCACTCGCCCGCGGTCACCGCCAAACCCGGGTTTGTGACTCCCAAGCAGAGCAGACGCTCTTCGCATTCCTCGACTCCTCCCCTGCGCTCGCTCATCACGCAGACCGCAGGTCCCACGGGCTTCGCTTCTGTCGCCGTGCATGCCAAGAGCTATCGAGTCGAGATATCCGCCCAGCAACCGTGCTGGATCGATGCGACGGCCCCGCCGGACGGCTCGAGGCCCCTGTTCGTCGACGTCCTCCAGGCGGGGGACACAAAGACGCTCACGCCGGTGAAGGGCCAGCTCTCGGTCGAATTCGGCGCCAGCTTCATCACTGTTCAAATCCAGGTTGCCGAAAAGACCGTCCCGGGGTGGTCGTTCACACCACCGACAGCTCCATTTTCCTTGAGCTTTGCGAGCTACCCCGGTTCTTGAGCCTCACGGCCCAGCCACATCTCGACGCCAGCCTCCCCAGCTCGTCATCCAAAGCCTCGGACATTTAGACGACGATTCGGCTTAGCAATGTCAGATCGTCTGAGATCCTTGGAAGACGCCCAGCTACCCACTCGCAATCAGTCACGTATAAGTTTGGGTCGTCAATTCGACAATGACGTCCTAACTTGAACGACGCGACGGTCGTCGTCATCGCTAGCGCAATGAGGAAGTACTCGTCATGGGTTATTCGCCTCCGAAGCGACGCCAGTCCGTCGACAGGTCACGCGGTGTCGCATCTGTTCGGATCGCCTCCTTCGTCACTCGTAGGCACTGCAGAGGGGAGACGCGACCCATACGCCTCGAGACCAGGCGCAAGTTCGCGCGACCAATCGCCGGTTTGGCGGCCACATGCACGGTGGCCGCCGCAACCTTGCTCCTGCCGGCCTCCGGCGCGTCGGCCGCGTCGATCGCCTTGTTGCCGTTTCGGGGCCATGGATCGATCGGGGAAGCCTACGTCGTCGGCGCCACTCCGAACTCCCGTCTGGCGGTGGTCAACGCAGCCGGCACCACAGTCGGATCTGGGGTGGTCGACCAGCTCGGCAGCCTCATCGTGCGCAATCTCACACCGGGTGCCGGGTTCCGCTTCGAGGAAGGTACTGGAGCAAACAAGCGTGCCACCGCGACATTTTCGGTCCTGTCCACAGCGTCTACGGCGCGCCCGTCGTTCTACTCGTCCCAGCATCTCCACGCCGGTCTCAACTATGTGCGGACGCGTGACGGCATCCTGCTGGCGGCCACCGTGCGTCTACCACCCGGCAAGACCCTGGCCGACGGCCCCTTCCCTACGGTGATCGAGTACTCCGGCTACGCCGTGGCCGCTCCCCACAGCCTGATCAACGCGCTGGAGGGGACCGCCCCGTCGGACGATCCGTTGCTCCCTGATACTGCCACCGTGGTGGGCTCCGTCGTCGCGCCCCTCTTGGGGTTCGTCACCGTCAGCGTCCAGATGCGCGGAACGGGCTGCTCGGGCGGGGCTTTCGACCTCTTCGGCCTGCCGTCGGACTACGACGGCTATGACGTCATCCAGACGGTCGGAGCGCAACCCTGGGTGTTGCACCACAAAGTCGGCATGGTCGGGATCTCCTATTCGGGGTTCTCCCAGCTCGTAGTGGCGGGAACTTCCCCCCCGGACCTGGCCGCCATCACCCCTCTCAGCCCCACCGACGACCTGTTCTCGACCGGTTACCCCGGTGGGATCTACAACGACGGATTCGCCAAGAGCTGGATCGCCCAGCGCATCATCGATGCCGAGCCCGCACCGCAGGGCGGTCAACCGTGGGTGGCTGCCGAGATCGCGGCGGGCGACAAGACCTGCCTCGCCAACCAGCGCCTCCATCTCCAAGCCCAGAGTCTCGAGTCGCTCATAGGTCCGGGGTCGGCCCGGACTCCGTCGTTGTTCGACCCACGCTCGCCTGAGGCGTGGGCCTCGCACATCAAGGTACCCGTCTTCCTGGTCGGCGCCCTCGAGGACGAGCAGGTGGGTCCCCAGTGGCCAGCGCTCATCACGGCCTTGAAACGCGACAAGAACGCTTACGTCACGATGCTGAACGGGACCCACATCGACTCGCTCGGGCCCGACACGATCTCCCGATGGCTGGAATTCCTCGACATCTACGTCGCCGGACGCGTGCCGAGCGCAGCCCCGACCCTGGCGCCGCTCGCATCCGCCGTGTACGCGAGCGCCACGAGCGGAGCAAGGTCCGCCACGCCCCCCGCCATCCGCTTCACGACCGAGCCCTCCGTGGCTTCTGCCAAGGCGGCGTTCGCGGCGCACGACCCTCGAGTCCGGGTGCTCTTTGACAACGGCGGCGGAGGCCTCGGCCCCGGAGCCCTCCAGCCCACCTTCCAGGCTGGCTTCTCCACCTGGCCCCCGGCCGGGACCGTCATCCACTACAGCCTCGGCCCCGACGGCTTGCTCGACGCGAACCCACTGCATAATTCCTCCAGGGTCACTTTCCGGCCCAACCCGGCCGTCCGACCCGCAGACGACCTGTCGTCTTCCGCCAACGCGTGGGTCGCCCAGCCGCCCTATGACTGGACGCCAGTTCCGACGGCCAACGGGATCGCCTTCGAAACCCCGGTGTTCACCAAGGCGATGACGATCGTCGGTCCCGCCAGTCTCGAACTGAGCCTCGAGTCGACGGCACGTGTCAGCGATCTCCAGGTGACCGTCACCGAGGTCCAACCCGGCGAAACAGAAGAGGAGTACATCACCTCGGGCTTCCTGCGCAGCAGCAACCGCACATTGTCAGCTGTCTCGACCGTCCTCGACCCCGTCCCCACCTACCTGGCATCGGATCGTCGCAACCTGCCGAGAGGACGCTTCGACCTTGTCCGCATTCCGATCGACCCCATTGCCCACACGTTCCGGGCCGGCACCCGTCTGCGAATTGTCATCTCCGCCCCCGGTGGCGATCGTCCGTCGTGGACGTTCGATACACCCGCGACGAACAACTCGGTCATCGACACCGTGGGGCTCGGGGGCGTCGACGGCTCGTCGCTCGTCGTCAACGAGGTGCACGGGGTCGTCCCCAGCACCACCTTGCCCACATGCGGAGCGCTGCGCGGTGAACCATGCCGGGCGTACTCCCGCCTGGGCAATCAGACCTGACCTGCCCCGGCACCGGCGCTGGTGGTGCAAAGAACCCGCTCTTGTGGCGCCTCCACTTTCTTGAACCCCTATCGGGCTGAACTTGCACCTCTGTGTCGGGATTGAGCGTGAAGGGGGTGCAGTCCGTCGGCTCGAGAACCGTTGCGATTACGCCGTCGGCACCCGACACGTCCGCTACGCCGGCAAAGCGCATGACTGGGCCACACTGTGGCGTGGCCGTCACTCCCGCAGCCGCCGAGGGTGTCGTAAACCGGCTCATGGCCGCCGGTTGCGTCGCCGCCGAGGAAGAGGCCGATGAGCTTCTCGCCGGCGCGTCTGACCAGGCCACGCTCGACACATGGCTCCGACGGCGCGAACAAGGTGAACCGCTAGCCTGGATCACCGGGGTCCTGCGGTTCTGCGGCCAGACCCTGCATGTCGTGCCGGGCCTCTATGTCCCCCGGATCCAAAGCGAGGAACTTGCTTGCCGCGCGGCCGGTTTGCTCCCCGACAACGGCCGGGCCGTCGATTTCTGCACGGGCGTGGGCGCGGTCGCCGCCCACCTAACGACACGGGTCCCGACAGCCAAGATCATCGGTATCGACATTGATGTTCGAGCAGCCGTCTGTGCGCGGCGAAACAGCGTTCAGGCCCTTGTGGCCGACCTCGATCAGCCGCTCCGCTGCAACCGGGTGTTCGACGTGGTCACGGCCGTAGCGCCCTACGTCCCAACCAGTGAGCTGCGGCTCCTCCCTGCTGATGTCCAGCGTTACGAACCACGGGTCGCACTCGATGGCGGCGAGGACGGGCTCGAACTCGTCCGGCGGATCGTTGCTGCGGCCGGCCGGCTCCTCCACCCCGGGGGCTGGCTGCTGATCGAGTTGGGCGGGACACAGGATCAGGCGCTGGCCTCGGCCCTCGCCGCGTCGGGCTTCGATCGCCCAGAGCCTTGGTGGGACGAAGACGGCGACCTTCGGGGCTTGGCAGCTCACGTAACAGCCTCCGAACCGGACCTTTAAGTGGGCTAACGCTCCGTCGTGCGATCACACTGACCCTTGTGGCCGACCCAAATGACAGCACCAGGGCTCGACCTCGCCAGGCTGCGAGGCTGCTGGCGCGTCTTCACCCTCACGAGGATGAGAGCGAATCCCGCAACCGCCAGTTCGGCGGAATTTTCGCGGGGTGGACGCGAGATGAATCTATTAGCGGACGACCACAACGCCTAGAAACAGCGCTCGAGCTGGACTCGCGTGGGGCTAGCTGGACTTGAACCAGCGACCTCAGCATTATCAGTGCTGCGCTCTAACCGACTGAGCTATAGCCCCTTCCTAGTCAGAGCCACTTTTCTCCTCTGACCGCTCGTATCTGCCCTACAGTTGCCCTAATGGCCTACTCTGTAGGGCATGGCGACGAGGCCTTCACGATACAAGCGCCCCGGGACGATGCGGGAACGGAGCCCCGGTCATTGGGAGCTGCGTGCGTTCACCGGCCGCGATCCGGTTACCGGAAAGCCCCGCCAGGCGACCCGGACGTTCCACGGCACCGAGAAGGAGGCCGGCAAGGCGCTCTCGCAACTCGTCTCCGAAGTCGAGGCGGACACGTTCGACCGGACCACCGCCACAGTCGGCCAGCTCCTCGACAAGTGGCTCGAGACGGCGGAGACGAACCAGCGGCCGCGCACTTTCTACGAGAACAAGCGCAAGATCGAGGGCCGTATCCGACCGGTGCTCGGATCGGTGCGGCTCGACAAGCTCGGCGGCGACACCCTCGATGCCGCGTACCGGCGATGGCTCGCCGAAGGACTGTCGCCGACCACGGTGCACATGTACCACGCCATCCTGTCGGCCGCGTGCCGCCAGGCGGTCAAGTGGGGCTGGATCAGCGCAGCTCCGACAGCCCGGGCCACCCCGCCCAAGGTGGAGCGCAAGGAGATGGTCGTGCCGACCCCGGACCAGCTCTCCGCGCTGGTGAAGGCGGCAGTCGACGTCGACCCGGTGCTAGCCATTGCTGTTGCCCTGGCCGCACTGACCGGCGCTCGCCGCGGCGAGCTGGTAGCGCTTCGGTGGAGTGACGTCGACCTTGGCGCCGGGCGGATCCGTTTCGCCCGGTCGCTCACCGTGGCTGAAGGGAAGCAGCACACCGGACCGACCAAAACCCACGCGTCCCGTGAAATCGCTCTCGACGACCTCGGTGTCGAGGTGCTCCAGAGGCGATTGGCCGACATGGACGACCTGTCGGGCTGGGCCGAGTCGCCGCTCGTCGCCGATCCCTTCGTCCTGAGCTACAACGCCAACGGTGCCGTCCCAGCCAATCCCGACACCTTCACGCACCGCTTCAGCAGGCTGTGCGAGACGATGGAGGCGCCGGCGCTGGCGAAGCTCCGGAAGTCGGACCCGAAGGCGCAACGCAAGGACCTCGCACCGGCGGACCGGTGGCCGTTCCGGTTCCATGACCTGAGGCACTTTTCCGTGACGACGCTGATCGCCGCCGGCGTCGACGTTCGGACCGTGGCCGAGCGCCACGGCCACGCCCGGGCCACGATGACCCTCGACAGATACGCGCACGCACTCCCTGAGCGTGACCGCGAGGCGGCCGGGGTGCTCGGGGCGGCACTCAGCTTCTGAGCCCGATCGCACCTCGGGTTCCGACTAGTCCCTGCTGAGTTGACACTGATTCCGTGTCGGAGAGCTCTCTCCTGTCCCCACATCGCTTCCCCTGCCTGGCCTGCAATTTCGGCCCAGTGCTAACGGTGAGCTAACCCGCCCACTCCGGCACTTTCGGGCTACCCGGTTCCGCTACTGCCCCACTTCGCCGGGGCGGTGGGACACACCTAACGACGGGGGAACTCCGTGGACCATGCGTACCACTCGATGAAGAGACGCTGTGCTGAGGCCGGTACTCCGGGAAGGTAGGTGGACTGACCCTCTCCGTCGCCCATTTCCCGATGCTTCAGGAGGTACGGCGTACCTATGTCATCGACAAGGCGAAAGTGGTTCATTGAGCGTCCGATATAGGGCTGGACCTCGGCTCGTAGGGCTGCACGGACTGATTCGGAGAGGCCATCAGTGTCACGAGCGTGGTCGTCCATTGCACCGCCAAGGCGCTCCCGGAAGTCATCCCAACGGTCAAGACTCCAATGAACGACGACTCGGTCGTCATAGTGCTCAATACGACGCACCCTGAAGCTTCCACCCCACGGCGTTTCAACGTCGGGCCCTTCGACCTCGGCGACTTCGATGAGCTTCGGTTCTGGTGACTCAACAAAGGGACTGGGTTCTCCTAGCCACACATATGGCAGTGCTGTCGCCGCAGCTTCGAGAGGCACGGGGTCGTGTCCGAGAACTGCGAGCATGCGATTCTGGAAATCGTTGGCCTCTGCCAGGGTGACCGCCTCGGTCGCCTGAAAGGCTTCAAGAGCGGCCATGAACTCGGCATAGGTCTTGACCGACCATCGAATCCAGCCACCCCAGAAAGGGCCGCCCCTGGCCCGGAGAAGAAGGCGCGCGAGGTGGCGTTGGGCACCTGGATTCACGGCCCCTCTCTACACCACCGGGCGGCTTCGCATGCTGTCCCCGTACGCCGGATGTGCGACACGCGGCGGTGGGGTTTACTGGTCCCATGCCGTCGGAAGATCAGCCTTGGGAGGGCGTGTCCTCCCGGTGGGAACTGTGGGAGGCCCCTGACACAGTAGAGCGAGACGGCATCCCATACGACTTGGATCCTGAGCACTCTGATGCCCGGCTACGACGAGGCCGTGGAAGAGGCAACCCGGAACGGCTTCACCATGACCTACAGCGTCGTGGCGTCCTCCTGGAACGAGGCACGCACGCTCATCTACGAGCACCAAGGCAGGGACCCGTACATCCCGATCCCCCAGCCAGAAGAATGGAACGACTGAGGCGACGGGCGACGTTGCCGATGCTGGGTGCCCCCGTTCGCCTAGGGTCGCCCCTGAAGGTGAGATATCCGCCAGTGGAGCCCCTCCTGCGGGCGTCAGTACTTCTTCCCGCGAGCAGCGTGGGGCGTACAGAAAAGCTTCCCAGATGCGGAACACAAATCGGGAACTCTCGACCACGGTCCGCGTGACCTACCCACGCCAGACGCCACGGAAGTCGGTCCGCTCCTGGCGCTCGCCACGGCCCGTCGTTTGCCACGGCAGAAGAACATCACGACGCCACGAAGTCACCGTGAAGGTACCGCTCCAGTTTCGGTACCGACACCCTCCATCGTGCACCAATCTGGATCGCCGGAGGGAACTGGCCCGTTCGGCAGAGCCGGTAGAGCGTGTCGGCGTGCAGACCGAGCCGGCCCGCCGCATCAGGAACGGAGATCAGGTCGGCGACGGCAAGTTGGTCGTGCTGAGTTCTGGTGACGAGGGTCACGCTGCACCCCCGGCCTTGTTGGGGCAACCGACAGCGGAGAGCGTTCCCGCCATCACCGCCGCTCGGTAGGCACTGCGGCGCAACTCGTCGAGCAGGAGCGCACCCCGGGCGATGCTGGCAAGCGACATTGGTTTGACGATCCACAGTTGCATGGGCACCGCACCTTCCTGATTCGGCGCCAGGACAACGCGCCCTGGTCCCTTCCCATGCTCCAGATGGGCATCACCCTGAACGTCACCCCGTCTCGCCACCGCGTGAGTTGGTGGCAGGTGCGGACCGTCACCCTCGGATCTGGGGACGTCACCCTCGGTTCGGTCTCCTCGAGGTAGCAGCTCAATGGGGTTGTTTGGAGAGACTGCACACGGTACGCAGCACACCGTGTGCAGTTGCGCTATGGTGCTGAGCATGAGGCTGACGAGGCCGGGAGCCAACGACTGGCCAGCACGTCACATAACGGGGAGGAGCTATGGCCAACACGACAGGGCGGCATCCGCCCGCCGGTCGTGGACCCGAGGGCGAGGGCGGTCCGGACGTCGAGGGAGAATCTTGGGAACAGCGTCACATTCGGGTGACCTTCTGGCTCGAACGGACTCTGCGCGAGGAAGTCCGGGAGGCAGCCAAGGCCCGGGCGTTGAGCATCACCCAGTTCATCGCCCAGGCTCTTCGACGCGCTGTCGACGACTCCCAGTAGCGCCGCTACCGGAAATCACCATCCTGGGTGGGCTTCGCCAGTGGAATGCCTCCTTGGAACGTCACCCTGAGCCGAGTTTCCTAGCCTCGAACCGGGTCACTTCCCCTATGAGGGCAACGCGGTCGGTTGCTCACAATGTGCCGTTGAGCTGGGAGGGTGACGTCCGGGGCGACGTCACCCTCCAACCCGGAGTATCTGTGAGGACCGTACGGGATCGAGATGGCTGTCGGGTTGCAGTTGTGCTGCCCAACGGCGTATCGGGTCGCAGAAATCTTCAAGGAAGCCTCACTCTGGCTTCGGAGGGTGACGTTCAGGGTGACGCTCGTCGCGCATCATCCCCTTCTGGGTCGACCTTTCTTTGGTCGACCAGCGCGCAACCGGGCACCCACCGCCCGAGCCGGCCGACGGGAGGAGAGGAAGGGTGACGCCACCGGTGACACCGGCCAAGACGATGTTGATGAGATCGGCAGCCATCCTGTCCGCCGTCGTCATGGCCGTGGTCATGGCCGGGTGCTCGTCCGGGCCAACCACGCCTGCGAGCACATCGACCTCTGTCACCAGGACCACAGGATCGACGAGCACCACCACCACATCGAGCCCAGCAAGCGCAACACAGACAGCGGTCCTGAACGCGTGGGAGTCCGCCGAGCAAACCCTCTACGGCTACCTCCAAGGATCCTGGCAGCAGGATCGGGCTGACCTGGTCGGCGGTGAGACCAGCGCCAATCTCTGGCCGAAGCTCGCCGACTACTTCACCAATCCGGCACTCCAATCAGAGGACAAGTTCCTCGTCGGGGTGAAGATGGGTCAGCTGAACGGGCCAACCACGTACAACCTCGGCCACCCGACGGTCACCGCTGTTACTGCCACCCGTGCGACGGTCACGGCCTGCATCTACGACTCGGGCACTACCACGGACAGCGGCCAGGCGGGACCAGCAACTCTCGACGGTGGAGCGGGTGGCGGACAGGGGACATGGAACCTCGTCCTGTCCGGCGGGTCGTGGAAAGTCGTCAACTTCAATACCACGTCCGTACCGAAATGCTGACGACCGTCGTTTTTCGCATCGCGGTTGGCGCTTCGCTTGCAGTGGGGCTCAGTGCCGCTCTCCCGAGTGGCGTCGCGTCCGCCGGCGGGAACACCGGTGGCTGCACCGACTCAGGCCAAACCGTGAACTGCGGCGCCGGTGCCGGCGGCCAGCCGGGCTCTGGTGGTGGGGACGGTGCCGGAGCGACGCTGACCAGCGGCGGCGGCGGCGGAGCGAGCGCGCCGCCTCAGTGCCCCGACTTCGTGCCCTACTCAGTTGCCATTCCGGGCGGCGGCGATGGTGGCCCGCCCCCGGCCGGGGCGCCGCAACCCGGAGCCTGGTATGTGAACCTCTGCGCCCAGGGGGGAGTCCAAGGGATGGCGACTGGGGTCGAGTGGTTCGCCACCGGCCAGGTGCCGGGCACTCCGCCGCCCGACCCCGCCGTGGTGGGCGCGCAGGCGGCCAGTGAGCTTCGTCTCTCCAGCCCTTCGCTGGTGCTTAGCCCGTCGAACAGCGGGTACGTGAACCTCGCCGAATGGCTCTGGATCGACCCGTCGATCTGGCACCCCTTCACCACCACTGCACGGGCCTGTAACGCCGGGGGGTGTACGACCGCGTCGGCCACGGCCACCCCGGCGTATGTGACGTGGAGCACCGGCGACGGGTCCACGGTCATTTGCAATGGCCCCGGCACTGCCTACAACACGGCCCTTCCCGCTGACGCGCAGTCGACCGGCTGCTCACACACCTACACGCAGACCTCGGCGGGCCAGCCCTCCCCTGACGCCAATCCCAACGACGCCGCCTTTCCCGTCAGCGCCACGGTGACGTGGACGGTCGCCTGGGCGGGCCCCGACGGCTCGGCGGGTGCTCTACCCGGCCTCACCACGCAAGGCACGTCCTCGCTCAAGGTCGCCCAGATCGAATCCGTGAACAACTGAAGAACGGAGATCCGATGGTCACAAC
>Ga0224558_1003092_pt1 | contig 14367 bp, 16 predicted proteins | sample 714S32024metaG_FD_180682 | JGI IMG/M metagenome (GOLD analysis project Ga0224558, IMG submission 180682) | Peat soil microbial communities from Stordalen Mire, Sweden - 717 S3 20-24 | ecosystem: Environmental > Terrestrial > Soil > Wetlands > Peat | place: Sweden: Norrbotten County, Stordalen... | reverse complement strand
TTAACCGGCAGCGCGTTATGACGGCCCGTTTTTGCCTCAGACCGGGGTTTTCAACCCCTTTGCGTCAGTTGAAAACCAAGAACAGTTCGATGGTTCAAGGGCCGTCTACCGTCGGGACTGGGCCTAACTAAGGTCTAGTTGCGCCGAGCCGCCATATGCCTTTATGCTTGGCGTCGCTTGCCAATTCCAAAACCAGTGGTCGGAGTGCTGGATAACGAGCCGGAGATGCGGAAGGCGCTTCGCCGCCTGCTCGCTTGCTGTGGTTTCTGTGTCGAGGAGTATGCGCGCGGGAATGACCTCCTGACTGTTGTAGGTCCGCATTCAACCGTAGCCCGAGAGGATCTTCGGGTTATCGTAAGCAGTAACCTTGGCGATGAGCCCAGCCACCCCAACCGAAACCCAGGCTAAGCCCCCAATTTGGATATGGCGTGGTTTGCGGCTACTGGGCCTCATGGCCCAGAACCTCGCTCTGCTGTGCGCAACGGTCTGGGCAGTGGCAGCATTGTATTTCGACGTGCGGGTGCCATCGCTGCGCGTGCCACTGGCGGCGATGTACGCGCTCGCAGTGGTGTCGGTCTGGATCCTCGTCAAAGGCGGCTGGCTCGCACGGGGCCTGACCGCCGGCGGCTTCCTGGTCGTGCTCGCCGGCTGGTTAACGCTTCAGCCCTCCAATAGCCGCGACTGGCAGCCGGACCTGGCGGTGCTGGCCTACGCGGACATAAACGGGAGCAAAGTCACCGTCCACAATGTCCGCAACTGCGATTACCGCAGCGAGACCGACTTCGACGTGCGGCACTACGACAAGACCTTCGACCTCCAAAAGATCCGCACGGTGGATCTATTCATGGTCTATTGGGGAGCGCCATACATGGCGCACACGATGATGAGCTTTGGGTTTGAGGGGGGGGACTATCTCTGTTTCTCCATCGAAACCCGGAAGACCAAGGGGCAAGACTACTCTGCGATCAAGGGGCTGTTCCGCCAATTCACGTTGATCTCCGTTGTCGCCGACGAGCGCGACCTCGTCCGGCTCCGGACCAATTACCGAAAAGGCGAGGAGGTCTATCTCTACCGGTTGCGCGGGACGCCCGAACAGGCGGGCAAATTCCTCCTCGATTACCTGCGCCGCCTGAACCGCCTGCGGCAGCGGCCCGAGTGGTATAACGCGGTGACCGACAACTGCACCACCGGCATCCGCGTGCAGCGCGCGGCGGCGGATCGCGCGCCGTGGGACTGGCGGATGCTCGCGAATGGCTACGGCGACGAAGTGCTTTACGAGCGCGGCATGATCGGCACGAACTTCCCTTTGGCAGAACTGAAGGAGCGTTGCCACATTAACGACCGGGCGCGGGCTGCCGGCCAGGCGGTGGATTTCTCAGGGCGTATTCGCCAGGGTGTGCCGGGTATTGAGCCGGCAACCCCCGGCAGAGAAAGAGGCTCGGAATGAAGAGTGATTCAATTCTAGACAGAACTATGAAAATCCCACAAGAACCCCGGGCTGGGCGTGGATGGACACTGCCTTCGCAGTCGGCACACTCACGTTCCACACATCACGTCCCGCCGCCTCCGTCCCGTTCCACGTTTCACGTTTCACGTTTCACGCCCCACGTCTCGTTTTGCCTGGCTCTCGCCGCCTTATTGCTGGCCGGTTGCGTTGCCCCGATCGGCGCCGACCGTGTGAGCACCCGGCTGGCGTACGACCAGGTGGATGCCAATGCGCTTCGCACCGGAAAACCGAGCGCGGCCACGGCTTCGCTCTTACACCGCTATGAGCTGGATCCCTTGGCGGCCCGCCACCCGGACCAGGCCGTGCGCCTGCTTCACCAGAAGGCCCTTGACACCGGCGACCGCGACTTGCTGTTCGCGCTGGCGGAACTGAGCTACGTGGCGGGCGAGGACATTCGCCGTAGCGTCACGCCGTGGGATCCGCGCGACGCCCGCGACTACTATCTCGGCTCGGCCGTCTATGCGTGGCTGTACCTTTTCGGCGAAGGCAAGGACCCTCAGCCGAACGCGTTCCAGCGCCGTTTTCGCGAGGCGTGCGATTTCTACAACTACGGTCTCGGCCTGGCGCTGACGGGACGGAGGAGCACCAACGCCATCGTCCATTTGGAGAGCGGCCCTCGCCGGTTGCCCGTGGGTGAAATCCAAGTGAGCCTCAGCCCCACCGGATTTGCGCCCAAGCTCGGCTCGTTCGACCAGCTTCTGCTGGCCGATAAGTTTCGCGTGCGTGGTTTGAGCGTGCGCAATCGCGCCGCGGGCGTAGGCACGCCGCTGATTTGCGTGGGGCCATTAAACCCCGAGGTCGAAATTCGCCTATCCGCGCCGGCCACCGTGCTCCTGCGGGCGCCCCGCTCCCTGACGGAGTTGGCCGGCGGCCATAGTTCCTGCGCGCTTGAGCTTTATTCTTCCTTGGACATCGACACGGCAGCAATCGGCAGTGCGCAAGTCCCGTTGGAAAACGATCTGACGACCTACCGGGCCTACACCCTGAACCAGGCGTTCATTTGGAATCTGGGCATGATGCAATTCCTGTCTCCCGGCGAACACTTGCGCAGCCAATTGATTCTTAGCCAGCCTTACGTCCCGGGCCACATCCCGGTGGTGTTCGTGCATGGAACCTTCTCCAGTCCGATCACATGGGCCGAAATGATAAACTCGCTCACCGCCGATCGGGAGTTGCGCCGCCATTATCAGCTCTGGAACTTCATTTACAGCAGCGGCAATCCCTTGCCGATTTCCGTTGGTGAGTTGCGCGAGACGCTCACCGCCATGGTGCAGAAGCTCGACCCCGAAGGCAAGGACCCGGCGCTGCGCCAGATGGTGATCATCGGTCACAGCCAGGGCGGCCTGCTCACGCATTGCACCGCCATCGATACCGGCGACCGGATTTGGAAAGGGCTCCGCTCCGAGCGGTTCGAGGATGTGAAGATGAGTGAGGCCGAGCGCGAGAGGCTTCGCCGCCTGCTGTTCTTGAAGCCGCTGCCGTTCGTCAGCCGTGTGGTGTTTATCTGTACCCCCCATCGCGGCAGCTACCTGGCAGGCGGCTTTGCGCGCCGGTGGGCGCGGCGTTTGATGTCGCTGCCCGGCGACGTGGCCGCCCGGGGCAGGGAGACGGTCCAGCTTGCCAAGGGGTCAAGCATGGAGAAGTTTTTCCACGGCCGGATGCCCACCAGCCTGGATAGTATGTCGCCGAAGAACCCGCTGCTGCCTACCCTGGCCGAAATCCCGGTGGTGCCAGGGGTAAAGGCGCATTCCATCATTGCCGTGCAAGGCGACGGTGACTACCACAAAGGCCGGGATGGGATAGTGGCGTACCAGAGCGCCCACGTGGATTACGTGGAATCGGAATTCATTGTGCGATCCTACCACAGTTGCCTGAACCAGCCGGCCACGATCGAGGAAGTACGGCGGATATTGCACGAACATTTGGAATGGCTAAGATCCAACAGTAACAAATAACCTAGAATCAAAGCAGCTATGAAGAAAAAGAGGGTTTTACTGACAACTCTGGTTTCCGCGGCCCTGCTGGCCAGCCCGGCCGTCGCCGAGCAAGCCGGCACCGGCCATTACATATCCGGCATGTTTGCGGATTTCAGCGGCTACCCCCCAACTCAGTCGGGTTGGACGTTCGCCAATTACTTCCTCAACTACCACGATGCCACCGCCGGCGGGTCCAAGGAATTGCCCCTGGGCGCTTTCGCTGCCGTGGGCGTCACCGCCAATACTTACGCTGACATTCCGATCGCTCTCTATTCTTACCCGTTCGACTTTCTGGGTGGCACCGTATCGTCCGGTGTCGGCATTCCTTTTGTCTGGATGCGGGTCAAGGCCGAGGCGACGATTGACCGAAGACGTGGGTCCAATGACCTCGGTCTCGAACAAACGGCCAGCGGGCTGGGCGATATTGTATTGCTACCCGTCATGGCTGGCTGGACCAACGGCGACTTTCATTTTGGCGGCATGTTTAACACCTATGCCCCGAGCGGTTCGTACAGCCGAGACAACCTGGCCAACACGGGCTTGGGCTACTGGACTTTTGAACCAATGCTGACCCTCGGTTGGTTGAGCACCAAGATCGGCACGGAACTCAGCATCTTCACCGCCGTGGACTTCAACACCGAAAACACTCAAGCGGATTACCAGTCCGGCGACATCTTCCATGTGGATGCGACGTTAGCGCAGCATCTGCCGCTGGCGGGCGGCATCATAGGCGTAGGAGCCACGGCCTTCTACTTGAGGCAGATCACGGGCGACAGCGGCTCGGGCGCCAGGCTCGGCAGTTTTGAAGCTGAATCCTACGGTGTCGGCCCGACCATTTCCTACGTGCATCCCATCGGCAAATCAACGCTGGTAGTGGACGCGTCCTGGCTGCCGCAGTTGCATAATCAGAACACCACCAAAGGTGACTTCATCTGGGTCAAGATCGGCCTGGCGTTTTGAAGGGCCAATCAATCCGGCCGCATTTCGCACTCAAGAAACTGGAATGAAGCGGCGAACTGAGCGCATAAACGCTCCCTTCCGCCAACCATTCAGAACTGCGGTTCTCATAGCGGGGTTTTGGCTACCATCGCCTTCATTCTGGCGAGACCGGTTTTCGCAACCCCCAACGCGTCCTCTGACCAGTACTTGCGGTTGAAGAGTTCCAATGACAGGACTTTGCGCCCGCCGGTCCGACGCAGGGTCTGCAAAAGGTCGCTCAGGGGTGCCACGCCATCCCCGGGATACATCCGGTAGCTGTCATCAATCTTCTCTCGAGGCGGGTCATTTGGGTAATCATTCATGTGCAGCACCTGGATCGCGTCAGGGCCGAGCAGCCGAATGCCATGAAGGTCCGAGCCGCCTTTGTATAGATGGAATACATCGGGCAGCACACAGGCGTTCCGATGCCCCGTTTCCATGGCTACGGCAACACACTCGCTCAGGCGTCCCAGGTTCTGTGAGAATCCCCACACCTCGAGTTCGGCCACCACACCTAGCCGTTCCCCTACCTCCAACAAAGCCCGGTACCGTTCTGCCAGTTTCATCAACTCCAGTTTCGGCAACCCGGTGGCCCCCGCGGGAGGCGCGGCAAAGCGCTTGCCACCGATCTGGGCCATCATGTCCATCTCCTGTTTGGCCCGCTCCAGGCCCTTGCTGCGCCGAGTGTCGTCGTCCACGACCCATTCCGGGAAGCCAATGGCGCCCTCGACCGTGAGCCCGGAATCGCTGATGCGCTTCTTCAATTCCGGGAGGCTTCCGCCATTCCGGGTGTATTCCCCGATCGATTCAACCCACGGCTCAAGGGCGTCGTAGCCTGCTTGAGCGGTCACTTCGATTTCCTTGACGATCCCCAGTTTATGGCCGCGAATGGTCGCGGTGTTCAGACAATACCTAAATAGTGAGACAGGCGCCGAAGCAGTTGGGCTGGCCGGCTCCGCTGCGAGAGCGGACTTCTGCCCGATCACCGCTGTTCCAAGCAGCAGTCCGGCGCCAGCCAGGGCCTCGCGGCGTGACAACTTGTGTGCATTCATTACCCTCTCAAATACTCGAAATGGCCGCCGGTGGCCAGAATAGTTTGCCGGGCTGCCGCGTTGCCCTTTGGCGTCTCTGCGTTGACTGCCTTTCTCGGGTTCAACTGGTGAGTTGTCGGCTCTGCCGAGGAGGATGCGAACGGTGTGATCGAAAACGTGCGCGCGAGCACGGCAACACCCGGCGGGCCTAGAAGCCGAACCACAGGAGTTGCTGACGGATGTGTGGGAGCTGATCCTGGGGGCGCGGCAGAGGGTCGCGCGAGGGGTAAACGCGGCGCTGGTGTTGCTGCATTGGCAGATCGGGCAGCGAATCCGAAGGGACATTCTAGGGGAGATGCACGAGCTTTGTCACTTGGTTCATGGGCATCACGGGTCGGCGTTTTACGCGCTGTTGAGCCGGGCGATGCCGGATTGGGAGCAACGAAAGCGGCGGCTGGCGCGAGAGGGAGCGGAGGTGGGCTGCCAAGCGGCGCCTTGCGGTGGTCGCGAGCAGCGGTAAGGCACCGGTGCCGAGGGGTGGAGCGATGGGAAAGCAAGAGCGGCGGCAAGGCGCTGTTCCTTTGGGCGGTTAAGAAGGACGAGCACGGACGGGATGTGCATCACCAGCTTCAGGAAAAGCTCGCCCGATCGTGAGGCGTGTCTGCCTGATCCGCCACAATTGGCCCGGCGAATGTCAAAACGCAGCGGTGGCAAGAGTTCCTCCATGAAACCGTCGTGAGTAAGGTGTGGTCGCGGTCCCTAATGGGAATGGGGCGTCAATGAATGCGCTTGACCATTTGCAGAAGGACCGCACATCGAGCATCCGACGGCTTACCTTGAACCCTGAACTTCGAACCTCGAACCTCGAACTTGGGAAAGTCACATAATGCGACATCAAAGCCACCCTAAAGCCTGTTGATAGCCAGGGGATAGGCACCCTAAAGCCACCCCAAAGCCACCCTAAAGCCACCTTAAAGCCACCTTAAAGCCACCTTAAAGCCACCTTAAAGCCACCTTAAAGCCACCTTAAAGCCACCCCAATGCGACCCCAAAGCCAGCACTGACTTTAATCCAAGCCGCTCGGCCTGCCGCGGTGAGGCTGAGTGTCAGTCCAGTAACGCTTCAGGCGAAAACCTGGCGGGATAACGTTAGAGGCGACCACCGCCAGGTCGGATAGCCAAGACTACGCCGGTGAGCGCCTGGGGGTCAGCGGGAGGGATTCGCCGGGTCGGGTCGTGGGGAGTCCTGCAGAAACAGCGCGTTCTCCGGCATCTCCGCCTGACGCAGGAGCCGCAAGCCGCGCTTCAGGACCCCGGCGAAGAACCAGCGTTTGGACTTAAGGCGTTGGAGGCGGGCAGGGAGCCGCAGCAGGCGGCCACCCCATTCCTCGGCAGAACCCTTGGCCATAGGCGATGCCGGAGAGCCGCTTGGCGAGGCTCCCTTGCGCTACCGAATTGAACAAAATCAGGCTTTCACCCGTCTAAGCGGCGGGTGAAAATAAAAACTAATAGCCTTCGGCCGTTGGCGAAAGGCCAGGTATGGAAGACCGGGGCCGCTGATATTGAAATCGTGGCGCTGGGCAAAAGGCTCATTCATTACCGCATCACCAGGCAGTTCGGTCGAAAGCGTGTTAGCGCCCAACTCAGCGGCATCGAGGCTATGGCAAACTACCTGGCGACCAACGCGGCGCGCCTGGTAAAAGGCGCCTCCACTAACTGATTCTCACGCGAGCGCTGCTGCCCGGGTGAGGCTTTCTATTGCCACCGGGCCCCATCGGATGGAAGGGGGCACAGCCTGTAAGCGCCTCATATCTGAGCAGAAGTGAAGTCCGGAAGTCGGCGCTTTAAGCTAGATCCTCCCCCTTTGGCGGGCCGGGCTTGCAGATTATCGCAGATTCCCCTTGACCCCCCCCGCCATTTTAAGCAGACGATTCCATGCAGAAAGCACAACTCCGTTGCATGGACGCGACATTAACAAATTTGCAGGTGTGGTCGGCGTGGCAGAAACTGAACCGAATCGTGGTATCCGCAGTGCATGAGGATTTCGCGACCGGCGTCAGAGTGGATGACTTTTGTCAGACTCTCGCCAAATGCCTCGGCCGGGACTGTGAGATTGCCAAAGAGCTATGGCCGTTGACCGAGTTGCGGACGCCCAAACTGCGCGCCGTTGCGGCAGGGGAAGCGGCAGCCGCGGACCTGGTCATCATATCCGTTCACCACGGCGAATCCTTGCCGGGTGAAATCAAGAGCTGGCTTGACCTCTGGAGTAAACAGAAGGCCACCCGGCCTAAGGTCTTGCTGGCGCTCTTTGATCCACTCTATCTGGGCACCTCCAGTTCGATTCATGCCTTCCTGCAGGGGGTGGCCCGGAAAGGGAATATGGAGTTCCTCGCCCGGTCGGAGGACAAGCCGGAAGACTGATCCAGGCTCATGGACCGCACCCGCGCAGACCAAGAACATTCTACTATGAAAAAGGCGGCTCTAGCTCTTGTCATCGGCCTGATCGCGCTGACAGGATGCGCGCATCGTTATGTCATAAGGCTCGACAACGGCACGGAGATTACCACGGCTTCCAAACCGGTACTCAAGGAGGGCACCTACTCTTTCAAAGACGCCAAGGGCGAGGAACAGTTCGTGGGCGCAGGCCGTGTCCGCGAGGTCGCGCCAGCCTCGGTGGCCGCAAAGGAGAACAAAGCCAAGCCGTTCAAGTCGGAACCGCCCAAGAAACGAAAGTGGTACTTCCTCTGGCTGGCCTGATACGTACTTGGCCGCGTGGCCGGTCGGCGGCGCCGGAGCCACCGGCATTTTAGCGCTGCGTCCGGGCGGCGACAAACTTCTCTACGTATTTGCCGATCAGGTCGGCTTCCAGGTTTACCGCGTCACCGGTTTTGCGCTCGCGCAGTGCGGTCACCTCGTAGGTGTGCGGAATGATCCAAATGCGAAAGCTCTTCCTGCCGACGCCGGCCACCGTCAGGCTGATGCCATCAACGGCCATCGAGCCTTTGAACACAATGTAGCGCATCACCTCGGCCGGCGCGGCGATGTCGAGCACGTGATCCTGCCCCATTCTTTCCCACCGCGTGATCCGGCCAATGCCGTCAATGTGGCCCGTCACGAAATGTCCGCCTAGATTGCCGTCCGTGCGCAAGGGCCGCTCGAGGTTGACCAGCGAGTTGGGTTTGGCGAACTGCAGGTTCGTCCGCTGCCAAGTCTCCTTGAGCAAATCGAATTGCGCCAGCTTGAACCTACCCCGCGTGGCCACTTTCACCACCGTCAGGCAGCACCCGTTGATGGCCAGGCTCGCGCCCACCTTCAAACCCCGTCCGCACAGGTTTGTGCGCACCGTCAGTTCGATTGACTTCGCTGCTGGCCTAATCCGTTCGACTACGCCGGTTTCTTCAACGATTCCTGTAAACATGACTGGATACTAAATCCCCCGTCCCGAATCCGAAACTCGAATCAACGGGGCTTGACTCGAGCGCTTAGCAACCAGTCCGGTCCAAGCTGCCGCCACTCCAGTCCGGTCAAGCTCAGGCTCTCCGCCAGCGTTCGTGCCCCATCACCAGCGACCGCCCGACGCGAGTCGCGTCCGCCCAAGATCATCGGCGCATAGAAGAACACGACGCGTTGCGCGAGGCCTTGCAGCAGGAACGAAGCGTTCACTTCGCCGCCCCCTTCGACCAGCAGGCTCGTGACATTCTGCGATCCGAGCCGCTTGAGCAGCCAAGGCAAGTTGATCTTGCCCTCAGAACTCGGCGCGACCAGCACGTTTACTCGCGTGGCCAGGGCCGCTATGCGCCTTTTCGGGGCCGACTCACTCACCACGATCGTGGTCAACGCCGCCCACTCATCGCTCACTATCTTTGCGCCCAGCGGCGTCCGCCCCATTGCGTCGAGCACAATCCGCCGCAGCCGGTGGCTTTGGACTTTGGACTTTGGACTTTGGACCCCAGGCTTCAGAATTCTCACTGTCAGGCTGGGATCATCGGCCAGCACGGTGTTGATCCCAACCAAAATGGCATCCATCCCTTGCCGCAACTTCATCCCGTAGGCCCGCGCCTTTTCACCAGTTATCCACCTCGACTCGCCTGAGGCCGTGGCGACCTTGCCGTCGAGCGTCATCCCCGCCTTGACCGTGACGAAAGGTGTGCGCTGCACGATCCAATGGTTGAACGCTTCATTCAACCGCGCGCACTCTTCGGCCATCAGACCATGCGTCACGACCAGCCCCGACCGCCGCAGGATTCTGAATCCCCTGCCGCGATGCCGTGGGTTTGGATCAACCGCACCGGCCACAACGTGTTTGATTCCCGCTGCCACGATGGCGTCCGTGCATGGCGGTGTGCGCCCTCGGGTGCAGCACGGCTCCAGCGTGACGTAGAGCGTCGCGCCTTTGACAGCATGTCCCCGTTTCTGCGCGTCGCTTAGAGCTTCGATCTCCGCGTGAGGCTCGCCCGCGCGGTGATGCCAGCCGCGCCCGATGATCTTGCTCCCCTTCACCAGGACCGCGCCGACCATTGGGTTGGGCGAAGTCGCGCCATAGCCCCGGCCGGCCAAGCGCAGCGCCAGGCGCACATAGGAGTCTTTCATTCTGCAAACAACGCCTCGGCGAACTGCTTCGCGTCGAACGGTTGCAGGTCATCGGCCTGCTCCCCGAGCCCGATGAACTTGATCGGCAGCCCCAACTCCTTCTGAATCGCCACCACCATTCCCCCTTTGCTGGTGCCGTCGAGCTTGGTGACGATCAACCCGGAGATCGGGACTGCCTTGTTGAATTCGCGCGCCTGGTTCAACGCGTTCATCCCGGTCGTCGCGTCCAGCACCAGCAGCACCTCGTGCGGCGCGCCCGGCAGTTGCTTTCCCATCACCCGATGCAGCTTCTGCAACTCCTGCATCAAATTGTGTTTGGTGTGCATCCGGCCCGCGGTGTCCACGAACAGGTACTCCGTCTTGCGCGCCTGCGCCGCCGTCACCGCGTCGTGGGCCACCGACGCCGCGTCGGCTCCGTAGGCTCCTGCAACGACCGGCACCTTCAACCGCTGGCCCCAAAGCTTGAGCTGCTCAATCGCCGCCGCGCGGAACGTGTCGCACGCCGCCAGCAAGGCCGTCTCCCCGCGCGACTGCACCAGGTGCGCCAGCTTGGCAGCCGTGGTGGTCTTGCCGGTGCCGTTGACGCCGACGATTGATACCACAGTCAGCCCCTCCGGCGCTCGGCGCAGCGCGGGCTGGTTCGCAGCGAGGCTGGCCTCGACCTCGCGCCGCGCGACCGCGAACACATCCCTGCCCGCGCTGCCTTGCGTCTCGTAAGCTTGTTTGACCGCGGCGATTATTTGAGCCGTCATCATCGTTCCGAGGTCGGCAGCGATCAGCGACGCTTCCAGTTCCTCCAGCCCCGCGGCGTCCAGTTTGGGCGAGCGGGTGACGATGCGTTTGATTTCGTGCGCCAGCTTGTTGTGCGTCTTCTGCAAGCCGGCCTTGAATTTGGCGAATAGTCCCATGGGTCAGGATGCGGGAAACGTGATGCGCGATGCGTGAAACGTGAAACGTGATGCGCGAAGTGCGATTGCGCCTGGTCCTGGTCTGCGCGGGCTGGCGGGCAGGTTCATCGGGTCGCCCGGGTTTGGGCGGTGGCTTTAATCTCCGCCGCCCGCGCCATAAGCCTTTCGACGTGCTGGTAAGGCACTCTGACGGTGCCGATCAGCGGCTTGCCTTTGCTCAGACCGTGGCAATCCGAGCCGCCCGTTACCAGCAGATGATAGCGGTCGGCCAGTTCGAGGTAATGCTCGCTGGTCACCGTTGAGTGTTTCGTGTGAAAACACTCGAGGCCGTCCAAGCTGGCCTCGACTAAGCCGGGGATGACCTTGTCCGTGCGGTTCAGCCCCGGATGCGCCAGCACCGCCACGCCCCCCGCCTGGTGAATCAAGTCAATGGCCTCCTCAGCGGACATCTTCAACTTGGGGACCCATGCTGGACGGTTCCGCTTCAAGAAGCGTTCGAAGGCCTCGTCCAGGCTCGAGCACAGCCTCGCCTTCACGAGCGCGCGCGCCACATGCGGTCGGCCGGGCGCCCGGCAGTTCGCCAGTGCGAATACCGCCTCGGCGGTTAGCGGCACCTTCAGCCGATTGAGCCGGGCCACCATTTCACGAATGCGGTCCTGGCGCACCACCTGGCACCTGGCGATCCGGGTCAACAGCGTGGGATTCAGTATGTCAATCAAGTACCCGAGCAGATGCAGCTCGTTCTCGTCCTGCTCCGCGGTCAGCTCGGCGCCCGCAATAAACTCAACGCCGGCTGTCGCGCACTCCCGCGCTGTTTCCTCGCAGCCCTCCACCGAGTCGTGGTCCGTCAGCGCGATCGCCGCCAGCCGGCAGCGCTGGGCATGCGCCGCCAGCTCAGCCGGCTTGTACGTGCCGTCGGAGAAATGGCTGTGCAGGTGGAGGTCAACGAACTTCATGCGGCTTCCCGTCGGGCGCTGGGCGGCTCACTTGACGATCCGGGCCGGACGCATCAATTCCCCCTTCACCTTGTCGAGGATGCCGTTGACGAACTTGCCGCTGTCCTGGGTCGAGAACTTCTTGGCAATGTCCACCGCCTCGTTGATGCTCACCACCGGCGGGATGTCGTCGCGGTGCAGCATCTCATAGATCGCCAGCCGCAGGACATTGCGATCCACCGCCGCAATGCGATGCAGCTCCCAGTTCTTCGCGTGCTTCTTGATGACCTCGTCCGCCTCGTCGCGGTGCTCCAGCGCGCCACGGATGAGCGGCTCGGCAAACTGGCGAATGGCCAGCTCCTCCGCGGTGGGGGGAGGCAGCTCTACCGGCTCGCCCCAGCTAGCTATCCCCTTATCTTCAGCAATGGCTGCGGCCCGCTGGGACTGCCAGAAATGCTCCAGCGCGCCCTGCAGATCCTCCGGGGGATTCAGGTCATGCTGAAACAGGAACTGCACTGCGCGCTCGCGCGCTTCACGTCGTTTGCCCATAGCCCAAACATGCCGCAGAAGATCCTGCGCGGCAATGCCGCAGAATTCCTTGCACAGCCCCGGGTGAAACCGGTGAGAGCGGATGTAGCTCTATTTCGCTGGAATAAGCTGCAATCCGCAGATCATCGCATCGGACAAGGTGCGCCCTGAATCTTTGGTGACCTGTCCACCCGGTTGAATGAGAATCTCCATCTCTTCCCCAGGCCGCTTTGGCTCGCGGTGGCGCGGAGGGTGGGTTTGGCAACCGCTTCGGCCTGCCACAGCGGCATCGCGCTTCGCATGCCGCCGAACTCAACAACCCGGCTCACCGCCTTTCCCAGCGTTTTCGTGGCGTATTCCCCTGGCCTGAAGGTGGCTTTAAGGTCGCATTGGGGTGGCTTTGGGGTGGCTTTGGGGGGCTTTGCCCGGGCCCTCCTTCATTCTGCATTCCACCTTCGCTCCCAGGCGTTCACTATAAACCTTCCGAATACAACTCGCCTTCTGCTCCTCCCTCGGGGTGGTCTGGGGGCACTCTGGACGAACTCTGGACATGTTCTGGCACCATAGTCTCGCCGAAAACCTCCGCTTTTGATCAGCCACTCGTATACAGATCGCTCTATGCGCCGCCGCGGCGGCTGCGTTGTGCCGGCGCCGACGGCGTTTTGCCGGCGACTCCCCCAACGAGACCACGGCATTTTCCCAATGTGGATCATCGATTCTTGTGACAATACATGCGGATCGGCAGCAGCCCCTGCAAACGCCGAACATGCCTCAGGGCCTCCTGCTGTTTCTCCACTTGCTCGTCCAGTAGCCGCTTCGCCTGCAATGTCTCCTGCATCATCCGCCAGCAATTCTCATTTTGTCAGGTTGGTAGGGCGCGTCACTCCGTGCGCGCCGGTGCCAGGCCGCCTGCGAGCGAACGGCGCGCACGGAGTGACGCGCCCTAGTGCGCCTGCGAGGGCGCTTACATGGCGGGGTGGAAGTCCCCGTCAGGCCGAAGCATCACCGGCCTGTGACCGAAGGCTACTGCGTCGTGGCGACACGGGGTGGGGAGCTGCCGGAGGTGAACTGCCAGTCCGTAACAAAGTATCATCGTAGATGAGCAACGTGAACTCGATTCGGCCAGACGGTGGGACGAGCCTGCTAGGGCTGTGCGAAGTCCGCCCCGAAGCCCAGGCTTCCCGTAATGGGAAGAGCCGCGCCGTTGCTGGCGGGGCAGGCCAACGGGACCATGAACGCGTGCTGAAGGAAACCGTGAGCGAACGAAAAGCCGCGACATCACCGGAGGGTGGTTGGAGACAGAATGGCAGGAAGTGTAAGCGAGGTAAGCAGGGAGACCTGTCGGGGGCAACCCGGCGTTCATGGCCGCAAGGCCCGAAGAACTGCCCGGCAGGAGTCAGAGCGTCCGTAGTAGCGAGGAAGCGCGTAACGAGCGCGGAGCCAAGGGACGCAGGAAGGTGGAAGGAAGAAGAACAGAATAACGGAAGCCAAACCGACGCTAGTGCCCGCAAGGGCTATGCAACGGATGGAGCCCCGCTGAGCGCAATTGACTTGGCAGGCACCGCATGTCTGGCCGGAATCCTTGTGCGTACCAACCGTGGCACGCATCTCACCGAGACCCCACTGACTGGAAAGCTGGATGCGGGAGATCCGCCCGTCCGGTTTGGAGGGAGGGGTGAGGTTAATCCCTCATCCCTACCCCTATCCACAAACAAGACTATCTGAATTGCAATTTAATCGGGCGAGGTGTAGAAACGGTACCAGCAAGAACCAAACGCCGTTCTCACAAGGCAACCTGAATCTAGGAACCTATCTAATATGAAAACCAAACTCGTTTCTTTGTTCATCACTCTGGTGTTGCTCTCAACCATCATCAACCCCGCCCCGGCGCAAGCCCAAAGCGCACCCTTTACCA
>Ga0224558_1003090_pt1 | contig 14371 bp, 10 predicted proteins | sample 714S32024metaG_FD_180682 | JGI IMG/M metagenome (GOLD analysis project Ga0224558, IMG submission 180682) | Peat soil microbial communities from Stordalen Mire, Sweden - 717 S3 20-24 | ecosystem: Environmental > Terrestrial > Soil > Wetlands > Peat | place: Sweden: Norrbotten County, Stordalen... | reverse complement strand
GAACCTTCCCTCGCGCGATTCGACGGGAAAAGTATTGATTGTCGGAGTGGGCAAGAAGACCGTTGACACTCAACAAATCAGGGAAAGATTTGAGGGCTTAGGAATAGGCACCGACTGGAAACGATTCGAACGGATAAACGAAGTTCGGAATGATGTGGAGCACTTATATCCCCGCCTGGATCAAAAGGCTCTCGCCGGTCTGATTAGTGATTCTTTCGTCATCGTTAGCGACTTTATCAAGGATGTGCTCAAAGACGACCCGCGTGAACTCTTGGGAGATCCGACATGGCAGGCAATGTTGGAGGTCTCTACCGTTTACGAGAAGGAAAAGGAAGAGTGCACCAAGCTAGTCGAAGATGCAAACTGGCGCTCCGAAACTCTGAAAGAGGGTGTGGCTCTGCTAACTTGCAACAGCTGCGGTTCGGACCTCCTGAAACCAGTCGAGGACAGCTTCCACGAGCTCCATCTCCATTGCAGTTCTTGCGGGAACGATGAGAGCCCTGATTCGTACGCGGAAAGGGCAATTGGAATTGCGCTGAGCGACGACTCTTATCTGGCTGCCAAGGATGGGGGCGAGGAGCCTTTTGCGCAATGCCCCGAATGTGGCAAAGAAGCCTATGTGATGGAGGAACGTCGCTGCGCGTTCTGCGGAGAAGAAGCCGAGCATACGTGTGCTCGATGTGGAAATGATATCCCTGCGGAAGAGATGTTCTTGTCGCCCCACTGTGGCTACTGCGAACACATGATGAATAAAGATGATTGAAATCGAGGAGTTCCCACTCCTCCAAGGAAGTCCATTCCCCGTTGTCAGATCCTAAGTCTTACCGTAGTCGGGGAATCGCTCTTTCAACCTTTCCACAGTCGCTCGCCACTTCGGCGTCGTGGGTTTACACACGGAATTCTGGTTGCCGAAAAAGCCAATTTCCTTGAACGCTTTTTCCAAGGGCACCGCTTGTAGCCAGCGGATGGGCACGAAGTATTCGCAGCGTTCTGGGTCATTCACAAACTCCCGCGCGTAAGTACCGCCCTTAGCCACATCGAGCACCGGAACTTCGCCTCGGGGAGTTGTCACTAGAAAGGTTGATGCGGATGACACACGACCGATCACCTTGCCGACGCCGACATAGCCGTATCCGGGTACATTTACCCACACGCGGTCGCCCGGGTTCAGGAGTTGCAGGGTCTTGCTGTACCAAGCTCCTCCACCGGCGCAGATGAATCCATATTGCACGGCATCCACCCACGAACGTGACTCGCCGTGGCCAAAGGACGAGTAGAACTCGCCATTCCACGGTTCATTCGGGCCATCGGGAGTGGCTGCGGCGCTGACCTGAGTGTGGACCGGGTCGAGAAGCCATGCGCGACTGAGCAGTTGTTCAGAACCGTGAGTGAACACCTGGAAGAACAGCACGTTGATGGGTACGTCGCGGTCGTTGAGGTAGGCGATGATTCGCTCGGTACTGTCGTCGAGGCACGAGGCCACGACAACTATCTGATGGCTCTCATTGAGCGACTCCTCATCAAGCTCATGGCCGAAACGCTGGCGGAAATCCTCGGCTAGACTGCGGTTTGGCGCAAAGCGGCCATAAATGGCGGCGATGTCTTCAGGCCGGAGAGTCTCAACCCACCCCGCGTAATCCAGCGATTGAGCCACTACCTCGCGGGGTGTGCGGTTGCGTTTGAGTTCGATCAAGACTAAAGCGCCATCGGGGGCGATTGCCAACAAGTCGATGCGACCGCCAAAGCCAGTGTCTTCCTGGCGTCCGATCAACATCCACTCATCAGAAAGAAGTCGGGGAGCCGCAACGATCATTTCTTCTAACAATTTCTCGGTGGCGAGCGAAGATTCAGCGAGCGGTTGAGGCTGAGTGGCGACTTTCCAGATTGCGTGGTGGATAGGCATGGTGTGTCCCTTTGCTTATGCTGTCTGAGCCAAGGTTTGGTGTAGGACGGCTTCGAGAAGGCGGCTGGTTTCGGTTTGGGCGGTGGCTAGCTGCGCCTCCAACTTGTCACACAGGGCCATCAATTCATCCACCCTGGCGACAATCCGAAGCTGTTCAGCGAGGGGCGGAACAGCGATTGGTAGACGCTTAAGCTTTGCAGCCTTGATCCCCTTAGCCGTGAGGCCCGTCGCCGTCTTTTCGAGGATGGACAGGAATGGCTCTGCAAAAAGCTGAAGGGCCAGGAAATCCGGATTCACGGCACCGTATGGGCGGAAGCATATTACCCTCTGAGCGAGAGCAAAACGTTCCGATAAGCGCACAACAGCAGCATTTCCCATCGGAGCTTCCGTTGTGAACAAGACATCGCCCACTCTTGGTAAGCCGCGCGTCATCCACGTGTGGTAGTCGCGTTCGGAGAGAAATTCTTCGGGAGAAATGTTGATAAAGCCCTTTTTCACATTTTTCGCGGTAATTAGGCGCACTCCATGCCCGGTCTTGGTGGGAGTCTTCCCGCGATAGTCGATAAATAGCACAAGGTCAGCCAGAGCACCCCAATCCCACGAAGTAGGTACGTTCCATCGGCTTTCCGGAGCCAATAGCACTTGTCTCTCCGCGTCTGCCCTCCGATCTTTCTTGGCAATGTTTTGTCGTGCTTGGTCGTTCTGAACCAGCAGTGCAGCGGATGATTCGTCATTCGGATCTTGCGCGGCGATCTGGCCGCGGACGGCTAAGTTCAGTACCGCCTGGCGTAGGACGGGAATTTGCTGAGGGCGAATTGTGAGCTGACGGAGGTGATCGAGATAGAAGCGCGCATTGTTTTGAGACTCTGCCGGGGTCGAGCCGTTACTTAGAGAATGCAGGGACAACGTTGCGAGGCGATGCCGCCGATGCTCTTGCTCGTCTCTCGACGCCTGCAGTCGGTCGCACAGCTCCATTAGCTCGTCTACCTTGACGACGATTCGGTATTGTTCAGCGAGCGGTGGAAGAGGAAACACTATGGTATGAAGGTCACCAAGGTTGAGTTTATTTGTATGAGTCCCTCCGCCCACTTTAATGCGGTTGTACTCACTTTCCAGGAGTGGCGAGTTAAGAAGCAGGCGGAAGAAAAGGGGGGCAATGAAATTCTGACTAAACCGAATAAGGCCAACGCTGACGAACAAGCTGAATTCTCGATCAGTGTCAACTAGGACAGCTTTGCCCAATGTTCCAATCCTACAAATGAGAATGTCGCCCCGCCGAGGGTCGCATCGCTTAAAAAGCATTGCGTGTTCCTGGGGCGAGATGAGCCGGGTGTGCGAGAAGTCCAGTTTGCCCCCGCTGAAATCCTTAACGGAAATAAATGGAACGCCACGGTCAACGTAGGTTGGCGTTTTATGCGCGCCATCAGTAATTTTGTGAGCTATTTCGCCCAGAGTTGTCAGAACCCAACCCTGAGGCATTACAACCAGTGGCAGGTCAGTGGCGGTGCTTGCTGATTGCCCTCGCTGCTGGATGTTTTCTTGTTTTACCAGTCGCGCCTTCTCCGCCCGAATCTTGTTGAGCAATTCGGAGGCAGGTTCATCGGCAGGATCAGGTTCCACTAACTTCCCTCGCACGGCGAGATCAACGATAAATCGGCGCAGGCGGGGGATGGCGTCAGTGGCGTCACTGATGCGGTTGAAATGAGCGAGGAGTAACTGCGCATTCATCGCAGGAGAGCCTCTGCGAGGATGGCCTTGAGCCGGTCACGCAAAATGGTGGCCTGCCCCTCGGCCGCATCGAGGCTGGCCAGAAGTTCGGCGGGGTCTCCGTGTTCGTCGGCGACAGCGTGCGGATTCTTAAAGTCGAGGTTGTAGCCTCGGGCCTTCACTTCATCGGCAGTTACCTTCCACGCAACTTCTGTTTCCACCCTCCCCTTGCGCTTTGCGCCTCCCCACCAATCAATGCAAGACTGGAGGTGTTCGACGCGGATGGGCTTTGTCATGGAGTAGGCCTTCTGCCCGCCAGGTACGCTGTGCTCGTAGAACCAAATCTCTTTGGTCGGAACGCCTTTCTCAAAAAACAGCAGATTGGTGCCGATGCCGGCATAAGGTTTGAACACACTGTTGGGTAGCCGAACGATGGTGTGTAGATTGCATTCGTCCATCAACTGTTCTTTGAGTCGCGTCTTTACGCCCTCACCGAACATTGAGCCGTCTGGCAGAACCACGGCGGCGCGGCCATCGGATTTCAGGATACGAATGATGAGGGCGAGGAAAAGATCGGCGGTCTCGCGCGTCTGGAAGTGCTTGGGGAAATTGCTCTCGATGCCGTCTTCTTCGCGCCCGCCAAAGGGCGGGTTCGTAAGAACAATATCAACACGATCAGACTGCGTATAGCTGATATAAGGCCGCGCAAGAGTATTGTCGTGGCGCACAAAGCTGGGATTCTCAATGCCGTGCAGCAGCATATTGGTTACACAGAGCATGTGTGGCAGCTGCTTTTTCTCAACTGCGCGCAGCCCTTCCTGCATGTGCTGTTCGTCCTCTACTTTTTTCACGTACCGCTTGCGCATGTGGTTAATAGCGCAGGTGAGGAAACCGCCCGTACCGCACGCCGGGTCTAAGAGAATCTCACCGGGCCGGGGATCGATACGGTCCACCATGAAAGCCGTGACGGCGCGGGGCGTGTAATACTCGCCGGCATTGCCCGCGCTTTGAAGGTCAGTCAAGACTTGTTCGTAGATATCGCCGAAGTGCTGCCGCTCGGCTAGATTATTAAAATCAACTTCGTTAATTTTGTTAACGACCTGTCGCATCAGCTGGCCGGACTTCATGTAGTTGTATGCGTCCTCGAATACATCGCGCACGACGCGGCGGCGGTCTCCTTGCTTGCCGGCAATCGAGAGTTCCTTGAGTTGCGGGAAGAGCTGAGTGTTGACAAATGTAAGGAGTTCTTCGCCCGTGATGCCTTCGGGATCGGCCGCCCACGCTCGCCAGCGAAGCTTCGCCGGGATAGGCGAGCGATACACGTCCTGCATCAGCTCCAGTTGTTGATCCTGGTCGTCTATGATCTTCATGAAAAACATCCAGCAGAGTTGCGAGATGCGCTGGGCATCGCCGTCAACGCCGGAATCCTGGCGCATGATGTCTTGGATGGACTTGACAGTAGTTCGAACGGACATTGCTCAAGCTTCCTTTTGGTAGAGGGCGGATTGGAGTTCCTGCACCGCGAACATGAAATCCGCCCGCGTTCCGAATTCCTTTATGAGCTGGATGGGTGTCCCCATCGTATCAAGCGGCGGGATTTGCAGAATCCGCGGGTCGCCAAGATCGATGACACCCTGATCCTGATATTTTTGCAAGAGCGCTTCAAGCACGGCGCGCGCCTGGGGACCGTATTTGGTGAAGACATTCCTCTTGCGGACGTTTTCGGCGCGCTCGCGGCGCGTCAGCGCGGGCTGATCGAAAGCAACGTGGCAGATAAGGTCAAACGGGTCGAGATCCCTGCCCACTTCATCGGCCAGAGGCTCAAGAGAGAGGCCTTCGTTTTCGAGTTCCTCGATGACGGCCTGCTTGCGCTCCGCTGATTTCCACCGCTTGAGGAAATCATCGAGGCTGGCGAAGCGCTTCTTTAAGGCCTTCTTTGTGAAGTCCCGCAGCGTTTCAGTAACCAGCCTCCCCTGCTCGTCGAGGTATTCCACACGCTCGGCGACGATGGTGGCCCCTACCCCATCGACATAGATCTTGCGCGGCGGTTCTTCGTCAACATTGATATTAATGTCGGGCAGTTGATCGACGATCACCTCATCATCTCCTGGCCGCGGTGGCAGGGGCTCGCCGTTTACATCGACGGGCACATCGTCGGGCGGGACGATGGGGTCGTCCTGGCCGGGCTCATAAATCTGCACCGGCTCGCCGTCGAAGTCGGGATCGGCGAAATGGTTGGTAGCTCCCCTGAAATCAATCAGCGTGAAATAGAACTTCTTGGTGTCTTCGTGAACGCGGGTGCCGCGCCCGACGATTTGCTTAAACTCGGTCATCGAGCCGACAGCACGGTCAAGAACGATGAGCCGGCAAGTCTGGGCGTCAACGCCGGTGGACAGCAGCCGTGAGGTCGTGACAAGAACGGGATACTTTGCTTCGGGGTCGATGAAGTTCCCGAGCTGCGCCTGCCCCTCCGTGTCGCTCCCCGTGATCCGCATGACGTAGCGGTGGTTCTCGTTACACAAGTCTTTGTTTTCGTTAATCAAAGCCTGCCGCATTCGCGCGGCATGTTCCTCATCCACGCAAAACACAATGGTTTTCTGGAATCGGTCGTGGCTTTCTTTCAGAAAGTCAGAGACTTTCTTGGCAACGAGCTTGGTTCGGTCGTCAATGACGAGCGTGCGGTCAAAATCCTTGGTGTTGTAAATACGGTCCTCGATCTCATTGCCGTCACGGTCCACGTCGCCCAACTCAGGCCGGTAGCCGTGGACATCTACGTCGATATGGATCTTGATGACCTTGTATGGAGCGAGGAAGCCGTCCTCGATACCTTGCCTCAGCGAGTAGGTGTAAACGGGCGGCCCAAAATAATGAATGTTGGAAACGTATTTGGTCTCTTTGGGAGTGGCCGTGAGTCCGATCTGGGTAGCGGCGGAGAAGTATTCGAGAATCTCTTTCCAGGTTGCATCGTCAGCAGCGCTGCCACGGTGACATTCGTCAATAACAATCAGATCAAAAAAACCGGGTGAGAATTCGCGGAAAAGCTTCTGGCGCTCTTCCGGCCCGGTGATGGCCTGATAAAGCCCAAGGTAGACCTCATAAGCGGTATCGATGCGGCGCTTTTTGTCGAGCGCCGTGGTGAGTTCGACCTCAGCCCCGTCTGCGCGCTCGATGGTTTTGGAACCGGTGCTGAGCTTGGCCATCGCCGCGCCGAACGGCCTAAAATCATTCACCATCGTCTGATCGACAAGAACGTTGCGGTCAGCAAGAAAGAGAATGCGCTTCTTGCGCCCGGCCTTCCATAACCTCCAGATAATCTGAAACGCGGTGTAGGTCTTGCCGGTGCCGGTGGCCATGACAAGGAGAATCCGGTTCTGGCCTTTCGCAATGGCTTCGACCGCTGCGTTGATCGCATTCATCTGGTAGTAGCGTGGTCCCTTGCCGCTGCCGTCTTCAAAGTAATCCTGCAGGACAATCGCTTCCTCGTCGGACGTGAGTCCTTTCCATGCGCGGTATTTGGACCAGAGCTCTTTTGGTGATGGGAAAGCGTCGAGCGAGAGCGTGGCTTCTTTTTCCATGCTCGTCCCGGTGCGGTCATGAAAGACAAAGCCGTCGCCGTTGGACGAGAACACAAACGGGATGTTAAGCGTCACCGCATAATCGAGCGCCTGCTGCATCCCAGAGCCGACGCTGTGGTTATTGTCCTTCGCCTCGATGATGGCAATGGGAATATTGGGTTTGTAATAGAGGATGTAATCGGCGCGCTTGGCCTTGCCACGGGTAACAAGCTTTCCACGGACGATGATGCGTCCCTTGGTAAAGTTGACCTCTTCGCGGATCTGCATCATCCCGTCCCAGCCCGCGCGTTTCACGGCAGGGCTGATGAACTTGGAGCAAATATCGCGTTCGCTGAGGTCTCCCTTGTTCATACGGTTAGCTGTCAACGTGATTTACGCCTTTTGGTGGCGGCGCTGAAATGGCATAGCCCATGCTACCAGTCGATCTCGCCGGAGATTGGACACGTCGCATCACGCCTCGCTGGGTCGTTCTCCGACGGCTAGCCCTTTCGATGGTTTCTTCTTGTGGGGCTTCGTAAAGGAACCTTGAGTTCGTCCCACTAGGGTTGTCCGCGCTGACGGATTGTTCGTGAACCATGAAATACCTCCTCGTCCCACTTGGACAGCGATAGAAGTCCGGTTCGAGCGGGAGCCGGCGATCACCGAGATCACAAACCCTCAATAACTCGATTGATGGACCGAACGATGAATTGTGCTTCACGGTCCCGATCATCCCCGATGATATTCATTTGATCGAGGACCATGTCCACCCACTTAGAATCATGGTGCGTAAACATTCGCTTGAGGGCTTCTACAGTTCGGACAATCGCGGGTTCGTGCATTGAACTTGCCAGCATTTGTCGTATGGCAGCAGAATCCTCCGAATAACGGCAGTAGTAGTAGATGTCATATGCATCCTTGGGCTTCTCTCGATACCGACAGACTGTCGTTTTTAGGATGAGGAAACCCGTGGCATTGGGAACCGTGATTTCAAAGGTTTCCACATGCTCGCCTTCGCGAACGTTGATTTGGATTGTCTCGACGTGCTGATTCAGGTCCTCTGCACCGTCAATTAGGCACAAGTCGAGACTTGATTTCGTACCGTTGACCTTGATGATGGATTCGTCTTCTCTAGTGCGAGGCAGGTCTGCTAGCAGGTCAAGTTGCACAACGTTGCCGTCGACATTCTTTTCATAGCGAAATGAGTCAATTTTGCTTCGTTCATAGTCGAGGGGCTCAGCTAGCAGGTCCTTGATTCGGTCAATCCCCTCGCGCTCACGCGCTCTGGCACGTAGGAGGAGATCGATATCCAAGCTCATGCTGTGGTCTGTCTGGCAGTGCCGTGCAAGCTCTTTTAGAAACGGCACCCAGCCTCCGCAGATGACTGCGTCTATTTGTGCATGCTTCAGCGTTTTCATCACGTTCAGCAGCTCAAGAAGAACGGTTCTTTCGCGCGATGCGGGAAAATCTTTTGTGATCTCGATTGCGTTTGCCATTTATTCTCGGAAGCCTAGTGCGTGCTCGATCAGAAACTCTGCTTGCTCCTCGCCTCTACCACCGTGCAAGGTAAAGTCCACGTACAGTTGGACTGGGTTTACGCCCGTGAGCCCATTAGTGAGCTTTCGAGGACGGTAGAAGACGCCACCGGCGTCCGTATTGTCGGATTCAGGGGGCATCATCAGCATCACATTTGCCCCTTTTCCAACGGCCTCTAGTTGAAGGTCGTCTCTCAAGTTCTCTGGCAACACATTGATGTACGCCGCGGTAATCTCCTCTCTCACATTCCGCTCGTTAGGCTCCAATCCACTCGCAAGTGTGAAAGCACATTGGATACCCTTACGTTCGCAAGTTTCGCCAAGTAATTGAGCGAACTGTGCTGGTGGAGTTTCAGAGAATGCGCTGAATACGGTCCGGTTGTGGGCATAATCGCTCTTAAGTTCTTGCGCGAAAAGCCTAAGCAGCTTCCTCGGTTTCGTGAGTACGCGTCCTTGATGAGTTCGATCCAGAAGCCCATCTTCCTGGAGTCGCCTCATCACTTGAAAGACCTGACCGGTGCTTAATTGAGCTTCGGAGGCGAGTTCTTCGAGTCTATAGGGTCTGTGAGGATTTGCTAGCAGTACTCGTATGATTCGCCGCGATCGGCCGGAGAAGATGTTCTTAACCCCTTGGGGATTCTTGAACGTGGTCGCCGGACGGACGACATCAACGTAGACATCGTCGTGGATCAATGCAAAGGTTCCGTTCAAATCGATGTAGCCGACTCCTAGCTCTTTGCATCGTCGCTGTACGGAATCAGAGATATATGGAGCAGCTACCATGGGATACAAGTCAGTGAAAGTGCCAGATCTCTGGAGCTCGTTTCGGTATCCCAGCACTTGATGAATCGCTCCTTCAAGAATCATGGGGGAGAGGCGCGATTTCATTTCTATAACAGCTTTAATGGGCTTGTTGGGCAGGTCCTTTACCGTGAACTCGACTATGGCGTCAACCTGGACACGCCGATCTGCTACCTCGAAGACTGGCTGCATCGCGACAATTCTCGCTTGAACTCCGGGAGGAACAATAGTTCCAGACTCTAGGCCTTCACGAAGATATTGCAAGAATCTATTTTCAATCATATAAACCTGTTAATCAGTAAAATTCTTCACTTTTTATAGCGACGATGCATTGCGGAAAAATTCCATATGTAAAAAGCGTTGTTTTGCCTTAATTCTCAATAATTTATATTACACCATACATGTCATTATGCACAAGAATGTTGCCGATCAACCTCTCATTCACGACTTGAGCAAAGCTATGAGGCGGATGGGAACCAGTCTCAGAAATCCCTTGACACAAGGATCAATAAGGACTAATAAGGACATAGTTGTATCCTTTTATCTCGGGGAACAGAGCCCGGTCGAGCGTGGTCTGCCATTGTACGTAGATGTAGAGCAGTCCTGCTGTAGGAAGCGAGAAATGGAAACAAACATCGAGCAGTGCCCGTTGTGCGGTACAGAACTTTCGAGAATCAAGTTTCAGGAGATTCAATCAAAACTCCGGGAAGAAGAGCGTCAGCAGGCTGCTGAGAGGGCCCAAGTGGAGGCGGCTACCCGGCAGCGTCTAGAACAACAATTCAAACTGGACCTCGAAAAACAAAAGCAAGCCGCAGAGAAGAAGGCAAAAGAGGAAGCCGCGCTGCAGGTTAAGAGCGTAGCCGCCGAGCGCGATCAGGCCAACAAGAGGCTCAAAGAGGCCCAAGACCGCGAGGCCGAGGTTCGGAAACAGGCAGAGCAAGCAGTGGAGAAGGCAAGAATCGCAGGGGGGAAAAAAGCCAAAGAGGAAGCCGAGAGCCAAATCAAGAAGGCGACCGGTGAGCGCGACCTGATTGCGAAGAAGCTTAAGGATGCCGAAGAGCGTGAGGTGGACATCCGAAAGCAATCCGAACTCGAAATCTCAAAACAAAAGCAAGCAGCTGAGAAAAAGGCAACTGAGGAAGCGGAGACCAAAATCAAGAAGGTGGCCGCCGAGCGTGATCAGATCGCGAAGAAGCTGAAGGACTCGGAGCGTGAGGCGGAAGCCCTAAAGCATGCGCAGCAGGATGCCGAGAAACAGCGGCAGAAGGAACTTGCTGACCAGCGGCAGGCTCTTGAAAAGGATAAGACGCTGGCGCTTCTGAAACAGCAATCTGCATCGGCCCGCGACCGCGAGGCTCTCCTCAAGAAAATGCAGATTCTGGAGAACCAACTAAAAAAGAAAACCGCGAACGAATTAGGTGACGGCGCAGAGATAGATTTGTTCGAGGCTCTGCGGGAATCCTTCCCCGGTGACAAGATTACCCGAATTCCAAAGGGTCAGGCAGGAGCGGACATCTTGCACGAGGTGCTATACAAAGGCGAAGCTTGTGGCCGATTGATTATCGACTCGAAGAATCGTCAGGCTTGGCAGAATGTCTTTGTAACCAAGCTTCGTCAAGATCAGGTGGAAGCAGGCGCTGAGCACGCCATTTTGGCGACTGCGGTCTTCCCAGCAGGCAAGAAGGAGATGTGTATTGAGTCCGGCGTGATCGTGATGGCTCCCGCTCGTGTTGTATACATTGTGCAGCTTCTGCGCCAAGCAATGATCACGATGCACGTAAAGGGTCTCAGCATCAAAGAACGCACTACCAAGATGAACAGACTGTATAGGCTCATCACGTCCGAGTCGTACTCCGGGAAGTTCACCGAGGCAAACAAGCTCACCCAAGACATCCTCGATCTCGAAGTGCAGGAGAAAACAGCACACGACAATGTTTGGAAAAAGCGAGGAGCACTGGTTAAGCGGATTCACAATGTCTTGAGGGAAGCAGAGACCGAAGTAGCTTCGATAATCGAAGGTAGTGACGATGGGGAAGTCCCGCCAGCCTTCCGTGCGAAGAGCGCCGGGGGAGATGGTGTTGGTTCGAAGGAGAGGGTCGCATGGACCAAACACTGACACTTCATTGGCAGGAGCGTCGGTTAGGGCGGACGCTCCTGCGCACCTACAGAGACACCGTCGACCTTTACGATGTCTTTCCGAATGAAAAGCAGCCCCGAATGGGCCCCAAAGAAGACACCGAGTTGCAGAGGCAGATCGAAGCGAATGAGGGTATCTTCGAGCCGCTGCTTTTAGAGCCTCATCCGGAGGATCGAAATAAGTTCCGCATAATTGACGGGGATCGAAGGTGGACGAATTCGAAGATCCTGGTTGAGGTTCAGAAGAAAGAACAATACAAACGTCTTCCGGCGGAAATAACAGACAGGACCCTTACTGACGAGGAGCGTCTCCGAGTGTGGATTTACATCCACCGCCAGAGACGCGAATGGGACACCAAGGAGAAAGAAATGGTGGCCTACAGCCTCGTCAACATGGTCGGCCGCGCGAGTGCCGCAAATATCCTGGGCATCACTGTTAGGGAATTAGACAAGTTGGTTGATATTTATGACTTGTCAGAGAAGCTGACGAATCTTGCGGAGCCCGGCGCATCGATCACTTGGGCGCGAGAAATCAAGAACCTAAATAGAAAACTTCTCACACCTACCGTGCTAGACACGATCATCAAGAAGATCAACGAGCAGGAGATCACGAATTCCAAGGACATCCGAAGGCTCCGGCAGATACTGAAAGACCCAGTGGGCAAGGACAACTTTTTGTCGGTTGAGGGCAGCATTGAGAGCGCTCTCAAGACTCTGAGTCCCCCAATTTCAGAGAAGACGCACGGCTTGCTCGGGGATATAGAGCAGCTTTCAGAATCGTTGCAACGCTATCCGTGGACAACACTAGCCGCAATGAAGGGGGATCAGCAGGTTATTCGAAAGCTAGAGGAGACAGAAAAGTTGATAAAAGAACTCAAAAAAGCTCTTTCGAGATAGGAAGTCCTGGCGGTATATATTTCGACATTATGCAGAAAGGCAAACCGGCCCAGCGAAGAATGAGAATTTATTTTTCGGACTTCTTCGGCGTGCGCAAATCGACGCTGAACAAGTACGGTGCCTTCGACATCTCTCTTCTTGCCGACCTGCCGCTGTTCGTCGATCCGTTCCTGCTTTTCAACAGCAAGAAGCCGAAGTACCGTGCGCTGCACGACCGCATGATCGAGTACCTACGCTTCTTGAAGGAGAAATCTGCAGCTGACCAGACCCTTGACTCGGGGCTACTCACAGCTTGGTACATGTTTCCCGAAGTCGGGCAGAATTGGCTCGGATTTTCAGCCACGGGCAACAAGGGACATGGCTTGGGTAGGACTTTCGCCGAAGCGCTCCACACCAGTCTGGGCAGAATCTTCGGTTCGTTCGGTAAGGAGAACGTGACTCGTGGCAGTCATCTGGAAAAGCTCTGTCTCATTCGAGAGGGCGTAGGCCGGGACAATATCAGCGATTTCACGAACAACCTCATACTCGAGTTCCTGCTCGACTACACACAGGCTTTTGCAGTACGCCACATTGATCCCTCGTTACGCCGCAAGGTCGCGGTCCGCAAGGTCCGCTTCAACTATCACACGGAGACTTGGGAGAGTGGTACGTTCGATCTGCCTTGGTACCTGAACGATCACGTTCTGCTCACGCCGAAGAACATCCTGACCAAGGACGATACTTGGATTAACAAAACTGATCTCATAGACAATTTCGAGACTATTCCAGACGCGATTCCGAACCACCAGTTGCGCAGTCAGATCAGCAACTATTTTCAGAAGATGCTTCCGCGCTCGCCGAAGCGAAAAGACGAACGGGAGGCAGCGTTTCGCACGGTACAGCATTTTCCGGAGTTGATCGACTTCTACATCAAACACAAGGAAGACACGGGGGACCGGGCGGAGAATATTGCGCACCAGCGAGTCGCATTCTCGCAACAACTCTATTTGGAACAGTTCCGTGAACTCGCGGAGCTGCTGCAAAGGAAAACAGATTTTTATGCCATTTCTGGCAATAGCTACGATGACGCCTTTAGAAGGGTACTGTTTTTCAAGGACGTAATCGAAAACAAGGGCGGCCACCGGCTCTTCTATATCAACGGAAACCCGTTGGAGCGCGAAGAGGATTTACACATCCTCTACCGGATGACGTGGTATGCGACCATTTCCGATGTCACCCGTGAGGCCAATGACGGTCGCGGCCCGGTTGACTTCAAGGTGTCGCGCGGCAACGCCGACAAGACATTGGTCGAGTTCAAGCTCGCCAAGAATTCTCACTTGGAACGTAATCTACGGAATCAGACTGCGATCTATGCGAAGGCTAGCGACGCCGAACGCGCGATCAAGGTCATCGTCTACTTCAGAGCCGCAGAGAAAAAACGTGTCGAACGGATATTAAAAACACTCAAGCTGACTGGCAGCAGGGACGTGGTGCTGATAGACGCACGCCGAGATAACAAACCGTCCGGGTCAAAGGCGAAATAATAAAGGTTTTGGGTAGAATCACAGGTCCGTGCTCGCAGAAACGAACTCCAGCCTCACTGCACACTTTGGTCCATTGCGTTTTTCCCTCCATACCTGTGTTGTGGACCGATCGTGGCCTCAGCCGCAGCGCGTAGTTGCGGCGAAATGTGGAAGCGAAGCTCGCCGCCTGTTCGCACTGTTAGGTGTCGAAGGAGGTCAACGTGCTGACCTGCCCCCCAGAAATTAGTCCAGCGGAAATGTGACTTCTCCATGTAGGATGGCCCGCTCAGGGCCAGAGAGGAGGAGTCGTGCGCAAGAGTCGTTTTAACGAAGAAC
>Ga0224558_1003089_pt1 | contig 14373 bp, 12 predicted proteins | sample 714S32024metaG_FD_180682 | JGI IMG/M metagenome (GOLD analysis project Ga0224558, IMG submission 180682) | Peat soil microbial communities from Stordalen Mire, Sweden - 717 S3 20-24 | ecosystem: Environmental > Terrestrial > Soil > Wetlands > Peat | place: Sweden: Norrbotten County, Stordalen... | reverse complement strand
CCTGCGCTCACCCTGCGGATGCGGTTGTTATGCGTATCCGCAATATAGATGTTGCCCGCGGCATCTATTGCAACTCCGATGGGTGTATCCAGCAATGCGCTGGTCGCCGCGCCGCCATCTCCGCCAAAACCCTGCTCCCCGGTTCCGGCAACAGTGCTGATGATACCCTTCAGGTCTACTTCGAGAATCAAGTTGTTCGCCGAGTCAGCGATGAAGATGTCTCCAGCGCTATCAAACGCCAGTCCAGACGGCTGATTCAGCGTTGCATTTGCAGCCTCGTTGCTGCCGGGCAGTGTATCCAGTGAGCGCACACTCGTGTGCGTTGGCCTCAGCCGGGCCAAGGCCTTCTGCTGCGCGGCATTCTGCGCCCATGAGCCGGAAGCGCACAGACCAAATACAAGTCCGAGCACAATGGCCATCGTGCTCCACGCTCTCAATGTACGGCCTAAACATTCGATCTGGATATATTTCATAGCTCTCTCTGCCGTCTTGGCGCGTTCGATGCCGCCTTCATTCTGATTGTTCTGTTGCCGTGCTCCAAACCATCTCTACTATTACTGCGTCTTCCCTAACCGCGTGAAACCCCAGCCGCTCATACAGCCGCCGTGCCGGATTGAAACGCATCACCTGCAACTCCATCCCGGCTCCAACCGCTGCGGCTTGCCGTTGAGACTCCTGCAAGGCCAGTGTGCCCAACCCCTGGCACCGATGCGCCGCCAACACTGCGAAATCCACAATCCGCCAGCGACCCGGCTGGCGGTCCACAAGCAATCTCCCAACCGCCATACCCTCTTCGTCCAAAAGAATCGAATCCATCGCCGCCGGATATTGCGCCGCGTAGGTCATCTTCCTTCCGCGGGATTGCATCTCCACCAACGCCCGAATTTGCGCCTCGGCCAACCCGGCCGCAGCCAACTCCGCGGCCTTGTCCTCGGCAAAGAGCGCCTGAAGCAGCGGCTCATCCCCGGCACCGGCCGGACGCAGATTCAATGACTCAGTCAAGCAGGATATGATCCTTCCATCGCAATGATGTAGGCCGCGCCACCCACATCCGGCAGCTTGGGCAAGCCAAACGTCGTCATTCCATCTCCCCCATATTTGTTTCCCAGCACCGAATACAGTTCCGCGTACTGCATAACAGGCAAGAGCGTGCCGTCGCAGACATGCCAGCCGGATGGTACTCTGATGCCCGCATTCAGAACAATCTGTCCAAGAAACTGCTCGTTCATGAATTTCCTTCTCTTGCTCTCGGGATTGAATTGAAGTGGAAGAGAGCAGCCCGCGATGGGCTGCTCTCATTTGCTTTAGTCCCAGCGCGTTGGGAAGATGCCATACACGCAAATGATGTAGCCCAACGCCAAATAGGGAGGCACCGTGGGAACAGCCACTCCACCGGTATTCGCTGCAGCGACAGCCGTGATCGCGGTCCTTGCGCTACCCGAGTTCCCCGATGAGCCAGCAGCCTGACCAGTGGTACCAACGCCCATCGCGCCTGTTCCGGTGGCGCTATAGAGGGCGGAGGGAGGTGACACCGGAGTGCCCTCGGCAGCAATATTTACATCAATTGCTGATGTGTTGCTGAGGAAACCGTCGACCGGGTTGGCATTCGTAGGATGCCCCGTCGAATCACAGGGGACCGAGAATGGATGCGTATGGGCAGGCACCGCGACGGTATGCAGATGTCCCGGATCGGTGATGGTAATCGGATGCGTATGCGCTGCGATCTGATTCGCTGCAAGCATCGCGCTGGCTGCGCCGCCCTTCGCTCCCAATACGGGCGACGGGCCATTGGCCGCATATCCCATTGGAAAGGCATTGCGCAAATCCGGCAAGGCAAAGTTTGACGTGCCGTTTCCTCCATAGGTAGTACCGAGCAGCGCATACAAAGCCGAATACTGCTGAATCTGCAGCAACGTGCCGTCGCAAAACATCCAGCTCTGCGGAGCCCAGGAAATGGGCCACAACATGATCGATCCAATGTATGCTTCCATCTTCGTCTTCCTCCCAATTTCCGAAATGCGGCCTGCGTTTCGGTTTTGCGGTTATCCTGCGTTGGGGTGAAGGTCCTTCACCTTGTTCACTCGGGGTGTGCTCCAACAGGAAGCGCACCCCTATACAACTCTGACATTTGCTCATCTAGCAGACGGCCTGAAGGCTGGCTGCCGGATTCCATTCTGGTTAACTGCGCCCTTTGTCTCCACTTGTATCATTCAAATTGGCAAAGCCCCCCTACTGGCAGGAAAATGCGACGTAAAACATGTAATAGGTTGAAGACAATGCTGGCGATGTCGTGGTTGACAGCCCCAGAACGATGGGTGTTCCGGCAGCCACAGGTGATGTAGCGGTAACTTGACAACTTGATCCGGCGGCTGAGATAGGAATACTTCCCGTCGCGCCGGCTGCGCTGATCACACAGGTACCGCCAATCGTGTTGCCGGTCGTCCATCCCGCCGCACTGGTTGCAGTTGAGGAGGGAGTCGCCTCATAGAGCTGGAACGTGAGGCTCGTATAATCGGATGCATTCCAGATGGTATAGGAGGGTGTGCAAGCGCTCGGCACAATCGTGCTTTCAACCCCCGGAGTTGCACCGCTTCCGGCCGACGCGCCTCCACCAATCGCTGGGTTGAAATAGATGTCCCCGGTGCTGAACTGGTGTGTGCCAACGGTGTAGGGTATGCCTGCCGGAGCGGCGCCGCTGCCAAGCGAAACGCCCGCCCAAATACCGACGCCGCCGCTTGTGCCTGGTTCATTCGATGTATCTGACGTGTTGCCCACTAGCGCCACGAAGAGACTCTTGTTGTGCGTCACCAATCCGCCTGTGGTATAGGACGTACCACTGGACCATGCCGCAGCCAATCCTCCGCCCACCGGACCGGTTGCTCCAGTCGCGCCTGCGGCGCCCGTAGGGCCTTCAGCTCCTATGTCGCCGGTGGCACCGGTCGTACCGGTCGTACCGGTCGCACCCCCTTGGGCGATGATGGACCAATAGGACGAACTGCTGGGCGGAATATGCCCCAGATTGTTATCCAGTAGTGAGATATAGCTGGAACCGTTCGTCGCATAATAAACGACCGCCCCAGTGGAATAGGGCGTTCCGCTGGCCCAGGCTGTTACCGTGCCGATGGTTCCGGTTGCGCCGGTTGTTCCCGTCGGGCCTGTTGCACCAGTCGGGCCAGTTACGCCGGTTGGGCCAGTTACGCCGGTCACGCCCGCTGCTCCGGTGGGACCCGTTGGCCCGATGTTGCCGGTTGCACCGGTACCGCCGGTGGAACCCGTTGGCCCAATGTTGCCGGTTGCACCGGTAGCGCCGACTGCTCCGGTTGGGCCGATTGCACCAGTCGCGCCTGCTGCTCCGTTCACGCCCTGCGCGCCTTGAACGCCTTGCGGGCCGATTGCGCCGGTTACTCCGGTCGCGCCGGTCGAGCCCTTGGATGCCAGAAGCGCCCAGTGGCTCCCAGAGCCGGTAACATCCGAGGCCGGGTCAATGCCTGTACTCGCATCCAAGGCAATGTAACTGCTTCCGTTCTCACTGACCGCATCGCCTTGAACGTAACCCGTTGCGCTGTTCCAGGCATTTTTGAAGCTTACCGGCGGACCTTGTGCTCCGGTCGGGCCGACTGCGCCGGTTGCTCCTGCAACTCCGGCAGCTCCAGTTACACCCGCGGGTCCCGTCGCGCCGGTAACACCCTGGATGCCCTGTGCGCCCGTAGCTCCCGTTGCGCCGGTGAGACCCTGAATGCCTTGTGCGCCCGTAGCTCCCATTGCGCCGGTGAGACCCTGAATGCCCTGTATTCCTTGTAATCCCTGTGCGCCGGTCGCTCCTGTGGCTCCGGTAGCTCCTTGCGAGACTACCGTAATGTCAACATGCGCCACATGGCTGGTTTCGTCATTCTCCTTGGAATCAAAAACGACATTGCCCAACGCCGAAGTCAGTGCCACGCCGAAGTTGCTGGAAGGGGTTGTCACCCACTCCTGCACCAGCGCGGTGACATCGACAATGACGAACTGCCCCACCCGGCTGGGCGTGAACGAAGCTACTGCCGAACCCAACGTGGGAATCGTCGCGTACGTTGCCGTCGCTTCGTTCCAGGTGCTGGTCACTGGCTGCACACTGATCAGCCCGAAGGCGTTGACCCGATTCACATACAACTTCAGCGTGGCTTTGCCAATCTGGCTGGCGGTAGTGCCTGCTGGAAGAGAGGACAGGTCAAACTGGATTAGTGTAGTCCCGTTGCTGTTCACGTACAGGTTTGATAACGCCCCGTAGTTGGTCGACGGATGTGCGCTATTGACGTATGTGTCCCCCGCAACAGCCGCTTCGGTTGCGTGTGCCGCGCTCGCGGCCAAGGTTACGCAAACCGCAGTCACAGCACATTTCATCCATGCCCGCTGGTTCATGGTGTTCTCCTATCGGATGCTGCATCAATTGCTATTGACCCGTTCCGTCTCGGACGGAGGATTTAATCTCAATACAAGCTCTACCGTATACCCCAACTCATAACTCGCACAATCCGCCGGATGCTGCAGGTTTTCAATGAGGCGACAGCTCTTTCTCAAATCAGGATGACAGCATACCATAAGAAAAAAAGTCGAGCCACGAAAAAAGAAATTTATACGATCCGGCACAAGGTGACAAGACCGGACGCACCGTTCAATAGCAGCAATATATAAAAATTCTTCGATCCACTTCTCCAAATACGACCAGAAAAACGCCGAGTCAGAAGGCCCATAGGTGCGTTTTCTCGGGGCGGCCTATTGGATGGTATCCGCTTTTGCTCTGGCCTAAAGTCTGATGAGGCACTGAAGAAGAAATCAGGCTGATCCACACAATCAGTCTTTTGGTACGCTAGGTAAAATTTGGCAGCAATTTGGCAGCAAATAGTGCCAACTGTGCCGTTTTTGCTTGTGGTGCCGGTTCGTAAGCATTGCACCGTCTATAACTTGCATTTTTCTGCCCACAACATGGCATGGAAGAGGTCGTCGGTTCGATCCCGACCAGGTCCACCAATTATATCAATCATTTAGAAGCTCCCTCCCTCCTCGACTTTGCCGCAATTTTGCCGCAATTTTGCCGCAAATTCCAAAACCACTCCTCGAATAGGCTTCGCACATGGTTTCTCTGCTTGCGTCGTTGTTGTTTCTGGCCGCCGTTGTAGACTTCCTTGAAGCAAGCCGAGAGGGCCTGTTTCTGTTGATCGGCTGGCAACTTCGCCAATAGCAGTGCATGGCCAACGCCAATCTCATTGGCATAGAAAGCATCGACGACAGTTTTTTCTAGGTCGATCATTTTCAATCTCGAAGCCACAAATGAAGGGTGCTTTCCAACCTTGGCGGCGATTTGCTCGATGCTGTACTTCGGCTTCTCCAATGCCAAAAGTCGCGCGAAACCTTCGGCTTCTTCAATCGGTGAATTTCAGCGCGAATCAGATTCTCGACTAGCTGCGTCTCCAATACTTCGGCGTCTCTCATCTGCTTGATGCGTACCGGGACGGTTATCAGTTCGGCCATCAGCGCCGCGCACCGGCCACGATCTCAAAGCCGTTTTCCGTGAGTGGCCGGACAAGCAAGGGTGAAAGGACGCCCTGGCTGCGAATGGAAGCGGTAAGTTCTTTATGGCTCGTCTCGTCAAAAGCGTGGCGGGGGTTGGTCCTTGATTCGTTCAGCAGAGCAAGCGGAAGGTCGCGGTACTATTCCGTGTTGCGAACTATTACTGGGTAAGCTGATTTCTGCTTTGTTTTCCGTTTCACAATCAACAGAGACACGACATAGTCTGATTCCGTCGATTCTTCAGAATCGGCAGAAGGAGTTAGACCATGAAGTTCCGTGTCTGTAATGATTTGGTTCTTTCTCAACCTCTACAAGGCCCTTTGTCTGCTTATATCGCTGAGTATGCGCAATGGGAACGAGAGCAGGGCTATTCTCTGAGTAGACTGCGAAAGCGAGTCGAACTCGCCGCATCTTTTAGCCGATGGCTCGGACAGAAGAACATCGATTCTTGCTGTGTTTCCATTGGGCACATTCCTTGCTACCTGCGATCACGTAAGCTCCGTGTAAAGATTTACGAGAGTGACGGTACGGCGCTAAAACAGTTTATTGGATTTCTACGCCGACGGAACATCGTGCCAGAAGAGGATGTTCCACCGGGTCAGCCATCTCATATAGATAGAACCATACACAAGTTCAGAGCATATTTACTCAATCAGCGCGCACTGGCGCAGAGGACCATCGAAGATTATGCACCATTCGCCCGCACATTCCTTGTCCATTGTTTTGGCAAAAGCCCCGTGAGACTTTCCAAGTTGTGTGCAGGTGACATTGTGGAATTTGTTCAGTGTGAAGCGCAAAAGTTGCATAGGAAGCGCGCAAAACTCATGACCAGCGCTCTGCGCTCATTTCTGCATTATGCGTGCTATCGGGGAGAAGTTCGGCATGATCTGGTCGCTGCCGTTCCAGCCGTTGCCAACTGGTCGATGACATCCATCCCACGCGCCATTTCACCAGACCTTGTACGTCAGCTATTGAACTCAATCAACCGACATACGGCGGTAGGCCGTCGCGACTACGCGATTATTTTATTGTTGGCTCGACTTGGATTACGTGCAAGTGAAATAGTCGGGCTTAAGCTGGAAGACATCGACTGGAACCATGGACTACTATATCTGCGAAGAAAAGGCGGTCAACATGGCACTCTTCCGTTACCTGCGGACGTCGGCACTGCCATCGCTGCATATCTGCGCCATGGACGGTCTCCGAATAGCAAGTGCCGCAGTGTTTTCTTGCGGGTACGAGCGCCGTTAGGCGGCTTCCATAATCATTGTGCTATCTCATCATTAGTTAGGAATCGTCTCCGGTGTACAGGCATCAAGACACCTACACAGGGAGCGCACCAGTTTAGACATGGGTTGGCCACGGACATGCTTCGTCATGGTGCTTCGTTGAGCGAAATTGGAGAAGTGCTGGGCCATCGTAGCCCAGAGAGCACCATAATTTACACCAAGGTAGACCTCGATGCTTTACGACCACTCGCCCTGCCGTGGCCAGGAGGTGTTCGATGAACACACTCCGGGAAGCATTGCAATCGTATTTGGACATGCGACACAGTTTGGGATTCAAGATGCAAAAGGCCAGCACTGCGCTGGTCAGTTTTGTGTCCTTTCTTGAGCAACATCATGCACGCTACATTACGCAGTCATTGGCGCTTGAATGGGCACAACTGCCAGTAAATTCTCAACCATCTCACTGGGCCAACCGGCTGCGCTGCGTTCGTGGATTCGCGCGGTATCGCAGCGCCACGGACCCACGCACGGAAATCCCGCTTGAGAGACTTTTGCCCTTCCGAGCAAAGCGCGCGAGGCCATTTCTGTATTCCGAGGAGAATATTCGCGATCTACTTCGAGCTGCCCTGCAGATGAAGTATCGTTTTAAGAGCTATAAATTGAAGCCTTGGGTTTACTACTGCTTGTTTGGATTGCTGAGTGTCTCAGGTCTTCGCTTGGGAGAGGCGTGTAATCTTACGCTTCAGGATGTCGATCTACAAACAGAGATGTTGACCATCCGTGGCGCAAAGTTTGGCAAGGACCGCTTGGTGCCCTTGCATTCCTCCTCTTGTGATGTCCTTGCAAGCTACCTAGCCAAGCGCGAACACGACTGGGCGGGACAGAAGATTTCCTCATATCTGTTTGTCTCCAGTTCGGGCAACCGGTTGAAAAAAAGAGATATTTATCAAACCTTTAACCGGTTGTCGTGCCAGATCGGTTTGCGCGGACCATCGGATAAACATGGTCCGCGCATTCATGACTTTCGCCATCGCTTTGCGGTGATGACATTGCTGCGATGGTACCAATCCGGCGAGGACGTTGAACGACGATTACCATTCCTGTCCGCTTATCTTGGTCATGTCCACGTTGGCGATACTTATTGGTATCTCAGCGCATGGCCCGAACTGATGCAAGAGGCCATGTCCCGTCTCGAACGTTGCTGGGAGGAACACCGATGAAAAACACACTGATCAGCCTGGCGCCTCTCTTGCAGCGATTCTTTACTCAGCGACTCATGCAGCAGCGGCAGGCAAGTCCGCATACCATCAGTTCGTATCGTGACACCTTCCGCATGTTCCTGAAGTTCGCGCAAGATCAACTGCATACGGCTCCCGAGCGGCTTACATTCGAAACAATGGACGCACCTCTGATTGTGAGGTTCCTCGATTACTTGGAGAAGCATCGCCACCTGAGCGTGCGCAGCCGCAATCTGCGGCTGACCGCCATCCATTCCTTTTTTAGGTATGCCGCATTTGAAGTCCCTACCCACGCAGCCCAAATTCAGCGTGTTTTGTCTATCCCCAGCAAGCGGTTTACGCGCAAACAAGTGCATTCCCTTACTCGTCCGGAAGTCATGGCACTGTTGGCCGCGCCCGATCAAAGTACGTGGTTCGGTCGGCGAGACCACGCATTTCTACTAATGGCAGCACAAACCGGGCTACGCTTGTCGGAAATGACTGGATTGACGCGCGACAATATCACCATTGGAACGGGCGCTCATGTTCGTATCGTTGGCAAAGGCCGAAAGGAGCGATCTGTACCGCTCGCCAAACCAACCGTTGCCGTGTTAAAAGCCTGGCTGCATGAAACACCATGTGGAGATGGCGGCGTCCTATTTCCGAACCGCCGTGGTGCACCTCTCAGTCCCGATGGTGTGCATTACTTGTTCCTCAGACATGTAAAGACCGCCGCCAAACTCTGTCCCTCTCTGATCGGGAAACGGGTCACTGTTCATGTCCTTCGCCATACCATGGCCCTCGATTTACTACAAGGCGGCGTGGACCGTTCGGTCATCGCACTGTGGCTCGGACATGAATCGGTCGAAACCACTCAAATCTACTTGGAAGCTACTCTGGCGATGAAGGAGAAAGCTCTTGAAAAAACGAAACAGATCAAGGGCAGGTTCTCTCGTTATCGTCCTGGAGACCATCTCCTCGGCTTCCTCAACAAGCTATAGACCTCATGGAACTATGCCGAGTGGATCAACTGCGTGCTCCTTCCATTGGTACGGAAATACAGACTCGAATGAATCGGCCTACGGATGCACTCGGCATAGTTCGCAACACGGAATAGTACCGCCTATCTACCATGCGAGATAGGCGGTATTCGGTGGCATTGATGACAGTCTATTCCATAGTGATATTTCCACGAAGGACATTCTGGAAAGTTCATTTTCATTGAAAAGCGCGACGCTCAAAAGCTACAAGGATTTTGCTGGCGACGGCATCCTCCGCGTCTCCATCGGGCTGGAAGCGTCAGAGGACCTTTGCGAAGACATCGATCAGGCGCTGAAAAACGAATAACAATTATGATTCCTTCGACTATGACTGAATGGCCTCATCCTTCTGAACTATTCCCCATCACTGGCTGTTATTTCCTAGATCTCTGACCTAGCTTGAAGATGTACCAGAACTGGGTGCCCCATGTCCATATTTTGGGACCTGGGAAACGACGAACTCAAGGTACGAAATTATGCCGTCAGAAACCTAGTTGCTGTGTCTTATCGGTTTGTCGTATGAAAATGCGCCCAGATTGCTTCGGCGGTTTTGCGAGAAACCACGGCTGCCAGGGACTCCGCAGTAGCTTGCTGCACGTCGCGCAGGCTGCCGAAGTGAGTTAGTAGTCGCTGTCTTGTTTGCTGACCGACACCGGGAATGGCTAGTAACTCCGAGTCGCGGTCACGCATGGCGCGGCGCTGGCGATGGTAGCCGATGGCGAAGCGATGGCTCTCGTCGCGGATAAGTTGGATAAGATGCAGCACCGGCGAACGGCGGTCGAGAACCACCGGCTCATCCTCGTTGCCGTAGACATAGATAATCTCTTCCTTTTTGGCGATGGAAGCCAGCGGCTGCGTCGTAATGCCCAGCGATTCGAGCGCCTCGGCGGCGGCGTGAAGCTGGCCCAATCCGCCATCGACCAGCACCAGCGAGGGCATGGACTTTTTTTCATCCTGCAGGCGACGGTAGCGGCGCGTGAGCACCTCGTTCATCGAGGCGAAATCGTCCACGCCGGTAACGGTCTTGATCTTGAACTTGCGATAGGCCTGCTTGTTCATCGAGCCATCTTCCCAGACGACCAGCGAAGCCACGGTTTCCGTGCCCTGGATGTGGGAAATGTCGAAGCACTCAATGCGCTTGGGCAGCTCGGGCAGCATGAGCGCGTCGGCCAGTGCCTGCTGAATGGCCTTCCGCGAGGGCTCCAGCACGCGGAAGCGCTGGATGTACGACTGCTTAGCGTTCTGGCTGGCTAGATCGACGAGCGCGCGCTTTTCGCCGCGCTGCGGCAGAACGATTTCGACATGGTGGTCGCTGCGCTCACGGAGCAGCGCTGCAAGCGCCTCGCGATCGTCGAAATCTGCCGGGACAAGGATGGAGCGCGGAACATACTGCTGGTCGATATAAAGCTGTTTGAGTAGCGCGGAGAAGACATGACCGGCGTGGAAGGGATGCTCAATTGTGTTGGCATTTCCCTCGGGGGCTAAAGCCCCGTTTTCCTTTTCTCGATCAATGTACGGGCTGAAACCCGTACCCTTCTTCGATCCTGAGATAGCCGATGTTTCTGTCTGGTTGGTTTCGCCCTCTGAAACTGCGGCTTCAAGCAGATCCGGCAAGTCTTCCCAGAAGAACTCGCGGCGATCAACGATCTTGCCCGAGCGCATATGGAAAAGGTTGACGGCCAGGCTGCCGTCCTCGTAGTGATAGCCGAAGACGTCGGCGTCGTCGTCCAGCTCGACGGTGGCGACGCGTTGCTTTTCTCGCAACTGATGAACGGTGGAAAGCTGATCGCGAAAACGCGCGGCGGCCTCGAACTGCTCGGCTGCGGCGGCGGAGGTCATGCGTGCGGTCAGGATGTCTTCGAGTTCGGTGTGCCGGCCTTCGAGCAGCATTTGCGCGTCGCGGACGGCGTCGGCATAAATTTCCGGCGTGGTGAGTTCTTCGACGCAGGGGCCGAGGCAGCGATGAATGTAGTACTGCAAGCAGGCGCGGGGATGGTAGCGGGAGAGATCGACCTTGCAACTGGGAATCAGAAAGCTACGGTGGATCAGCTCGACCACGCGATAGGCCAGGCTGCCGGGAAAGTAGGGACCGTAGTAGGCCGCGCCGTCCTTGCGCACGCGGCGGGTGACGAAGACCTTGGGAAAGCGGTCGGCCATGGTGAGTTTCACAAAAGGGTAAGTCTTGTCGTCGCGCAGCAGGATATTGAAGCGCGGCTGGCGCTCTTTGATGAGATTGTTTTCAAGCGCCAGCGCCTCCTGCTCATTGGCGACCAAAATGTAGTCGAGATCGACGGCCTCGCGCATCAGCGTGCCGGTTTTGGCGTTGGCCTGCGAGGCTGCCAGCAGGTAAGAGCGCACCCGCGAGTGCAGGTTGATGGCCTTGCCCACATAGATAATTTCGCCCTCGGCGTTTTTGTAGAGGTAAACGCCAGGATGATTGGGCAGCGCGCGGATTTTCTCGTAGAGGTCCATGGGCAACGAACAGCGTTTGCACTTAGAATAGCCGGTTTGGACGAGGGACTAGATTCTGCTCCATGCTCCACGCAATCTTTACCAGCCTAGGTAAAAAATACACGGTCTCTGCTGGTTTGGTTGCCGTTGGAAATTTACAGAACACGATTGTTTTCAATGCATTACAGCAATGCAAGCGTTTGGCCTCTGGAGTGCATTGTTGATGGCGCAGGGAAAAGCCAGCTTTGCCGGCGGAGGCGTTGCACGGCAAGGAGTGTGGCGGGGAAAGGAACGTGGTTATGAACACATACAAGTTTGTAGCGATGAGTTTGGCGGCGGGTTTGGCCGTGGCAGGCGTGACAGGATGCGCAACCAAAAAGTATGTCTATAACCAGACGGCGCCGCTGGTCGATCATGCCAATCAACTGGATAGCAAAACGGCGGACAACAACCGGCGAATTCATGACGTGGATGACCAGTCGCAGGCGGGGATCAAGCAGGCGCAGGGCTCGGCTGACGCAGCCGGTCGCAATGCGCAGGATGCATCCAAAGCCGCTGGCGATGCCGAATCCTCGGCCAACCTTGCGGTGCATCGCGCGGACTCGCTGGAGAGCGTGGTCAAGGGGCTGGATAACTACAAGCAGGTTTCCAATGTTGCGGTGACCTTCGGCTTCGACAAGGCGGTGCTGACTCGGCAAGACCGCGAGCAACTGGACACTTTTGCCGCGCAGCTCGGCTCGGCAAAGAGCTTCATTCTGGAAGTGACTGGCGGAACGGACTCGGTCGGTTCCGCGCAGTACAACTACGAGTTGAGCCAGCGGCGTGCCGATGCGGTGGTGCAATATCTGGCATCAAAGTACGGAATTGCCGCGCACCGCTTCTATCTGATCGGCATTGGCAAGGACAAGGCGGTAGCTTCCAATTCAAGCGCCGAAGGACGCAAGCAGAACCGGCGTGTGGAAGTGCGTTTGCTGTCGAACGCGGTTGAGGATGCGCAATCTCAATCGGCTTCCGTGCAATAGTTTCAGAGCGCAAGATTCAAAAAACAAACAGGGCCGGTCCGTAATGCGGATCGGCCCTGTTTCTATCTGCGCGGCAGTCAGGGAGCTAGGATTGAGCGGCATCGAGCTGCTTTACGTGCTCGGCGCGGACCTGCGTCGCGGTGAAAAGGCTGAGGAACGGCGCGCCCTGCGCCGCGGCCTCGACGGCTGGACGGCCTTTGGCTTCTTCGCGCTCGACGAGGCAGACCACGGCGGCGACAATCATGCCGGCCTCATGAGCGGCCTCAAGCGCGTTGATGGTGGAGGCGCCGGTGGTGCAGACGTCGTCCACAATGACCACGCGCGCGCCCTCGCGGCAAAAGCCCTCGATGCGGCGGCCGGTACCGTGAGTCTTTTCAGCCTTGCGAACCAGAAAGCCGTTGAGCACCTGCGGCTTGGGCTGGTTGTGCCGGACGGCTTCCATTGCGCGCCATGCGGTGGCGATGGCAACGGCAGAAACAATCGGGTCAGCGCCCATGGTCAAGCCGCCAACGGCCTCGGCCTGGATGCCGTGCGCTGCAAGCAGTTCAGCAACCGCCTGGCCGGTGTACCAGCCGCCCTCGGCGTCCAGCGTGGTCGTGCGGCAATCGACATAGTAGTCGCTCGTGCCGCCGGAGGAAAGCTTGAACTGGCCAAGACGGAAACTTTTCCGGGCCAGCCAGGAGAGCAAATGCTGCGCGTTGGTTGAAGTAGTCATCGCTTTCGATTGTAAAGGGCAGAGAACAGGAATTAGGGATTAGAGGTTAGGGATTAGGTCTTTGACAGTCCCCGTATCTCCGCCCCACGGACGAAGACCTGTCCGTGGGGACTCCGAACCTGGGGCACCCGGCCATGGCGTGTACCCCCACCCCTATTTTGTAGGCAAAATCCTTGTTTTCTTTAGCTTACAGTCATGGTTGCGCTGTAAAATCGTGAAAACAATGAAGTTCCCTGCAAAATCGTCCTGGATAAGGAGTTACGAGCAGTTTTCGGCCTCTATCAGCATTTTTCGGCTGGAAGCTGCGACGTGCCAGGACGATGATTGGAAGAAAGACTTCCGAGATCATTGTGCGACGAAGCAAGGAAATTATCCGCAAACACCTGTCGCGCTTATCCGTAAGATGAATATCAAGCTTGCTCAGGCGAAGCGTCAGTGGTCGCAAAAAGGGCAGCCGAATCGACAGGAGAGTAGTGACCAGATAGGGATCTGTGTAGGCCGACTTCCCAACATTGAGGATCTCGTCGGCTCCGCGGAAAACTGCTGTCGCATTCAAAACTGCGTGTTCAGCGTGCAGAACTGCCTCTCGCGCCTCTTCCACGAAGTGGCGACCGGCATCAGTCAATTCGACGAGTTGGTGATTGCGCTCGAAGAGCCGGAAACCGAGTTGGCTCTCCAACTCAAGAATCCGTTTGCTGAGAGTCGATTGGTCGATTCGCAGCCGTTCGGCAGCCCTCGAGAAGTTCAAGTCTTCAGACAATGCAATTGCCGCTTGCCGTATTCGATGCGACGATCGCATCTTTACCAACGGAGACGCGTCTGCGTTGGCCGCCTTCTCACCACTCCAGGTAGTAGGCACCCTCTGGGTGTTTTTCCTGTCGGCCGTTCAACACCACCTAATCAGGCTTGATGCGGCCATTCGCGGCAATGACGACGGGGCAGTAACGCTTTCCGGCCGGGGTTTCGATCCGCTTTGTGACATTCACTTGCATAGATAAACTCTAGCAAAACGGTATCACCCCCTGCTAGGAGTCTGTCGGGGATAGATTTTGGAGGGCAGAAAAAAGTGTGGTATTTGTTAGTATATCTCATTTATAATGAGATATATGGGTAAGAGTTTTCGTGCCGACGATCTGAATCAGTCCCTGCTTT
>Ga0224558_1003087_pt1 | contig 14377 bp, 11 predicted proteins | sample 714S32024metaG_FD_180682 | JGI IMG/M metagenome (GOLD analysis project Ga0224558, IMG submission 180682) | Peat soil microbial communities from Stordalen Mire, Sweden - 717 S3 20-24 | ecosystem: Environmental > Terrestrial > Soil > Wetlands > Peat | place: Sweden: Norrbotten County, Stordalen... | reverse complement strand
CACGTCACAAGAATCGCCTTCTGGGTGATGACCGGCGCCTCGGCGCTGTCGTGCGTGCTTTTGGCTTTCGGTTTTTTCCGTCCGCGAAAGAAGCAAGTGGTCACCGGCATTGTGACTTACGTAGCGCTGTATGTGGTTGGAGTGTTAGTACTACCTTATCTCTTTCAGACATTCGTGGTGAAACCCAATGAGCTAAGCGTTGAGACGCCTTATCTGAGTCATTACATCGACTTCACGCGCAAGGCTTATAAGCTGGACGGTATCCAGGAAACCGCTTATCCAGCCCTCTCGGATCTAACTCCCGACGTGATTGCAAGAAATCAGGATACGATCCAGAACATACGTCTATGGGATTCACGACCGTTGCTTCAGACTTATCAGCAGACCCAGGCGATTCGTCTTTACTACGAGTTCTATAACGTGGATGTCGATCGATACCATCTGGCGGATGGCTACCATCAGGTGATGCTTGCATCCAGGGAACTCGCGTCGCAGCTTCCCGCAGGAGCGCAGACATGGGTGAATGAGAACCTTGAGTTCACGCATGGCGAAGGGCTAGTGATGAACTTCGTTTCGACGGCAACCGGAGGAGGGCTGCCGCAATATCTTCTTGAAAATATCCCCTCCGAATCGCAGTACGGTATAAATATCAGTCAGCCAGCTATCTATTTCGGAGAAGTGGCGCCTGGGTACAAGATCGTCTCAACCGGGATCAAAGAGTTCGACTACCCCAAAGGCAATGAGAACGTTTATGCGAGCTACCAAGGAAAGGGAGGAATCTCGCTCGACAGCATTTGGAAGAGGCTCCTCTTTGCATGGACGCAGAAAGACATCAACATCCTGCTTACCTCTTATCTGACGCCGCAGAGCAGAATTCAAATATGGAGAAGCGTTCAAGAGCGCGTTTCCCAAGTCGCGCCCTTCCTGCTTCTGGACAAGGATCCGTATGCGGTATTGAGTGAAGGGAAGCTGTATTGGATTCAGGACGCGTATACAGTCTCGGATCGCTTCCCCTATTCAAACCCGCAGACAAGTGGCTCGGCTCAGGGAATGAACTACATCCGCAACTCCGTAAAGGCCGTTGTGGACATGTATGACGGAACGGTATCACTTTATGTGATGGATCCAAAGGATCCTGTTCTTGGCATGTACGAGCGCGCGTTTCCTGGTGTGTTCAAAGATCTGAGTGAGCTCCCAGCGGATCTCAAGGCCCACCTGCGGTACCCAGAAGACCTGTTCGGAATCCAATCGACTCAGTATGAAACCTTCCATATGACCGACCCGCAAGTCTTCTACAACCGCGAGGATCTTTGGGTTCCGCCGCAGGAAAAGTACGAAGGGGCGGTTAACCCAATGGACCCGTACTACATGCTGATGAAGCTTCCTGGAAGCGGACAGCTTGAGTACCTCATCATGACTCCTTTCACGCCGCAGAAGAGGGATAACATGATCGCCTGGCTGGCCGCGCGATGCGACTTCCCCGACTATGGAAAGATGCTGTTCTACGAGCTTCCTAAAGACAAGCTGATCTTCGGGCCGAACCAGATCAGCGCGATGATCGACCAGAACACAACAATTTCTCAACAACTCACACTATGGGATCAAAAGGGATCGGGCGTAATTCGCGGAAAGCTCATTGTGATCCCGATTGAGAACTCCTTCCTCTATGTCGTTCCCCTCTACTTGAAGGCTGAGGGCACGAATTTCCCTCAACTGAAACGCGTGATCGTTGCAACTGGGGATAAAGTCGTAATGGAGCCGACACTTGACGAAGCGCTAAGCTCCTTGTTCGGGACAGCACCGACGCAATCGGGAGCCTTGCCTGGGCAACAGACCGGAATACAGGGGGCGCTGTCGAAGGCGACGCGCGACCAAGCTGAGGCCCAGCTTGCGGAGGCGCAGAAAGCAATCAACGCGCTCAAGCAGTTGCTGGCAAATCCGGCTCAATAAAATGAGCCAGAGGAGCTCTTGCATTTGCCAGCCCAGAGCGTCCAAATCGAAGGCAGGAGCAGCGCCAAAAAGTAATTCATGCCCGGTCATTCTCAGTCAGGTTTTGTTGCAGCGTGCTGGTGACGCCGGATGATCCACGAAGGTTTACGCGCGGTAGATTCAGGTTTTTGAGAGCCGAAGCACAAAATGGAGCAGACCCAAATGAAATCGCAAACGCTTAGAGACACTGCGCAGGCCCTTGTCGCAGGCGACAAGGGCCTGCTGGCAATGGATGAGAGCCTTCCCACCTGTAACAAGCGCTTTGCCAGTTTGGGGATTCCCCAGACCGTCGAAGCTCGGCGCGCCTATCGCGAATTGATTGTCACAACCCCGGGGCTCGGTGAGTGCATCGGTGGCGCGATCCTCTTCGACGAGACAATCCGCCAGCAAAAGAGCGACGGCACTCCACTTGTCAAAGTTCTCATCGAGGCGGGAATCATTCCTGGAATCAAAGTGGACGCGGGCGCCAAGGAGCTGGCAGGACATCCCGGTGAAAAGGTGACCGAAGGCCTGGATGGATTGCGCGACCGCCTTGCTGAATACGTTCGCATGGGTGCGCGGTTTGCCAAATGGCGCGCAGTCATTGCCATCGGCGACGGTATCCCTAGCCAAGGCTGCATTGAGGCCAACGCGCAGGCATTGGCTCGTTACGCGGCGCTGTGCCAAGAAGCTGGACTGGTTCCAGTCGTTGAACCTGAAGTACTCATGGATGGCGACCACACGCTGGAGCGGTGCTTAGAGGTCACAGAGAAGGTTCTGCGAGAAGTTTTCTGCCAGCTTTACACACAACGAGTGATGCTGGAAGGAATGATTCTGAAGCCCAATATGGTTCTTCCAGGATCAACCTGCTCCAAACAAAAAGCCTTGGATGAAGTAGCCGACGCGACGGTCAATTGTCTCTTGCGAGCCGTCCCCGCTGCCGTTCCTGCGATTGCGTTCTTGTCAGGCGGCCAATCCGCGGAACTGGCCTCGGTCCGTTTGAATGCGATGAACGTGAGATTTAAGTCGCGGTTACCTTGGGCGTTGGCATTCTCGTTTGCCCGCGCTATCCAGCAACCTGCCCTGGAGCTTTGGAAAGGCCAGGAGGCCAATGTATCGGCGGCGCAGCAGGCTCTCTATCACCGCGCACGCTGCAATCAGGCTGCGCGCCGCGGTGAATACAACGCAGGAATGGAGAAGAGATGACCGAGAACAAGCACAACCGTGAGGGAAATAGTGGTGAAGACAGCGAACCGGACCCCGGTCCTTCCTGGAGACGGATGCATCGTGACTGGCGCTGTCCGCTATGCCCCTCGACCAGACCCAAAGCCCTGACCGCCGACCTCTCAGTCCTGCTCGACAGCTAACTTCCGATCTGTCTGTCGGCAAGTGTCATGGCTCACTTGCCCAAACTGTTGTGAATCCGGTTGCCTTCAGTCTGCGGCATTCCGAGAAACGGCACGAAAAGGAGAATTCATGATCCAACCAGTCTTGACCCCCATAACAGGGTACGAAGATCGCGACGATCCCCAGGAGCCGGTTGGCGCCCTTGCGGAGTTTTATCGTGCATTCAACGGCCGTGACCTCGCATTGATGGAGCGCAACTGGGATTCTTCTGACGAAGCCTCCATGGATAATCCGCTTGGGGGGATTCGGCGTGGCTGGAACGAGATTCGCAAGGTCTATGAACGAATATTCAGCGGCAAGGCGACCGTCAAGGTCGAGTTCTATGACTACGTGATTCATCGATTTTCCGACACATTTCTAGCAGTCGGACGGGAACGAGGCACGCTCAACACACAGGACGCCTCTCTCGACCTCAAGATCCGCACTAGCCGGTGGTTCCGGATGATAGACGGTCGATGGCGTCAAGTTCATCACCACGGCTCAATTGAAGATGCGGACCTACTTGCCCGCTATCAGGCGATGGTTAGCTGAGCGTGGCACTCACCCCAACAACGCAGTGACCTTGTTGGAGATCGCGCTGCCCGAATCGTCTTAAGCCGGTCAATAACGAGATAGTCAGGGTCGCCGGAAACTCCAATTGAGACTCCAAGAATATTGAGGTGGATGAATGGTAAAAAAGCTAATTGTCTTTGATCTCGACGGAACGCTCGCCGCAAGCAAATCGTCACTCGATGCCGAGATGTCGTCGCTCCTCCATGACCTGCTCGGGGTCGTCAAGGTTGCGATCATCTCCGGAGGTACTTGGTTACAGTTTGAAAAGCAGGTGCTCTCCCATCTTCCGCAGGATGAGCGCCTGGCAAAGCTATCCATTCTCCCTACCTGTGGAACACAATTCTTCCAATACTCGGGCGGGTGGAAGAGGCTCTATGCGGAAGATTTTACCGCGGACGAAAAACAGAATATCGTCAGTTCTCTGAACAAAGCCGTTGGCGCCGCGGGCTTCCCGGTCGAACAGACATGGGGAGAGACAATTGAAGACCGGGGAAGCCAGATAACCTATTCCGCGCTCGGTCAGCAAGCGCCCTTGAACGAGAAGGAGAAATGGGATTCGGATTTCGCCAAGCGGAAGAAAATCAAAACGATCCTTGACACTCTGATCCCCGAGTTTTCGGTGCGACTCGGTGGCGCGACATCCATCGATGTCACCAAGCCGGGCATTGACAAAGCCTATGGGATCAAAAAGCTTCAAGAAACACTTGGCATTTCTGTGAAAGAAATGATTTATGTCGGAGATGCCTTGTTTGTGGGAGGGAACGACTACCCAGCTGAACAGGCAGGTGTTATTTCCATTCCAGTTCGAGGTCCCAATGAGACCAAGCGGGTGATCGAAGCGATCATCGCTTGTTTAGACGACGGTCAACAGACGCGGACCTTTGAGGTGGCAAATGCGACTCTTTGAGGAGTGCAGATGAGCGAATTCAAGCTGCGCCGCCTGGGGATGTTGATGGAGCCGGAACCCGGCAATCCCCTGGAAGTGGAAGGCGTTCTGAATCCGGCAGCCGTTCGCGGGCCTGACAGGGAACTCTATCTCTTTCCGCGGCTGGTCGCGAAAGGAAATTACTCGCGTATTGGTGTTGCACGAGTGCGATTCAATGAATCCGGCGATCCGGTAGGTGTCGAGAGGCTTGGAATCGCACTGGAGCCGGAAGCCGAATATGAACGGCGGCCCGATGGCAGCGGTGGTTGTGAGGATCCCCGCGTTACGTTCGTGGAACCGCTCCAACGCTACATCATGTCTTACACGGCATTTTCGCCTCAGGGGCCAAGGATCGCCCTGGCCCTATCGGAGGACCTCTTCCACTGGGAGCGTCTCGGGCTCACAACTTACGCTCATTGGCACGGCATTGAATTGGGCAACGTGGACGACAAAGATGCGAGCCTATTCCCTGTCGCAATCCCTAACTCCTCCGGGAAACTAGAACTGGGAATGCTCCACCGTCCGCTTTTTCCGGGCACTCGTCCAGAGGAGACCGCTTGCCATCCAACGTCCCGTGAGGTTGATCTCGATCGGGAGAGCATCTGGATTTCCTATTGCCCGCCGGCCTTGAAAAACCATGATCCAGATCGCTTGGGCCGGTTTACCTCCCATCACAGACTGGCGACTCCAGTCTCGCCCTGGGAACGGCTCAAGATCGGCGCTGGAACCCCGCCCATCCTAACCAAGCACGGATGGATGATTGTTTACCACGGTGTCAGCGAAGCGGCAGGTACGCGTAGCAACGGGCGTCACCTGTGCTACTCGGCCGGGGTGATGGTGCTCTCAAAGCAACATCCGCGCGTGGTACGTTATCGCTCGGTGGAGCCGGTGTTGACGCCGGTGCTCCCGCAAGAGCGCGACGGGATCGTCGCCAATGTTGTGTTTCCCACCGGCATCGACCGACGCGACGACCTTGGCAGGCCTGATCGTTTCGACATCTATTATGGGATGGCCGACAACCGTATTGGTGTGGCGCGTCTTGACTTGCCGGATCACCTCCCGGCAGGAGCAGATGCCGACTCACCGGCTGCAAGGGTGTAAATCCAGGGATATTGAGGTATTCAAATCTCGAAGGGCCTCCTTCGGCTGGGCAAACGAAAGGATAGTTGATGAAAAAAACGACTGCGATCTCTTGCGCTTTTCTGGATATTGGCGGTGTCCTGCTGACCGATGGCTGGGATCATCTGGCCCGCAGACGAGCGGCGACGAACATCAAGCTGGAGTGGGCCGAAATGGAGGATCACCATCATCTCGCATTCAAGATCTACGAGGAGGGAAAGATCACGCAGCAGTTTTAATGCGGATTATGGCTTTCTCGCCGGGATTACAGCGTATCCAAGAGTACCTTTCCGTGTCGCCTGGAGGGCTGCTTGGGCGAACTGCCTTCCAGTGGCGAAGTCTACGCCAGGAAGATCGATCTTTTTGAGCCCCGCCATGATCTCTGCTCCGAGCAGTTTGGCCTGGATTTGCTGCACCATATCAACCAGCGCATCACTATGATCTTCCGTGCGCATGACTTGAAAGCCAGCCTGCTGCAGAATTGCAACATACCGTTCCACCGGCAGCGCATTTGCGATGCAGGCGATCCACGACAGCAGTCCTTCAAGTCCTGGGAGTGCAGCCTCGGCTCGTGTCAGGTCGCTCAGGCCCAGCTGTCCACCTGGTTTGAGCACGCGATAAAACTCATGCGCCGCAATCAGCTTGCTGGGGAAGGTGCAGAAGGCACACTCGCAAACGATTGCGTCGAATGTTTCGTCGCCAAACGGCAGCCGCTCGGCATCGCCGAGTTGAAAGCTCACCCTTTCGACCACTCCGCGCTGCAACGCTTCCGCTGCGGATTGGCGCACATTTTCATCACTCAGATCCACGCCGGTGACTTTGCAGCCGAAGGATTGCGCGAGATGAAATCCGCTGGTTCCGCGGCCTGAGGCTACATCGAGCACATGAGACTCGCTCTTGAGTGCAAGCAGCTCCCCGAGGCACTGCGTGAGTTTGGTACCACCGGGATGAAAGCTGTCTCCCAGCAACATGCGTGCGAAGTCACTACCGTAAAACGTGGCGCAACACTGCTTGACGCTCTGCTCTTCCATGCGCATCCTCTAGCGTGACTGATTTTCGTCGATCTGTAGCAGGGACCCCACTTCCATGCGCTCCGTGCCCGCTTGGAAGTCAAAGACAACCGGCTCCGGTTGATAAGGTGTCCCATCGCGGCGTGCCTGCTTGCGCCGTGGTTCCATCGCATCCAATTGAGCACGCGCCTGTTCGCGGTAGCCAACCGAATTATAGGAGCAGAAAGGAATCTGCTTGCCGCCGGGAAGCAGAAACTCCTTGCAGCACTTCATCAGATTCTTCTGATTGAAGGTCCAGGGGTCCATGAAGTCCTGCAACATGATCATGAGCATATTCTTCGCGATATCGCCGATGGTCAGGCTCTCCGGCAGTCCGCAGGCCTGGCATGAGATGGCAAACTGCTCCGCCGACTTCTGCGAACCGGAGACCAATGAAGACGACCACAGCCCTTCGAGAGCTTTCTTAATCTCCAAGCTGAAATCCGGCATCACGCGATTTGTGATGTAGTCGAGATAGTCGTAGACGTTCACGATGCGTGAGAGCGGAGTTACATTTTCGCCGTCGATGAATGCGTAGGTGACCGAGTTGCACGACGGAAAGCAGCAGGGAACGGGAATGAAGTCGCTGGCAACGAACTTGCCCGCTGCCTGGTCTTCGATGAGCTTTACGATGTCGGGAATCGTCATCCGCTGCATCGGATCGTGATGCATGTGACGGCCCGCATGGAATGCCGGCTGAAAGTTGATGCCGCGAATGGCCGGGTGCTTGATAGCCAGTTCAATGATCTTGCCAACCTCTTGGTCATTGACTCCACGCTCGATGGCCGGGACAAGCGTGACATTGAGGCCGATGGATGCAAGGCGATCAAGAGCAAGGAGTTTTTCTTCAAGGATGTCGGGCTCGCCGCGAATGATGCGGTATGTCTCGCGGTCAAAGCCATCGAATTGGAAATAGATCGAAGGGCGCACCTCGGCAAGTTGTTCGAGGAAGCGGTCGTCGTGCGCGATGCGCTTGCCATTGGTGTTGACCATAACAAAAGGAATCCCACGCGCATGCGCAGCCTTCGCAAAGTCGATGATCTGCGGATGGATGGTAGGTTCGCCGCCGGAGAACTGCATCACTTCGGGGTTTCCCTCCGTGCGGACAAAATCATCGAGCATCGCCTCCACTTCTTCCAACGTCAAGCTGAAGCCGGGCTGCGCATCGGCAAAGCATAGCGGGCAATTCATATTGCAGGCGCTGTTGACTTCAATAATGCCGAGGCAGGCGTGCTGCTGATGTTCTGGGCATAGGCCGCAGTCGTGCGGGCAACCGTCCTTGATCTCCGTGCCGTAAGCGAGCGGAATTGTTCCGGGCTTGTTGAACTTGCTGAAGTTTGTATAAGCCTGCGCGTCTCCATAGACAAGGGCCTCGAAAGGGCCGCAATCGGGGCATCGCTTGGCCATGTACACCTTGTTGTCGCGCAGCAGAATCTTCGCGTCAATCACCTTCCGGCATAGCGGACAGATGCTGCGCGTGAGTTCGTAGAAGATGTAGTCCGCGTCCTTCTTCAATAGCGGACTGGTCGAAGTTGCGGTGTTGCACGATCCATTCAAAGTGTCCAAATGGCGTCATCCTTTTTGCAGATTCAACTTTACGACCCCGGGGGTTGTACGATCAATTGGGGCTTGTATATGTAAGATTCCTCTCGGGCGGAAAGGTTTCGGGCATGTTCTTGGATTGCCGTGACGTTTTTCCGGCCAGAACATCCTAAATGAGGAAGGAATCGCAACCGCGCATGACAAGGCCACACGTCTGTCTAGGAATTACGATTGCCGCTCATGCCATCCTGAGAATTGCAAGCAGCGCCAGCGGCGTGCTGATCGGCATTTATCTGGCCAAGCTGAGCGGGCACGGCTTTCCTGTGGACGCGGGCCTGCTTGGAATCTTCGGCGCAGTTTCGTTTGCCGCTGAGTTGATCGCTTCGATTCCCTTCGGCATGGCTTCCGACGCAATTTCACCTCGCTGGCTGATGGTAAGCGGTGCACTGATTGGCGCCTTTGCCGTGCAACTCTTCGCCCTCAGTGCTCATGTCGAGGTGTTTTTACTGAGCCGGGCGCTGGAAGGAATTGGCGTAGCCGCGGTGACGCCTCCGCTGCTCGCCTATCTTGCCGAATCAACCATCCATGACTCCTCGTTGCGCGCGCGCATAATGAGCTTCTTTGAGCTATCGCTATTGGCAGGACTAGCGCTCGGCGGTCTCATGGCAAGCCAATTGTGGCGGCGGTTTGATATTCACGCATTTAGCTACGTAGCCATCGCGTACCTGGTTTGTGCGATGCTGCTCTTCCTTGGAGCAAAGGGCAGCCGGTCGCATGGTTCCCACGCCGCATGGCAGGGTCTGCTGCTCGCAATCAAAGACCCCTCGGTACGGTCCCTCGCTCCGGTGTGGCTCTGCGTGAACGCTGTGGTTGGGCTCTGGCTTGGGCCTGCGCTGCCATTCCTGTTGACGCAGAGACCGAGCAGTCCGCAGTATCTGGATGGAATCTTCGCGAACAATCCAACGCACGTCGGCTGGCTTTTGCTCGGCTACTCAATCGTCTTTGGAGTAGGAGTTTTTGGTTGGAGTTTCTTGCTTCCGCGAATACAGATTCGTTTAGCGATGCGTATATGTCTTCTGGCCATGCTGCCCGTCTGCCTGGGCCTCCTCGCTATCAATCACTCCACAAACATGGCGCCGGCCGTCCGCTGGTTAGTAATCGGAGTAACAGCGTTGCTCATTATGATAGAGAGCGGCTTTACACCGGCAGCTCTGGCTTGGCTCGCCCAGTCTCTTGGCGTTGGCACTGGAAAGGGCGCTGCGATGGGACTCTACTCCGTCTTGCTGAGCTTGGGCGCGATTGGCGGATTGCTGCTGGCGGGCGCTCTGGGCAAGCTCTTTGCAGTCGATGGCCTGCTGCTGGGCACGGTGATGATGGCGGTTTGCGCGCTAATCCTGCTTCACAACGTGACTGTGCTTGCGGTTCAACCCGATGAGGAGACTTATGAAAACGCCGGAATATGATCTGGCTATTATTGGCGCTGGTGCCTCCGGCCTGATTGCCGCAGACTTTGCCGTTCAGTTGGGCGCTCGCACGGCTTTGCTCGAAAAGGGCATGATCGGAGGAGACTGCACGTGGAGCGGATGTGTACCGAGCAAATCGTTGATTAAGGTAGCGACCGTGGCTCAAGCTGCGCGGACCGCCTCACGATATGGAATCGCCGTGAGCGCGCCTGTTACCGACATGACGCAGGTACGGGCCTATCTTCGCTCCACCATCCAGCAAATCTATGAGCCCACGAAGCCGGAAGCACTCCACAAGAAGGGCATGGATGTTCTTCTTGGCGCAACGCGGTTTCTCGATCCTCACACGTTGGAGGTCGGAACGCAGCGGATTCAAGCGAAGAAGATTCTGATCAATACCGGCGCGGAACCTCATGTTCCCGCAATCGACGGACTCGCGGATGTTCCCTATTTCACTTATCAGAAGATCTTCGAGAATGACCGATTGCCGGAGAGAATGCTGGTTGTCGGAGGTGGACCAATTGGTTGCGAGATCGCCCAGGCTTACCGAAGACTTGGGTCAGAGGTCACTCTTATTGCCGAGCGCCTTCTGCCGTCCGAAGAACCGGAGGTATCGGAACTGTTGAACCGCACCTTTGCGCAGGAAGGGATTGAGCGCATTGCATCGAGAGCCGAGTCGGTACATAGCGAAGGTGGCGCAATCACCGTGCAAACCGCGGCTGGTAGCGCGACAGGGGATCTTCTGCTGGTTGCAACCGGACGCGCACCGCTCGTTCATGGCCTTGGTTTGGAAGCGGCAAACGTGCGCTACTCAGAGCGCGGCATCGAGGTGAACAAATACCTTCAGACCTCCGCCAAAAATATCTACGCAGCAGGAGATGTCATCGGCGGCCCGCAGTTCTCACATCTGGCGGGATGGCAGGGCTTTCAGGCAGTCCGTAATGCTCTGCTGCCGGAAAATAACACCGGCACGACAGAAGCAATGCCTCACATCACGTTTACCTCTCCCGAGGTTGCTCAGATCGGCCTGACCGAAAAGGTGGCGCGGAACAGATTCAAGGCCAAGGACCTTCTCATCAAGTCTTTCGACATAAGCAAGGTCGACCGTGCCGTCAACGAAGATGATCGGCTTGGATTGCTCAAGATCATTGCGCGCAGCAATGGTCTCATTCTGGGCGCGAGCATCGTGGGCGAAAGAGCGGGAGAAACCATCACTGAGATTGCTGTTGCCATGCGCAACGGGCTAAAGTTGGCCGACTTGGCCGCGACAGTCCATCCCTACCCAACCTACTCAACCGGTGTGCAACTGTTGGCCACAAAAATGGCGGTGGAACACGCTTTCACCGGCACTTCAGGCAGAATTCTTCGCGGTCTGTCTGCCCTCTGGCGCTAGTTACCGTGCCGAATTGACTTCTCTAATGGTAGAACAAAATAGGGCAGCATCCAGGCACCTTCGCATAGCTGAAAAGAATGGCCGTGGCATCTCCGTGTGCCAGACACAGATTTTACTTGCGGGCGCGCAACACCAGGACAAGTACCACGATCAGAACCAACCCGCAGAGCCACATCCAACTATTATTCCAGCCTTGCATCCCCATGCTGTATCCGTTCACCAAGCCTCCTTATGGAGCAGTCGGAGGAAGCGGAACCCTATCAGGCTCCTCTCGTCCGATTATTCGCTATCCTTCGATCCGCTTAGCCGCAGCAGCCGTGGCTGGTTTTCGGCGCCGCTGTAGACTTGGCCACGTATTGGGCTGGATTATGATCGAACTTCTCTTTGCATTTGGAGCCGCAAAAGTAATAGGTCTGTCCTGCGTGGTCGGTGTGTCCAGCGGCGGTGGAAGTGTCTATGTCCATCCCGCAAACGGGATCTTTAACGACGGTGGTGCTGCTCATTTGAATCTCCTTGGTTCGTGAATCTGGGCCGATTACGGCTTAGCTAGTGAGTTGCGGCTTTCAGCAGCGCATTCGTCACTTACCCTGAATGCTTCATCTTGCTCGCAATCGGTTCCAATTAAAAGCTTTTCACTTCGGAGATGAACAAGTCCGGTCAATATGGCTCAGGACTGCGGTTTGCACCATAGTCAAGCTCATAAGATGAAGAACACCTGGCACGAACGATTCATAGTTTTGTCGTTCGTAGTCTCAGCGCGTTGGCGATCACGGAGACGGAGCTGAAACTCATGGCAGCAGCGGCGATCATCGGGTTCAGAAGCAGTCCAAAGCCAGGAAACAGCACACCCGCAGCGAGCGGTACACCGACAGCGTTGTATACAAAAGCGAAGAAAAGGTTCTCGCGGATATTGCGCATGGTTGACTTGCTGAGGTGACGAGCACGGAGAATGCCGCGCAGATCGCCTTTCAACAGCGTGATGCCGCCAGCCTCCATCGCCACATCCGTGCCGGTCCCCATGGCAATGCCAATGTCAGCCTGCGCAAGCGCGGGCGCATCGTTCACTCCATCTCCAGCCATCGCGACTACGGAGCCCTTTTGTTGGCAGTCTTTGACTACCTCTGCTTTCTTTTGCGGCAATACGTCGGCATAAAATTCGATGCCGAGCTTATCGGCGACTGCCTTGGCCGTCGTAACGTTGTCTCCCGTGACCATGATGATCTTGAGACCTGCTGCCCGCAGCTCGCGGATCGCATCGGGCGTGGATTCTTTGATTGGGTCGGCAACGCCAACGATGCCCGCCGCCTTTCCATCTACGGCGACCAGCATCACCGTCTGGCCCTCTTTGCGCAGTGTTTCAGCCTGATCGAGCAGCGGAGCCGGATCGACGGAAAGGTCGTGGAAGAGTTCTGTATTCCCGACTGCAACCTGCTTGCCAGATACCGTTCCCTTCACGCCCTTCCCGGTCGTGGAGTTGAACCCAACCACATCAGTCAAGGCGAGCTTCTTTGCTTCCGCTCCTTTCACGATGGCTGCCGCCAAAGGATGTTCGCTGGAACGCTCAAGGCTGGCTACGAGTTGCAATAGACCGGATTCCTCGAAGCCTGGTTGGGGAATGACGGAACTCAGCGTTGGTTTGCCTTCGGTAAGGGTTCCCGTCTTGTCGATGATGAGCGTGTCCACCTTGCCAAATGTCTCAAGCGCCTCCGCGTTGCGTATGAGAATGCCGGCGCGAGCCCCGCGGCCGGTGCCCACCATGATTGCCATGGGAGTAGCGAGTCCGAGAGCGCACGGGCAAGCGACAATCAGGACAGCTACAGCATTCACCAGTGCATGAGCGAAGCGGGGCTGAGGGCCGACGAAGAACCACACCGCAAAGGTGACAATCGCGGCGACGATAACAGCCGGAACAAAGTACGAGGAGACTTGATCCGCCAGCCGCTGGATAGGCGCTCGTGAGCGCTGCGCCTCACTGACCATCTTGACGATTTGCGACAGCAGCGTGTCGGAGCCCACGCGCTCGGCGCGCATCACGAATCCTCCGGTTCCGTTCACGGTCCCGGCCGTCACTTTCGTGCCCGAATCCTTCTCAACCGGTATAGGCTCTCCACTGATCATCGATTCATCGACGGAGCTGTGGCCTTCAACCACGGTGCCATCGACAGGAATCTTCTCGCCGGGCCGTACGCGGAGCCTGTCGTCGACTTGCACCTGGTCGAGCGGAACGTCTGCCTCCCCGCCTTGGTCGTCCAGCCGCTTCGCCGTCTTGGGAGCCAGGCCAAGCAGCGCGCGAATCGCACCGCTAGTTTGGCTTCGAGCGCGCAGCTCCAACACCTGTCCGAGAAGTACCAGAGCGACGATTACTGCTGCCGGCTCGAAATATACATCGATCTGTCTTCCGCCCCCACGAAACGACGCTGGAAATATCTGAGGAACAACGGTTGCGAAGACACTGTAAAGGTAGGCCGATCCAGTTCCAAGAGATATAAGCGTAAACATGTTGAGGCTGCGATGCGCGATGGATTGCCAGCCTCGAACGAAGAAGGGAAACCCGCACCAGATCACCACCGGAGTTGCCAGCGCGAACTCGATCCATCCCCACGCTCTTGCCGTGAACAGGTGTTGCATGGGCATGGAAGGTAGAAATGCAGAGACCATCAGCGCGAGCATGGGCACGGCGAGCACGACGCTGATCCAGAGCCGCCTCGTCATATTGACCAGCTCTGGGTTGGAGTCTTCGGAGGTAATCTCGCGGGGTTCGAGCGCCATGCCGCACTTCGGACAGCTTCCCGGCCCCGTTTGCTTCACCTCCGGATGCATTGGGCAGGTGTATTCCTCTTGCGGCTCGGTTTTCGCCGTCGGATGCGACGGAGCTGCGCCTGGCTTGGCCTGCACATACTTCTCCGGCGCGGCGCGGAACTTTGCGGCACAACTCTCACTACAGAAGTAGACAGTTGCG
>Ga0224558_1003086_pt1 | contig 14379 bp, 13 predicted proteins | sample 714S32024metaG_FD_180682 | JGI IMG/M metagenome (GOLD analysis project Ga0224558, IMG submission 180682) | Peat soil microbial communities from Stordalen Mire, Sweden - 717 S3 20-24 | ecosystem: Environmental > Terrestrial > Soil > Wetlands > Peat | place: Sweden: Norrbotten County, Stordalen... | reverse complement strand
GGCCAAAGTAACCATGAGAAGATCCTATGGTTTTCGCACCTTCCGTATCCTGGAACTCGCGCTCTATCACTCACTTGGCAAACTACCCGAGCCGGAGCTTACCCATGAATTCTTCTGACGAGTCAAAAATAAAGACTTCCCGCGTGATGCCTCGTACACACCGAAGGACGGACCGCTGCCCGAGTTCTATGAACCGGTGGAGAGTCCGGCGCAAAACGCGCTCCACGCGAAGGTGCAAAACAACCCATGTGTGAAGTATCCGAGGGTGAAATCTCATCACCCCATTTGGAAGGCGCGACAAGTATCCCTACGTTCTGATGACCTCCAGCCTGGCCGAGCACTGGTGCGCAGGTTCCACTACACGCAATGTGCCGTGGCTGACCGAGTTGGCCCCGGAGCCCGTGGTTGAGATACCGGAGAAGCTAGCCAAGAAACTCGGTATCGACACGGGCGACATGACGAAAGTGAGCTCTGCCCGCGGTGAAATCACGGTGAAGGCCGTGGTCACCAAACGCATGCAGACGCTTCAGATCAACGGCCAGGAGGTAACCACCGTGTGGATGCCCTACAACTGGGGCTTCAGCGGGTTGAACACCGGTCCGAGCACGAACTACATCACCATTGATGCCGTCGATCCGGGTGCGGGCACGCAGGAAACCAAGGCGTGCCTGGTCGATGTGGCGCGTGTGGGCCGAGTAGAAGGAGGCAACCGTGGCTGAGGCAACCTTAATTGACACTACCAACTGTATCGGCTGCCGCTCCTGCCAGGTCTCCTGCAAACAGTGGAACGACCTGCCGGGCGTGAAGACCAAGGCGCCGGAAAAAGGCCTCGGCTTTCAGGAGCCGAAGGTGCTTTCCGCCAAGAGCTATGTAGTCGTCACCGACTGGCTGGTGGATGATTCCAAATCTTCCACCGGCTTCAAGCAGATTTTCGCCAAGCGCCAGTGCATGCATTGCGAGGACCCGGCTTGCGCTTCGGCTTGTCCGGCTACCGCCTTGCACAAGACGCTGGAAGGCCCCGTGGTTTACGACAAGTCCAGATGCATAGGCTGCCGCTACTGCATGTGGGCCTGCCCGTGGGGCGTTCCAACGGCGGAGTGGGATTCGCTGAACCCATCGATCCGCAAGTGCACGAATTGTTACGACCGTCTGGCGGCTCAAGTTCCTGAGACGCGCAACGGAGTGGCGCTGACGGCCGAAGAGCAGAAAGGCTACGGGGCCAAGCATTCTGAACCGGCCTGTGTAAAGCAGTGTCCGGGGGGCGCCCTGAAGTATGGCGAGCGCGACGCATTGCTGGCTGAAGCCAAACTGCGCATCAAGAACCACCCCGGCAAATACGTCAATCACATCTATGGCGAGCACGAAGCGGGCGGCACCGGCATGTTGTATCTGGCCAGTGCACCGTTCGAAGAACTTGGGTTCCCGAGGGTGCAGTCGGAGCCAATCCCGCATTTGAGCGCGATCGCTCTCGGCTCGGTGCCTCCGGCGGTGGTAGGTGTGGGCGCTGTGCTGGGGGGCACCTTCGCCCTGAACAAACGGCGCGAGGAAGTCGCCAAAGCAGAAGCAGTAGAGAAGAAGGTGAAAGTCACACCGGAGCGCCACACAGAGTTCGCACCCGTGGCCGACAAGGTTTTTTCGCCAGTCAACAAACTGCTGATGGCTTTGATTGGCTTTGGCGGGCTTTGCTTTATCCTCCGCTTCCTCCTTGGTCTGGGCCACTCGACCGGCCTGTCGGACACCTGGGCCTGGGGCTTGTGGATCGTCTTCGACTTCTCGTGGATCGCCATTGCGGCCGGTGCGTTTTGCACGGCTGGAATCATCTACGTGCTGAGGCGGCACGATCTCTACTCCATTGGGCGAACGGCTGTACTCATGGGTTTCCTGAGTTACACGTTCGTCGTCGTTACTTTGTTGGCCGATCTGGGCTTACCGTGGCACTTCTACTCGCTGGCCATGTACAAGCCCAAACACTCGGCGATGTTCGAAGTGTCCTGGTGTATCGCACTGTACTTGACGGTCTTACTACTGGAATTCCTGCCTGTGCCGCTGGAGTGGTTCGGGCTGAAGAGATACCACGACCTTTGGACAAAGTACGCCGGGGCCTACGTGCCGTTTGCCATTGCGCTCTTTGTCTTCCTGCTCTCCCGCAATCTGGTGTGGGTAGGCTTGGCCTTTGTGGTATTCGCCGTACTGGCCTGGCTCTTCCGCACCAGAGAAGGGCAGAAGCCGGAGCCGATCATGCTCGCGATAGCGGCCATCACCTTCTCCACCATGCACCAGAGTTCGCTCGGTTCGCTCTACCTGCTGATGCCGGATAAGCTGAGCCATCTCTGGTGGTCGCCGATCATGCTCGTCTGCTATTTCCTGTCGTCCATCGCGGCCGGAACTTCGCTGATGATTCTGATCGAAATGTCGATCGCCAAGGGATACAAGCGCGCGCTTCGCATGGATCAGCTTGCCGCGATGGGCAAAATCTCTTTCTGGGCGCTGCTGGTTTACCTGGTTGTCCGCCTCGGCGATGTGGCAATGCGCGGCAACCTCGGCCTCGTCAGCGGCCGGCAAGGAGTTTCGTTTATTGCCGAAATAGGACTGATGGGATTGTTATCGCTGCTGATGCTGGGGCTCAGTAAGGTGCGTCAGAGCCCGAGAGCACTGGGAATCGCGGCTGCTCTGGTCGTCGCCGGAGTTATCTGGAACCGCTGTAACGGTGTTATCTACGGCATGAGCCTGAAAGGCCCGTTGCCGCAGATTGCTCCGCTGCACTATATGCCGACCATAATCGAATGGGGTATTTCAATCGGCATGATTGCAGCTACTATCCTCCTCTTCAAGATGGGTGCGATGTTCCTGCCCATCCTGCCGAAGGAAGAAGTGGTTGCTGCCCAATAGGCCCCAAGTCTTAAGCTCGAGGTCTGACGGTTAATGGTTGGCCTGCTTTCCTCTGTGTACCTCTGTGTCCCTGTGGTTCAACAAAAGTCTTTACCACAGGGTACACAGAGGTACACAGGGGAAAGCGAAATCTGGGACGGCCGTTTTTCTTGCCACCACAGGGGTCACAATTTCGGAATACCATGACACACATGAACTCTAACGAGCAGCGTTCTACCGAAGAGCAATGGATTGAAAGCCACCCGTACATGCAAAAGGTGGCCAAGTTCCAGCGAATCGTACGGGGAGTATTCGACGGTCTATCTGCCAGCCCAGTCGCCATGCCGCGTTGGGAGAGCTACTCGGTTGACTATGAGACGGGTGTGCCACTGCTCCTTAGTCAGGTAGCTGGCTTGGACTTTACGAATTCGGCCTCCGACTCGTTGGCTGCGGCGGTCGACCGGCTTCGCGAGTCGCCGTTGCCCGAGCAGTTGACTGAGCATCTTCAGAATTTGCGGGAATTCATATTCGACTCGGAAGACAATCGTCGTCAGGCCATCGAATGGCTCGTTACGGGCACGCCCGAGAACTTCAGCTTCCCTGATGTTGGCTTGTTGCGCTTTCTCGGTTGGGAATCCATTGCTCGCTCGTTGCGTCCGGTGCTCGCAGAGTACGCTGGGCGGCGCGACGAGGATTCCTGGATGCGGGGATATTGTCCGGCCTGCGGCGCACAGCCCGTGCTTTCGCAGCTCTCCGGCGACCCGAATGCGCGCCAGCGGCGGTTGGCATGTGGATGCTGTCGCTCAACCTGGCAGTTCCGCCGCATCGGTTGCCCGTTCTGCGCGAACGAGAACTCCGACCGTCTGGGGATCCTGGTCGTCGAGGAAGAACCGTTCCTTCGGCTCGACTTCTGCCGCGATTGTTCCGGATACCTGAAGACCTATACTCAATCCGGAGATGAGGAATTCTTTCTTTCCGATTGGAGCACGCTGTACTTGGACGTTCTTGCCCGTCAGCAGGGATTACAACGCAAGGGCGTTTCGCTCTACGAAATCTAACGACCAACGACTAAACTCTACCCTCCAATATGCACCATCGTCCGCGACGCCGGTACAAATCCCAGCTCCCCGATGTGGTGCCGCTCTTCTTTCTTCTCCACCACGTTCACGATGAACTCCGTGAGCTTCTCATCCGTCGCGCCGCGCCGCATCAACTCATGCAGATCGTGATCCCACACAGAAAATAAACACGTCCGCAGTTTGCCATCCGAGGTGATGCGAATCCGGCTGCAATGTCCGCAGAACGGGTGTGACACCGGCGCAATTATCCCAATTTCGCCCACGCCATCGGAGAAGCGATAGCGCCGCGCCGTCTCACTGCGCTCGTGCGCGATCTCCTCCAGCGGCAGATACTCCGACATGCGGGAGACGATCTCATCCAGAGTAACCACAATCTCCGGTGTCCAAACGCGGTCCTCTTCGAGCGGCATGAATTCGATAAAGCGCACCACCACTTGCTCTGTGCGCGCGAACATCCCGAACGGAATAATCTGATCTTCATTGAAGCCGCGCAGCAGCACACAATTGATTTTCACCGGATCAAGCCCCGCCTGCCGCGATGCGCGCACAGCCGCCAGTACGCTCTCGTATCCATTCGGCACGCGAGTGATGCGCGCAAACCGCTTCGGATCCACCGCGTCCATGCTGATCGTCACGCGATCGAGTCCAGCGTCTTTCAGCGGCCGTGCGATCTCAGCCAGCAGATGGCCATTCGTCGTCAATGCAATTTCAGGCTTCTTGCCATGTGCGGTGCGCAGCTTAGCGAGGTCGCGAACAAACTCCACGATGCCTTTGCGCAGCAAAGGCTCGCCACCTGTCAGGCGAATCTTCGTGATCCCAAGCCCAACCAGGATGCGAGCCATTCGCAGATAATCGTCGAACGGAAGCTCCGCATAAGCCGCCCCGTTCGTCCCCGTCCGGCAATACACACACTTGTAGTTGCAGCGGTCGGTAATCGATATCCGCAGGTCCTGAATCGAGCGCCCGAAATTGTCAGAAAGCTTCGGCATTAGCAATTAGCTGTTGGCTCTTAAACGTTAGGGGAGCTCTGCCCAAGCCGTTTCCCGAACCGCTTTGAAATGGGTATGGCTTCAGTCATGCCCCCGCTTCGCATCATGGCCTCGCTTTAGCGATGCCGCACGCTCTGCGAAATCAGCCGCCCCTTTAGGGGCTGCTCGTCGTCCGAATTTGTTCGTGTGGAGAAAACCCGGAGGAGTGACCCAGCGAGCGTTTCCTTTCCAACACGGGAGGCGCGGACGTTTCCATCCGCACCCTCGAATCGCACCTCGTCCAACCGCCGCGACCCTCGCCCCCGCCGCCAAGAAATCTCTCAGGCTGCGGGGATCGGAAGCTCTGTCATTATTATACCCATAGTGCTGGCCGCCCATTGAGGTCGGATAACGGGCAACCCCGGAAGTTATGAACGTGGCGTTTTTGGGGGCGAAGAGCTAAAATCTGAGAGTTAACAACTGACAGCTAAGAACTCAGCCTCTTCGCCATCGAACAATAAATCTCCACCGCTTCCCGTAGTTGTGCTTTCTCCACAAACTCGCCCTCCGTGTGTGCCACGTGAATCGAGCCTGGACCGAGCAGAAGCGGCTCGCCCCAGTTCGTAAGGGACGGGACATCGGTCGTGAAGGCCGCGACCATTGTCGGCAGACCGTCCAGCGTCCGCAACCGCAGAAACGGAGTCTCGCGTGTGAAGCGAACCTCGGCGAGCGCGCCGACGGTCTCTGTAATCTCATGGCGCAGCGCGTCCGCCGGGCCAACCAGGCGATAAAAAAGGTTAGCCTTGGCAAAATCGGGAATCACATTCGGCGCCCGCCCGCCCTGAATTAAGCCGACGTTCTTTGTGCAAGGGCCCACGTCGGCGTCTTCGGGAAGTTTCATCGCGTGCAGGCGGTGCAGCGCTTCCAGCAGCTTGTCGATCGCCGACTCACCCAGTTCCGGATACGCCGAGTGAGCCATCTTTCCGTGCGCCACCAGTTCCACTTGCAGCGCCCCCTTGCTCGCCAGCGCCAGCTTGTTTTCGGTGGGCTCGCCGTTAATCATGAAGCGCGCGCCCAGCGCTTGCTGGTTGGCCACCCTCGCGCCGATCGAGTCCCGCTCCTCGCCAACCAGAAACAGCAGCCCGACGAAAACGCCTGCCCCACGCAGGTTCTCCGCCGCCAGAATCTCGGCTGCAATAATCCCCTTGGCGTCGCAAGCTCCGCGCCCGTAAATACGCTCATCATCTTCGGACGATGCAATGAACGGCGGCACCGTATCCATGTGCGTAGAGAAAAAAACCTCCGGACGCGCATGCCCCGGCCACGCAGCCAACACGTTCGCGCGCGCACCTTCGACCGGCATTTTGCGAGCTTCCATCCCGCGTCGCCGCAACTCGTCGCAAAGAAAATCTCCCACCCCGCTCTCATTCGGAGTGATGGATTCAATATCGATCAGACGGCGGGTAAGCGCAAACAGGTCCATGCAGGAAAAGAGTAACAGTCGATAGTGGATAGTGAATAGTGAATCGTGAACGGATGGTGTGGCAATCTCTCAATTCGCCGACCATTCAGGACGACTATCCACTGGCCACTGTTGTACTCTGATTCCGTGCTCCCCGAAACCTCCAGCATCCGGTCGCTGTTCCTCACCGGACCCGTCGGACGCCTGGAAGCTCTCCTCAACGCCGGATCGCCCACCGCGACGCACGCCGCCGTGGTGTGCCATCCGCATCCGCTCTACGGTGGAACGCTGCACAACAAAGTCGTCTTCCACGCCATGAAAGCGCTCAACGGCTTCGGATTCCCGGTGCTCCGCTTCAACTTCCGCAGTACCGGCCTGAGCGAAGGCGAGCACGCCAGCGGCCTGGGCGAAGTGGAAGACGTGCGCGCCGCCCTCGATTGGCTCGAGCGCGAATTCACTGTGCCCGTCATCTTCGCCGGTTTTTCCTTCGGCGCCGCCGTCGGATTGCGCACCGCCTACGCCGATGACCGTGTAAGTGCGCTCATCGCCCTCGGCCTGCCGCAGTCGCCGTCGCAGATCGAATTGAAGACCGCGTCTACGATTTCGAATTCCTGCGCGAGTGCCTCAAGCCCAAACTCTTCGTCAGCGGCTCGCGCGATCAGTTCGGTCCCGCCGGAAAGCTCGAAGCGCTCGTTAACACTTTCGCCGACCCCAAGAAACTGGTCCGCATTGACGCCGGAGATCACTTCTTCGAAGGAAGACTCAAGGAGATGCGCCTCGCGATCGAAGATTGGGTCCGCGAGACCCTGCTCGCAAGAGCCACCAGCGACTAACAGGGAACAATGAACGGCGCCCTCCCGACGAGCGAACGACGAACGTAGTTCCTTTATAATCCCCACCATGCCCCCGATCTCGCCCGCACGCGACGAGCAATTCCGCCGCATGCGCGACGTCGCCCGCGAGATATTCACCTCCGTGCTCAAGAACGCCTCCATCGAAAACGCCTTCGCCCGCAACGTGCACTGCGAGCGCCGTGTCCTGCGCATCGGCGACGACCTGCACCATCTCGATTCCTACCAGCGTGTCTTCGTCGTCTCCATCGGGAAGGCGGCACACACCATGGCCGCCGCTCTCGAGGCCCAAGTCGGCAGCGGACTCGAAGGCATCGTCGCATCATCCGTCGAACCGGCCAGCCAGGTGCGCGGCTTCCGCTATTTTCGCGGCGGCCATCCCACGCCTACCGCCGAATCCATCCACGCCGCCGACGCCATCCTCAAGTCGCTGACTTCTCTCGACGCCGCTTCGCTCGCCATCTTCATGATCTCCGGCGGCGGCTCTTCCATCGTCGAAAAGCCCGTCGTGACTATGAATGACGACGAAATCTCGCTGCCCGACCTCGCCGCCACCTACCGCACGCTCGTGCACTCCGGAGCACCCATCGCCGAGATCAACGCCATCCGCAAGCATCTTTCCTCCGTGAAGGGCGGACGCGTCGCCCAGGCAGCCTATCCCGCTCAGCAGGTTTCGATTCTCGTCTCCGACGTGCCCGACGATACCCCCGACGCGCTCGCCTCCGGTCCGACCATGCCCGATTCCACTTCTATCCACGACTGCGACCGCATCGCCGCTAAATACAACCTCATCGATCAGTTCCCCAAATCCGTGGCCGAGCTTTTCCGTCAGCATGCTCTCGCTGAGACGCCCAAATCCGACGACCCCGCTTTCGTCCGCGCTCGCTGGTGGACTGTGCTCTCGAACAAAGTGGCCATTGATGAAGCTGCCGTAGCCGCCACCCGCGCCGGTTTCGCCGTTGAAGTCGATAACTCCTGCGACGACTGGCCCTACGACAAAGCCGCCGCCTACTTGCTCAACCGTCTGCGCGAACTGCGCCGCACCGTATCGCACGTGTGTCTGATCTCCGGCGGCGAGGTGACTGTGGCCGTCCGCAACGGTGGCATCGGCGGACGCAACCAGCAGTTCGTCCTCTCCTGCGCCGAACAAATATCGGGAGAAGACGTTACCGTGCTGAGCGCCGGCACCGACGGTATCGACGGCAACAGCCCTGCCGCTGGTGCGGTAGTCGATGGCAGTACCATCTTTCGTACCGGCAGTGGTGGGGGCGATGCCCGCGCCGGTGGCGCCGAAGCCGTGCGGCAAGCGCTCTCCGGCTTCAATGCCTATCCTCTTTTCGACGCGCTCGGCGACACGGTCATCACCGGCCCCACCGGAAATAATCTTCGCGACCTTCGCATTCTGCTGGCTTACTAATCCGCCGAACCTTCCGATCGATAAAAAGGTTCGCTAAATATTCGCCTTCATGTGGAGGTCCGTACTTCCGCGCCTCGAAGTTAGCATTACGATAACGCCCGCCAGTTCATTTTCTTCCAGCGACCGTAAATTCTTGTAAATCTCCCTGCCTGCGGCATCGTCGTACTCCTGTTGTGCATCCAATGTCTTGAATTAAGACCAGTACCGAGGAGGTTTCGATTGAAACGGACATTTCGCATCGCTATGCTTTTGACGTTTGCCTGCGTTGCTCTGGCGGCGCTCTCGAACTTTGCACAGGCTCAGAAGATCGACGTTGCGTTCGGCGTCAGCACGACCTTAGCGCCGGGTGCCAGTTTCGTGGACGGCGCTGAAAGCGCCCCGTCGCTCGCCGGTGGGGCCTTTCCCGGCTTTAGCGGCGACGTGCTCTTCTGGCGCAACCTCGGCTTTGGAGCCGAAGTGTTCTGGAGGGCCGGCAGCGCCAGTTGCTCAGAGTCCATCTGCGGCTTCGAATCGGGCATCAGCTATCGCCCGGTGTTCTACAACTTCAACGCCGTGTACTCTCCCAAACTCATGAGTCATGCCTATTTGGAACTTGTCGGCGGCCTCGGCGCGCTCGACACCCATTACTCCGCCTGTAACTTGAGTGGTGCGTCGTGCGGTGGCAGCCAACTGCTCGCATCGAGCAATCACTTCGACGTAGATCTCGGCGGCGGCATCAAGATCTATGTTCACCGCGGGTTCTTCGTCCGCCCCGAGGCGCGCTTTTACTGGATCAACAACAACACGGACTACAGTGCAAACCACGCCGCCCGCGTCGGCGCCTCCATCGGCTACACCTTCAGGTGACGCAAGCCGCCTCAAGCTTGTCATCCTGAGCGCAACGAAGGACCTGCTGTTTGCCTCCTGGCAGAGGCAGGTCCTTCGTTGGCGGGAGGCCTGCTCCTCCGCCTTTTGTAAGTTGTTTGTCGGCTCGTACTCCCCAGTGGTCTGTTTAACCCGTCCCGCATTATGATAGACACATGAACTTCGGCTTCTCAGGCGAGATGATCTTCTTGTTTTTTCTGGCGCTGATCCTTTTCGGCCCCAAGAAAATGCCGGAGATCGGGCGCCAGGTCGCGCGCTTTCTGAATGAGTTCCGGCGCGCTTCCTACGAATTCCGCTCGCAGATAGAGTCCGAAATCAATACCCTGGATACAAACGATAGAAACGCCGGCAGCAGCAACGCCAGCAGCCGTCGGCAGCAGATCCTGCCCCCCATCCAGGCCCCGCTCGGATCGCTAGCCAATCGCATCTTCAATCCACCGCCCGCCGAAAAGCTAGAAATTGCCGAAAATGCTGCTGCCGAAAATGTCGCTGCCCTAGCCACTGCTGGCGAAGCCGCCCCAACTGAACCTGCACCCATTCCCGAGCCTTCTCCCGCTCCGGGAATTGAAGCTTCGAAGGTTGCGCCCGATGCCTGAGCTGTCCGCCTCCTCACCCCTGAACGAATCCACCAAGGAGCAAATGCCCGCCATGGGCTTCCTCGATCATCTCGAGGAACTCCGCAAGCGCATCGTTTATTCCATCATCGCCCTCGTCGTCGGCTTCTTTGCCTGCTGGGGATATGCCGGGAATATCTACGCCATCATGCAGCGTCCCATCATGGACGCGCTGCAACGTAATGGCCTCTCGGCCAAGCTCGTTTACGTCAATCCGGTCGAGCCTTTTAATCTCTATCTGAAAGTCGGAATGATGGCCGGCTTGTTCGTCGCCTCGCCCTTCGTGCTCTACCAGATCTGGTGCTTCATTTCGCCCGGCCTTTACCGTAACGAGAAGCGCTACGTAATGCCCTTCATGGCCTCGACCATAGCCCTGTTCCTTTCCGGCGGGTACTTCGGCTACAAAGTGGTGCTGCCCCAGGCGCTCGTGTTCCTGATCGGCTACGGCAAAGACTTCCAGCCGATGATCACGCTCAGCGAGTACAGTTCTCTGTTTCTGACCATCATCGTCGGCCTGGGCGTAATTTTCGAAATGCCGATCGTGATATTTTTCCTGGCGCTCATGGGCATCGTCAGCGCCGGATGGATGTGGCGCAACATCCGCTATGCCGTCCTGGGTATCTTCGTCGTCGCCGCCATCATCACGCCCACTCCCGATATCCTGAACATGTGCATCTTCGCCGCCCCCATGGTGGCCTTGTACATCCTGAGCACGGGCATCGCCTGGCTCGTGCATCCCAAGCAGCGCAAGAAACGCGCGGAGAAAAAGGACTCCTAACCACGGAGGGCACGAGGATCGCAGGGAAAACCATGATAGAGAAGACCATAAAACGAAACGCAACCACAATAAAAGTTTGCCCAACCTTTCCCTGTGTTTCCCTGTGGCTCCTGTGGTTAAAGATCTGTGTCGCGCTACCCCTGACCATCGCCCTTTCGAGCACCGTAGCCTGCGGAAAAGGAACCGCCACCACCGCCAGCGCAGCCTCAAAATCCGAATCAACTGCGAAGACGCCAGCTCCGCCCGCCCGGGCCCCCGACTCCGCCCCGCTCCCACACATCGATTCCAAACGCGCCTTCCAGTACACCCGCGAAGTCACCGCCTTCGGCCCGCGCTATATGGGCAACGAGAATCACAAGAAACTAGAACACTATATCCTTGACCACCTCAAAGGCGATCAGGTCGAAGACGACGCCTTTACCGCCGACACCGTGGAAGGCAAATTCCCGGTCCGCAATATCATCGCTAAATTTCCCGGCACAAAAGATGGCATCATCGCCATCCTAGGCCATTACGACACCAACTACCCGCTGCGCAATATCGGATACGTCGGCGCCAACGACGGCGGGTCTTCCACCGCCATCCTGCTCGAATTCGCCAACCAACTGCGCGGCGGGGGATCGGGAAAAGCGCGCGATGGCTACAGTGTCTGGCTGGTCTGGACCGATGGCGAAGAAGCGGTGCGGAAGTGGTCCGACACCGACAGTCTTTACGGCGCCCGTCATCTGGCCGAGAAATGGGAAAAGGACGGCACACTCAAGAAGATCAAAGCGCTCATGGTAATGGACATGATCGGCGATGCCGACCTCGACATCGACCGCAACACCATCGGTACTCCCTGGCTGCTCGATCTTATCTACGCCGCCGCCGAGCGTTTAGGCTACCAGTCCCACTTCTACGCCCGCGAGGGCCCCATCGAAGACGATCACCTGCCCTTCGTCAAACGTGGCGTCCCCAGCGCCGACGTCATCGACCTCGATTACGGATACAACAACGTCTTCCATCACACCGCGCAAGACACCATGGACAAGCTAAGCCCCAAGAGCCTCGAAATCGTCGGCGATACCATCCTAGAAACCATCCACATGCTCGACCAACGCTAGTATCGACGCCTAGGCCGCCAGCCCGCGAGTGACTTGCTACCCATTTCGTTTCTCGGCTTCAGCGCCGTAGCGGTTTGTCGTGCGCTTGCACAAGTATTGAATCACCCGCGCCATTTTGCGAAATGTGAGCAATTGTGAACAGAATTGCGGGAAGTCCCGCCTATATACCTAAGCGGTATGGCTACCAACAGCACTCTACTGTGCATACACCGCGACCCGGCCCAACTGCGTTTGTTGCAGGAAAACGGATACGAACTGGTGACCGCGACCAACGGCTCCGACGGTCTGCGGCTTTTCATGTTGCGGCCCGTGGATGCGATTGTGATCGAGCACCACACGGGTCTTTTGGATGGCGCAGCCATCGCGGCTGAGATCAAGCAGGTCCGGCCGGAAGTTCCCATCGTCATGCTCACCGACCACTTGGAATTGCCCGACGGTTCCTTGAAGTCTGTAGATGCGCTCGTGACCAAGACCGATGGGCCTCACTTTCTGTTGGCGACCGTCCACTTTCTACTGACCGTAAAGCCGACCCAACGTCGTGAAGAAAGGCTCGGTACTCAAATGCCGGCACATCTCCGTCAGCCCCTCAGGTCACGGGAAGGGGCGGATCCTTGGCAGGCGAATACTCTTCAATCAGCGCTTGACGAGAAGAGTGCGCCTTTTTCACCAACCGTCTGGAGAAACATCCGGAACGGGAGTTTCCAGTTCTGAGGGACGGCCCAGTTCTCACGCCCCGTATCAGGCCATCGCATTAGCGATCCCATAGATTCCGCTTATAAAGACGGGGCTTACCGCGTCTCTACGAGAAATCAACCGCCTCTTTAGGGGCCTGGGAGCGAAGCAAGTGCTCCGGTGGAGAGACGGGCGGATGCCCGACTCTCCACGGCCAAAGACTTCGCTATTTCCTTTCTTCGCTCTTGTCGTCCTTCTTTTCGTTCTTATTCTGATCGTCCTTATTCTTGTCAACGATCGAGAGCAGTTCGACCTCAAAGATCAGGGTCGCATTGGGCTCAATTCCGCTGCGCGGGTCCGGACGCTCACCATAGGCAAGGCTCGAAGGAATGAAGAGCTGCCACTTCGATCCCACAGGCATGAGCTGCAGCGCTTCCGTCCACCCTTTGATGACTTGCCCGACTCCAAACGTCGCCGGTTGCCCCCGCTTGTAGGAGCTGTCAAATTCCGTGCCGTTGATGAGAGTACCCCGGTAGTTACACACAACCTGGTCGCTAAGGCTGGGCTTCGGTCCGGTGCCCGCTTTCAGAATCTTGTACTGCAAGCCGCTGGGCAACGTAATGACGCCTTCTTTCGCTTTGTTGGCAGCGAGAAATTTTTCGCCTTCGGCCTTGTTCGTAGCCGCAGCCTGTTGCGCTTTCGCCTGCTGCTGTTTGCGTACCTCTGACTGCACCTCGTCGAGCACGGCCTTCGCTTCTTCTTGCGTCAGACGCGTCTTACCGCCGGACATGGCATCCTTCAATCCCTCGGATGTCAGATTCCAGTCCACCTGCACCGACTGCTTTTTCAGGCCGCCGCCAACTTGCGTCCCGATGTCCATTCCCAGCGCATAGCTGAACTTTTCTTTTCGCGTTGTAAGGGGAGCGGGCGCCGCGCTCTTCGCTGCCGTCTTCTTTGCTGGAGCTTTCGCCGTTGTGGCCGCTTGCGGAGTTGTGGCTGCAGGAGCCGCTGGAGTCGTTGCCGCCGGAGTGCTGGTTGCCGAAGTCTGCTGGGCGTAGCCATCTCCGGCCAGCGTCATCCCTGCGGCCAATAGAAAGGTTGTAATGAGAGATCTTTGCATTCACCTATTGTCACATTGCTCCGCATTCTGCGCCAGACCAGGGGCAGTGGCCTAATGAACCGCGAAGGACACCAAGGAGCACGAAACCATAAGGAGATTCACACCGTTGTGTCACTTCGTGTCCTTCGTGGTTGATGAATTTAGGACATTACCAAGGCTCGGGAGTTCGCTATAATCCCTCCATGAAAACCACTCGCTTGTTCTCGCTCGCACTGCTCGTGATCGTGATCGCGCTTGCATCAGCCAGCTCGGCCAAGATTCTGGTTCAACTCAAAGATGCCCAAGGCAAGGTTGTAGGATCCGCGATTCTTTGGGAATCGGCCCCGGGCATTGAGATGGAAGTCGATCTCGAAAATCTTCCTCCCGGCGAACATGCTATCCACTTCCATCAAAACGCGAAGTGCGACGCCCCGGACTTCAAGTCCGCGGGAGGCCACTTCAATCCCGATGGCAAGAAGCATGGATTGGAGAATCCGGAAGGTCACCACGCCGGCGACAACCCCAACTTCACCGTGGGCGCGAACGGCAAAGCGCATTTCAAGTGGCAAGATAAAGACGTCACGCTCGGCAGCGACAGCCATTC
>Ga0224558_1003085_pt1 | contig 14380 bp, 12 predicted proteins | sample 714S32024metaG_FD_180682 | JGI IMG/M metagenome (GOLD analysis project Ga0224558, IMG submission 180682) | Peat soil microbial communities from Stordalen Mire, Sweden - 717 S3 20-24 | ecosystem: Environmental > Terrestrial > Soil > Wetlands > Peat | place: Sweden: Norrbotten County, Stordalen... | reverse complement strand
CCGACATCGGCCGGCCCACGGCACCATTCAGTACAAAGACCTGTTGGCGCACGTCGCCGATGATCCACCACGGGACGCCTTCGCCGTCGAGTTCGACGGTCGGTACCCCAGCCCGGTGTCGCGGTGCCACCCGGCTGGTGAAGAGGTCAAACGGCTCGAGCACATGGTCGTCGGCCGAAATGACCGGTGCGAACCACTCCTCGGGTCCCGGCTCGGGCAGGAACGTCATCGGGTGGACGCGCTCGGCAGGGCGCAACGAGCTATCCCGGTATTCGTCTATGGCCGGCACAGACATTCCCCCTTACTTGTAACGCCGAACGCTTCCGGCGCCCGGACATTTTTACCACCGGCATCCGACACCAACCATGCCGGACCACCCCCGGGCGACATCCCGGCACCATTCCTCCACGAGACCGGTGGGGACCGCCGGAGCCAGCCTCCATCCGGGTGCTCGCAATCGGGGGTTTTGCCAACTTGCACGCATCAAATCTGCGTTTTTCCGGCTCCTGTGGTGTTTTCAGCGCAACTTTCGGACAGCTGACAAGAGACGGCGTCGCCGGTCGGCGGACTTCGGCCGCAGGATGAGATCGAATATCGGCGGCTGTGCGAGCGGGAGCGGGAGCGGGCGATGTTGGATGCAGTCCATCAGTTGGTCGTTCGATGATGTCCCGATCGCTCGATGAGCTCGACGCGGTGCTGAACTCGGCCTGCCAAATCAATGATTCAGTCCACATCAATGACGCAGTGCCGCCCACACTCCTTCGACAGCGGCGGACGGCGCTCACCCCGACCTGGAGCCGGGTCTCCTTTGCCGTAGAGGTACTCGCACTTGACCTCGAGGTTCTCGACCGGCGAACACAATCCGACGAGGACCACCTGCAAGCGATCATTGACGACCTGCCTGACCTCCTCGCCGACCGCTGGCACGACGACGCGTCGTTGCTCGCGATCGACACCCCGGCTTTGATTGCCGCCGCCGCCGATACCGACGGGCTACTCGACCTACACCAAGAGATGGCCGGCAGCGACCTTGACGACCCGGAAGTCGCACGCTCACTCCTGGTGCGGATGAACGGACAAAGAAGCGCGTTGATCGAGCGGAAAGACCGGCTTGAAAAGGAGATCGACCAGATACAGGAGACCCTGCTCCGCCACTACGCGACCGGTACAGCCTCAACCGACGACTGGTTGGACTGAGCACTCATTCGGAGAGGGCGGGACTCGCGACATCATCGAGGAGTGGACCGAGTTCGCTGACGAGCGCGTCCAAAGGCGTGAGGTCACGTCGGATCCGCGCCAAGATGATGGCACCCTCGAGGGCGGAGATGATCACGATGGCGAGGCCGTCGGCGCGCGCTGGGGGCACGCCCAGGTCGATCAGACCCTCCGAAAGTGGTGTGAGCCAACCGTCAAAGGCTTGTCGGAGCACGCCGCGGAGATGCTCGCTCGTGGCCGCCGTGTCAGCCGCTGCAGCGACGAGTGGGCAGCCGGCGGAGAACTCCTCGTTTGTCAGATCCGAGCGCCAGCCGTCGACGATGGAAGCAAGAAGAGCGCTGGGGGTTCGCGGTTCGATCTTGCCGAAAGATCGCTGTATCCGCCGGGCAGCCACCGCGCCCATCCAGAGCAGGGCATCGGAGACAAGTTCCTCTTTGCCCCCGGGAAAATAATGCTGGAGTGATCCTCGCGGCGCATTGGCCTCGGTGACGATCTCTCGCATTCCCGTCCCTGCCACGCCCTTGCGCCGGATGAGCTGCGCCGCGCTGCGGACGATCCGCTCGCGCGGCGAATGCGCTCGCGTCTTGCCTGCACCCGTCATGAACGCTCCCAACCGTTGCGGACCACTCTCAACCCCTTGACTATGACATCCGTCATGATCATACTCCACCATATGACGACTGTCATAAGACGGCATGGATCGATGGGGGCCGCCTCACGGACGAGCACGCTGGGCCATCAGGTAGCCGATGTGAGAGTCGTCGGGGCGACGGTGACGGACACCGACGCTGTCGTGGCCATGGCAGCCCGTTGCTCGCGGACAACTCTGTTCCACCGCTTCCACGGCTTCACGGACGGTGTGGCCTATTTCACAGCCCTTCTTCGGGATCACGCGGAGCACGAGACGCACCTGGCCTGGTGCCGCTCACGTTGCATAGGCGTGGCCACCCTTGCGGCAAATGCCGAGGGGACCGCCGATCTTGGAGCACTGGTGGAAGATCACTGGCAGCGCCGGGGCATCGGAACCCGGCTCGTCTCCTCGCTGCTCGCCAGGGCCGGGGAAAGAGGAGTGACCACCCTGCACGCCGATGTCCTGAGCGACGACATGTTCCTCCTCGAAGCTCTGAGCCGGATCGGTCCACTTTCCGTATCGGCGGAGCTCGATGCTGTCGCAGTGGACATCGACATCGGCGGCGCCAATGCGCGGTCTCAGTGGGCACTACCCCAAGGACCGACACCTGAGAATCTCCGAGGTGAGATTCGGGTGACGAACCCTTCGGGCCAGTTGTCTCCGGGTGGCGGGAACTGGCCGTCAGTGATTCGGCGCAGCAGAGGTACTGCTCCTCCCTCGTCGACACGGGCGATCCCTTGGATCACGAGGTAGGGGCTGAAGCCCTCGAATTGGATGTCGGATTCAATCGACAGCGTGACTCGAGGATCGCGCCGGATGTTGCGCAGTTTCACGTGGTCGGCGAGGTGGCCGGCAACGATCTCGTCCCCGTCCCAGCCGACGTAGATGCAGGTGACCTGTGGGGTGCCGTCCGGGTTGATGGTGGCCAGATGGACGAGCCGACCGGAGGCCACGGCCGCTCGGGTGGTCTCGTCGAGTCGGATGGGTTCGTCGGCCATGGTGCCTCCTCCGTCGTTCTGACCGGGAGGTTACCGGGCTGATCTTGGAACGGTGACCGCCGTCACAATGCCTGCCAGTTCGCGGCGCGGCCCTCGCGGAACGCCTGGAAGGCCTCGGCGAGCTCACCCGTCGCGGTACCAATGATCTGCGTGCGGTTCTCGATGTCGATGGCGTGCCGCAGACTGGGGGCATCGACGGTCTGCCACATCGTCTCCTTGGTCATCCACACGGCGAGAGGGGGATTGGCAGCGATTTCGCGCGCTTTGGCCACCGACCGGTCGACGACCTGCTCGAACGGGACGACCTCGAGGACGAGGCCGATCTCCTTCGCCTCGGTGGCGTCGAACACACGACCGGTGAGAAGCAGTTCTGCGGAGCGCGAGGCTCCGACGAGGCGCGGGAGGTGATAGCTCGTGCCCATGTCGCACGCGGAGACACCTCGCTTGATGAACACGGCACCGAACGAGGCCGTCTCGGAGGCGATCCGGATATCGCAGGCGAGCGCCAGTGCGAACCCACCGCCGTGTGCGGCACCGTTCACCGCAGCGATCACTGGGACCCGGAGGCGGTGGATCTTCTCGAAGAGGCTCGCCATCAGCTCCTGGGCCGCAAAGGTGACCACCGTCGGGTTCGTGACGCGGCTGAGGAGTTCACCGCCGGGGACGCCGCTGAGGTCGTCGGAGTCCTCCGGTCCGGACTTGAGGTCCGCCCCCGAGCAGAAGCCGATCCCTTCGCCGGTGAGGACAACCACGCGCACCGCGGGATCGCCGGCGATGCGGTCGACCTCGCGGTGCATCGCGGCGAGCGTGTTCGAGCTGAGAGCGTTGCGGCGTTCCGGCCGGGTGATCGTCAGGAGGAGAATGCCCTCTTCGATCTCGATCGTGTTGAGAAGCGGCATGCTCTTGGTCCTCCTTGTGATGCCGGCGACGGCGGTCGTGAGGCGATGGGCGGAGACTACATGCCTGCGCATCGAGTAGAGCGCTCCGACTAGGTTACGGACCGTGCCGAGCTGTTCCGAACGGGCGAGGATCGGTGACGTCACGGCGCGCGTCCTGTTCGAACGCATCGAGGAACCCTTGGGGGAGGGATTCTTTATGGCGCAGGCATTGACCGTCGCCTCCGCCAAATGTCGGGTGCTCACTCGCGTTCGACGCGGATCAGGCCCCGTCACGTGGGCCGGCGTTGAGAAACAAGGCCGATTGTGAGAGCCGTCGCTGACGCGACGCCGGACAGCAAGGAGCTCCAGATGGGAACTACGTCGTGGAAGGGTGCCATTCGTACGGTTGTGGACGGGCTGTGGTTCCCCGAGGGGCCACGCTGGCATGACGGAGCTCTGTGGTGCAGCGACATCCACGGCCATCGAGTACTGCGCATGGAGGCCAGCGGCGGCGGCGACATGGTAACGGAGACCGTGGTGGAGGTTCCGGACGATGAGCCATCGGGCCTCGGGTGGTTGCCGGACGGACGACTGCTCGTCGTGGGCATGAAGCGCAGGCTCGTCTATCGCCTCGAGGCGGACGGCTCACTCCGGGTGCACGCCGATCTCTCCACGGTGGCTCGTGGCGTCCTCAATGACATGATCGTCTCCGCCGAGGGTAGGGCGTACGTCGGCGACATGGGCCTGGATCCGAACGATCCCGGAGCCGGTGTGCGCCCGGGGCAGCTCCTGTGTATCGAGCCCAACGGCAGCTTCTCGACCGTCGCCGATGATCTCGGTGCACCAAACGGTCCGGCGCTGACCGACGACGGTGGCACCCTGGTCCTCGCCGAGAGCAGCGCGTTCCATCTCTCGGCGTTCACCGTGGGATCAGACGGCACCTTGTCGGCGCGCTCGATCTTTGCCACGGTGCCTCCTTCGCCGGGTGGTCCCGGCTACGCTCCGCCCGACGGCATCTGCCTGGATGCAGCGGGTGCGGTCTGGGTCGCCGACCCTATCGGGGCTCGTGTCGTCCGGCTTCTCCCGGGTGGTGAGTTGACCCATAGCGTCGGCTTCCCGGGCGAGGTACCCGTCGCGTGCGTCCTGGGAGGCCCGGATCGGCGGACGCTGTACATCTGCGTGGCAACGGAGTACCGGCGCGAGGCGGTGCTGCGCCAACCGCTCGGCAGGATCGACGCCGTTGCGGTGGAGGTGGCCGGCTCCGGCCGGCCATAGCGATGGAGATTTACGTGCGCACGCATCTTCATCTCGAACTGCAGGAGGCTCCATGACCATCGATACGCTCGCCGGGTACACCGTCGTGGAGTTGTCCCCCGGGGTGGCCGGCGCCTACGCGACGAAGCTCTTCGCCGACGCGGGAGCCGACGTCATCGTCATTGAGCCAGTGGCTGGGGCGGTGCTGCGCCGGACCACGCGGTCCGGGCAGCTGCCGGAGGGCGCCTCGGACGGACCGCTCTTCCGGTGGCTGGCGGCGGGAAAGCGTTGCGTGGTCGGGGATCTGACTGACCCAACGGTCCGCCAGCTCGTGCGCTCTGCCCACGTGGTCGTCGCCGATCTCCCCACGGGGCCGCTCGAGGAAGCCGGGCTACTGCCTCACCCGAGCAACGTCGTCGTGACGATCTCGCCGTACGGCCGTGGGCCGCTCGAGGATGCACCGGGGAACGACTTCACCGCGCAGGCGATCAGCGGCTCGATCGCCGGTCGGGGACGGCCGGACGGGGAGCCGCTCTATGCGGCCGGACGTCTCTCGGAACTGGCTGCGGGCGTCTTCGCCGCTCCCGCCGCACTGGCCGCGGCGCGGCACCTCGTTCGCACCGGTGCCGGCGCGCACATCGATGTCTCCTGTGCGGAGGCGGTCACGATCGCCACGAACCTGTTCCAGGACCTCATGTTCCGGATGATCGGTGGCATTCCTCCCGGGCCCGGACGCATGATCATGTTCCCGGGCATCGAAGCGACCGCCGACGGGTGGGTCGGGCTGAACACCAACTCCGCCCAGAAGCTGGAGGACCTGATCGTGCTCGTTGGTCGGGCGGATCTCCTCGGTGACACAGACGTCCGGTCGGACCCGGTGCGCAAAGCCGAGTCCGAGCGCAGCATCAGGTCATGGCTGCTGGAGCACACGACGGCCGAGGTGCTGGAGCTGGCGACCAAGTTGCGCATCCCTGTGGCGCCGATCGGTAACGGAGAGATGCTTCCCGGCTTGGACCATTTCGCCGCGCGCGGCGTCTTCGTCAAGGAGCCCTACGGGCTCACCGCCCCTCGTCCGCCCTACGCGATCGACGGTCGTCGTCCCGCCGCACGGCATCCCGCCCCCACTCGGGCGGAGCGGACGCCACCCGTGGTGCCGTTGGACACGGCACGCCGACCGGAGGCCGACGGACACGAGGCGGGCGATCTCCCACTGGCGGGCCTCAAGATCCTCGACGCCACCGCATGGTGGGCCGGTCCCAGCGCGACACAGCTCCTGGCCGCCCTGGGCGCGGACGTGGTCCACGTCGAGTCGATCCAGGTCATCGACGGCATGCGACCGGCTGCCGCGCTGCCGTTTGCCTCACTCGACGAATGGTGGGAGCGGAGCTGCTTCTTCCTGAGCATCAATACCAACAAGCGCGGCATCACGCTCGACCTCGGCTCGGAGCGAGGGCGTGAGCTCTTCCTCGGCCTCGTCGCCTGGGCGGATGTGATGGTCGAGAACTACACGCCGCGGGTGTTCGAGAACTGGGATCTGGACTGGGAGCGTCTCAAGCAGGTCAACCCCCGCCTCGTCATGTGCCGGATGCCGGCGTTCGGGCTCGACGGACCGTGGCACGACCGCGTGGGCTTCGCCCAGACCATGGAGCAGGTTTCGGGCCTGTCGTGGACGACGGGTTACCGGGACGGTCCTCCCATGATGCCCAACGGTCCCTGCGATCCTCTGGGCGGGATGCACGCGGCATTCGCCATTCTCACCGCGCTCGCGCAGCGTGACATGACCGGCGTCGGGTGCATGATTGAGGCACCCCTGGTCGAGAGTGCGCTGAACCTGGCCGCCGAGGAGGTCCTGGAGTTCAGCGCCTTCGGACGGGTCGGTGAGCGGCTCGGCAACCGGAGCCGGGAGAGGGCTCCACAGGGCGTCTACCGTTGTGAGGGCGACGAGCAATGGATCGCGGTGTCGGTCGAGGACGAGCAGTGGCCCGCCCTGGTGGAGCTGCTCGGGGCGCCCGAGTGGGCGCAGGATCCGGCACTGTCGACGGTGGCGGGACGCTTCGACGCCCATGATCGCCTCGACGAGCACCTGGCCGATTGGTTCCGGGCCCGGACGCGCGACGATGCCGCCGCGCGCCTGCAGGCGGCGGGCGTCGCCGCCGCACCGGTGATCGACAACCGCGACGTGGTGACCCAGCCGGTCTCCGAGGCCCGCGGCTTCGCCGAGTGGTGCGACCACCCGGTCGTCGGTCGCATCCCCGTCACCACGCTGCCCTTCCGCTGGTCGGGGATCGACCGGTGGATTCGATTTCCGGCACCGACCCTCGGTCAGCACAACCACGAGGTGCTGTCGTCGATCCTCGGACTCGACGAGGCGGAGATCGAGCAGCTCGAGGACCAGGGTGTGATCGGGACCCGCCCGGCCGGCCTGTAACGGCGGCACGAAACCGCTACCTGCGAGGAGTTGGAATGGAAGAACGAATCGACCTGGTGGACGGAGCCTTCTGGGGTCGCAACCCCCAGGAGGAGCTGGCCTGGCTGCGCGCCAACGCGCCGGTCTGGCAGGACCCCAAGCACGGCGTCTGGGCCGTCTCCACCTACGACCTCGTAAAGCAGGTCGCGACCCAGCCGGCGCTCTTCAGCAACGCTGGAGGAATCCGCCCCGACAGTGGACCCGTCCCCCAGATGATCGACATGGACGATCCCGAGCACTGGAAGCGGCGAAAGCTGGTGAACAAGGGTCTGACCCCGCGCCGCGTCCGCGAACGGGAGCCCGCGATCCGCAGGGCCGCCAGCCGTCTCGTCGACGCAGTCACGGCGCGCCAGGAATTCGATCTCATCTGGGACTTGGCGGCATGGCTGCCACTCACGGTCATCGCCGACGACCTCGGGGTCTCCGAACCCGACCGGGAGCAATTGCTGCACTGGAGCGACGAGCTTCTCACGGGCCTCGGCTCCAACGACGAGGAGACCCTGACCAAGCAGATGCTGGCCGCGGTCGGATACGCCGAGTACGCCCGCGGGGTGATCGAGGCCCGACGGGCCCAACCCGCCGATGACCTCATGAGCATCCTCGTCCACGCCGAGGTCGACGGCGACCACCTCAGTGACGAAGAGATCATCTCGGAGTCGCTTCTGATCCTCGTCGGAGGTGACGAGACAACGAGGCACGTCATCAGCGGTGGGGTGTTTCAGCTCCTCCTCGACCGTTCCCGCTGGGAGGCGCTCCGCACCGATCGAAGCCTGCTCCCGACGGCCATAGAGGAAATGCTCCGGTGGGTCAGCCCCATCCGGAACATGGCTCGCCAGGCGACCGAGGACCTGGAGCTGAACGGCCAGCAGATCCGACAGGGGGAGAAGCTGCTTCTCCTCTACCCCTCCGCGAACCGGGATGAGGCCGTGTTCGAGGACCCGTTCCGCTTCGACATCCGTCGCACGCCCAACGAGCACGTCGCGTTCGGATTCGGCCCTCACTTCTGCCTCGGGGCCAACCTGGCCCGCCTCGAGCTGACGATCATCCTGGAAGAGCTGCTGGACCGGCTGCCCACTCTCGAGCTCGCCGACCGAACCGAACCTCCCTACCGCGCCGCCAACTTCGTGAGCGGCTATGAGAACCTCAGGGTCCGTCTCGGGTCATGAAGAAGCGCGCCGCGCACCTCACCGGGCGTATCGGCCGAGCACAACGTGGGCTTCGGAACGTGCGCGCCGAACGAAGTCGTCCCGATCAGCGAGAGCCAAGGTATCTGGCACCTGCCACCAGGACAGTTCCAAAGCAACTCTTGAAGTGCGGTTCAGCTCCGATCGCCCGGGACGGTCCTTCGCATCAGCGTGACCGAAAACCCGAACCACTGTGCCGGGTCCAGGCAGAGCTGGTACACGTTGGCCGCCTGTTCGTCGGCGTTCCCCGCCGCGCTGTCATATTCGTACCTGATCCGAAAGCCCCGTTCCGCGAGCCATTCGCGGGCGGCATCGACGTCGTCGATCTCCCACACCAACGGACCGATCTGACCCGGGCCGTGTTCGGCGAGCCTGGCGCCGAAAGGCCCCTCGCCGTTTATCGGAGCAACGAATTCGATGAATCCGTCGAAGTCGGTGGCGGAGAGTACCGGTACGCCCGCGATGGCGTGTGGTCTCGGCAGATTGAGTCCCAGCAGCTCGTTGAACTGCTTGACCGCGTCGTGGATCTCGTCCTCCCGGACGACGAGCTCCACCCGGTTGAATGGGCCGATCTTCACGTCCAACCCCTTTGGCGTGTCATTTCGGTCAGAGCCCGTAGAGTCGCGACGAGTTTCCGGCGCAGATCAGCTCACGCTCCGACGCCGGCACATCGGCGAACTGGCGATCGACCGCAGCTTGCGAATTGGGCCATGTCGTCGCAGGGTGAGGGAAGTCCGTCGACCAGAGGATGTTCTCGACCCCGAGCTCGTGGCGCTGCCTGAGGCCGAATTCGTCGTCCATGAAGGTGACGGCCATATTGCGTCGGAAGTACTCGCTCGGCTTGAGCTCGAGACCCGGGAAATCGTAGGGTCCCGCTGCTTTGCGATCGAGTGACGCCAGAAAGCCGGCCACCCAATAGAGGCTGGGCTCGACGAAGACGATCTTGAGCTTCGGAAAGCGCTCGAGAGTCCCGGTGAGGATCCACCAGGCAATGACCTCGGCCAGGGCGAGCGCAGGCAACGACGTAAAGATCCCGCACTGCGGCGTCGGATCGCGCTGGAACACCTTGTAGAGATGAGGAGGATTGCCGAGGTGGTGAGAGATCGCGATGTCGGTCTCGGACAGCGCAGCCCACAGCGGGTCATAGACGGGGTCGTGGTAGTCCGGTAGGCCGAGCTCCGAGGGAAAATTCGGCAGATGGACCGACCTGGCCCCCAGATCCGCCAGCCGAAGCACCTCACTCACGGCATAGTCCACGTCGATGATCGGCACCTGGTACGACACGGCCAGCCGATCGGGATCGACCGCGGCAAACTCAGTCAGATGATCCGTGAAGGCACGGCTGATCGGCTTCCAGTCCCCCTTCACCAGTCCGAAGTGCCGGAAGGCGGAGACTTCTGAGTAGAGGACTTCCGCCTGTACCCCGTCGCGGTCCATCGCGGCCAGGCGGGCTACCGGGTCGGAGTACCCGGGATCCCGAAAAGCCTCCATGTCCCAGTCGGACAGATCCAACTCCTTGCCGCCCCTGAGTTCCTTCTCGCTGGCGGCCTGCATGGCGATGGCGTCGTCGAAGGCCGGGCGCAACGGGACGGGAACCCGCTCCCGGATGGCCGCGAGCTCGACCCGCACGTGAGAATCAGCGGAAATCAAACGATTGACCATTGCGGTCCACCCCCTCAGTCCTTTGGTTGAATAATAGTAGTCAATATGAAAAGCCGTCAAGGGCCCGGGCCCGCCGCCGATATGTTGACGATCCATGACGCGCCGGTCGCTCAGGTCACGATGAGCTCGCCCCCGGTCAGTTCACGCCGCAGCGGGCGTCGACCGCGCGCGGATGGCGAGAGCACGCGAGCCCGAGTCATCCAGGCCGCCGCCGAGTGCATCCTGGAGAAGGGCTACTACCAGACCAGTTCCAACGACATTGCTCGGCGAGCCGGCGTCACGTGGGGAACGATCCAGTATCAGTTCGAGAGCAGGGAAGGGCTCCTTCTCGAAGTGTTGAACGCGGCATGGAACGAGCTCCGCGCCCAGATCCGGTCCGCTCACATCAGCGGCGACACGCTCGAGGAGCGCCTCGAGTCGCTTCTCGAGGTTCTCGCCACGCACTACTCCCGTCCGGAGTATCTGGCTCGCCTTCAGATACTGCTCGACCTGAACCAGGATCCGAGGTCTTCGGCCACCGCCAAAGAAGCCGTGGCATTCCATGGTGCAGAGCTGAACCGACTCTGGCTACCGCTGTTCCAGCAGGTGCTCGGCGACATGGCCGACGACCAGGTGCTTGCCCGCTATCTCTTTCTCACCTCCCGGGGCTACCTGACCGGCAACCTCATTGCGTCGAGCATCTCGAAACCATCCAACGACGCCGCCGAACGAGAGCTGCTCATAAGCGGCATGGCCATGGTCGTTCGCCAACGCAAACGTCAACGACAGACAACCTGACCCGGCCGGGTTACCCGCGGTAGCTCGTGCATCACGAACTCCGGAGGGTATCGCCGGAATCACTAGTGCTGCCATACCCTTGGGCCCAGTGAGCGAGGCGGTCCCACAACAGCGTGCGCAGCGCCGACTGATTGTGGCAGTGGGCCGCACCCGGAAGAACGAAGAGGGAGATGTCATTGGCTGCTTTGTAGAGCGCAGCACATCCGATGAAATCCTGCGTGAGATCGTCTTCGCCGAATCCGAGGAAAACAGGTGCCGTAATGGCTGCTTTCTCCCCATCCGTAGAGCCAGGCAGCATTGAGGTGAGGCCGCAGGAAAAGAGGAGCTCCGTCTGTTGGGCCACAAAGGCGGTGCGGACGGGCTCGGGCAGGTCCGGGGGCAGGAAGGAGCCGGGCGGTGGTCGAGATGCTGCCGGGGCCGCTGGCGCGGCGAATCGAGTGCGGGCCAACGTGACCACCGCCTCTTCGCTGATATTTCCGTCGTGCGAGAACGACAGCTCCTCTTCGGTCAGGACGCTGGGGAGGCCGACCCCGTGGCCGAGGATCGCGACCGCCGCGAACGTGGCGTGTCGGGCCTGCTGGACACCGAGCAACATCCCGCCCATGGAGTGGCCGACGCCGATGGGTACCAGGTTCGGCAGCTGAGGCAAGCCTGGCACCAAGGTGCCGGACACGAGCCCCCGTGCGACGGCGCGATGGGCGTGGTCGTTGACCGCGCTGGCGAGTCGGGGGGTGACGAGGAAGATGTCGTCGACCGACGAGGAGCTCCCGACACCGAGGTGGTCGAACGCGACGACGATGAATCCGCGTGCGGCGAGGTAGTCCGCCATGCTGTAGTCGGAATACCCCTCGACCTGCAGATCGAAATACCCGGTGGAGCACTTGCCGCCGGCGAGACAGCACAGGAGGATCGGTGCCGGCGAGGTCCGCACCGGCGAGGCGCGTACCCAGCCGTGAAGGGTGAAGGATCCGGGAAACGGAACGTGTTCGGAAACGTCGACGGAGACCGCCGTGGTGGTCAGTCGACCCACAGGTCCTCGAACACGGCCTCCCCCGCCAGCAGTTTCTCTATTTCGCCGGTGTCGTAGCCGTGCTCGCTCATGATCTCCCGCGTGTGCTGCCCCACCACGGGCGGCGGGCCCCAAATGCGTTCCGGCGTCTCGGAGAAGGAGATGGTGCGGCCGAAGTGATCGAAACGCCCGAGCTTCGGGTGCTGCTGTTCGACCACCAGTCCGCGGGCCAGCATTTCGGGGTCGTCGAAGACGCCCGCGGAGAACTCCGCATCGGCGATCTCGCACGGCACGCCGCGTCCGTCCAGGGAGTCGAACAGATCCCTCCCGTTGCGGTGGCGGAAGCTGGGCTCGAGCAGCGTCGCCAGCTCGGCCGCGTGCACGCTGCGGGCGGCCGCGTCGGCGAACCGAGGATCTTCGACGAGCTCAGCCTGTCCGAGAGCCTCCACAAGGCCGACCCAGTGCTCCTCGCTGCGGGCGGCGATACACATCCACCCGTCGGCCGTCTCGTAGAGCCGGTAGAGGGGATGAAGGCCGAGTTGCATCCGATCCAGGTGCGGGCGTGGCAAGGCCTCGCCATCGGTCTTGACCGACGCCATGGACGCGACCAGCAGGCCCGCATTGAGAATGGACGTGTCGACGCTCTGTGGTTCGCCCGTGCGCTTGCGGTGGTAAAGAGCCTGAATGACGCCGATGGCCGAGAGGAACCCGTTACCCGTGTCACCGAGAGACGTGAGACTCCAGAAGGGCTTCCCGCCGTCACGGCACCCCCCGTCCTCGTAGGTCACGCCGGCGAGCGAGCATCCGGTCTGGTCGTTGCCCGGGGAGTCCGAACGGGGACCCCGGTCGAAGCCGCGGGTATGGCAGTAGATGATGTCGGGATTCACCTCCCGCAGGGAGGCTTCGTCGCAGCCCAGGCGGCGCAGAGCGTCCCGTCGCATGTTCGAGTGGACCACGTCCGCCTTCTCCACCAACCGGTGCAGCACCGCCAAGCCCTCGGTCGTCTTGAGGTCGATGCAGATGCTGCGCTTGCCCCGGTTGGCCCCGTAGGCGATGTGGGTGGCGTGCCACCACGGATCGCGCGTGGCGTTGACCTTTATGACGTTGGCGCCCAGATCGGCCAGCACCTGGGTACCGAACGGGCCGGCCACGGCGAAACCGAGGTCGAGGACGGTCACGCCGTCGAGCGGGCCCGCTCCCTTTCGGGCACCGGGCTCGGTCTCGTCCGCCGCCACCGTGGTGGGAGCATGCTCGGCCTCGGCGCGCAGCGCGTCGGTGTGCTCCCCCACCAGTGGCACCGGGCCCTGGACGCGACCCGGCGTCGCGCTCAGCCCGTAGAGGATGCCCACCTGACGGAGCACGCCGTGTTCGGGATGCGCGACGTCCACGACGGCGGACTCCGCGACGAGCGCAGGGTCCTGGAGTGCTTCTTCGGGGGTACGCACCGGCTGGAGGGGAACACCACCCTCCCGTCCCACCCGCACCCAGTCGTCGCTGTCGAAACGGGCCACGGCCTCGACCATCTCCGGGTGGTAGTGCGCCAGGACGACGATGTTCTCCGGTGCCGTCCCCACCCGGTCGGGGTCGTTGCGGACGTTGTCGATGTCGCGCCGTAACTCCAGTGTGTCCCCGTCCGCGCTGGACAGGACGAAGCGCGGGTTGGGGACCCATTGCTCTATCCACCGGCCGTCGGCGCACTGGAAGAACCCCTTTGGTGCCCTCCGGTCGTAGATCCAGGTACGGTACCCGGGCTCGTCGTTGCGCTCGGCACGCTGCCACTTCGATGCGGTCATCGACAGGGCGGCTTGGAGTAGGGAGGTCTCCACGTGCTGACCCCGACCGGTGCGCAACCGAGCGAAAAGGGCGGCATTGATCCCGACAGTCGCCAGGTAGGCCGCGCACATGCTCGGCCAGGGTGTGTAGGTGAAGATGGGCCCCGAACGCGGTGAACCCGGTTCCATCCCCTCGGGGATGGGGAGGTCCTCCAGGTAGGGATCCTCGCCGTTCATGAAGCCGACCGGACCTCCCAGGTGGCCACGCTGTTCGTCCAGCAAGCCCAGTCGGGCCGCGACCAGCGCGTCATAGGCGGGACGGGACCGGTGGGCGGGATGTGATCCATAGCCGGTGATCGAGCAGTAGACCAGGCGGGGGTTCTCGGCCAGCAGCGTGTCGGCGTCTATGCCGAGGCGGTCGGTCGTACCCGGGGAGAAACTCTCGAGGACCACGTCCGCCGAGCGGGCCAGGGCCAAGAAGGTGGAGCGGTCGGCCTCGTCGGTGAGATCGAGCACCGCGCTCCGGCGGCCAC
>Ga0224558_1003083_pt1 | contig 14393 bp, 8 predicted proteins | sample 714S32024metaG_FD_180682 | JGI IMG/M metagenome (GOLD analysis project Ga0224558, IMG submission 180682) | Peat soil microbial communities from Stordalen Mire, Sweden - 717 S3 20-24 | ecosystem: Environmental > Terrestrial > Soil > Wetlands > Peat | place: Sweden: Norrbotten County, Stordalen... | reverse complement strand
TGAGCGAGTGATTGCTGCTCGACAGGCGGGATGCCTCTCCGTTCTGCCACAACGATGTAGTAAGGGGCGGTGCCGATGCCTGGTACACCCATCTCTGCGAGTCGCTCCAGTCTTTTTACAAACCCCGCGGCTTGGTGTTCCGAGGGATTAGCCGCCAGGTCATCGCGCAGCTGTTCCGCCATGCGCTTCACCTGCCGCTTCCCAAGCGCCGCGACGTGGGCAAGCTGAGGGCTCCCCTCTTGGAATACGAAGAATCGACGGAAATCCTGTCCTGCAACAGCCTGCGCCGCGTAGGGGGCGAGCAATCCGGCCCGTATGATTTTCATAATATCCTCTTTTGGCGGAATTTCTTGCGCGAACGACCTCACCGAACGCCGTGATTCGAGGATTCTGTCAAGGATCGCATTATCCCGTTGGGTGAAAGGTGAAACGTGCGTCATAGGTGGCAGGTTTCGCTCATGAAGTATTAATAGGGTATTGTGTCTTATCGTTCGCGTATACGTGTCGCGATTCAGCCCAGATAGGAGCAGAATCTCCTCCACGCTGAGCTTCTCCGCTGGATATAAGGTGCGTTGATCCCTTCGAACGGTAGCGCCATGTTCCCGAATTTCCTTGTGGCCGCGTGTGTCCATTCAATAGCAGAATAGCGAGCCTCTGCAGTGCGCAATGACTGCGAGCTTCTCGTGCACGAGTTGTACCCGGGCGCAACTGCGACAGTTGCGTCAAAAAGTGGGGCGTTCATATAGGGCTCGTGCGAATATTACGCTTACAACTGTTCATTGAGTGCTAGACCCGCTGTCTAAACGTCGTCAAAATACGGATATACGGGAACAAGCCTATCACAGATTCGTAAAAAAAACGAGCGGAAATAGGAGATCGTTAGTGATGTGGATCGCAGATAACGTGTATGAGGTCAAATCTAGGATAGTCAGTATGTTCGTGTACACGACGGATGATTCGCCAATCTGCTTCGACACGGGCAATAGTGAGGGGCCCGCCAAGCGAGAGTTTGATGCGCTTGGTTTCAAGCCTGAACACGTGAAGTACGTGTTTCTCACGCACACCGATGGCGACCACGTAGGCGGCCTGAATCTTTTCAAAAATGCCAACGTGTACTTGTCGATCGATGAAGAGCAGATGATTAATAGATCAACGCCGCGGGGCTTAGGGTTCATGCATAATCCACCGCTTAAGAAACCCTACACACTGCTCAAAGATGGAGATATTGTGCAGGCGGGAGAGACGAGAATAGAGGCGCTAGCAACGCCAGGCCACACTCCAGGCTCGATGTCGTACTTGGTGAATGATTCGATTCTGTTCGTTGGCGATACGTTGGCCCTAAAAGGAGGCAAGGTTCGTCCCTCCTCAAGGCTACACCTGAGAGACATGATGACCATGGACATCGCCACACAAACCGAATCAGTAAAAAAGTTGGCACAACTCAAGAACATATCTCTGATGATCACTGCGCACACTGGTTTCACAACGGATTTTCAATCCGCGATGAGCGACTGGGTATAGGGTCCAATTTCTAAGCTGTGAAACTGAACAGGGCGCCAGCGCAGCACGCTGACCCGCAACGCGGGCTGGTCGAGGTCCGTGAGCGGCCGCATGGCGCGCTAAACATTACGTATTGCACCTGTTTCGCAGAAATAGAGTCCAAAAAACTGGTATTCGTTTTCTAGCGGACATCCGCCGCAGAAACACCCTTTACGCGCAAGTTCGCAGTCTGTTTTGCCGCGAGCGCAGAACAACCTCTGCTCCTGTTGCATCATGCATTCATTTCGGGTCGGACAACTCGGACAGAGACATAGATCTGCGTTATCAAGCGTGTCGGGAACGTTCACTCAAATCACCGCATCTTCACAAGGGCTTTACACAATTATTGTTTGCGATCACAGCGGGAAACCTGATGGGTGCTAATCGTCCACGTCTTACTTGAGCGGACAAAGGTCCGTGGGAACCGTTCACGCTTTTTTATCCGTCGCGGTGGAACACCGAAAGCTCTGTCAATAGAGAGAAGACCTCATAAGCTAGAGATGCCATATTCATCGTGAGGAGCTAAACAATGCAAACATTAACCCCTAATCAAGGCGTTACGCTCGCTGCGCCAATGATCTATAGCCTCGTAACGTCGCTGGACACAAACGGAAGACCGAACGCACTCGGCGTATCTTGGGTGACGCGCACGTCACTTGACCCTTTCTTGCTGATGGTCTCCATTGATCATTCGCGCTATTCGCACGCGGGAATTGACTTTCACAAGGAGTTTGTGGTGCACTATCCAAGTGCAGAACAGGCGGAAGCCGCGTGGTTTTGCGGCACGAGATCGGGACGAGATATCGACAAGATCAAAGAAGCGGGCCTCTCATTGATCGACTCTGTCGCGGTGCAGGTGCCGACGATTGAAGGAGCGACCGTTGCACATGAATGTAAAGTAGTCGGGCAGTTCGAGACAGGCGACCATACTGTGTTTGTCGGAGAAGTTGTTGCGACACGAGGTGAGCCGCAAAAGGCGGAGCACTTGTATGTCACCTCAAAGTACGAATTCTTTGGCCTTGAAGGTTCTCGTGTCCCTGCCGACAAGCCGTACTTCGCGGCTAAGAATTAAAAAACGGAAGCAACTCGACTTTGATCAGCAACTTGCGTCTGTGTCTTGTTCTGTTCAGAATGACTGGACTTGCTGTCTCCTGTTAACGCTTTCTTGACAACGAGCAAAACACGCAGATAAGAGAATTTGCTTGCGCAGCTGTTTTTGCGGCGAACTTATAGCCCGGCAAAAAAGAATTGTGCAAGCATTGTATAAAGTCAACTACTATAAACTTCGGCGCTTAGGAAAAACGCTCCGAGGACGGAAGGTCGATCAAACGCCAAATAGGTGAGCTAGACGATAGTTGAACTCCTCGCTTTTGGTTTCACAGCTTTTCTGATAGGTTTTTCTGGCGCAATCGTGCCAGGCCCAATGCTTACGGTCTCAATAACCGAATCATTCAAAAAGGGATACAAGGCCGGAACGAGTGTAGTTTTCGGTCATGTAGTAGCTGAGACTGGTATGGTCGTGCTTCTCGGTCTAGGCCTCAGCCAGATCATAGGACTAAAAGCGCCTTTTATTGCAATTTGCGTTATTGGGGGGGCATTTCTTGTCTTCATGGGCATCAATTTGGTAAAGAGTGGCCAAAGGAACGCCTCCATCCAGACGGCTGCCGAAAAACCGACGCTTGCGTACGGGCCTATCCACAACGGCATAATAACCAGCTTGTCGAATCCATTCTTCTTTATGTGGTGGTTTACGGTCGGAGCGGCGTTTGTGTTCGAGGGTCTGAGACTCGCGGGAGTGATTGGGCTGGCTGCGTTCCTCATTGGTCACTGGGCCTCAGATTTCTCGTGGTACGGATTCGTTTCCATCTGTACTGACAGAGGAGCTGCCATTGCTGGCGACAGAGCCTACCGAATCGTTCTCATAAGTTGTGGCTTTTTCTTGTCCATACTTGGCCTAGGTTTTGTTTACACTGGATTCATAAACATTTGATTGCTGGGGAGTGGGCAACCAGCGTTTACGGGCAACTCTCGGCGTCAACGTGCGATGGGACAGGTGTCAATACACTGCTTTGCGTAAAAATTAGCGTTAGCTTTCGCCCTGCAACGATTCCCTTGCTGCCTAGATTGCAATCGCTGCTTTCTATCTAATGCCTGGACATCTTTCAGCCAAAAAGCCGAGGTCGAAAACTATTTCCTTCTGACTACGTAAGTTGGCCTGATGGACGTCACTAGTGCGATAAGATTGCTTGTCGTAGCTATTTTGGTCCTGATCGTGCTGTACCTTCTGGTCAAGCTAGGGGCCAGATATGGAAAGTACTTGGCAGTGAATTCGATCCTCGGTATCATCGTTCTGGCTTTGGCGAACTTCATTGGACTTCCTGTACCCATAAACGTGATTACCATGATTATTTGCGCCTTGGCAGGGATACCCGGAGCTTTGCTTGTAATACTATTGTTCGTGCTCGGGATTGTTGCTTAAGGTCGACCTCACTACTACTTTTTGACTCCTAAGCTCTGGCCGCTTTTTGGTTTACCTAAGTTTGCGTCCCGCCAAACTATTTGTTCAGCTAGGCTCAGAATCGCAGCGGCAAAAAAAGACCCGGGATGCTTGAACTTTTCTCTGAACAAGTGGAGGATGGAACATCGAAAGACTAATGAACGGTGATCGTCACGACTGGGCTCGTCGATGCTTGATACGCGCTGGTCCCGGCGAAGGTGGCGTAGTAGGTACGTACTCCGGGTGTGGTGAATTTCGTTACGAATGTGAGCGTTGAGTACGCGGTGATGTCGTTGTAGCGGACGCCGTTAAGGTAGTGGTAGATAGTAACGGGCTCAGGGATGGGCGTGCCGCCAGCAGGTGTCAGGGTGGCTTTGAAGGTGACAGACTGGTTGACGGCGGGGGTGGTGTTGGACGCGGTGAGGGTGAGCTGGGTGGGGTTGCCGCTCAGCGGCGTTGTGACGTTGATGGTGACGGCGCTGCTCGTCGATGCTTGATACGCGCTGGTCCCGGCGAAGGTGGCGTAGTAGGTGCGTACTCCGGGTGTGGTGAATTTCGTTACGAATGTGAGCGTTGAGTACGCGGTGATGTCGTTGTAGCGGACGCCGTTGAGATAGTGGTAGATGGTGACGGGCTCAGGGATGGGCGTGCCGCCAGCAGGTGTCAGGGTGGCTTTGAAGGTGACGGACTGGTTGACGACGGGAGTGGTGTTGGACGCGGTGAGGGTGACGCTGGTCTGGGGCTTCGTCGCAAACGCCTTTATGCAGATACTCATATTCGTACCGACCTGCGTTGCATCAGTCCACGAGGCCCCAGTTGCACTCAAGTAGCCCTGTCCTGGTTGCCCCGTTGCCGAGCTGTATCCCGGCAGAGTAGATTCCGCGGGGATAGGGTAGTTGCTGCCCGGGGTGGTAATCTCTATGACAACAGAAAACTTGTGGCCAGCCGTAAGCGGGACAGTCGTATTAAGCGGGATGGTATAATACCCGGGCATGGCTATCGTGCCGTTAGGGCCAGTATACGCGGTGCCGCCAATGGGGCCCGAGGTCGGATTGGTATACACGTATATCTGATAATTCGTATTCATTGAACCAGCGTAGAAACTGACGGCGGACAGTTGCTGGTTAGACGTCGCGGTAAATACGTTCGCACCCCACGCCGTATTAGAAGGGGAACTACCGATATTATTACCACCGACACTAGTCACCCACCCTAACGGATCATATTGATAATTGTTGTTGTAGTTCGTCGTTTGTTGAGCAGTGAAGACCGTGGGCGGTTGAGAATTCGTGGCGAACTGAGTATCATAGTACGAAACATAGAAGTAACCTTGTTGCCCGAAGGTCGTGCCATAGCTGTTTTTTACGATAAAAGCGCCCGGCCCCCTTGGGTGGCTAGCAAAGTTACTGGCGGGGTAGGAATCATTCCAACCGACGATAGTCACGGCGTGATTAGGGGTGGTGGTGCCACTGTAGTAGTAAGCCGCGGTATTTGAGTTATAGTAACTCGAGCTCGTATCGATATACATGGTGGCATAAACGCCGCCATAATTCTGCAGCGCCCATTTTATGTTGTTGTTATCGGTCGGAGAAGCTCTGTATGGCAGAAAGAGCACGTTTTGGACGTGCTGTTGTACGGAGCACAACGATGTATCGGTGCACGAACCCTGGTTGAACGGGTCGCACGCGGTAGTAACCGGGCCACCCTGCATACTGCCGCCCCACCGGGCGAGGTACGCTGTTGCCATCTGCTGATTTCCTCCATCTTCGCACGTCAGATCGAATCCGGCCAAGTTCTTCATGTTATTCTCTGAGAAGCTAGCCTTCGTTCCAGGGAGTAGATATGACTCGAGCGAGCCGTACGCGGCAAACGCCCAGCACGCAGGTGAAGTGCCTTGATTCTCCACGGGGCTGACTTTGCCGAGACTACGCAAATCGTAAGACGTTGGATACCCAGCGATGGGAGCGGCCGCCGCGCGCACGCCCTGTCCTGTAAGGGTAGAGAAATTAATAGTCGACGGCACTATGCTTTCCTCGTGCCCGCTCACGGTGGTCGTCGCGTTTCCCGCCGCTTGATTTTTGAGATACTTAGTGAATGCTGGATTTATCGGCGCTTGGCTCCACGTATTTAGCGCGCCTGTCGCATTTGTCGGGGAAGCGGCCGCGGAGCTACTTTGCAAGATGACGGCTCCGCACACCGAAACCGCTATTAAAGCGATGAGGAGCATCGCAGCAAGCTTTCTGTGAGTCATTTGAGTAACCTTTCTTGTTCATCGCAACAGCGGATTCGGGGTTCGGGCCCAGCGTTCGGCTTACACGAAGCGAACGCCAATCGCTGTGCAGGCTTGCAAGCACGATTGCCTCGGTCGTTCTAGATAAAGAACGATGAGCTACAGTTATAAGCGTTCCGATGCAGCAACCGTTCTACGCGCGCAGCCAAACTACTATGGGTCAGCCTCGATCGTTAACCCCGAAAGCCGATGAGCAAGCATATAATGCTCATTAAGGCTCAAAACTGAGCTTGCTACGCGGCATCAACGGGCAATTCGAGGCCCCAACCTTTAAGTACGTGCAAAAAAACCTATAATCGTACTGCCCCCTTATTGCGCCGTGTGCCCACCAAATGAAAACTATTGCTTGCGCGCTTATTGCGATTGCTTTTTTAGCGCCACTGCAAGTATCGGGAGACGCCCTGATTTGCCAAGGTACCATGGCGAGCACTGTGCACTATACTACAACGCGCGACATCATCGTTCCCAAAGGAACTCAAAAAGTAGTGATCCAGATTCCAACGGTACTGAATGCGAGTCTCTTCGCATACTCACAGAGAGTGCTGTCATTTAGCATCTCATATAGCAGGAAACCCGACGAGGCAACAGCTACGGACGGAGGAATCACGGCGACGTGGCTAAACCCGCCACCAAGATTAAGCTACACAATAGCGGCGAATTTGACCATCGACGTACAGGTTGCGGGGCTGAATTCAGAGTCACAGCTACCCATCAGGCTCAACTCTTCTGATCAGAGCGCCAGCGAATACCTCGCTCCTTCGAAGTACGTGCAATCAAACGATTCAGCCATCAAAAAAACCGCTGAAACCCTTGTCAGCAACGCTCACTACGAGAGTGCCGCAGTGACGTCCATAATGTTGTGGGTGCGTGACTATCTCAAATACGACTCTAGCGTGACGAACCACGACGCGGCTTGGACCTTTTACAACAAGCGGGGAACGTGCGAGAACTACGCGCAGCTGTCACTGGCACTGCTGCGGAGCGTCGGAATTCCAGCGCGCTATGTGAGCGGCTATCTCGTGGGCGGGGATATCACCGTAAGTAGTTACCTATCGACGTACGGCTATAGTTGGAACGCCGGGTCGCACGCTTGGATCGAAGTGTACTATCCTGACATAGGATGGGTGCCCTACGAACCACAACAAACGCTGGGCTTTGTTGACGATCATCACGTGCGCGTGTCTGTAGGAACGGACTCAAGCGACGTTACAGATACGCTGATTCAAACGTACGCCACAAGTGACACCGGGCGCGTAGTAATCAACGAATCCTCAGACGCAACCCTCACGCGCGATACTTCAACATTGCACGTGGTAAACACGTCAGCTGCCTCGAGCCAGGGAGTCATGTCTCAGGAGATGGCGCACGGCGGCGTGATTAACGATCAAATGAATACATTTGATGGCGAGAAGCTCGTAAGTCAGCTGGCGGTGCCGATCATAGTCGCTGTCGGAGTGGTAGCGAGTTTCGGATTCTTGCTCGCCAGCAGGCGACGCCGTTAGAGATAACACCTATTTCGGGCTATGCTCTCGCTGACTCGAGAACCCACGCGATGAATCGCCGTGCTGGAAACTCGTGAATCGTCGACAATATGAAGCGCCCTTTGTCTGACGACGTCACGGCCAAAACGGCACCGTCTTCTGCCTCTAGCACAACGTCGTGCTCTATCGCGCCAGTCAAGTAGCCATCTGTGTGGGCTTCAAGAACATCGACGATCTGTGTGGCCGGATGTTCCCTCTTGATAGCTATTTTCACGAGCTCATCTCGCGGGAGCAGCCGGAACCTGCACGGAAGACCAAGCCACCCGAAGTCGTAATCGTCTACGTAAGGGCTGAACGCGACCAGTGATCCCCCTTTTCGCACGAACTGGCGGAGTGGCGTTCCCAGGCCTTTCACTGATTTTGCAACGCTGCTGTAGGCCGGATTCCCAAAACCTACAGGGAGTATTGCCACCTCGAACTTAGGCGAGTACGCGCTGCCGATCTGCAATGGAGAGACGCGCTCGCACGCGAAACCGTACTCCACAAATAGCTTCTCAAAAAAAAGCGGCCGATCCCAAATGAGCGCAATTTCAGTCATTACCTCAACGTGACTGGGCGGTTACTTAAGCGTTATTGCAGCAGGGAAGGCCCCCCACACATCGTAGACTGACGCAGCGATAATAACACTTGACCTTCGTCATAGCATGACGCGCCGAGCACCGCTTCGCCGAAGCACCCTAAAAGATCAGCCAGCACGTCGCGCACAGATCCCTCGCGAGAGGCTTAGCACGGGTTCGATTGGGGCAAACTCTGACAAACGCCTTTTTTTCACATCGGTGATTGCGCGTGCTTCCAGCTCTCGACCAATTCCGATAGTTCTTCTGGGTCAGTGATTTCCTCGATCCAAATCTCGTTGAACCTGGTGCGCAGCGCGGGAGAGAGCACGTTTCGCGACGGGTGGATTTTAGGAGGATTGATAGAAAAGAACAGCCTGAAATTGGGATGTAGTTCAAAGAGGGTCCCCTCTTCATCGGCAACGTAGCCGAAGTCTAATAACGTGTTGAGATACTCAGAGAGAGGATTGAGGTTTGCCTCGTCAATCAAAAGCCACGCGCCCTTCTTGATAGCCTTAAACAGCAGTCCTCGCTTGTAGTGCCATTTGCCGCTGCGGCTTTGCGTATAGCCACCCAAGAGTTCCTCAAGACCTGAATCTGATGATAGGTTAACGTAGTAAAGGTCCGTTTTCTTCTCCCGTGCAAGGTAGCGTATCAACGTCGTTTTGCCTGAAGCAGGGTAGCCAACTAAAAGAATCGGCTCATTGAAAAAGAGCGCTTTGACAACGCTCGCGAGTGTATATCTCTGCGTTTTAGTCGGGACAATGTTAGCCTCTTGACCAGGAATAAGGTGGCGACCGCGAGTAACCGACAAGTCCGTTAAGAACTGCTCCAACTGCCCAGCACTGATAGCAAGAACGTCCTCAATGGTCGTGCTCTCAGTTTTAATGCCAAAGAGCGTGTCGACAAGCTTTATAAGAGCTTCCCGTTCGTCGCCGTTTCGGACGCGTGCCACGTAAATATCTGACAGCTCTCTAGCGAGGAGCTCCAAAAGCGCTGGTTCGGGTGCATTCGCCTTTATAGCGGGCGTTAATCGCCTCCCGAGCCGTATCAAGTCGCGCAAGCTGAATATGTACGCCTCCTTTTCCTCCTTGCCGATGACTTTCGAGTCCGCTTGTTCCTGCAGGGTAATGTGGAAAAACGCCACCGAGTACGCTAAATGAGCGGGAATGTCGAACAGCCCGCTCAAAATCTCAATTAGGTCTTCTTCACTCAGCTCGGGTTGATAGTGCACTTTGAATCTCGACACAAACACCTGCGAAAGCCGTCCTCTTTGCGCGTAACTCAGTGGGTTCGCTGTGGCAAACAGCCGGAATTCGTTTGATGGCTCGACAACGCGTTGATCGCCATTCTCTGAATAGACAAACTTGCCGGTGATCAAGTAGTCATTCAGTATCTCAAGGACTTCAGAGGTCGCGAGGTTTAGCTCTTCGAGAACGAGACACATGCCGCGCTTGGCTGCCTTGAGTATGATCCCATCCTGCCAGGCAAAGATGCCTCGTTTGTTTGGCTTTATCCCACCTATGAGTTCTGACTTGGAAATGTACGGGTTGAGCGTATACGAGATGTGTTGGTTGCCCAGCGCCTCAGTTAGCCACTTGACCAAGAAGCTTTTCCCCGTAGACGTCGGTCCCATCAGCAAGAGCGGGTGGTGCAGACGATACGCCGAAGCGACAGTGTAGAGCATCTCGTACGAGGCCTTGGTCACGATGCACGGCGGTGTGCTGGTGTGCAGTTGCTTCTTCTTCAGGGTGAGACGGCCTACCTGAAGAGAGTCTTTTCCCAACACAACAAAAGACGAATAGGCACCAGAAAGTGGGACAGACAATGGCTCGTTTAGCGCCTCTCCCAGCTTCTTAATGGCCTCTGCAAACCCTGCTTCCTCCTGGCCCGATAACACTACGCGCGCAACGCTGGCGAAGAGGCCTTGCGCGACAGCGCGAACGTCGGCCGCCTCGTCGTCCAGTGCGCGCTCCAACTCGCGCAGCGGCGCGGCCCTGCCCTCGCTGACTTGTCGCGGGTAGACTCGTTGGAGCGCTTCTATCGTTGTCCGGCGCACGCCCGGGTCGTGATCAGTAAGCAGCTGCTCTAGAGGCGCTATGTTTACGGCGGTCCCGTGTTCGACGAGTGCTGAGTAGACCCCCCCTAGAGCTTCGGCCGCTGCCACACGAACTTCTGAGTGTTTGCTGTGTATCGATTTCTCTAATTCTTTGACCTCGACGGCCGCTTCCCCTTGAAGCAGCGCTGGATATATCGCGCCAAGCGCTTCTATCGTTGTCCGGCGCACGCCCGGGTCGTGATCAGTAAGCAGCTGCTCTAGAGGCGCTATGTTTACGGCGGTCCCGTGTTCAGTGAGGGCAAGGTAAACGCGGCTCATCGCACTAGCTGCAGTCCGACGCATCTGGTCATTTGAGTCTGACAAAAGGCGCTCGAGAAGCGTGCTGTCAACCGCGTTCCCGTGTTCGATGAGTGCTGCGTAGACGGTGCCGAGTGCGTTCGCGGTTGTTTTGCGTACAACCCAGGATCGATCGCTGAGAGCCGCTTCAAGAGCTTTGAGATCGACATCCGTGCCTCGTTGGATGAGTGCTGCGTAGACGGTGCCGAGTGCTTCGGCGGTCGCTTGGCGTACGGCCCAATATTCATCAGTAAGCCCCGTCTTTAAGCGTGACACGTCTATCGCTACGCCTACCTCAATCAGTGCCGGATAGATGATACCAAGGGCCTCTATCGTCGTTTGCCGAATGTAATCGATCAATCCGTCCAAGCCCTGTTCAATTTGAGCTAAGTTTATCTGCATGTCATGCTTTATGAAAACCGGATAAACAGCGCTCAGAACCTGCGCTGCCATCTTACGCACTCCAAGGAACTCGCTGTCAAGCGCGTGCTCAAGCTTTGATAACGAGGGCACTACTCCTCGGTCGAGCAGCGAAACATAAACGCGACCGAGGGTGTCTATGAGCGCCATTTGAAATTTCTCGTCACGATCTCCGAGATCGGCCTCGAGCGCATCGATGTCAACGCTCTCGCCTCGTTTCACGAGTTCTGGATAAGCTATACCTAAAGCCCGTGCCGTGGCTTGGCGCACTTCTGTGTCGTGATCAGTGAGCAGGCGCTGCAGAAAGGCCATTTGAACGGCGTTCCCGTGTTCGATGAGTGCTGCGTAGACGGTGCCGAGTGCGTTCGCGGTTGTTTTGCGTACAACCCAGGATCGATCGCTGAGAGCCGCTTCAAGAGCTTTGAGATCGACATCCGTGCCTCGTTGGATGAGTGCTGCGTAGACGGTGCCGAGTGCTTCGGCGGTCGCTTGCCGTACGGCCCACGATTCATCGCGAAGCAACAGCTCGAGAAGACTGGTGTCGACGGCTTTTCCCTCTCTGATGCGTTCCTTGTACACGGAGGCTAGAACGGCGACCGCCGCTTGACGTGCAGTCCATGCTGCATCGGTTAGCTCGCCTTCTAATTCCTCCAATATAACATCGCGCAAAAAATCGGCGACAAGAACTTGATACGCGATCTTGCGTCCGACGATCTGGGTCCGTATGTCCGACGCACTCACTAACCCGTAGAGCACGCTTAAGAACTGCTTGATGCGGGGATTTGCAGCAAAGGTCATGAGCATCTCAACGAAAGAGCTCACGCCTTCGGAAAGAGAAGTGACCAGCGCGGGCAGCTGTGGAGCTTGCGACGTGAGATCCAGTGGTTCAAAATCCGTTAGCACTGCTTTGATGTTTTGTTGCTCTTCGACTATTGAACGGATGATCTTTTCGTTCTCGGGTCGTATTCGCATAAATCCGTAGCGGCACGCTTCAACAAACGCATCTTTCTCGCTTAAGCCAGACTCTAGGAACAGCGTCACTGCTTCAGTTGCTCTTTTCAAATCCCGAATTGTGAAAAAGTCAGGAAAGTCGTGCTTAAGTTTGAGGTAAACGCCAGCGATTAACGCTCCTAGCGCGGCAGTGAATCTATCGCCAGTGGCTTGAGAAGGCCGTCGCGTGTCGCTTGGAGCGTCGCGTCTTGAGGAGTCATGAGGATGAATCACTCATCACCTCTTGCTGGAGCACGCGGCCCAACGTCAACGGCAGCTCGTCAACGGTAGCGACGTGTATCGGATGGTCATACCGCGTGCTTATCGTTTTTACCTGTTCGCCGATACCGATGCCGACCACATTTATGGCTTTTGTTTCCGCCACGTCTTGCAGTTCCTCGAACGTTATGCCGGTCGTGTTCACGTTTCCTTCGCCGTCGGATATGACGATCATGAGGCGATAAACATCTTCTGGCTCTCGATCGAATATGTCGATCCCTAGCGCGAGCGCGTCGGCATCTGCCGTTGCCCCGAGCGGAATAAACTGAGATACGTCCTCAAATACATCCTCACGAGCCCGCTGAGTCAGCGTATCCCCGAACGGCTTATGGATGATTGGCCCGTCAGCGAAGCCGATGATCGCGTAGTTGATTCCCAGATAATCGAACGCTTCCATGAAGAGTAAAAGCGCTTGCAGTGCAGCAGTTCGCTTTGGTTCCTGCATGGAGCCTGATTCGTCTAAGAGCAACATAATCCGGTGGTCCAAGCGAGTCGGCCGCCTACGCTTGAGGAATACGTCGAAATCTTTCTTGGTCGTTGGCAAGCCCTGTTGCATCTTGCGCGTAACGTCCATCACCCGACGCAAATCTGGTTTTTGGCCAGAAGCATAGTAGCCTTCGTACTTTGGCTTGCGATTCTTTGCGAGCACATTTTCGAGCGTTCCGACGAGCATATGCAGCAATCCCGACACCGCAGCGTACGCCCGGTGGTATTCGTTCATACGGCGGCTGCGTTCGAACTCGAGGTGCCGGCGCTGGGCGATAAGATCTCTTCGGGTGAGCTCGGAGTGCGGCTTGTCCGCTGAGATTCGCACGTGCTCAAGGCTATCCCTGTTCTCCCCAATTTTTTGTTCAAGGACATCTGCATCAGCCGATTCGGGCACATTTCGCTTAGCGGACAAACGATCGGCAAGTTCCTTCGCTTGCTCCTCGAGGATCTCCTGCGCTTCTTGCTCCAATGGTTGCAGGTTGATTTCAGAGGGGTTTTCACCTTCGCCGAAAGGTTGCTGCCCGCGCTCTATAGTTTGCGCCAGGTTGTCGGCGGCTTGCTTGAGCAGCTTCTCGTACGGCTCTAGAATATGGCTCTGTATCTGTCCGGCCGCTTCCAGTGCGTAACGGAGCTTGTCTTGCTCTGTCGCGCGGCCGGGGGGGTAGTGGTTGAAGATTGGTTGAAAAAACTGAGCCGTGCTTTCGAGAGCGGCGCTCACTTGTGGATTTATCACGTACGAAGGAAGCCTACCAAACCGCCAAAAGTAAAGAACGCACAACAGATACTCGAGATGGGGGAACAGCTGGTACGCCTGAATCGTTGAATTAGAGTATGTTTGCACCTCCTTCTGCAATTTGTGGCTGTAAGCTGTCGCGCTGAGGTCTTCTGACAACAGATCGTCGTAAATGAGATCAAAATATGGGGCCGTCCCCTTAAACGTGGCTTTCATCCAGTTAGTGGCGCGCGGATCTTCAAACGTGTTGAGCAGTAAGCGCAACGATTCGCTCGAAAGAAGACGCATAAAGGTTGGATGTTTCACGTCGAGACGCGTCACTTGGTAGTGGCCGATTTCGTGCAATAAGAAGCCGATAATTTTCTCGGGCGGTGCTGTGACGAGGTCCACAAGAGGGAAGGTTATCGTGTTACTCTCATAGTCAAAAGCCCACCATTCGCCAGGAACGACGCTGATGTCAACATCCTCACCCAGTCCCGTTGAGATAATGGTCACGAGCGTGCGCATCTTCTTGAGGAGGAGGGCCTGGTCTATTCTATTTCTCGCGGCTAACTCGGCTATCCGTTGACGTTGTTCTTCCGAAAGCTCAGTGTATGGCTCACGCGAAGGCGTTCCTGATGTGGCGAGCGGGGCTGCTTGCACATCCAAATGCGGGAGCTTCTGAGC
>Ga0224558_1003082_pt1 | contig 14398 bp, 10 predicted proteins | sample 714S32024metaG_FD_180682 | JGI IMG/M metagenome (GOLD analysis project Ga0224558, IMG submission 180682) | Peat soil microbial communities from Stordalen Mire, Sweden - 717 S3 20-24 | ecosystem: Environmental > Terrestrial > Soil > Wetlands > Peat | place: Sweden: Norrbotten County, Stordalen... | reverse complement strand
CACATGGCGGCAATCGAAAAGAATCCGGAAAGGATTAAAGCTTTCTTCAAAGACCCACTCGTGGCATATGCCGCTTAGCAGTATTTTCTTGCCGGATCAATAAGTGGCTTTTTCCTCAACGGGATCCCCGACGAGTGATCTTTGTTCGTTGGGGTGGAAGTAAAAGCCACCTTCAACGCCATTGAAAAGTCTACATGTATTCCTAAAATGCTTAGGTCTTTGACAGCATAATTATGTTTCATCGGGCAGAGAAGCGCGGGCGGGGACGCCCGCACTACAGCCGACCGGGAGTTCGGCGCTACATTTCTGATAGGAACATCTTCACCTTGTCAGAGACCTAGTTGCCGAATCAATAGGCCCTACATCCCTTGCGCAGTGGCTCCGGACTCCGCGGCGGACGTGCGCCGCCTTTGCCTGGGCTGTTCCCGCTTTGCCTCTTCCGGCTTGTGCTGCCTCAATCTGGTTTTCTCTGTCGTTTTGCGCTGCGCTGGTTGGCGCTGCCGTGCCGGCGCTTGTTCTGCCCGGTTAGGACGCGCTGGCACGGTCTGGGCCGGCACCGCCGAGGCCTGCACCACCGGCATGTTTGACGGGTTGGCCAGCACGAAGCTCTTGTAAACGGTGATATGGAAGCAGGACTGCTGGAACTCCTCCTCCACGTCAATCATGCCTGCCTCTTGAAGCGGCAACAGCCAAGCGCGCATCCAGCCAATCTCCTGCGTCGACATTCCGTGCTTGGCAATGTCGATGGTGGCGCCGGTCAAATGAGGACTGGCAATGTCGCCCTCGGCCGAGGTCGCGTTGCCGTTGGTTCTCATCAGTTGTTTTTGAAAGGCGACGGTCCGCACCGCCGAGCTGACAAATATAGGGTCGCGAAACTGGGCCGCATGAGCGTGCGCCAAGTTGTCCAGGAAACTCGCCGTCCAGGGCCGGCAGTAGCGGCGATTCTCCGGCAGACGGCTGTCTACCGCCAGCGCCGAAGAAGCCGGAACCGGCACCAGCATCCCGCGGTTGATCCGGTCGACCAGATCTTCGTCGTCCTGAATCCGCTCCAGGCCGTCGGCCTCGGTCCTCTGATTCTGCCGCAACAAAGACTCATACGATCCGCGCAGCGGCGGCGGCATGGCAAACCGCGTCCTGCCGAGCGAAACCGGCTCGGCCACCACCGGGCGGGTGGTGTTTGTCTCCGTGGCGCGAACCAACTGTGCGCCGGAACGGGAACGTTTGGTAGCTTGCGCCTTCACGGCCTGACGGGAGCGGGCTGGTTGCCTGGCGGAAGCGGGCTGTTGCTTGGCGGAAGTTGGAAGCGGGTCATCGTCCACCGCGCGCTTGCGCGAGGATTTCCGGGGAGATGCCTGCGATGTCCGCGTGGATTCCGGCTTAGCCACCTTTCCGGATGCACGTTTGGACGCACGTCCCGCGGCGCGGGTTGCAGCAGCCGTTGCCGGTTGCCGCGCTTCACGGGCTGCCGATTGCCGAGTCTCACGAACTGCTGGCTGCCGAGCCTTTTTGCGAGAAACCGCCGTGGATGGACGAGAGGCCGCTGCGGACGCAGCTTTCCTCTGCACCTTCGCCGGGTGTTTCGGCGAGCCGTTGGCCAAGCTAGCGCAGAGCGCTGTCAGTAGAAATACGATAAATAGGCTTCGCCGCATAGAAGAGTGTGCGGAGAATCCAGAGCAATTCCAGTGTAGGCCCATCCAGCGGCCTCTCCGAGTATCTAGTATGGTGCGGGCTTGTCTGATAATTAACGTTTTTGCTTCACCGTTTGCAATCGCCGCCACGCAATCATCCCCCACCTTTACAATAGTCCGTATCGAGAGTAAGGAGTTCTGATCTTCATGGCAGTTGGGAAGAGATGGGTATTTTTGGCAGTAATTGCACTGCTTATGGTGCAGGCGGCGCAGATTATCTTTATCGTGCACCGCGAATCGCTCACCTGGGACGAAGACGACCACATGTTTGCCGGTTACATGATGTGGAAGACCGGCGACTACGGCCTCAACCCCGAGCACCCGCCGCTGGTCAAGCTGCTGGCCACGCTTCCCTTGTTGGGCGAGCATCTCTGGGTTCCGCAGCTTCAGAACCGCGACTTCAAGACCGAAGCCTACATGGACGGCCGCGACTGGCTTGCCCGCAATGACGGCTCCAGCCAACGCCTCGTCTTCCGCATGAGGCTGGCCGCCGGTCTGCTGGCTCTGACGCTCTCGCTCGTTGTCTTCTTCGCCGCGCGCGAAGCTTTCGGCACACCCGCCGCTCTGATCGCGCTGGTGCTGGTCGTCTTCGATCCCAATCTGCTGGCGCACTCCGCGCTAGTCACAACCGACATCGGCGTCTCGCTCTTCTTTCTGGCCAGCATTTACGCCTTTTATCGCTATGTGAAGCAGCCCTCGCTGTCGCGCTTGCTGCTGACGGGCCTGGCGGCTGGCCTTCTGCTTGCCACCAAACACTCCGGAATTCTTCTGGCGCCCATGCTGCTTGTGCTCGTCGCCGGGGAGATTGCTTTTGCGCCCAAAGGAAGCCGGGGCCGCACCGCCCTCCGCCTGAGCGGCGCTCTTGCGGCCATCGTTGTCCTCGGCGTCACCGTTCTCTGGGCTTTTTACGGCTTCCGCTACGCAGCGCGTCCGGCAGGTCTAGCTCTCAGCACCTCGCTGGCCGACTACGCCAAGGGTTTAAGTCATTTCAATTCCTCGGCTGTGCTCGCCATTGCCCATCTTCACCTGCTCCCTGAGTCCTACCTGATGGGGCTGGTGGACGTGAAGCTCATGGCGCAGTACTACTCTTCCTTTGTCTTCGGAAAGCTTTACGCGCACGGCCTTTGGTGGTACTTCCCGGTCGTTATTCTCATCAAAACCACCCTCGGGTTGCTGGTTCTGCTGGCGCTGACGGCCATCGCCATTTTTACAGGCTGCTTCCGTGGCAAGCGCCGAGAAATCCTCTATCTTGTTGTTCCCTGTGCCGTTTATCTGCTGGTCGCCATGGTGTCTGGTATGAACATCGGCGCGCGCCATGTGCTGCCGCTTTACGCTCTGTCCGCGATCTTGGCGGGCGGCGGCCTGGCTGCTTTGGCCGTCGACGGACGCCGCTGGACGCGGATCACAACCGCAGTGGGCGCGGCGCTCGTCCTGGCTCACGTCGCCTCCGCGCTTGCCGTCTTCCCCAATGACATGGCCTACGCCAACGAAGCCTGGGGCGGGCCGAAAAACACCTACAAGCTGCTCAGCGATTCCAATGAGGACTGGGCGCAGCAGCTCTACCAAGTCAAGGACTGGCAGGACCGGCATCCCGGCGAGCAATGCTGGTTTGCCTACTTCGCCTATCCGGTCGTCGATCCCGCCGTCTACGGCATCCGCTGCCACCACTTGCCCAACGCGGATACCGGGTGGATGGGCAGCGCCGAGGTCGTTCCTCCAGTTATCAGCGGAAACGTGATTCTCAGCGCCGCGGACCTGATGGGCAGCGAGTGGCCCGACAACCGCCTGAATCCCTATATGAGCTTTCACGCGGTGCAGCCGGACGAGGTCATCGACTACAGCGTGCTCGTCTATCACGGCACCTTCCGCATCAATCAGGCCGCCGCGCTCAGCCGTGTCCAACGCGCCAACGAGCTGATGCAGGCGCATCAACCCGCGCAAGCTCTGACGCTGGCCCGCGAAGCAGCCGCGATCGATCCCGAAGGCATCGAAGCCCAGAACGCACTGGGCAATATCGCCGCCGGACTCGGCCAGAAAGACGAAGCCCGTCAGGCTTGGCAAGCCGCCCTGGCCGCAGCGCGCCAACTCACACCCGATGCCGGAAAAAACTACATTCTCGACATTGAGGCCAAGCTGAAGAAGCTGTAAACACGGCGGGTGGCCCACATCTGACCACCCGAGATGAATGGATTCCCAGATCCAGATTTTTGGATCTGGGAACCCACCCGCTTCATCCCCGCCTGCGCAACTCCAGTTCCACGACGCGCTGCATCTCGGCTTCGGGCGCGGGTTTTCCGGTCCAGATTTCAAACTGGCGCGCACCCTGCTGAACGAACATTTCCAGCCCCCTCACGACAGGAATACCCTGCGCCTCGGCCAGCTTCAGCAGCGGCGTTTCCAGCGGGTTGTAAACCATATCGAAGACCAGTCCGGCGTTCAACTCTTTCTCTTCGATGGGCAGAGCCTGCTTCGAGCCAGCCATGCCGCAGGGAGTCGAGTTGATGAGCACGTCAAAGTGGCTCTTGGCGAACTGCTCGTGCTTGAGCGCCTTGGCCTTGGCCTCTTTGGCCAGTTTCACGGCGTGCTCATATGTGCGGTTGACGATGAAAACCTCCGCGCCCTGGTCCACCAAGCCGAAAACGGCGGCCCGAGCCGCGCCTCCCGCGCCGAGAATGACGATGCGCGCGCCCTTCAGTTGCAGCCGCTTTTCGAGCGGGCGAACCACCCCGGCCACATCCGTATTGAAGCCGACGATCTTGCCGTCTCCGCCGACTCGCAGGGTATTGCAGGCGCCGATGCGGGCGGTCAGCACATCCGAGTTGGCCAGGTAAGGCAGAATCTCCTGTTTCAGCGGCATGGTCACGGCCAAACCAGCCAGCGGCAACCCGCGCACCAGGGCAAGCAGGTCGTCGACCGTGCGCGTCTTGAGCGGAAGAAAAACAGCATTCACGCTTTCGCGGCGGAAGGCGGTGTTTTGCATCAGCGGCGAAAGCGAGTGGGCAATGGGGTTGCCCGCCACGCCGAAGATGCGCGTCGCGGTATCGATCTGCTCGATGCGATAGAGGTCACGAAGGGTACGCGCCGTGACTTGGCCGGGTGCGGTCGCCAGTTTGGAGTCTGTTTCGAGCCCCTCTGAAAATGAGGCGAAGGTGAAGGCCGCGCCAGCCCTCGGGCCGAGCACACGGCTCACCACGCCCTCCTCGCCCATGGCGATGCCCACGAAATGCGCAGAGCGGGAGTGCTCGTCTATCAGCTTGAGAATGGCCAGGTTGTCGGCCAGCGACCGAGCCGTCGAAACCACTTTGACGAAATCCGGGTGAAAGGCTTCGATGCGACCGGCTGCCTGCTCCAGGCCCTTGGTGTGTGTAAAGTCGTGAAAGCTCACCAGCAGCGAGGTGCCCGCAGCCCGCAAGCTGGCACGCAGTTGCTCCAACTGCTTTGGCGCGGACTCTTCGGCCGACTCGACCTCCAGATCGACAATCTGGCAGCCAGCCTCGGCAGCTTTCGAAAGCACATCCAGTTCCGCCTTCAAAGGCTCCTCGAAGTTGCCTCCAAACTGCTTGCGCCGACATGTGGCGATCACAATTGCGTCGCGATGAGCGGCAAGAAACTCCTTCACCTTGGGCAGCGCGGCGGCCGGCTTGGGCAGCGAATCCAGCCTGAGTTCAATGAACTTCGAGTCAGCCAGAGCAGCCCTTGCCCGCGCCATCAGCTCCGCTGCCGAGCTGGCCTGAATGGCGATGCAAAGCTTGCCCACACGCAGCCGCGGAACAAACGGCGCGGGCGCGGAAGGAGACGAGATGGAGACGGAAGAAGGCATAGTTCCAATTGCCGCATCTTATAGCGGTTCTGTCCAGGATGCAAGAGCAGAGTGACCGGACGGACGGGCAAGAATTTCAGATCACTGCAGAATTCCATTTTTCGCCGGAAGGATGCCCAGTTCCCGGTAGATCGGCCGGATTGCGCGCCGCACCGCCGACATCCGCGTCGCGAACCACGCCGCGCCCAGCAGAACCGCCGCGCCGCTGACAACCACCGTCAACGGCGCGCCGATCTGGTGCGCCATCGAACCGGCCAGCAGGCTGCCAAAGGGTGTCATGCCCAGAAAGGCCAGCGTGTAGTAGCTCATGACGCGTCCGCGCTTGTCTTCGCTCACGATGGTCTGAATCACGGTGTTGCTGACGGCCATGCCTTGCAACATGCCCATGCCGGCAACGAGCGCCATCAGCATCGAGAGCCAGAAGACGTGCGAGAGCCCAAAGCCTATCAGCCCCAGGCCAAAAAGCGCCGAGGCAATGGGAATCATTTTAATCAGCCCCCGCACGGTTTTGCGCGCCACCAGAGATAGCGCGGAAATCAGCGCGCCCAGTCCCATCGAGGCCATCAGGAATCCCAGCGTATGCGGGCCACCGTGCAGCACCGACTTGGCGAAGATTGGCATCAGCACCACGAAGGGCATCCCCATCAGGCTCACGACGACAAACAGCAGCAGAATCGTCCGGATGGGCAGGAAGCCAGAAACGTAGGTCCAGCCAGCCTTCAACTCGGTGAGCGCCGAGGTGGCCTTGCGCTCGACCACGTGCGCATTGATATGCATCGCCAACAGCGACCAGATCACCGCCAGGTAGCTGACGCCATCGATCAGGAAGCACCATCCCTCGCTGGTGACGGCGATCAGCATTCCTGCCAGCGATGGGCCGATCAGCCTTGCAGCGTTCACCATCGATGAATTGAGGGCGATGGCGTTCTGCAGGTCGTGCTTGTCCTCCACCATCTCGACCATGAAGGATTGGCGGCCCGGCATATCGAAGGCATTGATGCAGCCCTGCATCGCACTCAAGACCAGCAGCCAGGGGATCGTGATGCGTCCCGAAAGCGTCAGGCCAGCCAGAGCCAGCGACTGCACCATGGAGAGCCCCTGGGTCCACACCAGCACCTGCCGCCGGTCGAGCCGGTCCACCCACACACCGGCAAAAAGCGCCAGCAAAGAGGTGGGAATCTGGCCGACAAAGCTGACCGTGCCCAGCAGGAGCGCCGATCCGGTCAGTCGGTAAACCAGCCAGCCCGTGGCCACGCGCGTCATCCAGGTGCCGATCAGCGAGATGCTCTGTCCGCCAAAGAAGAGCTGGAAGTTGCGATGGCGCAGCGCCCTCCATGCATAAGAGACACCGAGGTGCACCTCCGCTTCAGCGGCGACCTCTGCCGTTTCCCCATGCTCTGCTGGATCGAGTCTGCTCAAGGTTGCGTCCCTCTTCGCAGTCTATCGTGCAGGGCTTTTCCAACCACGATTCTGGATAGCGTTTCAGAATCTTATGAAAAGGCAAACTGGGAATGTAGCGCTGGCCTTCCGGCCGGCTGTCGTGCGGGCGTTCTCGCCCGCACTTATCCATGGCGCATGACCAATTCATGCAGGCTGCGCTCAAATTCCAAGTGCAACAACTTTTTTTAATAAATCCATAGAGATAGCCGTAGTCGTGCCGTGGAAAAGTGGAAAACGTTCTTTGTTTTCCATCTTTTCCATGGCTACCTTGTGCTATCCCTTGGTCTGTCAGGATGAGGTACTGTTGCACTTGGACCTTGAAAGCGCCAATCCTGTTCGTTCGAATTCCGGATTTTAACCAAGCCTGCAGCCACAAGCTAGCAATAGACTTCATCGTGGACTGCACGACAAAGAACCATGGCCATTAGGAATGAAGGTCATGAACGCCTAGATCTGGTTTTAAGTCGGCCTCACACTCAAGTTAGATCGAGCACAATATGGCAGCGTTTGAGCAGCACTATAAGATATCTGAACTCGCCAAAAAGTGGGGCTACTCAGAGCCTACAATCCGGCCGTGGTTCGAAGACGAACCCGATTGCCTCGTAGATGAGTACCCCGAAACAATGCATAAGCGCCGCTATAAGTCCATTCGAGTTCCACGGAGCACAGCCGAGCGGGTGTACGCCCAGCACGTATCTCACAGGGAATCCTCGTCAAACGCCGGCGGCAAAAAAATCAAAAGCTAAACGCTCTTGCCTTGAGTTCTTGGCACATACTCAGCGCGACCTAATCTACAATTGTTCTGCCATCTTTCCGCCCTCCCTGCGATCCAGTGAGGCGTTTTTTTGCTGAAAAAATGCTGAACAGATCGTCAATTTCCTTGTTTTTTTTGATTTATTTGCTTTGTTTTGCTCGTAAAAGCGAGTAACGTCTTTATTTTCAACGGGGAATATGGATTTCTTTCATAGGGATGACCATGGACCGGAAAAAGTGCGCAGAAAAGCTGCTGAACCTCCGGCCTGCGGGTTAAGCATACCACGACCGTTCGAGCGGTTCTCCAATGGCTGTACACCTAAGCCACTCAGAGATTGTGGTTTCGGTCGATAGCAATTCGCAAACTGCTTTAGGGTAAATCAATTGGAGAACCGCTCTATATCTCTTGATCGATGCATGACGATCCACAAGAACCTCAAGGAAGAATTCCACGGCCTTTTCCCGCAGCCTGTGAGCCCCGCGACGGCCCGGTTCGCAGACACGACTCCCTTGCTACCATTGCCTTGCCGCCTTATAAGGTCCACGAAAGACTACCCAACCCTGGGAAGCCCCTCCAGCGACTTCGCAATCGCTTCCGCCGGATAGCTGTAGTTCTCGAGCTTCCCGGCCTGATAGTCCATGTAGGATTGCATGTCGAAGTTCCCGTGTCCGCTGAGGCAGAACAGAATCGTCCTCTGCTTGCCTTCTTCCTTGGCGCGCAGGGCTTCGGTGATGGCCGCGGCGATGGCATGGTTGGACTCCGGCGCGGGCAGGATTCCCTCGGTGCGGGCAAACTGAATTCCGGCGGCAAAGGCGTCCAACTGCTGCACGGTGGTGGCCTCAATCAATCCCAGGTCCAGGACGTGCGAAACCAGCGCGGACATGCCGTGGTAGCGCAGCCCGCCGGCATGAATTCCCGGGGGAACGAAGGCGCTTCCCAGTGTGTACATCTTGATCAGCGGCGTCAGGTGCCCGGTATCGCCAAAGTCGTAGGCAAACTTGCCCTTGGTCAGGCTGGGACAAGCCGCAGGTTCCACGGCCACCACGCGCGCCTTGCTCTGGCCTTTGATCTTGCGGCCCAGGTAGGGCATCGCCAGACCGGCAAAGTTCGAGCCTCCTCCAGCGCAGGCGAAAATCACGTCGGGCTCATCATCAGCCAGAGCCATCTGCTCGATCGCCTCCAGCCCGATGACGGTCTGGTGCAGCATCACGTGACTCAGCACGCTGCCCAGCGCATACTTGGTGTCCGGGTCCTTCGCGGCCATCTCGACAGCCTCTGAAATCGCCATTCCCAGCGAGCCGTTGGTCTTTGGATGCTTGGCCAGAATGGCGCGGCCCGCCTCCGTTGTGTCGCTCGGGCTGGCGATACAGGAGGCTCCATAGGCTTCCATCAGGGCGCGGCGATATGGCTTCTGGTTATAACTGACCTTCACCATATACACCTTGCAATCCAGGCCGAAAAAGGCGCAGGCCATGGACAAGGCCGAGCCCCACTGGCCAGCTCCCGTCTCTGTCGTCAGGTGCTTGGTGCCGTCTTTCTTGTTGTAGTAAGCCTGCGGCAGAGCGGTGTTGAGCTTGTGCGAACCCGCCGGGCTGGTGCCTTCGTACTTGTAGTAGATCTTCGCTGGCGTATCCAGCGCTTTTTCCAGCCGCCGCGCCCGGAACAAGGGCGATGGACGCCACTGCGCATACAATTGCCGCACTTCGCCGGGAATCTCGATCTCCCGCTCGCTGCTCAACTCCTGCTCGACCAGGCTCTTCGAAAAAATCGGAGCCAGATCGTCTGGAGTGATGGGTTTCAGCGTGCCAGGGTGCAGCATCGGCGCCATCGGTTTGGGCAGATCGGCAACGATGTTGTACCAGGCAAGGGGAATGCGGCTTGACGGCAAGTTGAATTGAATGGTGTCCATAAAAGTTATATTATCAGCAGAAATACTGTGCTCCGACCCGTTCTCCTTCACATGCGCGGCGCTGCATGAATGAGACTTTGGGCCGCCGTCTCCAAAACGCTTTCATTTTTGCGAGCCAAAACTTCATCGTTCCTGTAAACTGTACCCGCCATGAATTGCCTTTTTTGCAAGATCATTGCTGGAAGCATTCCATCCACCGCCGTTTACGAGGACGAGCAGTGCTATGCCTTTGTGGATCAGCACCCGCAGGCGCCCGTGCATGTGCTGGTGGTGCCCCGCGAACATATCAGCTCACTCGACGAGACCGATCCGAGTGATTGCGTGCTGCTCGGCCACCTGCTCTGGGCCGCCGAGGAGATTGCCAACGCCAGGAACCTCGCCAATGGCTACCGCGTGGTCATCAACACCGGCCAGGAAGCAGGCCAGACCGTGCAGCATCTTCACGTTCATCTGCTCGGCGGCCGCCAGTTCGCCTGGCCCCCGGGATAAAGCTCCGGTATCACCGAGAAAAAGGGCGCTTCCGCAACGGAAGCGCCCTTTGATCATGCTGTCTGCATTTTCATGGATCGCGTAAGCTCTGGGTGCCCCAGGTCTTGTGAGGAAAATTGAGATTTTGGCCACCCGCCGCAGAGCGATAATACCGTCATGCAGATTTCCCCGCATTGCTTCGCTGTGACCGGACTCGGATATGTGTCTCCGTGGTGTGTCAATGCAGGCTTCGTCGCCGGCGACTCGACCACGCTTGCCATCGATACCGGCGGGAACAGAATGGCGGCTCAGACGATTCACGGCTACGCTCGCGCGGTTCGTCCAGAAAATCGAATCATAGTCGTAAATACCGAAAAACACTTCGATCATGTTGGCGGCAATAGCTACTTCCGCAGCTTTGGTATCGACGTGTACGGGCACGCAGAGAACGATCGAACCGAGGAAGAGTTCGCAGCTGAGATCGCGGCGTTCAATGATGCCATTCCCGATAGCCTACGCCGCCAGCGGAAGGAAGCCAATGCCTTCTTTCATTGCACGGAACTGGCAGCTCCAAACAAAAGAATCCTCGAAGAGACAATACTCGATTTAGGCGGTCTGACGGCGGAGGTGCTGTTCACACCCGGGCACACACCAACCAATCTTTCTATCTGGATTCCGCAGGAACGCGTGCTCTATGCCGGAGATTGCATCGTAAGCCAGTACCGTCCGAATCTGGAGGCGGAAAACAGTGAAGGATGGCGGCAATGGCTCGCTTCGCTCGACCGAATCGAAAGGCTGCGCCCGGCATTTGTTCTAGGTGGTCATGGCAATCTGTTGAGCGCGGCAGAACTACCGGCGACGATCGACATCATACGTAACGATCTCCACGAATCCATCGAGCAGGGCTTGTCGCCCAATCAGCAATTTTGCAAACAGAATTCAGATAAAACAAAGGCCAGTTAGAGCATTTTCGGAATACATGTAGACTTTTCAACAGCACGGAAGGTGGCTTTTTCCTCAGGAAAAAGCCACCTTCCGTGCTGTTGTGATGTGACCATGTGAAGTGAACATGGTCTAAATAAGCTGCGTTGCATACTCCGCAGGCTGCTGCGAGTAGTCCTCTTCATCTTCCAGGCCATAACGGCGCAACATGCCGGGCAGGCTTTGCGAAAAAGCCGCCCTTGGCATGACTGTGTCGCATCCAACCTCGACGGCCTTGGCCTTCAATTCGCCTTGCAGGCGGTTGACAAAGCCGACAATCGACGTCGCTTTCTTGAACTTGGCCTTCAGCTTGGGAATCAACGTCATGGGCTTGGCGTTCAGATTGTTCAGGTCAAAGACCAGCAGCTTGGGCCGCTCGTCTTCCGGCAAGCCGGTCAGTTTGGCCACGGTCTCCTTGTCGCCCTTCACAAACTCCACTTTCACGCCCAACTTGCGGGCCGTCTCGTGGATCTTGGCCAAAAAGAACATGTCCTCGATGAAGCAGAAGATGCGCGTAGGCGCGTCTTCGCGAACGGCAACCGGAGCCTGCGGCTCACCAGCGTCCTCGTAGTAGCCGCCATTCGGACCGCTGTTGGCCATGGGTTGGATCGTCGCGATCTGGCCGTCGGCGATGTTGCCGTTCACTACGCGGTAGCTATGGTCCATCGGGCCCACAAACTCCCGTGCGACCTTCTGCCGTCCCTTGCGCCGGTTCTGCGGCGGACCTGAAAAGCTGTTGCCGGGCTGCGTCGCCATCGCCGAACCCTTCTGGAAGAACTTCTTCTTCCGGCCCTGATTCGGGCGGGCTCCCTGGCGTCCACCCTGGCGCGTGGAAGCGGACTTGTGCGGCGCGATTTGCGCCTGCACCTCGGGCTGGGGCTGGGGTTGCGCCTGGATTGAGGGCTGCGCCTGTTGCGCTGGGGCCACACTTGCCTGGCTGCTCTTGTTTTTGCGGCGGCGCCGGCGGCGCCGATGTCCCTGAGACTGTCCCTGGCCGTTGGCCTGGACCGGCCCCAATTCAGATTGGGGCTCCGTCAATTCTGTCGTCATGCGTAAACTTCCTGGTGTACTGCGATCTGCTGCATTCCGTTTATTGATTCAGCCTTTTCCTGCCAGGTGCTGAACTTCCCTGGCCCGCCGCCGCCCAATTTCGGGCGTAAAACGCGTGCGGTAAGCGGCGAAAATCGTCGCAGGAAATCGTGTAAGCTGCCGCAAAGCCTCGAGCGAAACCACGGTTGCTACATCCCGAAGCCGAAACACTCGAGTCGACGCGACCAGCAGGGAGCGGCGACCTTCGTGGATTTCATTAGGCTACATCTACTGTGGTTCCGCTCTCGAACTGCGCTTCTGTTGCTGTAGAAGAAAATCGTGAAAGACACCTTCCACGAATCGAAAAGCTCCACTCATGCAGGAGAACCGCCCGCACGCAATCAAATGTGATCCTCAAAAGCCTTGGACTTTCCACAAATCAGGGCCGTATCCAGCCTTCCCATAGAACCATCCCGCCCGGTCAGGCGGAACCAGCTCAGACTCTGCGGCTCAAAACAATTTCTTCTAGCGCATTTTCACGAATCGCGTAAGGCCATGGCTCCCCCATCCTCGCCGCGCTTTCGCATTTGCGGCTGGGGTCGGATACCACGACTCTGACATTGCAGGAACTGTGAAAAATGCTATAGACCTCAGTGAAAATGCTTTTGCCGCCGCGCGCACAGAGCCCCTCAAAACAGCTCCATCCGGTTGTCAGGATCGTGACGATGCGGCTGGCTCCTTACTCAGGTAATGCCCTTCCCATGGGAACTTTTGCCGTCTGTAGACTGCGTTGGAATAAACTGTCCGGCTAAGTTCCTTGCTTTGCGGCGAGCTTGCTCTGCCCCTTTCGGGTGGCTCGCATCAGCCGCGTGATAGGCAAATTTGATTCTACAGCGAAGCCCCGCCGCTGGCAAGCAAACTCTACGGCTTCCGATCCGGCCCACCCCTTATTCCATGGATTTAGGCTCCCAAACGCAAGAAACGCCACTCCAATTGGAGTGGCGTTTCGCTGTCCTGCTCTGGTCCCTGGCCTCCCAAATATGCGACCGATGGTGTTTCCACCGTGCCGACTTGAGACCTTCCCGGTTGGTTATTCCCTTTTGAGGGCCGCTTCATTGGCGGTTACTCTTACCGGGTGTCTACTCTTCTTTTGGGCTCGCCGGATTCTTTCCAGCAGCCGGTAACATCACTGGCACCTTTCTAATATGCAATCATCATGCCACTCTATCAAATCATTAGTTTCAACTGCTTACAGGACTCGAAGTTCAGCAAAGCTCTCGATTCCGGAATTTATCTTCAGAAAAACTCCCGAAAAGCATAGAACCCTACCCCTTACCTCTGGCACTTTGGACAAAAGTGCGTCCCCCGTCCTGCCAGCACAATCCGCCGGATCGGCGTCTTGCAGTGGTGGCAGGCAAGTCCTGTGCGCTGATAAACGCAGTGTTCCAGTTGAAAGAGGCCACGCTCCCCGTCGGCATCCACATAATCGGAGATCGAGGAGCCTCCGAGCCGGATGGCGTCTTTGAGCACCTTGCGCAAGGCCAGCCTCAGCCTTTCCAGTTCCGTCCGGCTCAACCGGCCGCAGCTCCGCCCCGGACGGATACCGGAGTGAAACAGGCTTTCGTCGGCGTAGATATTGCCCACTCCCGTCAGCAGCTTCTGGTTGAGCAGAGCCGCCTTGATACTCGTTCGCCTGCCGTGGAAAAGCTCGGCAAATTCCTCAGTTGTCGCGGTCAAGGGATCGACTCCCGCCGCGCTGAAGCCGGGGCTCCGGCTCAGGTCGAGAAACTCCAGCCGCCCAAACCGGCGCGGGTCCACAAAGCGCAGCTCCCGGCCGCTCTTCAGGCTCAACCGCGCATGAGTATGGCGCGCGACGGGAGCGTCGGGAGTGGTCACCAGCAATCTCCCCGTCATGCCAAGATGCACAATCCATTGAGCCTTGGAACCTTCATCCCCGCGGGACAAGGGACTGCCACCGGCAGCTCCCAGCTCACAGACAATGTGTTTTCCAGTACGATGAACGGCCAGAATCGCACGTCCTTCAAGGCCCTTGGCCTGACGTGCAGGGGGCGTTTTGAAGCAGCTTCGGTGGCCGCAGAACCAAACCTCGGCAATGCAGTCGCCGCGCACATATTTGTCCACGCCGCGGGCAATCGTCTCGACCTCAGGCAGTTCCGGCATCCCTCGATTGTAAAAGAATCAGCTTCCCGGCCCGGTAATTGCTCTTCTATTGAGCTAGTTGCAAAATTGCCTTCAGACTGAAGATAGACGTCAGATCACAGCCTTGCAATCGCCATCGAATTTTGCAA
>Ga0224558_1003081_pt1 | contig 14403 bp, 10 predicted proteins | sample 714S32024metaG_FD_180682 | JGI IMG/M metagenome (GOLD analysis project Ga0224558, IMG submission 180682) | Peat soil microbial communities from Stordalen Mire, Sweden - 717 S3 20-24 | ecosystem: Environmental > Terrestrial > Soil > Wetlands > Peat | place: Sweden: Norrbotten County, Stordalen... | reverse complement strand
TTGCACCAGCCAAACGACGCAGTCGCCGACGCCTGGCGTCCCCGCTGGTTTCTTGTCATATACTAACACGAATGCCGGGGTCGCGATGAGCTACCCGAGCGATTGGCAATTAATCGGAAATCCCGGTGGTGTCACTATCGCGGAGTTCCAGCACGGAAATGATACCATTTTGTTCCAGATTCAGCTTATTGGGTTAAACCAATCCGGAAGTACGCCTCAAAACCTCGCGCCGAGCTTGATAAGCAATCTTTTGGAAAGTAACGACAGCGTCAGTTTGCTCGAGAATCATACTGCTTCGTTCGCTGGCCAGCCTGGATACGAAATTGTGTTCACCCTTAAAACATCCGGGGGAGAACCTTACAAAGGGCTAATGATATGGACCGTAAAAGGCAGTTCAGTCTATGAAGTTGAGTTTACCGGAAGTGCGACACAATACGACCAAGAGATTGGGACGGCGCAGCAGATGATCTCCTCATTTGAGCTCACGTGATACCCTTTTGGTGTTACAGAGTGCAAAACGGAGAAGTCGGAGTCTATTGAAGGTCCATCCTGCAAGTTTCGACGTCATCGTGACACTAAACCTTCGGCTCGCTAGGCGATGACGGTAATGCGTGCTCAACGTCACTTCATGCGCCTGAATATGAAGTCTGTTACTCTCTCGAATGGGTCACTGGCACGTCAGCGGGTTTTCCGAGTTTCTTATTCAGCAAGAACGTGATTTGGCCCTTGATAGCGATAGCGAACTTCTTCTTCGTCTCCGAGAAATCCGAGTCAAAGATGCAGACGTGCTCCAGGAAGCCGGGCGCCCGTAAATCACAGCGCATTGGCTGCCTGTGCATCCCCCTTGGCTTCGCGTATCAAATTCACGTTGGATCACTAATTGGCGCAGACCCGAACAATCAGCGTCGATCTGAAGGACACGCACTGTTCTCTAGACGAATATTTTCATTATACAGCGACCTCCTGCGTCCGCGAAGCTTTAGATAAATCGCGACCGCTCAAATCGAGTGAAGCAAAGCGACACCTAGTTCAGTTGGCAGAACTTGCGATGTCAAAGCCCGGCGCTTCGAGCTCGAAGCGCCGAACTACGTCTCCACGATAGCCACGCATGCCGGTGCAGACGTCGACTATGTTCCGTGAAGAAGGACGCGGGCGAGGGGACTGAGCAGGGCGTTAGCGATAAGGTTGAGCAGCGTTGGGTGCCTCTGCTCGTTCCTCCCCTTTTTTATGGTCACTGCGGGGCAATCATACTAGTCCAACCAGTCAGCGCAATTGGCCGGCCTGACGAGATCGACCCGTGCACACAGGATCGCAAAGGTCGTGACCACTCTAAGAACGATGCGTCCAAAGGCCATCACCGCAACCTCGCGCGTGAGGTTGCGACCGCCGAAACGGAATGTAAACCGATAGCGATAAAAGTTAGTTTGTTGCGAAACTGCTGTGGGTCGTAGATCCGTCGCGCATCGATCACAACCGGCGCAGCCATCTGACTGATGAAGTCTTCTGGGGTAAGATCTTTGAACTGTTCCCACTCGGTCATGACGATACAGCAGTGCGCTCCTGCCAGGCAATCTGTAAGAGATAAGGGATACTCGACCGTGTCAAAGCCGGGAAGGTGCACCTGTTTGACGACAGGATCGAATGCGCTCACGAGGGCTCCGGCTGCCATGAGTTCCCGGGCAACGATCAACGAGGGGGCCTCGCGCAGGTCATCGGTATCCGGTTTGAACGCAAGGCCGAGAAGCGCGACTTTCTTGCCTTCTGGCTCCCTGAGAGTCGATAATGCGAGCTGCGCGACGTGACGGGGCTGAGCGTTGTTTACTGTAAGGGCGGCGCGCACGATGGGTGCCGCATAACCACACGCTTGTGCAAATCGACAGAGCGCTTTTGCATCTTTTGGCAGGCAGGAACCGCCAAACCCCGCACCCGCGGCGAGGAATTTTGGACCAATCCTGTCATCAAGTCCGACCCCCGCCATCACCTGCGATACGTCTACTCTAGGAATGTGCTCGCAAATGTTTGCCATCTCGTTTGCATACGATATCTTCGTGGCGAGAAAGGTGTTGCTCGCGTATTTCACCATTTCCGCTGATTCGAGGCTCATTCTCAGCATGGGAACAGATTGCTCGTAGAACTCCGCGAAAAAGTCCGCAAGCAGTTGGCCAGATCGCTCGTCGTACTCGCCGATCACCACACGATTTGGATGCAACGTATCCTTAACTGCTGAGCCCTGTCGCAAGAATTCAGGATTCATACATATGCCAAAATCGCGACCTGCAGCTAGTCCAGACATCTGCTCAAGGGCTGGCTTCACCACATCTCTAGTCGTGCCGGGCGTCACGGTGCTCTTGACTATCACAAGATGGTAAGCGCCTCTGTTTCTCAGTGCTCGCCCGATGTCCTCGCTTGCACGGATTACGTGACGCAGATCGATCGTCCCGTCAGCTCGTTCCGGAGTGCCGACAGTTAGGAACGTCATGTCAGTGTGGCCTACTGCCTCTGTGCGGCTCTTTTCGGCGCGCAGGTATCCAGACTCGATGGATTTTTTTAAAGCATCATCCAGCATAGGCTCGTGAAATGGCGCCTGAGCGGCATTGATCATGCGCACCTTGTCTTCGTTCAGTGTCGACGCAATGACCTGATAACCCCGTGACGAAAAACACACCGCTGTGCTCAATCCAACGTAACCAGTACCAACGATGGAAATGCGTGGCGTCGAGATCACGTGTCCCCATGCATTTGAAGTGTATGTAAAGATTCCGTTTGATCGTCTTCAGTCGCTGCTCCGGTTCTTCGGTGGTCTTGCCTGCCATTGATAGCAATCAAGAAAGCAATCACAAAGCTTTTGAACAAAGATCTTTTTTGAGTAGTACGCCGCACACGGTCCTGCCCACTCGGCAAATAGCATCCCGGTGTTGTTCGCAGCTTTGCTTAACAATCGGTAAGAGATGCGGGACGCAGCATAGCCACTCTCGCGACATTGATGTCGTTTGATATAGAGCACCAGAGCTCACCGGTAAGCGGCCGGCTGCCTGTGCCATCAGTGCCACGGAGTTAGCCTCAATGTCTCGTGCACTAGGAGCATAATGATAAGAAAAGCCGTCATACCGGCAGCGGGCTTTGGGACGAGACTTCTGCCAGCAACGAAAGCGCAGCCAAAGGAGATGCTACCCGTCGTTGATAAGCCGGTGATCCAATACGTTGTCGAAGAAGCGCTATCTTCTGGGATAAAGGACATCCTGATAATAACGGGACGAAACAAACGAGCCATAGAAGATCACTTCGATAGAGGGACAATTGACAACAGGTACTTGCTTGAAATAGATGAAATGATGGACGAAGTGAGTCTTTTTTATACCCGCCAGAGGGCCCCAAAAGGGCTTGGAGATGCCGTCTACTACGCTAAAAGCTTTGTCGGGGACGAGCCATTTGCCCTGCTGTTAGGTGACACTATAACCATCCCCGAGTGTTTACGAGAACTAATAGCGAAATATGAGGCTTTCAGGGAATCTATCATAGCCGTTGAAGAGGTTTCTAGGGAGAAAATAAGCAGCTATGGGGTAGTTCAAGGCAAGGAAATTAAAAAAGACGTGCTGCTCGTTGAAGATCTAGTGGAAAAGCCTCTTGCGGAGAGCGCACCGTCAAACTTAGCGATCTTGGGAAGATATATCCTGACCCCGGCAATATTCAAAGCAATCGAAAAAACCCCGCCGGGAAAGGGAGATGAGATTCAGCTTACCGATGCACTTCGTAAGCTTGACGAGATGAGATACGCGTACATTTACAGAGGTTCAAGGTACGACATAGGAAATAAGGTTGACTGGATAAAAGCAAATATTGAGCTTTTTTTGCAAGATGAGCGATTCCACGGAGAAATTGAACGTTTTTTGCATATGGTGGGACGGGATGAAGATGAACTCGAGAGAGGTTAGAGAGATAATCGCTAATCTAGGTGACGTCACTGAAAAAGTCGCCGACAAGACCGTTTTGGTGACAGGAGGTGCAGGATTTCTAGGCTCGTGGTTGTGCGATATACTCGTTGAACTCAACGCAAACGTGATTTGTTTGGACAACCTTGCGAGTGGCCTCGAATCTAACGTGTCAGGGCTACGGGGCAAAGACAACTTTGCATTCATCAGGCACGACATAACGCGTCCGATCTTTTTCCATGAAGCTCTAGATGTGGTGCTGCATCTCGCGAGCAGAGCTTCCCCGTTTGAGTTTCAGCGGTTTCCCATCCAGATTCTTAAGGCAAACACATTGGGAATTTGGGTAGCACTTGGCATAGCGAAGAGGCACAAAGCGCGACTTCTCTACACATCGACGTCCGAGATATACGGAAACGCAAAGGAGATACCGACGTCAGAAGAGTACACCGGAAACGTAAACCCCACCGGGGCAAGAAGTTGCTATGACGAGGCGAAGAGGTGTGGGGAATCCTTTGTCGCGGCGTACATGTTAGAGCACGGGATGGATGCGAGGATAGCACGACTTTTTAACACGTACGGGCCGAGGATGCGTGCAGATGACGTATATGGGCGCGTCGTGCCTCGCTTTATCGAGCAAGCGCTAAAAGATTCGCCCATCACCGTATTCGGCGATGGATCGCAGACAAGAAGTTTTTGCTATGTCACCGATCAAATAGAAGGGCTGCTTAGGTTGGCTTTCTTAGAGGGTCTAGATGGAAAGACCGTGAACATCGGAAACGATGAAGAGATCTCAATCGCGGCACTTGCAGAAACTATAAAGAAACTTACAAATTCCAGATCAGAGATCAAGTTTGAAAATCTGCCCAAAGACGACCCTCTACGGAGAAAGCCAGACATCAGCAAGGCCAAAGATCTTCTGAAATGGAAACCGGCGGTAGACTTAGAAAAAGGGCTGGAAAGAACAATTCAGTGGTTTAGGATGAAGTAATCGTGCCAACACAGTACGACGTAGCGGTCGCATACAGGATATATCCGAAGGTCTCAAAGGTTCCGCCTGTCTTCCCCAACGACAAGTACAAGTTATCAGAGCTCTGTCTGAAGAGCTTTAAGGACTCCCTGGGCTCACTAAAAGTAAGAATGTTCGTACTCCTCGATAATTGCCCCCCGAACTATGAGGACTTGTTTAAAAGATATTTTGACGAACACGACTTAGAGCTAATCAGGCTAAATGGGGTTGGAAACCGCGCGACCTTTGATATGCAGATCCACATCCTTTTGGATCAAAACTTCTCAGAAATTATCTATTTTGCTGAAGATGATTACCTATATCTGCCAAATCAATTCGAAAGCATGGTGAAGTTTTTACGAGAAGAACAGCAGGCCGACTTCGTCTCTCCGTATGATCATTTGGATTACTACGTGCTAGATTTCCATAACCAAACAAAAAACTTCAATAAATTTTGCGACGAAAAACATTGGAGAACCGTGGCTTCCACTACTTTGACCTTCCTCACGACGAAAATGAAACTGGAAAAAACTCAAAATATCTTTCGAAGTTATACGAATGGAAATGATGACGTAAGTTTGTGGATAAGCTTAACAAAGCACAAGTTGTTCAACCCTGTTGCCATATTCACATACCACTACAGGACAACATTACGATTCTTGCGAGTCATTTTGCTTGCCTGGCAATTCTGCTGGAGGCAAATCTTATTTGGCAAACGATGGAATCTGTGGGTTCCTATTCCGAGTATTGCTACCCACATGGAGAGCACCGATCTAGCCCCTAATTTCAACTGGCTGACGAAACATAGCGAAACTACTGAGCAAAATATTCGCACAAGCGACAACGGATATTGCTGACGCTTTTTTGCACTCCAAACATCTCAGTGAAATGTGATCGATATTCACTTAAATCATCAATCAATTTAGAAAATCAACACGTTTTTTGCAGATCGACCAGGGACAATTTGATGAACCTATGGAAGTGGAGTATGTTGAAGGTTCATGTTTGTTGACAAGAGCGGGGGCTATAAGAGAGATCGGCTTGCTTGATCCTGCATATTTTACCTATCAGGAAGAAACCGATTAGTGTATTCGGGGACGCAAAGCAGGTTATGAAGCAGTTTATGTCCCAAAATCAAAAATTTGGCATAAGGTTTCGGCATCGAATATTGGTTTGAAAAAGGAGTACTACTGAACTAGGAACGCATTTTGGTCTCTAAAAAAACGTGCTTTAAGAGGACAATATTTCTTATTTATTTTGTGCTTTTTGTCCAGAATCTATTTCTAACCTTAGCAGACGTATGCATTTAATTTAACAGTTGTCTCACTTTTATCTCAAATTGGTCTGTTTGGAACTGTCGACTTGTTTCAATGGCTGCCTTAGCCAATCTTGTCCTTTTTTCCGGATCTTTTATCAGGGTGAGTGTGCTCCTTTTCAAGTCCTCTATATTACTCCAGAGCAGTCCATTCAGTTCGTGGTGGACAATTTCGGGTTGTCCACCCTTACCTACGACGACCGGAATACACCCGTACGACATTGCCTCCGCCGTCACTATGCCAAAGTGCTCCATCTTTTCGGGATGTCTGTTTTCATCTTCATTAAAGCCTGTAGCGTGCCAAAACAGTGTGGATCTGCTATATAGGTCCTTCACAGTTTCGGACGGGGCGTTAAAATGGAAGAAAATGGGGTACCCCTCAGCCTCTTGTTCGCACATTTTTGCATATAGCTGGTCCCTCTTGTTCGACACACCGCCAACCAAATGATATTCCCAGTGAGCGTCATCCATCTTAGCGTTCTTGCACAGTTGTTTGAAAGCTTGGATCATTTCTAGCTGTTTTTTATTGTGCCCTCCCACAAAAAATCGCCCGACGCTTAATATAAAGCGTTCCTTCAAGATATGATGTTGGGGCGGAATATCAATCGGCGGGTATACCACATCAGCTTTCCTCGCGTATTTTTGCTCAACCGTTTTTTTTACAAAATTTGAATAGACGACAATTCTGTCATAGGTTGCAAGATTTGAGTCAACGAACAATTTCATGCCGGCCCAGCCAAACAACACGGAAATTTTTCTTGCGTTGGTTGGGGGAACTTGAACTATCACGATGTTTTTGTTTGCGTGGGCAGGTTGAGGAAAGATTGTTCGTCCTCCCCGCGCTTGATTTATAAACAGGTCGTATTGCTTGGTGCATTTTGACAGCACTACTGTTTTTGTTAGTCGATTAACAAAAAATTCTTTTTTGGCTATACCGGATATTTCAAGAACCTTTAAGGTTACATCCTCTAGATTGACGTTTAATCGGTTTTTCAACGTCTTTAGAACTCCCGCAACCTCTCGCTCCGTTATATCAAAAGTCAGGAGATCCACATCGTGCTCCCTGCTAAATATCTCTGCGATTTTACATACGTACTTCTCTCCACCGCTATACGCTAACAAATGTGGAGCAAAGATTCCGACTCTCATTAGAAGCCTCCCAAGTCGACAAATCAAGTCTTTGATCGACCGGACTTAGTGCGGGTAGTTCATGGTTCCACAGTGCCTGCAATTGCTACAAGCAAACGGCGCAAATAGAAAGTGCGATAGATCGAAACACAGGCATTTGACTTTAGTGACCAAAGTCCGTTGAATTGATAATTACTTTTTGATCCCCACCGCTTATCTTTTCTTTGATTAGTGGACGGGAAGGACATTTGACAGGACAATTTGATCGAGAGCCTGCTTCCAAAGGGGCAAACTGTGACGCTGATCTGATGCTTTCAAGCGAGTCTGATTCTAGGCGTGCTCTTCTTTTGTGTTTTTCTCTCGTCCGACGTCAAGAAATACGATCAAGAATAGCCAAATGATGGCTAACCGTGTCGACGCATCCACACTTCTTTGAGTCTTGACCGGATACTAAAAGAGTACGGGAGTATTTGGCTCCAGATCTCCCTATCAGACACTTTGCGCTTTGATTGGATACAGCGCCGCCTTGTGAGCGTGCTTCTAAGATGCACAATATTCCATACGAGCGCTTTCAGAAAGCCATAGGGCTCGTTGAGATTCAGACTGACAATGCTCGCGATTATAGACCTAGAGAGCGTCAATACGATCGTGAGGGGCAAAACGAAAACAATAGTCCGAGTCGAGTAGTTCTTGAGCATCACCCTGAGTGTATTTCTATCGTGCAGGTATGCCGTGAAAGGATTGCGTTGTCCAAAAGTCGCGCTCAGTTTATGATAGCAAACGGACTCCGGGCAGTAGATGACTTTGAAACCAATCAGCCGTGCCATCCACGATAAATCGACGTCCTCGAAGTACGCGAAGAGTAGTGGATCGAAGCACTCACCTGAGAATGCGAACAGGACGCTATTCCTTATCAGCACGCAAGCGGCGCGCGCATAAAAAAATCCGCCCTCTCCATTTTTCTCGTTTTGGTCTTCGTCTCTCTCTGACGCGTCTTTGGCATTACTGAACCCCGGACGATCACGCGCGTTTCCGTTCTGGGTCGTGGCGGCGTAGGTCAATATTTTTGGCTGGACTAGTCCTATTTGTCCGTCGCGTTCAGCGGCATCAACGAGCTCACTCAAAAAGCGTCTGTCAACGACAGTGTCATTGTTGAGCAACAAAACGTAATCGGGATGCAACGCGTTTAAGGCATATGCGACTGCGATATTGTTGCCTTCGGCAAATCCGTAGTTCTCGTCATTTTGTATCACAGTGAGCGCATGATTGGATCGCACTCGTGCCATCTCGCCGCCGCGGCTTTCTGCATGTTGTGCATGGGCCCCATAATGCACGACCATTGTTGGCTTATTTCTGATGAGGTGTTGGGTAATACGAGACGTAAGCGTTCGCTTGTTCCTGCAGTAGGCATCGATCTCAGCTAGTGATTCGTCCGTGGAAGCGTTGTCCACAAGAACGATGTGATAGTTGTCATAATCGATGTCATACAAAGATTCCAAACACTCTATGGTATCCTGCCATCCGTTCCAATTCAATGTGATAATCGTCACTCTTGGATTCATGGCCGGCGGAGGTAAGAACAGTTAGGGCAGGCATGGCGTTCCTCGACATACCAGTTGCGTTGTCTCTCGGTAGCGAGATGCTGCGCGATCTTGTTCAGGCGCGAGATTATGCAGGCCCACGACGCGATCCTGCATATTCGATATGCTCTGGAGGCGGCTAAGGAGCCGCTTACTTTCTCCTTCTCTTGACTCGTGTCTCTCAACTCTTTTAGCACGTCTGGAATCTCCTTTCCTAACTGAATTCTCACAACAACTGTTATCGAATTATGCTACAGTAATGAATTTGTCGAGCTAATTGTCGCGAGCAGCTGCGTGCGTGATATTTATCTGTGAAGGCGATGGAAACGCTGAGCACTGCAACACAAAAAACGCAATAACTCCTTAGTCGTCTCAATAAGAACGAAAGACTAATTCTGAGCCCTTTTATCCATTAAAACTCTATCAAATACTTCGACATATTTCTCGGCAGTTCTATCCCACGAAAATAACTTCGCGCGATTAATGCCTTTGATGCTCATTTCTCTTTTCAGCTCATCATCTGTCAGGACTTTTATCATGGCTTGTGCCAATTCTGTAGTATTAAGCGGATCGATTAGCACTGCTGCATCTCCGACTACTTCTGGCAATGAAGATACGTTTGACGTAATAACCGGGCAACCTTGGGCCATAGCTTCCAAGACTGGCAGCCCGAATCCTTCGTAAAGTGATGGATATACAAAAACAGCAGCATTCCTATATAAAGCGACGATTTCTTCGTCTGTTAAATATCCGCATAGTGATATCTTTATTCCCTGATTTCTGCGTGTTACTGCTTCGAGAGTTGAGTCAAATCGTGCTCGAACGCGCTCTCGTATGTTGCCCACGATTGTCAATTCTGCATCAGGATGCTTTTGGTGAACCATTTCAAAGGCTTGAAGCAATCGCAAATGATTTTTTCGAGGCGACACATCTGAGACAATCAGCACCTTTTTGTTGTTAAAATGGGTGCGGGGGCTTTTTGGTTCAACAAATGAACCCAGGTACACGACGTCGACGTCTTGTTTCCGAATCCGCCAAAATACTGCTGCATCTTTCTTTGTAGATTGAGAATCAGCAACGTACCTCCTCGGGACTTTTGACAGATATTTCTGATAGTTTTCATAGATTTTGCGCGTCCTTTTATATTCAATATGATCTTCCGGGAACAAGTAAGGGGTGAAATCGTGAAGGACTTGAATGATGCTGGAATCAGACCAAAAGCCGAACTTGGCCAAAACAAAAACAAAGGGCAACCCACCGATCGGGACTTTTAGACTCGGAATGGACCAAGGGATTGACATACAAAGAAAAATATCATTTTGCTTGTACAGTCTGATCAATTTTAAAAAATCGGCTGGTTTCCGCATATTTACTGGATGTATTGAGACTTTGTCGTTGACCAAAACTGAGGGGTCCACCAATTCCTCATTACGAGGCGTTATAATCGAGATCTCAGTAATCTCGTCAAACACGCAAAATCTCCTTAGTAACTCTTCAGCAACGCGCGGAATCCCACCTTTATTCTCTGGGAATGCTACAAATACGGCGATTTTCATAATCCTGTTGCAATGCTTGCCGAATACTAAGAGAGTTTATAGTGAACGCACACGATACTTGCTTCCTTGTTATCTTGGCAACTGCATGAGCCTTTCGAAAGAGGCTTCGACAATCGGACTAAATCGAAATAGTTAATAATGGGTATTGCACGATGTTCTATAAGCTCTTAGACCCAAAAAAGAGAAGCCCGAGCCGGCTTAGGCTCGGGGGCGGTGCTGTAGATCTGCGCTCTGTTGCAGCAAAGGTGACACTAGAGTACAGATCTGCAACTACTGTCTATGATCCATCTACTATTTTCTTGGTGCTACCACTTTAATATGACGGTCAAGTTTTGGTCTGCTTTAGTCTTCTGAGGCTGCGCTGGGGGGGGTAGATGGTAATGTGACCGGGATGCTCAGGCTAAGCCCCTGAAAACAGCCACCTCGCGGTGCTTCGCGAGGGCGGCGGCTAATGGCAAAGGCAATCACGCAAACGTCTGTAGCTGAGTGCTCGTGCACCTCCGGGGATCAGGTGTAGAAAGATACGTGGCGTCGCACTATTGCCGCAAACTTATTGAAGAAAGCGGGCCGATGCTGGTGACTCTGTTAATTATTAAGGACATAGAATGTATTACTGAAAGGAGCCGGGGTCACAGCGAAGCGCAGCAGCCGGATGGCAGCCACAATTGCGCTGATAACCATTATCGTAATCGTTGATTAAAGACTATTTTGATCATACGCCCTGCGTTTACAAATTGTCCCCAGTCAACAGCAGCATCTCCTTTGTCGCTAGCGAATAATGTGTAGCTTTATCAATTGACGCCATCATCTCGTCATTTTGCGTCTTAATCCCGCCCCGGCCCTTGCATGTACCCAAATCATTTCCCGTAAGCCCGTTCACATACTGTGAAAGGCCGTTGGCACCCTGCAACTTCTAAAGAATCGCGCGCTATTAATTAGCCCACGCGACTTGCGGTTGATATGTCCAAGATGGTTCCGCGCAGTTTTTCAGTTTTTTAAGAGCGGGGGGGTTTTCGATCGTGATACTCCTATAGGTGCGTGTGTCGTTGGTACCGGAATTCGTGACCCGTTCTTATGAGCTGACCTGCCTCGTTGTTTTTCCCTTAAGGGATAGTTGAGTGTGTGACCAGTAGAACTCCCTCCGTACCCCCTGTTGACAGCTGCTGTTTGCATCAACTGCGATTGTCTCTCGTGATGCTTTAGTCCCGTGCTCATTTGCTAATCTGGGGGATGTAAACTTAACAGGGGTTGTTTCACTGGCATTTATAAGCGTGATTACACGTAAGTTACCGCATCTACTCGATACCCACGTGTTTGGTTGAGATAGTGCGGACGAGAGTGAAGTAGGCTCGAAAAGATAAAATAAGCCGGTGCCAAGAGGTGATGGGCGGCAATCTGCACGCTCACTCGATGGACGCGACCTGATATGCGGGCGAAAAACATGAGCACTGCACGAACCATAGCAAGAAGCTCCATTCTTTTGCTGATTGGGCAGATCGTTAGTTTGGGTCTTGCAGCTGTCTACGCGATTGCAATCGCTCGATATCTCGGCGTTACAGGCTTTGGATTACTGAGTACTGCAATAGCATTTACTGCAGTTTTTGCTCCTTTCACTAGTCTAGGGCTCACCACGTTAGCTACACGAGAGGTTGCGCGAGACAAATCCTTAGCCGGAAAATATCTAGGCAATTTGATCATCATCGAGATCGCGCTGGCGATGGGCACGTTCTGCTTGATTGCTCTTGCAGCGCACGTCTTACGATACCCTCAAGAAACAATCATCTTGATTTACATTTTGGCTCTTTCCGTGGTCTGTGCAGGTTTCACCGGTGTTTTCCAGTCACTATTTCAAGCCTTCGAGAGGATGGAATACCAGTCGATAGGGTTGATCATAAACAGTGTCGGTATTTTCGTCGTTGTCATATGGGGAATCACTGCGCGGTTGAGTGTCGTTTGGTTCGCCTCTGCGTACTTCGCAGCCAGCTTGGCCGTTACGATCTATACCGTGACAGTCTATAGTAAGAACTTCGGTCTGCCTCACGTTGAGATTGATATGAGGTTTTGGAAGAGAATACTTCCACAGGCGCTGCCTTTTGCATTAACCGGACTGTTTACTACGATTTATTTTTACATCGATTCAGTCCTTTTGTCGGTGATGAAAGGGGCTGAAGCCGTTGGCTGGTACAATGCTCCCTATCGATTGATCGCTGTCCTACTGTTCATCCCAACGGTAATCAGTACAGCGGTATTTCCGGCAATGTCGCGCTTTCACTTAACTTCACAAGACACTTTCAGGCTGATTTATAAAAGATATTTTAAGTACATGGCCATTATCGCAGTTCCCATCGGTGTAGGAACAACGCTGCTTGCTGGCCAAATTATCACGCTTATCTTCGGTGTCGCCTATAGCAACTCCGCAATAGCGCTTCAAATACTTATCTGGGCCACGGTTTTCATATTCCTCACCGCAGCCTTTCTGCGACTGTTTGAGACTTCAAACAGGCAAATGATAGTGACAAAAATTACGGCGGTTGGCATGGTAGAAAATGTGACACTGGACCTGATACTGATACCCCGATTCAGTTACGTTGGTCCCAGCATCGCGACTGCCGCTACTGAGTTAACGGTTTTATTGCTTTGTGTTTTCATAAGTTCTAGGGTCACCTACCCGCTCTCCAGAAAGGACGTAGCAAGTTTGGTCAAGATCGGTGCGGCGAGTTTGTTGATGGGTTTGTTTATTGTTTACTTGGGGAACTTTAATCTGCTGTCAGTTCTTCCTGCGGTACTGTTGTACTTCGCTTTGCTCTACCTCTTACGCGTGGTTGATAAAGAGGATATTGCGCTGTTCCGGAACATAGTGCGAGGAGGCTGAGTTCGAGAAACTTGAGCCTGCGTCAACACAAAAAGAATACCCTAGATCGGAGTAATCTGACAGCACGCAGCATCGCGTTGCCCTTGGAAGCAAGCTTTCGATCGATTTGTCCGTCAAATGTCCCCCCCGGTGCTTATCCACTAATCAGACAAAAGGATAAGCGATTGGCATCAAAAAATAATTAGGGATTCGAAGGGGGCATCCGGACGCTTGCCATGGCGCAGCACTTACGAATGCAAGGAGATTGCCCCCCCGCACCGCGATAACACCGCGTACTCATTATCACTCGCTGCCGATTCGTAACGCGTTAAGGATGACTGCGAGGCTTAGCCCCATGTCACCGATCCCGACGGCAAGTCATAGGGTGATGATTCCAGGAAAGGCGAGCACAGCAAAAGACCCTTTGATTAGGATCGCCGCGATCACGTTCTCTCTGACCACAGACATCGTCTTTTGCGAAGATCGCAACACGGCGTAGCACTCGCTCAGCGGAAGCTGATTAGCGATCGCAGCCGCTGCGCGCTCCTTGTCACCTGTCTGCACGACGGTTTTGATGCCGCACGCGATCAGCCAAATTTGTCGTTGTAGAGCTTAATTGAATGCACTATTGCGTTTTTGGCGCTTTCAGATCCTTCCCAACCAGTCACATCGGTTTTTTTGCCCTCAAGCTGCTTGTAGACCGTGAAGAAGTGTCCAATAGCTCGCATTTTGTGCGGGGGCAGATTGCTTATGTCGGTGACTTCCGCGTACATCGGATCTTTATCGGGTACGGCCAAGACCTTGTCATCGTTGTCCCCACTGTCAATCATCCGCATCAAGCCGATGGGCCGCACAGCAATGAGGCATCCTGAAAAGGTTGGTTCATCCATCAGAACCATGACGTCCAGGGGATCACCGTCGTCGTAATACGTCTGCGGGATGAGTCCATAGTCAGTCGGGTACTGCACCGGTGAATAGAGCACCCGGTCAATGGCAAAGATCCCGAGATCTTTATCGTATTCGTATTTGTTCTGGGAC
>Ga0224558_1003080_pt1 | contig 14409 bp, 9 predicted proteins | sample 714S32024metaG_FD_180682 | JGI IMG/M metagenome (GOLD analysis project Ga0224558, IMG submission 180682) | Peat soil microbial communities from Stordalen Mire, Sweden - 717 S3 20-24 | ecosystem: Environmental > Terrestrial > Soil > Wetlands > Peat | place: Sweden: Norrbotten County, Stordalen... | reverse complement strand
ACCTGCTAGCGATATTCATCGTCATCCTCACCCAGTGGCACATGAGCCGGCAACTTCTGGCGGCTGCCGGACGGCGCCTTTCGCCGCGCGCCGTGGTGGTCATACGCCGCGCCGTGTTGGTCTTCTACGCCCTGATGGCAGCCGCATTCGCGTTAGGCTTTTCCTACCTGGTGAGCCGGTACAAACTGCCGCCCAGCCCTGCGCAGATAGCCGGTGCGGTGGCGCAGATCTGGCTCTTCGGCTCCACTGCCGGATACCTGGCCTACCGCGCCGTGCGATGGCTTGCCGGACGGGTCTGGGGTCCCACTTTCGATCCCTCACGCCGCCGGCTGCTCAACGCCACGGGAGGAGCGCTGCTGGCCGCGCCGTTCGCGGTCGTGGGTTACGGCGCGCTCATCGAACGCCTGGATTTCGAGGTGCGGGAAGTGGAGATCCCCGTCCCCAATCTCCCCGACGGCCTGGATGGACTGCGTCTGCTGCACTTGAGCGACATCCATCTGAGCGCGTTCCTGAGCGAGAAGAATCTGGCACGGGTCGTCGACAGCGCCAACCAATTGCGCCCGCACCTGGCGCTGGTCACAGGCGATCTGATCACCGCGGGGGGCGACCCGCTGGAGGCTTGTCTTCGGCAACTCGCCCGTTTGCGCGCCGATGCCGGCGTTCTCGGATGCATGGGGAATCACGAAGACTACGCCATGGTCGAGAACCTCACGGAACGCGAGGCCGCGCGCCTCGGCATCCCTTTTCTGCGCGGACGGGCGCAGGCTTTGCGCTTTGGCGGCGCCGTGTTGAACGTGGCAGGAGTGGATTACCAACGGTCCGGCCGGAATTATCTGCCGGGCGCCGAGCGACTGGTGCTGCCCGGAGCCTATAACGTGCTGCTATCGCACAATCCAGACGTATTTCCGGTGGCGGTTGAGAAAGGCTACGATTTAACCCTGGCGGGCCACACACACGGCGGCCAGGTGACGGTGGAAATCCTGCACCAGCCCATCAATGCGGCGCGATTCTTTACGCCGTTCGTGTATGGATTATACCGGCGTGGAGCGGCCGCGGAATATGTCACGCGCGGCATCGGCACCATTGGCATTCCGGCGCGTATCGGCGCGCCTCCCGAGATCGCGCTGCTGCGATTGAGAAAGGCATAAACGCCCGGCGTGCGATACCTGATCCTGAGCGATATACACGCCAACTTGGAAAGCCTGGAGGCGGCGGTGGAGCATGCCGCGGGCAAGTACGACCAGGTGCTGTGCTGCGGCGACCTGATCGGCTACGGCGCGGATCCCAATGCGGTGACCGAGTGGGTGCGCGCGCACGCCGCGGGAGTGGTGCGGGGCAATCACGACAAGGCTTCCGTGGAACTCGACGACCTGGAGTGGTTCAATCCGGTGGCGCGCGCCGCGGCCATCTGGACGCATCACGCGCTGACGCCGGAGAATGCGGAGTATATTCGCAATCTGCCCAAAGGGCCGCTTGCGTTCGACGGCTTCCAGATGGTACACGGCTCGCCTCTCGACGAAGACGAATACATTCTGTGCGTGGCGGATGCCGGGTTGGTCTTCGGCTATCTGGAGACGCCGCTGACGTTCTTCGGGCACACGCACCTGCAGGGCGGCTTCATCTGGAACCGTGCGCGCGTGGAGACCATCGGGAAAACGCCCGCGGCGGAAGAGCGCCAGACGCTGGAACTGGACCCGGAGTGCGCCTACATGATCAATCCCGGTTCGGTGGGCCAGCCCAGAGACGGCGATCCGCGCGCGGGCTACGTGTTGTACAACACCGACGAAAGTTTTCTGATTTTCTACCGGCTGCCTTACGATGTGGGGAAGGCGCAGGACAAGATCCGGCGGGCGGGGCTTCCGCCGCTGCTGGCCGACCGGCTGGCTAGCGGTCGGTGAGCGGGGCTGAGCCGAGGTGTTTCAGAACAAATCCGAGTGCGTTCCAGTGCGTACGAGATAGACGGCATCGCCATCCACCCTATAAATCAGCAGCCAGTCGGGCTCGATGTGGCAGTCGCGGCAGTCTTTCCAGTTGCCAGCGAGCGGATGATCTTTATAACGAGGCGGCAAGGGAGTTCCTTCGACCAGCAACAGGATGATCTCGCGCAGCTTGGCCATATCTTTGCCGCGCTTCTCCGCGAGTTTCACATCTCGCCGGAACTGCCCGCCAATGATCGGGCTTCGCAAGGGTTCAGATTCCTAATTCCTTAAACAAGGCGCTGGCGGAATCCATGCGCTTTCCCTTACCCTTGCGGGCGGCACGCATCGCCTTCACGGTGGTTGCATTAGGCACCCTCACGTCGAATGGCAGGGCCTTCTCCGCGGCAACACGGAGCAGCAGCATGCGAACCGCATCGGACATCGAAATGCCCATGGCGGCCAGGGTTTTGGCAGCCCTCCGCTTCGTCTCTTGATCTACGCGAATGTGAACCATCGTCGTCGCCATTGATTCAAGCTCCTGAGATACATTGTATCTCAACTCCTGGGCGTTGCGCGCGCGAAACGGGACAGGGCGGCTTCATCTGGAACCATGCGCGCGTGGAGGCCATCGGGAGAGACATGCGGCGTGCGCGTACTTGATCCCAGTTCGGCGGGGATGCCCAGAGACGGCGATCCGCGCGCCGCCTATTTAACGTACAACATCGACGAGAGTTTCCCCGATCTACTACGGGCTGTACGATGTGGGGTAGGCGAGGGAGAAAATGCGGCGCGTGGCCGATCGGCTGGCGGGGAGGTAGCCAAAATCCGCGTTCAACGGTGTTCATCAGCGGCCAGTAGTAAGTACTCATGCAGGGCATTGGTTCCACTTAACAGCACACCAGTATGGGCTGCCGATGAACGGCGATGCCCGTGGATTCTGGCTCTGCCGACCAAGCAGGTAATTGGTAAGCCCCAAGTCGAGTGGAGGCTTACCGTCCCGCCCTGCGGGTGGTCTCTCCGTTCCCTTCCAAAATCTCCCGCACCTTGCCGGCGAGGGTCGCGGGCGTGAACGGTTTCTGGATGAAACCGGATACGCCGGCGGGAAGGCCGCTGCTTACCCCGGCCTGGTCCGTGTAACCGGACATGAAGAGGACCTTCATCGCCGGACGGCGCGGCACCAGGCTGGCGGCCAATTCGCGGCCACCCTCCTTCGGCATCACCACATCCGCGATCAGCAGATGGATCGGACCTTGGTGCGCGCCGGCGATCCGCCGGGCCTCGGCTGGGTTGGGCGCGTCGAGTACCTTATAGCCTTCGCGCCGCAGGGTGTCGCGCACCAGGTTGCGCACCTGATCCTCATCCTCGACCAGCAGAATCGTCTCGGAACCGCCCGCCGCCTTGGCCAACACCGCCTCAGTCTCCGGCGCAGCGGCCTGGTCGAAACGCGGCAGATACACCTTCACGGAAGTGCCTTTGCCGAGTTCGCTCGACACCTCAATGGCGCCGCCACTCTGCTTGACGATGCTGAACACCGTGGCCATCCCAAGCCCCGTGCCCTGGCCTTGCGCTTTGGTGGTGAAGAAGGGTTCAAACAGATGCGCGAGCGTTTCGGCGTCCATTCCCGAACCGTCATCGCCCACCACCAGCGCCACGTACTTGCCCGGCTTCATAGCGGCCCGCGTGGAGGTCGAATGCCCGTCAAGCTCCACGCTGCGGGTTTCGATGGTCAGGGCGCCGCCGCGCGGCATGGCGTCCCGTGCGTTCACCGCCAGGTTCATGACCACCTGCTCGACCTGTCCGGGATCGGCTTTCACCTGCCCGATTTCGCTGCTGAGAGCGAAGCGCAACTCGATGCCTTCGCCGATCAGCCGCCGCAGCATGGCTTCCATGCCGGTGAGCAGTTGGTTCAGATTCAGAAGCCTCGGCTGCAGCACCTGCCGGCGGCTGTGCAACAGCAACTGGCGGGTGAGCCCGGCGGCGCGCTCCCCGGCCTTCATGATCTGCTCCACCGCGTTGCGGTTCGGGTCGGCCGCGGGGAGCGCGTTCAGCAGAATCTGGCTATAGCCGTTGATGATCGTCAGCAGGTTGTTGAAGTCGTGCGCAATCCCGCCGGCGAGCATGCCGACCGCTTCCATTTTGGCCGACTGCCTGAGTTGTTCTTCCAGCCGGTTGCGTTCGGTCACGTCGTGCAGCACCGAGAGCACGGCCGTCCGGTCACCGTACGAAATGGTGTGCGAGGCGACTTCCACGTCGATCATGCGGCCGTCCTTGAGCCGGTGACGCCACTGGCCGGACAGCGCCAGTCCGCTGGCCCGGGCAACCCAATCTTTTAGGCGCGCTACATCTTCCGGCGGACGGATGTCCACGAGGGTCATGCTCAGGAATTCTTCGAGGCTATAGCCGTAATGAACCACGGCCGCATGATTCACCTCGAGGAACTGCAAGGTTTCCCGGTCGAACACCCACATCGGAAGCGGGTTGTCCTCGAACAGCAGCCGGAACTTCGCGTCGGCGTTTTCTAAGAGATCTTTCTCAGGCATCGGTATCGCCGGAATGCGGGCTTCACCCGATCTCAGCATAATCAACTGCGGCTGAAAGTTACAGCGTGGTTACCGAGTGCTAGTGCTGTATCACACAATAACTCCGGCACGGTGCAAGCGCTCGAACATATCCAGTGTTTCGCGGATGCCGTCTTCGAGCGGGGTCTGCGCAATTCCGGGCACATGCGCGCGCAGTTGGGTTCCGTCCATGCGGTAGGCGACGGGCACTTGCGGGCCCTCCGCTTCGATGAGCCGGGAGGCTCCCGGGCGCAACCGGTCCAGGATCCCGATCAGTTCATCCATGGCGACGACTGTCCCTTCCAGGTTGAATGCGTGAGCGCCTTCCAGCGGATCGAGCGCGCAGCGCACGAAACTCTCCGCGACATCGGCGACATATTGCAGATCCATGTGACCGGTCAGCCGGATGCGAAACGGCTGACCGAGCGCCACGGCGCGCATGGCCAGCGTGGGATCGGCGGTAAGTCCGCGGTCGCGGCCCACGCCGTAGACGGTCCACGGGCGCAGGCCCACGCTCGAAATCCCACTGCTGAGATAGAACACCCGCGCATTGCCTTCGTTGGCTTGTTTGAAGACGCCGTAATGTGTGGAGGGCTTCAGCGGATCGTCTTCAGTGAGCTTGCCGCTGCCGTAGGCCTCCTCGGGACCCCACACCGCCGAGGAACTGGCATACACTACGCGCACCGCGCGGCCGGCGTCGCGCGCGGCTTCAAATACGTTCAGCGTGCCGATAACGTTAACCATGCCGCCTGCGGCGGGCTGCGCCTGGCAGAAGGGCATCAAGACAGCCGCCAAGTGCACGATGTGCGTGATGCCGCCGTCCTTCACCAGGGCTTTCAAGCGCGCGCCGTCTTCGATGCGGCCGGTTTCCACGGCGGCCTCCCGGATCTGAGCGGCCGGCGCAATCAGCGAGAGCCGGGCGGGCGTGGGGTCGGCATCGTAGATCAGCACCTCCAGACCGCGCTCGAGCAGGTTCTTCACCACCCATGCGCCGATGCAGCCTTGCGCGCCGGTTACCAGGATTCGCATGCACGCTCCTTTGATTGCTAGCGGGGCTGAAGCCCCGCGCGGGCTCAAGCCCGCCCTCCCAAGGTCTGATACTCTAGCGGCTTATGAGAATCACGCATCTTAGCACGGCGGTCATGGAGTCGAACTTCGACTGGACCATCGTGAAGGTCGAAACCGACGACAAGATCACCGGTTATGGCGAGGCTTTTCTGGGACCGGGACTGACTGCGGTGATCCGGGAATTCGGGGAAATTCTGAAAGGCGAAGACCCCACTTCGATCGACCGCGTGCTGCGGCGCATGCGCGCCAGTTGCGTGCATGCTTCGCCGGGCCTGGCCTTCCACGCCATCAACGGCATCGAAACGGCTCTGCTGGATGCCATCGGCAAACGTCACAAGCTGCCCATCTGGCAGATCCTGGGCGGAAAGTATCGCGACCACGTGCGCATGTATGCGGATTGCCACGCGGGCGAAGCGCTGGAGAGCATCACCCCGCTGCTGGTCCCTCGCGATCCGCAATGGATGCGGAACGCGGACGACGCGGAGCGCCAGAGCCTGGTCAGCCTGAAGCATCACGGTTGGGACGCCTCGGGGGAAGAGCACCTTACGCCGGAAGCTTACGGCCGCCGTGCGCGGGAGATGGCCGCGCGCGGTTTCCGCATCCTGAAGTTCGATGTGGATGTGCCCACGCCGCACGAAACCGACGAGTACAATCGCGACCTGAGCGAGCGGGAAATCGAGCACGCGGCGGCGCTGGTGGCCGGCGCGCGCGAGGCGGTTGGAATGGATGTGGGGCTGGCCATCGATTGCCATTGGAACTACGGAGTGCAGGCGGCCATCGGCCTGGCGCGCGCCCTGGAGAAGTATAAGCTGCTGTGGCTCGAAGATCCCACGCCGCCGGAGAACATCGGCGCGCTGGGCGTGGTGCAGCGCAATACCAGCCTGCCGCTGGCCACCGGTGAGAATCACTATTTTCGCCTGGACTTCGAACGGCTGATCGTCGAGGCCGGCCTGCGCGTGCTGGCGCCGGATGTGCAGAAGCTCGGCCTGTGGGAGGGGCGCAAGGTCGCCGACCTGGCGGACATGCACTATGTGAACCTGGCGTGGCACAATATCAGCAGCCCGCTGGGCACCATGGCTGGAGTGCACCTGTGCGCCGCCACTCCCAATTTCCTGGCGCTCGAGTGGCATGCGGCCAGCGTGCCGTTTTTCGACGCTTTGGTGAAGGGCGGGGAAGGGCCGCTGATCCAGGACGGCAAGATCGCCGTGCCCGGCGCGCCCGGCTTGGGCATCGAACTCGACGAAGACGTGGCTTATAAATACCGCAAGCCAGGCGAGAAGTTCTTCGGAGATTGAGGCGGGGAACCTGTTGTCAGCATTGCCGCAGACGCTCCAATCCAATTGTGCGATCTGTTCAGTCACCTGCAACTTTACGCCTGGGGATCGAAGCGGTTATTCGCAGCGGAGCGCGGCACCTGGGTCGACCGTGGTAGCGCGGCGGGCGGCCGTGTAACAGGCGAACAGTGAGATACCCGCCAGAAGCGCGGACACGCACACCAACGTCAGAGGGTCGCCTGGGCGAACGCCGTATAGGAGCGTCGAGAGAATTCGACCAGCGGTCAGGCTTCCGGCCAGTCCGAGAGCGGTGCCGCAGGACAGCGTGCGGAGCCCTCCTGCGAGCACCAAGCGCAGGATATCTCCGGGCTGCGCTCCAAGCGCTATACGGACGCCGAACTCGTGAGTCCGCTGCGCCACCGTGTATGCGGTGACGCCGTAGATGCCGGTGGCTGCGAGGATCAGGCTGGCCATCGCGAACACCCCCAGCACCGTGAAGTGAAATCGCGGCGTCGCCGTCGCGCGTTGGTACACCGCGCTCATCGTGTCGATTTCCGGCGCGGGCAGTTCCGGGTCGAGTACCCGAACGGCGGCGCGGATGGCAGGCGCGAGATTACTCGCATTGCGGGACGTTCTGGCAATCACGAACCTGGCATTTCCGTTGTTGAGCGGCAGGTAGAGTTGCGGTCCAGGCTCAGCCGTAAGGCCGTTCTGGCGAGCAGCCCCCACCACGCCGATGACTTCCAGAGATTTCCGATCCCGGTAGTTTGTCCGCAGATGCTGCCCGATCGGGTCGGCGGGACCGAACAGCAGCCGGGCCGTGGTTCTGTCGATCAGCGCGGGTACCGGCTGGCGGGTATCGTCCGCGAGTGTAAAGTCCCGGCCGGCAAGCAACGGGATACCCATGACCCGCAGATAGCGTGGATCGACGTTTCGCGCCTGCGCTTCGCATTGCCGCAGGGCGCCGCCCGCCCCGGCGCGCAATTCGTATGGGAACAAGACCGCCTCAAGGGCCACAAAATCCGCGGCGCTGACTTCCTCTACGCCCGGCATCCGCCGGACTTCCGCCGCGAGCCTCCGCTGAAATTCGACGCTTCGTTTGCGGTCGTATTTCTTGTAAGGAAGGGAGTTTTCGATAGTTGTGACACTGGAGCGGGCGAACCCGAGGTCGATGTGAAGCAGCCGGATCAGGCTGTTTGCCATCAGCCCTGCGCCGCTCAACAGAACCAGCGCCAGAGCCAGTTGGGCAACCACTAACAGGTCCCGCATGCGCGGCCCGCCGCCGGTCGTCCGTAGTGACATGCCGCCCTGGCGCATGGCAACATGCAGATCCCCGCGACCGGTGAGGAGAGCGGGCGCCAGACCAAACAGGATGGCGCTGGCGAGCGTTACGGCGGCTGCAATCGCCAAAGCCGCGGGACCCGCGGTAATTTCATCCACGCGCGGAATCTCAAATGCGCGAATTGCTGGCAGCGCGCGCATAGAAAGGATGGCGAGACCCAATCCAAGCGCCCCGCCTATCGACGCGAGCAGCGCGCTTTCGAGGAACATCTGACGCACCAGCCGGAAGCGTCCGGCGCCGAGGCTCGAGCGAATCGCCATCTCCCTTTGCCGGGTGGTCGCGCGCGCCAACAGCAGATTTGCGACATTCGCGCAGCAGATCAGCAGCACCAACACCACTGCGCCAAGAAGCATCAGGAGAACGCGGCCCGCGCCGGCGACTACCCAGTCCCGCAGCGGCACGACGGCAACGCCGGTGTGAGAATCCTGGATGTGCTCGCGGCCGATCTGGCGCATAATCGCCTCCATCTCGGCTTGGGCGGCGTCGCGCGTGACGCCGCGGCGCAGACGCCCGGCGACGACGATGTCTCCACCGGAGCGCGCTTCGCGATCGGCCGCCAGCGGGATCCAGAAATCCGCCGTGCCAAGAGAACCAAAGCGGACGATTGGCGGCAAGACTCCGATGATGCGGTACGGTTGGTCGTTGAGCACGATAGTCCGGCCCAGCACGCTGGCATTCCCGCCGAACTCGCGCTCCAGGAATCCGGCATCCACCAAGGCGACGTTGTTTTTTCCGGGCTGGTCTTTGTCCTTTGAGAATGTCCGGCCGGGCTGCGGCTGCACACCGATCAAAGGGAGGAAGTCGGAGCTGGCGCCCGCGACCGATACGAACTGCGGCTGCTCGACGCCGCTCAGAACCATACGCCGGGCATGCACCCCCGCTACAGCGTCAAAGCTGGTAGTGCGGTCCCGCCAATCGACGAAGACGCCCGGTGCGGAGGGAAACGGTTGACTCACGCCCGGCGCAGTCGAGAGGATCGCCATCAACCGGCCGGCATCCGGGAAGTGCAGGGGGCGCACGATCGCGGCGTAGACGACGTTGAATACGACCGTATTGGCGCTGATCCCGAGAGCCAGCGTGAGCACCGCGGCCGCCGTGAAGCCTGGATTGCGTCTCAGCAGGCGCAGGCCGAAGCGGACGTCCTCCATCAGAGAGATCATACAGTTTCGACGAAGCGCCGCCGCACAGTGTGCAGAGAGTGTGTCCTGGAGTAGCAGGCTCCCTGCTTTGTATTACTCGACCGCCATGGTTACCTGGTTTGCGGCCACCCCGCCCACGCTGAGCGCCACCGGCACGTTGCCACCCACCGGAGCATTCGCGGGCACCTGCACGTTCACCTGATAGAGGCCTACCCAGCCCGGCGCCAGCCCGGCGAAGGTCACTGTCGCCGGCACGTTGCCGATCGTGACGGTCACGGTGTTGGTAGTCTCGGCCAGCGGGCCAGACGGGGCGGGCGCGCCCGTGGCTGGCGGATGCGTCACCGGTCCGAGGCCCGTGGCGAAGATGTCGATGTAGTCCACGCCGCGCCGGGCAGGCTGGCCATTGTACTGCGAATCGGCTGGGGCGGCCAGCGTGGCGGTGCCGTTGATGAGAATCGCGCCCTGGCCGGCGCCGTTGCCGGTCGCCGTATATAGGCCGGGCGAAAACTGGGCGAGTGGCACGCTGACCGTGTTGCCGCTCAGATCGTCGGTGACGATGGCGAGCTGCGCCTGGGTTTGTCCCGCCAGTTCCCAGGGGACCTGCGCGTCCACCTGCAGGGGAAAGGCGTGGATCAGCGGCACGGGCACGCCGCCCAGCGTCAGCGCCGTGGTGCCCAACGCGACGGGCAGCGGCACACCGGATGCCGCTTGGTCGGCGTCCGAGAGACCCGTGCCGAAGATCGACACCAGGCTGCCTGGCGCGACCGGGGTGTTGACGGCGAAGCTGGCGTTGTTTATGGTGCCGCCGGCGTTCAGGCTGGGCGCCCCGAACGTCAGGCGGCGCTGCGCCATGGCGAGGTTGGTGGTGCGCACTTGATTTACCAGGTCGTATTTGGGGCGGTCGGCGACATCCACCATGCCGAAGGCGTAGTCTTCGCCCTCCACCAGGTCCAGATCCGTCTCGCCCAGGAAGCCGCGGCCCGACACGGGCTCATCGCGATATTCGAACCATGCCACGCCTACGCACCAGGGGTTGCGGGCGGCCGCCTGGAGGCTGGTTTGATATTGCGCGCCCGCGTTGGCGTCGTCGGTGGCGCTCGCCAAAGGGTAGGCTTCGTAGCCGCGCAACAGATTGTAAGTTGGGGGGAACGAGAATTCGCCCAGGAAGATGGGCTTGGCGGTGGACTTCGCCAGACTCTGCAACAAGCTGTCTTCGAACACCGGCGAGTAATAGTCATAGCCGATCACATCCACGTGCGCGGCTTCGAGTTGCCAGTCGGTCGCATTCACCCACCAATCGGGGACGATCCAGAAGCCGAAAAACAGGTGATTCGGGTCTATGGTCTTAATCGTTTGATACAGGAATCCGTAATATTGGTCCGCGTAATATTCGCGCAACGTTTCGATGTCCGCCGCGGGAGGCGTGGGCGACGCATTGTAAAGATCGGCGGCGCTGGCTGCTGTAACGCCCCACGCGGCGGCCATGGTGGCCACGTTACTGTCGTAGATCGCGCTCAGCGCCTGGTTCACCAGCGCCTGTTTCGAGGGCACCGTGCCGGCCAAGCCGAGGATGCTGGCGATTTCGGCGGGCGTGACGATTTCGTCGTATTCATTGCCGAACGACCAGCCCAGAATGGACGCATTGTTCACGTCCGCGCCGATCTGCTGCTGCAGCGAGGCCTGCAACAGCGCCTGCACGTTCGGATCGAAGATGTCCGGATGGTTCACCAGGTTCGGAACATTATAGGGCTCCAGCACCGGCAAGATCGGCAGGTTGGCGGTGGCGGCGGACCATTTGCCGAAGCCCGAGAATCCCCACGCATGCATCCGCTGGACGGCCAGATTAGTGGCGGTGGTCTGCCAGGCGTCGCCGCCGTATTTGCGGATCATGTTCCAGGTGTCGAAGGAGGCGCTGGCGATGCCGGTGTTGCCCCAGTCGCCGTAGCCCCAGGCGACGTCGTATGGCGCAGTCTGCGGAGGCAGCGCGGCGAATTCCCACTCGCGGCCGGTGGTGGGAGTGTTGTTGCCAGTGGTGAGCGGGCCGGTGTCCAGCCCGATGTAGAAGCACGGGTTGCCAGCCGGCGAGATCAGCCACCATACGCTGTTCCGCTGAATGACATGGAAGAAGCCTGTCGCCGTGTCCTGCCAGCCCGCATTGAGCACGCCGCCCCACGCATCGTAGCCGGTGGGCACTCCCCAGCCGGCCAGCGCCGTCTGCTCCTGGGCGGCGGCTGATTGCAGGTCGGCATCCGTCTGAATCTTGCCGGTGAAGCTCGAATAGACGCTCTGGCCGTAGGTATCCACATACGGTGCGTAGGTTTGAGGATTGGCCGATATGGTGGTCAGGCTGAATACGGCGGTGACCGTCAACGAGTCACTGCCCGCATATTGGAACGGCACGCTCTGGGAGAGGGCCCCCGGTGCGAGCAACATGAGTGGTACCGGCCGCGCGTCCGCCGCGAACGTCTCCGCAACTGTGGCCCCGCCGCTCGATACCGCGTTGAGAGAGCTTTGCTGAACCAGATAATTGCCGGCGCCAGACGCCCAGGAAGGTATGGAATTGGCCAGCAGGTTCTGGTTCGGCAGGCCCGCGAATCCGGCAGCGATGTGACCGAGGAGCTGCCCGTCCAGGTACAGTTCGAAGTACGTGGGTGTGATGACGGCTTGGGCGGTGTAGTTGTGATTCAGGGTCCACGCGGGATTCGCTACGATGAACTGCCACTGGGCGCCGCTGGCGACTCCGGCGGCGATGGTCATGTTCTGCAACTGGCAGAACGTAGACGAACCCGCGGGCGTATTCTCGAGGTCCATGTAGAAGCCGGTATTGGCAGCATAGTTGGACTGGTCCGCCAGCGTGAAACGGCAGTCGGTGGCAAGCGCCGCGAGAGGGAAGAGTAGGGCGGCGGTTAGAGTGAGCGCCGCCTGGTGGGGCATGCTTTCAGCGTAATACGATGCAAGCGGGTCCTGGAGGACCCGCGCAGACCTGGAGGTCCGCCCCACAGCCCAGCTACTTGATTTCGAGGATTTCGTTTTCCTTGGTCTTGGCCGCCTGATCGATCTTGTCCATGGAGGCGATGGCCCGCTTGTCCTTGCCGAGCGCCCTCGACGGCCTCGTTGCAGCCTTCGGCTGGCTCCGTTACGGAGCTAGTGCGAAGACGGCTCCGGCAGTCCCGTAGGGTTCAGTCTGCGGTCCCTCCGCCGTCGTGCCGTACAGCACACCGTTGCTGCCCTGAACTAACCCGGCTACGGGGTTTACGGCACCGCTGGACAAAAAATCCAAAAGGACCGCGAAACTCCACGAGGCGCCTGCCGATGCGGGTGCTTTGAGGGCGAAGACTATACCATAGCCCGCCCCTCCTCCAAAAGTGGTTCCGTAGAGCTCTCCGTTGATGCCCTGAACCAAATTGCTATAGGGTGCGAAGCCGCCATTCTGATGGTTGAAGAGAAACCCATGCAGATCCTGTTCCCTCCACGCGCCGCCCGGCGAGGCCGGCGGGCTGAGCGAGAATACGGTGCCCTTGACGTCGCCGAGCAAGCCGCTTGAGGTCATGCCGTAGAGGACGCCGCCGCTGCCAACGATCACGCCGTTGGGCCAAACGCCTGAACTGGCCGCGCCTCCAAAACTCCAGAGCAGGTTTTCGGTCCAGGCTCCGCCTTTGGTGGCAGGCGGCGTCAGCGAGAAGACAGTTCCCAGGGCGCCGTATGGATCCACGGAATAGTATTGACCACCCGCTGCGGTCGTGCCATACAGAACCCCGTTTGCGCCGACGGCAATGTTGTTGGCGCCGATCCCGTCCCCCTGGAACCCTCCGAAGCTCCACAGCGGGGTCTCCTTCCACTCGCCGTCACCGGACTCAGGCGGCGTGAGTGAAAAGACGGTCCCTCCGCAGTAATTTACGAATTCTCCGGAGCAGGTATCGTAGTCCCCGCCGCCGAGCGTCGTCCCATACAGAACACCGTGGCCGTCCATGACCAGTGCGTTAGGGCCGCCCGTGGAGCCTACCAAGCTCGGTCCGAAGCTGTAGAGGATAGCCTCGGTCCAGGCGCCTCCGGGCGACGTTGGCGGCTTGAGGGAGAACACCGTTCCGCCGCCATTGGCGCCGCCGGATACCGCGGTGCCGTAGAGAGTGCCGTTGGGACCGATGACCACACCCCCTAGCGGGCCTTCCCCGTCAGTTGGCGTCCCGCCGAAGCTCCAAAGCACGGTTTGGGTCCAGGCGCCACCCTGCGATTCGGGAGGGGTTAGGGAGAAGACAGTCCCGGAGCCAAAACTGTTGAAAGGCGTGAGCCCCCCGTAGCCATACGGGCCCCCTTTTTCGGTGGTGCCGTACAGCACGCCGTTCTTGCCGATCACCAGCGAGCTATCCGGCATGGAGCCGTCTGGAGCAAACAGCAAGGCGGTGTAGGGGAAGACATACAAAGTCACTGGTCCGGAGGCCGCCACGTTGGGCGGCGACAGCAAGAGTACGGCGATGGCTGACAAACAGAACGCGCCATAGCAGCGCATGGAATTGAACCTCCTGATTGCGATTTTTCCTGCCTCACTTAGTTTATACGAGTCAGCGCAGCCTTGCGGCAATTTTGGGGGTGGAGCAGGGGCAGCAGTACTATCCCGGTGCTTTCTACCTGCGGGTGGCGATGAGCACGGGCGGGTCGAGTGTTCGGGGGGGGGGCGGCCTGGGAGGCCGCAGCAGGCCACGGGCTCGCCCCACAAGCTACTACTTGATTTCGAGAATTTCCTTTTCCTTGGTCTTGGCCGCCTGGTCGATCTTTTCCATGTAAGCGTTGGTCAGCTTCTGGATCTCGTCGTGGGCCCGCTTGTCCTCGTCTTCGGTGATCTTCTTATCCTTGAGGAGCGCCTTGACGGCCTCGTTGCCGTCGCGTCGGATATTGCGCACCGATACGCGATGGTGCTCGGCGACGCCGTGCAGGCGCTTGACGAATTCCTTGCGGCGCTCCTCGGTCAGGGGCGGGATGGGGAGCCGGATCATCTTGCCGTCGTTGGCGGGATTCAGGCCCAGGTCGGAAACGCGGATGGCCTTCTCGATCGGGCCGATTTGCGACGCGTCCCAGGGCGTAATGGTGATCATGCTGGGCTCGGGAACGTGC
>Ga0224558_1003078_pt1 | contig 14415 bp, 12 predicted proteins | sample 714S32024metaG_FD_180682 | JGI IMG/M metagenome (GOLD analysis project Ga0224558, IMG submission 180682) | Peat soil microbial communities from Stordalen Mire, Sweden - 717 S3 20-24 | ecosystem: Environmental > Terrestrial > Soil > Wetlands > Peat | place: Sweden: Norrbotten County, Stordalen... | reverse complement strand
CCTTCGAGGTAGTCGCTAAGGCAGTGGGCGAAATCATACATCGGGTAAATGCACCACTTGCCGCCGGTGTGATGGTGTTCCGAGTGGCGGATGCGGTAGAGGACCGGGTCGCGCATCCAGATGTTCGGCGCCGACATGTCAATCTTCGCCCGGAGCGTGCGCGTGCCATCGGGGAACTCGCCCGCCTTCATCCGCGCGAACAGATCCAGATTCTCCTCGATCGAACGATCGCGGAAGGGGCTCTCTTTCCCAGGACGGTCGGGCGAGCCGCGATACTTGTCAGTGTCTTCGGGTGAGAGGTCGTCCACATAGGTGACACCCTTCCTGGTGAGCTGCAGAGCGTATTCGTAAATCTGGTCGAAGTAATCGCTGGCGTAGAAGGGCTCCAGGAGGGTTGATGGTTGAGAGTTCAGAGTTGAGAGTTCCGCCGGCAGGTAGAAGTCGGGTTTGCCGTTGACGGTTTGGGCCTCAGGCGTCTTGCCCCTGGGCTTTAGCCCCAGCCGGTCATCGGCCCACGCGCTGATGAGCCATTTCACGTCTTCGGTGATCGAATCCACATACTCGACGTCTTCCTTGGTCGGATTGGTATCGTCCATTCGCAGGTTGCAGACGCCCCCGAACTCGCGGGCGATGCCGAAGTTCAGGCAAATGGACTTGGCATGGCCGATGTGCAGGTAGCCGTTTGGCTCGGGGGGGAAACGGGTGTGGATTTGCGGGTACTTCTTCTCAGCGACGTGGGCGGCGACAATGTCACGGATGAAATCGGAGGGAGTAGATGCCACTCCGACCGCGACCGCGGGTTCAGAAGCTTTGTTTGCCATAATTATCGAATCTCGCGACGAGGCTAACAGGAAAGGGCGGCAATGTCCAATAGCGACGGAAGTGACGGAAGCGCTGGCCAGGGAAAGGCACCGCCGGCGCCCACACTTGGATTTGACGCCCCGGGCAGGACGGGTGAGGTTCATATTCGGAAAGATTGTAATGCAACCATGGGCGCGAGAATTATGGCTATACGGTTTTGGAAGGCTATCGGGAGCTGGGCCTTGTCCGGGGTTCTGCTCGCCGGTTTCGGCTGCCCGATGCTGACCGCATCTCCATTGGACCAGGCAAAGCTGGTTTCGGCAGATACGGGCTTTGCTTTTGGCCTCCTAAAGGAGCTAGCCAAAGAGCAGCCGGCGAGGAATGTCTTTATCTCGCCCTACAGTATTTCGACTCTGCTCCAGATGGTATGCAACGGCGCCGCTGGCAGCACCCGGGACCAAATGGCGCAGGTGCTGGGGACGAGCGGACTAGAGGTGGCAGCCCTGAATCAAGCCCACAAAGACCTGGATACCTCTGTTCGCAGTGCCGGGACCAACGTGGCTCTGAATATCGCCAACGCGATCTGGTATTCCGTAGGGATTGAGGTCAAACCACCCTTTGCCTCCCTGAACAAGGAGTTTTACGGCGCGACGATGGACACGCTCGACTTTGGGGGCCCGGGGGCGGGCGGCATCGTCAACGCCTGGGCTGAAAAGAACACCAGCGGGCGAATCAAAAACATTGTCCCGGCCCGGCTTCCCGGCGACACCAGGATGCTTCTCGCCAACGCGATCTATTTCAAGGGAAGCTGGGATCGGAAGTTCGACTCCAAAGCAACCAAAGCGCGTGCCTTCCACTTGATCGAGGGTGGCCAAAAGCAAGTCCCCATGATGCAGCAGAGCGGCGAGTTCGAGTATCAAGAAGGAAACGGCTGCCAGGCAGTGCGGCTGCCGTACGCGGGGCGGCGATTGGGGATGTACGTCCTTTTGCCCGACCCCAGCTCCGACGTGAGCAAGCTCCTGGCCGCGCTGAACGACCACTCGTGGCAGGACCAGCTCCTGCGGCAACTGCGGAGCCGAAAGGGGAGCGTCGCCTTGCCTCGGTTCAAGCTGGAGTACGGGGCGGAGTTGAAGCAGCCGCTCCAGGCCATGGGCTTGTCGCTGCCCTTTAGCCGCGGCGCGGACTTTTCCGGTATGTCATCCAGTCCGCTTTATTTGAGCGCAGTAAAGCACAAGAGCTTTGTCGAGGTGAATGAAGAAGGGACTGAGGCTGCGGCCGCCACTGTCGGGATTATGAGCTTGGCCATGGCGCGGCCGGTTGTTCCACCATTCGAGATGATCGTGGATCGCCCTTTCCTGTTCGTCATCGCGGACAATCTGACCCAAGCCATTCTGTTCATGGGTGTGGTCTTTGAGCCCGCGAGCGTGTCGGGGTAGAGGGCAGCAAGGAGAACGAGGAGCCTGTGGTCCCTGGGAAACGCGGCACGGGTGAGAAGTGACTGCGTGCCTTGCTGCTCGGTACTTGGTGCTTGTTAGGACGGCCCGCCTCCATGTAAGAAAGCAGCGTCATGGGTGAGCGCAAATTTCGCATAGGGGTCCTGGGCTCAGGCAAAGGGTCCAACTTCGTTGCCATTGCCGATGCCTGCCGCGCGGGCACGGTGCCGGCGGAGGTCGTGCTGGTACTGAGCGATGTGGCGGAGGCGGGAATCCTGGACCGAGCGCACGAGCGGGACATTCAAGCTCGGTTCGTGCCGCCGGGCAAGTTCCGCACGAAACTGGATGAAGAAGCGGAAAGGGCGTACATCGAAGCGTTGCGGAGGGCTGAGGTGGATTTGGTGGCGCTGGCCGGGTTCATGCGGGTCTTGAAGGACGGGTTCCTTAACGCATTCGCTGGGAGGATTATTAACATCCACCCGTCGCTCCTGCCGTCGTTTCCCGGCCTGGAGGCCTGGAAACAGGCGCTGGCGCATGGCGTGAAAGTGACCGGTTGCACGGTGCATTTCGTGGATGCGGGCGTGGATGCTGGCCCGATCATCGGCCAGCAGACAGTGCCGGTGCTGGATGACGACACTCCGGAAACGCTGCATCAACGCATTCAAGTCGCCGAACATATCCTGTATCCCCAGCGCGTAGCCGCCCTTGCCCGCGAGGAAATCGTCGTCCAAGGCCGGCGCGTGATCGGGCGCACCTCCTGAAGCCGCCCCAAAGAAAAAGGTCGCATTAGGGCGCCATTCGTGGCAGATAATGCGGGCTACACGAGCGAACCACTCAGCGAAGGGGTATTCCCGTCCTCGTGCCACAGAGTCAATTTACAGCATGAAGAAGAAACAGGTACTGCGGTTTGGGCTGCCCAAGGGCAGTCTGCAAGAGGCCACCATCGAGAAGATGGCCAAGGCCGGGTTTAACATTACGGTCAGTAGCAGGTCCTACATTCCGTACGTGGATGATGAGGAGCTGGAAATCCGGCTGATCCGGGCGCAGGAAATCAGCCGCTATGTCGAGCACAGTTACCTGGACTGCGGCATCACCGGCCACGATTGGATTCAGGAGAACGGCTCCAAGGTCCACGAGGTGGGCGAGTTCCAATTCAACAAGGCGACACGGCAAACGGCCCGGTGGGTGTTGGCCGTGCCGGAGGATTCGCCGATCCGGTCGGTCAAAGATCTGCATGGCAAACGCATCGCCACCGAGTTAGTGCACCAGACCAGGAAGTATTTGCGCCGGCACAAGGTGAAGGCCGAAGTGGAGTTTTCCTGGGGCGCGACCGAGATGAAGGCGCACGAGCTCGTGGACGCCATAGTGGACATCACCGAGACCGGTTCTTCGCTGCGCGCGAACAAGCTGCGCATCGTGGACACGCTGCTCAGTTCGACCCCGCGGCTAATTGCCAACCACGCCGCCTGGAAAGACAGTTGGAAGCGGCAGAAGATCGAGACGCTGGCGTTGCTGCTCAAAGGCGCACTCGAGGCGGAAACCAAGGTCGGGCTGAAGATGAATATCGCCCAGAAGAACCTGGCGAGACTGCTGCAAACACTCCCCGCGCTTCGCAACCCCACCATTTCCAACCTCAGCCTGGAAGGCTGGGTGGCCGTGGAAACGATCATTGACGAGCATATCGTCCGGGAGCTGATCCCCGCCTTGAAAGCGGCCGGCGCTGAGGGGATCATCGAGTACCCCCTCAACAAAGTGGTCTATTGAGCGCGCGGAAAAGCCCCTTTGCAGCGTGGCAGCCGACGTGAGGAGGCTCTGATTGTCTCTCCGCCTCGAAATTGCTTGAGCCTCCTTACGTCGGCTGCCACGCAGAGAGGAGGTCTTTGATAACTGCTGCAGTCCCTCCCTTGCGGCTCAGCGCTCGGGCGGCCGGGCCGAGAACCGCAGGCCGTCCAGATGGTTCCCGTCGGGCTTGCGGAAGCGGGCGCAGAAGGCCCAACCCTGATTGAGCTGGGTGACTTTCAGCAGGAGTGGATTCCACCCGGCTTTCAAAGTGACATTGACCTTGTCGGTGCCGGGTTGGATACCCCGGAAAGTGTTATTAGCGTGCACCACGGTGCTGTTGAGCCAGACCTTCACCCCATCATCGGTGCCGAGTTCAAGCAGCACGGGCTGTTGCTGGTCGCAATGGACCCAGGTGCGCGCGTAAGCCACGCGTTGTTCCCCGCCAAAGGCCTTGAGTAAGTCCATTATCCAGGGGTGTTTGGCGTCGAGGCCGGGCGGTGCAGCCTGCCATTTCACGCCTTCTGCATTTGCGGTCTCCGGGGGAAAGACAATGTCGAATAATTGGTTGTACTCCTTGCCCTCCTGCAAGTAGGGGCCGGCGACCTGCCAGGCGGCGATGTAGTCGGCTCCCGCCTGGATGTCTTTGAGGGCCGCTTCCGCCGCGTTGCGCGTGTCGGCATCTATCGTTGCGGCGAGCACCTTCTTCAGCGCTGCCTCAACAGACTCAGCCTGCGCGAAAGGCAGGGCGCAAGCAATCTTGGTGATGGCTTTGGCGGCCTCAAGCTGGATGCCGGCCTCATCGAGCATCGGTTCGGCCAGCTTCAGGGCTTCCAAGTCTGGAATCTCAGCCAATCCGGCCAACACCAACCGCTTCTGCTCGGGGCGGAGAGGAGTCGCCAGGATGGCTTTGAGCGGTTCGATCTGGTCCTTGATAGGCAGCTTGATGGTCTCCTCCTGTGTGGTTAGTCGCACGCAGGCGCGGATTGCCAGGGTGCGGAGGTTTTCTTCCGTTGCCTCGCGGGCGACCTTCAGCACATCGGGCAGGAGTGCAACATCGCCCGTGTCGCACAGCGCGCGGCAGGCAGCGGTGCGGACCTGCAAGTCCGGATCGGCGAGGGCCGCGCGCAGGGCGGTGCGCACCTTGGGATCTGCCAATCCGCTACAGACAGGCAGTAGAGAAATGCGCGCGGCAGCAGGCGCGGTCGCCAGCCCTTGCAGCAGCGGCTCGACGCTCACGCGGCCCCTCCGGGTCTGAATCTGGTGGCAAGCGGTGCCAAGGCCCTCAGCAGCGTCGGCTCGAGCCGCCTCGGTCTTAGCGTCAATGACGAGCTGCACCATCAGGCCCACTTGTGCATCGTCAACCAGCAAAGCCAACGCTTGGAGCGCGGCCTTTGTCGCCGAGCCCGATCCTTCCCGCGCGAGTTCCACCAACCTTGGGACGGCGGCTTTGTCGCCGCGACCGCCAAGGGCGCGGGCGAATTCCGCCTGCACTTCGGGTTTGGCGTCGGGCAAAAGCCGGAGCAGCGTTTCGGTCGGATTCCCGCGTCGGAGTTGGACCAGCGCCAACCGAGCGGCCACTTGTTCCTCGCCGCTCGCGGAGGCGGCGGCTACGCCCAGCAACGGGACCATCGTGGCATCGCCCAAATTGCCGAGGGCGTTGATGGCGGAAAGGCGCACTTCCGGCGACTCACTGCTCGCCATCGTGGCAATAACGGGCGCAGCGGAAACATCGCCGCGCTGACTCAATCCTTCGATTAAGGCAACCTGGACGGGCGGTTTCACCTTGCGTAGCATGACACCGAAGGTCTTGGTCGCGTCGGGAGCAGTCACTTCACGCACTAACTGAAGCGCCGCGGTCTGGCCGGCGCCGTCCTGACCGAGAATAGCCGTGATCATCAAGTGCAATGCCTTTTTGCCAGACGCCAGGATCATTCCACGATACGCGGCGGTGCGGATAGTATCTGTTTTCTCCGTGTCATAGAGGGCTTGGAAAATACCCAGCGCCTTTGAACTACTGCCGGCTGCCAAGAGGCGGTACGCGCCGCGCAGCCAGGCATCCACGACAGCCATGTGGACCGGCCCGGTTGAACTGACCGTCGCGTCCTGCAAGGCTTTGAGCGCCTTCGTGCTGCCGATCTCGCCCAAGGCTGTGGCTGCGGCTGCTGCCACCTGCGCATCCTGATCCGTCAGCAGCTTCGCCAGGACAGGCACGGCGCCTTGCTCGCACCGGAAACCGATCGAGTTGATGATGCCAACCTCGGTCAGGCCGGAGGTCTTCCCCAGCGCCTCAGTCAGCGCCTCGCCGGCTTTGGCTGAAGGCATGGATTCGAGTGCATAGCGGGCCGAGTGGGACAGTTGCTCGTTGGTCAGCAGCGCCGCCAGCGCTGGGACAGACTGATCGGTGCCAATGCGCTTGAGCCGAGCGCAGGCAGCGTCCTTCTTCGTGAGGGACGAGTCGGACTGCAGGACGGTTATCAGTTGCTGTTCCTCGTTCGTCTGGGCGCCTTGGGCCAGGTCGGGAAACCCCGCCACGAGGGCGGCGCACGCTATACATATAAGAAGTAATGTCCTCATGAGCTTGTGTGGATTGCTGACGAGCCTGAAAATCGTAAATCGCATATCGTAAATCGTAAATCCCTCAGATGCACCAGGGCGGGCGCTTGGCGATGGAGAGCATGCGGTTGGCTTCCTCGTCGTGGATGAACACCTCAGCCTTCGGATCCCACTTGAGGGTGCGCTTCAACTGCTTGACCACGCCGCCCAACAGGAGCGCGCTCGCCGCCCTATGGGCGATGTTCGCGTCGCAGATGGGCCGCTTTCGGGTGCGCACGCATTCCAGGAAGTTGTCCGCATGGCGGTTGCTGCGGTAGAGGTGCACCTCATCAGGCCGGAGCGGTTCGCGCACAATGTCCGGCGGGTCGGACACCAGCGCGTCGCGGTCCACTGCGATGCGGCCTCCGGTGCCGACGAAACAAGCGCCGCCATCATTGCCTATGGGTTCGCCGGGGTAGGCTTTGCCATAGACAACCACACCGCTGGCATACTTGTAACAGGAACGGTCTGCTTCCATGAACAATTCCACCGGCCCGGTGTCGTCTGCCTCTGCCGCCCATTGCACAATGTCGTAGTGGTGCTGACCCCAGTTGAGTTCGCCGATGTCAAACCGGTGAGCGCCCGTGTTCCCATCGTAGGGGAGCCAGGGCGCCGGGCCCAAGTAGAGGTCCCAATCCAGGTCTGCGGGCACCGGCTTGGCCTCGCCGAAACGCGTCGGCCAGAAGACCGCCCCGCCATCTCGGTAGGCATAGATGGCCTGGAGTTTGCCGATGCGGCCGCTGCGGACAAACTCGCAGGCACGCCGGAACTTGCTGTCGTATTCGCTTCGCTGCTGGGTTCCCGCCTGATAGACCCGTCCGTAACGCCGCACCGCTGCGAGCATGGCTTGGCTCTCGCGCACGGTCACTGCGCTTGGCTTCTCGCAATAGATGTCTTTGCCGGCCTCGGCGGCCATGGCGGCCATCGTCGCATGCCAGTGGGCTGGGGTGGCGATCAGCACGGCGTCAATGTCCGTGCGGGCGAGCACCTCGCGAAAGTCGGTATAGGCCTGGCAGGACTTGTACTTGTCCCTGCCGTAAACCTCCGCGTAATGGTCATTGACCTTCTTGGTAGCGTTCTCACGTCGGTCGCGCCAGACATCGCAAACAGCCAGCACCTGGACATCTTTGCGCCCCGCGTAGCCGCCCGCCACATATGTCCACGCGCCGCCCAGCAAGTGGCCGCCCCCCTGGCCGCCGACGCCGATGAACCCCATCGTGATGCGCTCACTGGGCGGAATCGCGCCCGCCCTGCCCAAGACAGATGTCGGAACAAAGGCAGGCGCGGCGAAAGCGGCGGCGACGGCGGCGGATGTTTGGCGCAGGAAATGGCGACGGGTGAATGCGGGTACTGAATTCATAATCAAATTCTGTGCAACTATGCGGACGGCAGCCTAATTGGGCAGCCGTTGTTTGTCCAGTGCCGGCAAGGCCGTCGCGCCCCAGGGAGCACCTCAACGTGTATTTCCGGGTTTCAACTCTCGCCCTGTATGGGGCGAGAAATTCTCTCGCCTAGTTGTGGCGCTGCCGATTGTCGCTACGGCCTACTGCCTCTGGGTGTGGATAAGGAAAGGGGAGAACCGCAACTCCTGGGTGGCGTTTCTCGCCACAGCGACGGCAGCTCTATTGCTCGTGACGCTCCCGAGCATCGTGGCCATCTACCTGCCACTGGTTAACGCCTTGAACCATCTGCCAGCCCAGTAAGCCCGAGTTCCGCAGCGAGTTGGCAATCGTGCTCCCGTACCGCCCTCTTCGAGCCGTTCGCCAAGCCATTTGTCACATGCCGGGGTAGCTTTGGTTGCGGAGGCCTTGCTTGGAGCAACCTGCGCTTTGCCCTGATGGCTGACCCCGGGGAATGGCGCGGGAGAGTACTCGATTCGCAGTGGGCGAAGGCGCGCGGGGGCCAGCCACTACTGACTTCCGTGGCCATGCTCCGCTGGAAATATGACATTCTGTTGGACCGACCCCTTCACTGTTGGACCGACCCCTTCATGGATCAGCCATCATCTTTTTGACTTGCTCAACGTCGGCTGCCCGCATGTGCTTAAACCGAGCCTTGAACGTAATCATGCCGACATACTTCCCGTCGCGCATGTAGCTCCAGTCTGCGATGTCCGCCTCTGGAATCTCAATCCGGTCGCCTAACTTCACGCTCGCCACAATTCTCGGGGCGTTGCTGATGGTGACCATCGTCTTGCCATCGCGACGCTCGAAGTCGGTGGTGGAAAAGTGCTCAATACGTCCTTTGTCTGTAATCCTGACCACGAGCACAAAGTTGCTCTCGCCGTGCTCTCGCTTATCGAACACCTGCCAGAACTGCGAAAGCGTTTGCCTCGCCTTGGCAATGGCTGCCGCCATCTCGGGGTCGTCGTCCCCAATTCCCACGACCTTGTCTCGCTTCGCGCAGGCGGTGAGCAACGTCGCCAGAACTGCGACTAGCAGTAGGGCGATTTGTGCGGTGCGTTTCATGGTGTGGTGTGGTCGGGCGGCTTAACGCTCTGGGTCAGGCGCGCCGTGCCAGTGATGCCCGGTTGCCAACCGAGAGGCGATAGCGGCCTTGCCCGCAGCCGGATGGTTCGGCGGTACACCATATCTCACGGAATGATGATGGAAAACATGACAGTCTCACGAACCGACCCTTCAGGCCGGGAACAATCTACGGCTTGACCTTTCCTCAATTTGGGCGTTGAGCTGCCCCTGCTTTGATCCTCTCCATTTCCTGCTTATACTCGTCCATGGTTAAGACCCTGCTTACCTTCCCACTCGGTTTGACCCAATATTCGATGTTGTTCGAGTAAAAGAGCTTTGAAGAACCTGATAGGAGTTGTGCTGGATCGATCAGCGCCGGGTCGAGATGTTCATCCGAAATCTCAAGCGATCGAACCTGGACGGCAAATGCCTTCTTGTCCTCTTGAGCACCGCCGCCCCGATACCGCGTAAACTCGACCGGCACTTGGCCATGATAAAAGGTCGTAGCGTATTTGTACCTGATGGAAGCCAGGGCTTGGCCATCGCCTCGCAGAATCGTAGCCATGCTAGGAACACCGTTCTCCAGCTTTACATCAACGGCCACCTTTCTGCCGTCATCTGACAGCCCTGTTAACCGCTGCCGATTCTCATCCCAGATTGCACTGCCCGGCTTAATTTCCATTATGCCAAGTGTTAGGAACAGGTCGACCGTCTTGCCCGTGACGGATGCGAGCCCGTTCACACCGCCATCGTTTCCTCCGCGTTTGTTGATCTTTGGATCATACTCTATGAGCTGTCCTCCCTGCGTATGCCAGACAACCCCACTAAATCGTCCCACCTGAATCCCTGCGCCATCTTGAACAGTGAGAAGATAATTGTCGCCGTCGCGCTTGAATGAAAACGTCTGCTTGCGCGCCGCTGGAGGAACGCCTTTAGCGAACAACTCCTTCTGAAACACTGCGTTTGCAATAATTGGCATTTTCTCAAACAGATCAAAGACTGTGACTCCGGCGTGCCCCCCTGTGGGTATCACAGCTTGCTCATCTGTGGGAATCACTGCGGCCGCACGGCCACTTGTTTTGCCGGATAGTGCGACGGTCGCTACGCCACCCGTGAGCAGCACGCCCACGCCGAGCACGACTGCCGTTTTTGCTTTCGCCCATGCCATAAGTTTTAATGCTCCCTTGATGAGGCTTAAGGTCGAGCCGCTGACGGCCGCGCCTTTGGTTACCGCCACGGCAGTGACAGATTTTGCCAGCGCCACGGGCGCGGCGTGAACGGAATTCGCTGACAGTTCTCCGGCAATGACCGCCGTCGTCGGACTCACACCGCGCTTGTCAAAATAGCGGTGCAGCTTTTTCAGCGCACGATGCACTCGGCTTTGCGCCGCCGCTTCAGTCAGTTTCAATGCCGCCGCCACTTCGCCCAGATCTTTATTCATGAAGAATCGCAGAATCACGGCGTCACGATCCTCTTTCCCCAGACGTGACATAGCTTCATCCAGGAGCGGTGCCAGTTGCTGCCAGGTGGGAGGCTCGGCGGATTCTTGGAGGGTGGATTGCATATAGGCCTCCTGTTCGCGAAATTGGCGGCGGCGTTCCCCGCGCAGAAAACTCAAAGCGGTCAGTCGCGTTGTTTCGTAAAGCCAGCCTTCTAGAACGGTATTCGGGCGCAAGCTGGCGGCTTTGCGGGCGAGGATAATGAACACCGCCTGCGTGATCTCTTCGGCTTGGGCGGCAATCCCAACTGGACGGAGCGCCACCGAATAGACAAGGCTGATATGCCGCCGAACCAACTCGGCAAAGGCTTCTTCCGAGCCTTGCTGGTGATAATTCTGCACCAGTTCCATGTCACTCACATTAAGCATCTGCTTATTTATGGCCGCTGGGCGGGAAATCAGGCATTTATTCTTGCTCGGTCGTGCAAGTTCTTCCAGCCGCCCCGCGTGTAGGCTGCTCACTATTGACACAAAGGCAGCACTTCTTGAGCGGCCTGATCATCTGGCCTTCGACTCAGCAGGTTGGAGACGTAGGTCCAACTGCCCATCTGCAACCGCTGCGCAATCCACTTCAAGCTAATGGTCGTTTCCTGAGGAAGGCGGCCCGCCGTGACCCCGATTAGGAACAAATAGAACGACCTGTGACTCAGGAGGCTGCAACCGGGAGGCGAATCAAAACGGCCCTTTCGGCAAACGCCAATCGCGATTGTAAGGCGGCTTTTCCTTCCGGGGAATGGCGTCCTTCGGCAAATCCGCCGCGCGTTTGGCGCGTTCTTCGTCGCCGGCGCAATACCGCAACCAAAGTCGCATATCGTCCTCGCCCCAACTGCCGAGGAAATCGTGAAACCAACCGGCCGGGAAAAATATGGCAATCAGTCCGCTTTATTTCGCCTTCCGCCCATACTCCGGGGGGGCCTCGTGCAGCATGGCAGGGGAAGGGACGCCGACGACCTCGTAATAGAGGGTTTCCGGCGCGATGTCCAGGTCGCTCCCCCAGCAAATGGTGCCGAAATCAGGGTTGATGGTGAATTGCTTGAAGGTGCTGACATCGCTGAGTCGTGCAAACACTCCGCCGGCGCGGATATGCGGGGCCAGGTCCACTACGCCGGAGGTGCCATCGGCAAAGGTCACCGCTAGGCGGTAGCGGTCCAGGTATTTGGCTGATACAACGCTCCAGTGCATATTCGTTCTTTTCAGTCCAGCGGTTCAATCTTACTCAACGGGCGCTGGTTTTCAATCGCTTCCCAGTTCTCTAATAATTCAGCGCGGTGTCGCGCCGCCCATTCCACCACCAACCCCCAAACCCGAGGCGGCAGCCGCCCCTCCGTCAGGACAAGGTCGTTAATACGAATTACCGCCTCGTGTTCGCCGTAGCGCGCATGAAAATGCGGTGGCCGGTGTTCATGGTAAAACATACCAATCACAATCCCGTAGAACCTGCTGATCTCTGGCATCCGTTCGCTTGGTTTTCGCCGTTGGTTTGCAGTTGACTGAGTCGTTTGGACGTGGACCGCCACCGAAGCTGGGTGAATTGTCTTAATGGCCAATTACCTCTGCATAGTTCAGTCAAATCTCTAAACCGGTGTGACTATTGCCTTTGCACGCGTCGCAGGCAAGCCTTCTTTTGCGCTTCCTGGCCAACTCTTTCTGGCGATCATTGGAGGCGATTGGAGTTGCTGTGCGATTGGCTTCAGGGCGAGACCCAGGAGGTCACAACATGACAGTGAATCAAAACGGCCCTTTCGGCAAACGCCAATCGCGATTGACAGGCGGCTTTTCCTTCGGGGGAATGGCGTCCTTCGGCCACTCTGCCGCATGTCTGGCGCGTTCTTCGTCGCTGGCGTAGAACCGCAGCCAGAGTCGCATATCGTCCTCGCCCCAACTGCCCAGAAAATCGTGAAACCACCCGCCGCGCGGGCTCCGTCCGGGCAGATGCGCAGGTTCGCGAAGGCCGTGTTGCCAGAGGCCGTTGTAAAGCTCGGCATCGCTTAAGTGATCCGTGTGCAAGACGTAAAAACCGCGCAAGGCAAGATTGTGCAATAGTTCCCAGAGGATGGGGGCCAGCGTATCCTCGGTGATTTCAGCGGGCGGCAGCAGGGAAACGCTTTCTTTGGCCAATGCCTGCGCCGGCGGCGTCCAGTTGTCCGGCTCACTGGCGCGAAGCTGGGCCTCGAGGACGGGATCGGATGAGTCGGAACCTGGGAATTCAGTATTGGTGGCAGCGATTTCGCCATCTACCTTGGCAAGGCCGAGCGGATCGGATTCGTCGTCTGCCGGCGGATCGTCGTCGCCCGTCAGCCAGCCGGCGTGGGCTTCGAGCGGAATCGGCGGCACCGGGAGAAAGCGGTCGCGGTCGTAGGGCGGGTCCAGGTGCGGCGGGAAGACAAACTCGGGATCGCTGGAACGCTCAAGTGCCTGGTCGGCCTCATCAGCATAGTAGCCCGGCTGCCACGGACTCCCCACGGCGGACAGCCCTCTGCGCACCCTTAACCTGGCTCTTTGCTGTCTCCGGTGGAATAGGTCCGCGCATTCGTGGTCATCCGACGGGTCCGCCCTTGGCTCAAACGCTCATAATGACCCGTGCTCCCTCATTCGAGGAGGGTAGCCTTTCGCGAAGACTGGAGCACAAGTCATTTATTCCCAAACTCTTAGAGAGCAAAGCAAGGTCTATCGCTCTTTCCTTTGGAATCATTATTGGGCTTGCCTGATGGATCGCGCGCCAAGCGGCGCCTCGGCTCTGGCCGTTTGCCGGTTTCCCGCGTCCCGGCGACCCATCCGAAACCAGCTTGACCCCTCAAGAAACCGAGCCTCTGCTCCTCTGTTCCTCCGACCTTGCACCAAACCTCCATGCGGGTCCCGCCGGAGCCTCGCCGGACACTCGCCGTAGCCTCGCCGTAGCACCTCTGATTGGCTATCAGAGGTGCTACGGCGAGGCTACGGCGAGTGTCCGGCGAGGCTATGGCGATATCCGCTTGCGGTCGGCAGCGGACGCAGTGGCCCGCATTACCCAGAAAATAGGAGCAAGTTGTTTCCATGCTCAGTGGTATCCCTCAGAGGCACCGGGGTTTATCACGAAAATGGTAAAGAACCTGACGGCTTGGCACAACCTATTATTCCTCAGCCACTTAACTAGGGTCGGGCTTGGTTTCCGGAGCGATCTGGCAGGCCTCGGCGTGGTATTGGTAAGGGAGGCGCCATAATTGTCCGCTTACTCAGGGTTTACCCCGAGTTCGGCCACCAGTTGGCTGGCCAGTTGGCGCAGCCGACGCCGGAGCAGGGGCGTGAGTTCGATTCCCGGGTCCACAGAACATGGGATGACCCCGAGCAGGAAGACCTCCTCGGGACACCGGCCCCGCAGTGAGCTGACCAGGAGCATTTCCTGCACGCCAATCTGGTGAGGGGACAGTTTGAGCGGGATGCGCTTGAGCAGGAAGTCCTCCTTACCATACCGGACGCAGGCGCCCGGCTCGCCGGGAGCAGCAATGACATCAACGATATAGACCCTGTCGGCTTCCTCCAGCTTGTGCCCGGCCATGAGGCCGAGGGTGCCGGCGTCGAACAGTTCGACCTCGGGTGGGAGAGTATAGTGCGCTTGCAGGTGTCGGATGAAATGGACGCCGAAGCCCTCGTCCGAGAGGAGCAGGTTGCCCGCACCCAGGATCAGAGTCTTCATCCCACGTTGACGCGGGTGAGTTCGCTTCCTGACGGGTCTATGGTGTGGACGGCGCAGGCGATGCAGGGATCAAAGGAATGGACGGTGCGCAAGACTTCGAGCGGCTTGTCGGGCTGGACGACGGGGTTGCCGACGAGGGAAGCTTCGTAAGGACCTGCGACGCCTTTT
>Ga0224558_1003077_pt1 | contig 14416 bp, 16 predicted proteins | sample 714S32024metaG_FD_180682 | JGI IMG/M metagenome (GOLD analysis project Ga0224558, IMG submission 180682) | Peat soil microbial communities from Stordalen Mire, Sweden - 717 S3 20-24 | ecosystem: Environmental > Terrestrial > Soil > Wetlands > Peat | place: Sweden: Norrbotten County, Stordalen... | reverse complement strand
CGCGACCAACAGAATGGCGATCAGAATTCGCGAAGACTCTCTAATCCAAGCCTTAGGCACAAACCCACCGAGAAATGGTCGCGCGATGACGCTCGCGGCAGCGGGCGCAGCCAAATCACTTCCAGCAATGTCGCCCTCGATCTCGACCACAATACGCGTGACGTCCAGCAATCCGCTAAGTGATCCTGCGTATATGATTTCATCATTTGCATACTTGCGCAGCTACGCAAGTCGAAGTATCGTTCGCGGCCTGGGATCATTTGGCGTTCGCTATGCAAAAACCCTTTCTATAGACGGGCGGGCTCTCGCTCAGCGCACGACTTAGGCGAGAAGTACTCATTGCGGTTGCGTTGAAAGGCATTCTCTTGCTGACGATCTACCTTCTATCTTTTTGGCCCACTGCATCGATTGTCATCCGACGCGGACGCGACTGCCGCGGCGCTCACTGGAGCGAGCTCCCTTAAGGATTCCCGATGAGTTCATTGACTTTAGTCGACCTATCCAGACTACAATTCGCCGCCACGGCGATGTATCACTTCTTGTTCGTGCCATTGACTTTAGGCCTTTCGATCATCATCGCCATCATGGAAAGTGTTTATGTCATGACGGGGCGACCCATTTGGCGCGAAATGACGCGATTTTGGGGGGTCCTCTTCGGCATCAATTTTGCGATGGGTGTGGCCACTGGCATCACGATGGAGTTTCAATTCGGCACTAACTGGGCGTACTACTCCCACTATGTCGGGGACATTTTCGGCGTGCCGCTCGCCATCGAAGGGTTGATGGCGTTTTTCCTCGAGGGCACGTTCATCGGGCTATTCTTTTTTGGTTGGGATCGTCTCAGCCGATACCAACATCTAATCGTCACGTGGCTGGTCGCGATTGGCAGCAATTTATCGGCTCTCTGGATCCTGATTGCGAACGCGTGGATGCAGAACCCCACGGGTGCTCATTTCAATTCGAGCACCATGCGGATGGAACTCGACTCGATCCGGGACGTCATCTTGAACCCCGTTGCTCAATCCAAATTCGTGCATACCGTGAGCGCGGGCTACGTCACCGGCGCCGTTTTCGTCCTTGCGATCAGTGCGTGGTATCTACTCAAGGGCCGACACGTCGAGATTGCCAAGCGCTCAGCCACCGTCGCAATCAGCTTTGGACTGGCAGCGGCGTTATCAGTGGTCGTGCTCGGAGATGAGAGCGGGTATGCATTGACCGAACATCAGAAAATGAAGATCGCCGCCATCGAGGGCATGTGGCACACGGAGCCTGCGCCCGCGCCATTCACGATCTTTGGACTGCCGGATTCGGCAGCGCATGAGACGCACGCTCAAGTCCAAGTCCCTTGGATGCTGGGGCTCATCGCTACTCGTTCGACGGATACGCAGGTTCCGGGGATCTTTGAGTTGGTGGAGCATGCGAAAGAGCGCATCGTCAACGGTATCCCGGCCTATACGGCGCTTCGGGCGTTACGCAAAAACCCGAACGATGCCGCTGCGCGGCAAGTTTTGAAGGACCGCGCGGAAGATCTTGGGTACGCGTTGCTGCTGCGCAAGTACGTCGAGAACCCAGCTGAAGCGACTCCAGCCCAAATCGACCACGCTGCCTGGGATACCGTGCCTGCGGTAGGTTCGATATTTTGGTCGTTTCGATTGATGGTGAGTCTTGGGTTTTTCTTCATTGCCCTCTTTGGTGTTGGCTTTTATCTCGCCACTCGGCGCCGTATAGCGCAAAGCCGCGCCTTTTTGAAGGTGGCCCTTTGGACATTACCGCTGCCATGGCTCGCGGCAGAGCTGGGGTGGTTCGTCGCGGAGCATGGTCGGCAGCCCTGGGCGATCGAGGGCGTGTTGCCGACGTTCCTCGCGGTCTCGCCGATACCCGCGTCGAGCGTCGCACTCAGCCTCACGGGCTTCGTGATCTTTTATACAGTCCTTGCCGTAATTGATGTCTTTCTGCTTAAGAAATACGTCAAGTTAGGGCCCGGTGCGGTGCCGCCATCCCCCTCGACCACCGACGGCGTCTCGGATCTAGCGTCTGCGGGCCTGCGGCACTAGGAGTAGCGATGTTTGACTTTGAAACACTGAAGGTCATCTGGTGGTTATTGCTCGGGGTGCTGTTGATCGGCTTTGCGATCATGGATGGCTTCGATCTGGGCGTTGGGATGCTGCTACCATTTATCGCGCGAACCGATACTGAGCGGCGCGTCGTGATCAACACCATTGGACCCGTGTGGGAAGGCAACCAAGTCTGGCTCATTTTAGGGGGAGGGGCGATCTTTGCGGCCTGGCCCGCGCTCTATGCGGCCAGCTTCTCGGGATTCTATCTGGCCATGCTCCTTGTACTCGCAGCGCTAATCTTGCGACCCGTGGCATTCAAGTTTCGCAGCAAGATGCCCGGCGCGCGCTGGCGTTCCAGCTGGGATTGGGCTCTATTTATCGGCGGTGCCGTGCCTGCGCTTGTCTTCGGCGTCGCCATGGGAAATCTCGTCGAAGGCGTCCCGTTCAGCTTCGATTCCGAACTTCGCGCCACCTACACGTTTGGATTGTTTGATCTCTTGAACCCGTTTGCGCTCCTTTGCGGGGTCGTCGACGTTGCGATGTTGCTGACGCACGGCGCCGTCTACCTCGCTGTGAAAACAGACAATGTCGTTGCACAGCGCGCGCGAACCATCTCACGCTATGCGGCGCTCTCCTGGGTCGTTCTGTTCGCGGCCGCGGGCCTTTGGCTTTGGCAAAGTCATTTCGGCTTTGCGATCGCGAGCGGCGCGCTGCCAGGAGGTGAACCCGATCCTCTCGCGAAAGCCGCCGTTGCGCAGGCTGGCGCCTGGCTCGCCAACTATGGTCGGTGGCCAGCCACGATGCTGTTGCCCGTGATCGGTCTTTTGGCACCTCTCCTTGTGGCGGCGCTGGCGCGCATCCGTCAGCGACTCGTCGTGTTCGTCGTGAGTGGTATGGGTATCGCCGGCGTCATCGGAACCATGGGCATCAGCTTGTTTCCCTTCCTGCTCCCCTCCTCTTCTCATCCTGGGAGCAGTTTGACGGTATGGGATGCCTCGAGCAGCCATCGGACACTCGGTATCATGCTGATCGCGGTGGTCATCTTTCTGCCGATCGTGCTTGCCTACACGAGTTGGGTGTATCGCGTCATGCGCGGACCCGTGACGAACGCCTACATTGAAGCCAATCGTGACACGACCTATTGAGGGAACACCATGTGGTACTTTACCTGGATACTAGGGCTTGGACTCGCCTGCGCTTTCGGAATTCTGAACGCCATGTGGTTTGAGCTCGACGCTGACCAACTTGCGCGCGCCCGCCCAGCCGACACGACGAATATTTCCTAACGTTTCAAAGAATAAACATGGCCGCTGGCCCCTCCATGCTGCATCTTGACGCTCTCGACGAATCGGCCGAACGGGCTGCGGATTTCTTGAGAACCGTCGCGCATCCGCGGCGTCTGCGTATTGTCTGTGCGCTCATGGACGGGGAACTTTCCGCAAGCCAATTGGCGCGTTACGCGCGCCTTCCCGCACCGGCGCTCTCGCAGCAGGCGGCGATTCTCGAGGCGGAAGGCTTGATCGGGCGACGCCGTGAGGGTCGATCCGTGCTGTACCGACTGTTGGCGCCCGAAGCCAAAGCATTAGCAAAGCTGATGTATCGATTGTTCTGCGGCCCGCCCGCGCCGTAGGAAATTAAAGGAATGATCCCATGACTAAACGACCTGCACCGATTGAGACTCTGGATGCCTCCGAGGTCGCGCGTCTGCTGCACGCCGGCAAGCTCCTTCTCATTGATGTTCGTGAACCCGCAGAGTTCGAATCGGAAAGAATCGCCGGTGCACTTCTCTATCCGCTGTCGACGTTCGACGCCTCCGCACCACCTGACGACGGATCGCGACGGGTCGTCTTTCACTGCGGCAGTGGCAAGCGATCGCTGACCGCGGCGGAGCACCGTCTTGCAGCCGGTCAACCTCATGCCGCGCATATGGGCGGCGGCATTGCCGCCTGGAAAGCTGCGGGCTTGCCAATCATTTCGTTCGGTACCCCATGAAAGCCTATCCGCACATCTACCGCGTCAGCGCCCTCGGATCAGCCGCCGGAACGGTGCCCGTGTCCTCTGCGGGGCTGCCCGACATTACGACGGCGCCGCCGCCTGAATTCGACGGACCCGGCGGAGTTTGGTCGCCAGAGACCTTGCTGGTCGCCTCCATTGCCAATTGCTTCATACTGACCTTTCGAGGCGTCGCACGCGCGGCGCACCTCGATTGGGAAAAATTGGAAGCTCACGTCGACGGCACGCTAGAGCGCGTTTCGGGCGTCACTCAATTCATCAGCTACACCACCCGAGCGACCCTCACTGTCAAGCCAGCCACGGATCACGCCAAGGCGCGGGAACTGCTCGAGCGGGCTGAGAAGGTCTGTTTGGTCGCAAATTCCCTGCGCGGAGAGCGGCTGCTCGAGGCCACGGTGGTCGAGTCGACCGGCTAGGCCCGCATGACTTCCTGGGACGAACGATACGCCGCAAGTAGCTATTACTATGGCACGGCGCCCAATGAGTTCTTGTACGAGCGCTTCTCCGTAATTCCACCGGGAGGAGAGGTTCTATGCCTTGGCGAAGGCGAGGGACGCAACGCCGTTTTTCTGGCCGAACGAGGCTATCGGGTGATGGCGCTTGATCAGTCCGTGGTCGGGCTCAATAAGGCGGAGCAACTCGCGACGGCCAAGGGCGTCAGCATCGCCACAGTCGCCGTGGACCTCGAACGCTATAGGATCGAACCCGGTCGGTGGGACGGGATCGTGTCTATCTGGTGCCACTTGCCTCGATCGCTGCGTGCCGCGGTGCACGGGCAAGTTCTCGCAGGCCTGAAACCGGGCGGCATTTTTTTTCTCGAATCCTATACTCCCGCGCAGATCGCCTATGGGACCGGTGGACCCCCATCGGTCGATCTGTTGCCGTCTTTGGCGGAATTGCGTCCGCAGCTTGAAGGCCTCGATCTCGTGCATGCGATTGAGCGCGAACGTATCGTACAAGAGGGCCGAGGGCACACCGGCTTGAGCGCCGTCGTGCAGATTATCGCGCGTAAGCCTCCATGATGGAGCCAAGCCGAGATTTTATCGGATATGTCGTGACGGGTGTGGTCGCGGCATTTATTCTTAAGCGCCTGCTGACAACCCTCAGCGCGAAGCGCAAAATCCCCGCACTGCTCAAGGAGGGCGCGCAAATCGTCGATGTGCGCTCGCCTGGCGAATTCGCTACGGGTCATGCGGCCGGCAGCCGCAACATCCCTCTTGGAGATCTCGAACGGGGAGCCAAGGATCTCGATTCGAAGCGGTGGGTCATTGTCTGTTGTGCATCGGGGACGCGCAGCGGCACGGCGCGCCGGTGGCTCAGCACACGCCCGCCGATCCGCGCGCGCTTCCAGCACGACGACATCCGCGGCGCGCCGCCGCTCGCGCGAGCGCAGGCCCTGCAAGACCGGCGCCGACGACGATCAAATCATGCATTTTGCATCAGCCCAGATGCCCGCTCTTGCGGTACAGAAGCGCGCCGCCGCCGCTGGCGAGCGCAATGTGGCTGCCCGCTGGCAGGCGCAGCCATGTGCCGGCATGCCGCGCAGTGCCGTCAATCAACAAATCGCCCTCTACAATGAAGAACTCGCCACCGCGCGGCAACTCCTCGCGGCCGCCTGAGTACCCGCGAGCAAGGCGTAGCATGACGACGCGCTCCCAGGGCGCATCAAACAGAACAGCTTCCTCGCGCCCCTCGCCGCGCTCGTGCCAGAGCGCGGAATCGCGCGTATCACGGCGAAGCGAGGCGGTTTCCTGCGGCGGCATCTGCCGAAGCTTGACGAAGATCACGGCGCCCGGAGCGCTCGAGGGCGTGTGCCGCGAACCAGGAGCATTGCGCACATAGAATCCTGCCGGAAAATCACCGGTTTCGTCCGAGAACACGCCGTCGAGGACGAGGAATTCCTCGCCCGCACCATGGGTGTGGGGGGCGAAGGAGGAGCCCGGCGCATATCGCACCACAGAAGTGGCTCGCGCAACTTCGTCGCCATCGCGTTCGAGCATTCGGCGCTCGACCCCGGCAATCGGCGAGGCAATCCACGTGAGGGTCGCACTATCGACCAAGGCCGGACGGGCGAGATCAGCATTCAACAGCATCGCGATATCTCCGACGGTTTGGGTGTCACGCGGCTTCGAAGACGATGGCCTGCATTTGCAGCGGGCGCTCGCGTAGGTCCAGCTCATGGATAAATGCATCGCTCAGTGCCTCGATCAGTCGCTCCGGATTCGCGCCACCGCGAGCGCGGATTTGGTCGATCACGGGTGTGCCGTAAACGAGTCCACGCGCGAAAAGCTTGGGATCCGCCACCTGCTTATTGACGCGCACGACCGAGCGCTTTGATATCGGCAAACCCCGCGTCGGTCAACGACTCTTTGATTGCATCGATATCTCGGTACCCGAAGGGAACCTGGAAAAATGGCGGTGAATCCTCGGGATAAAGCCGAGCCGCGGTCTCGTGCGCCAAGCGCCCAAAGGCGTTGTGGGCGTGCGAGTCCCACACGTTGAAAACGTAGCGGCCGTTGCGGGTCAAGACGCGACGCACCTCGCGGTAGGACCGGGGCTTCTCAGAAAAAAACATCACCCCGTACTGACAAACCACCACATCGAAGGTGCCATCCGAAAACGGAAGTTCAGTGGCGTCGGCAGCCGTGAAGGTGACCTGCTCCTCAGGCCCGAACTTCGCTCGCGCGATATCGAGCATCGCCTCGTTGAGGTCAGTTGCCGTGAGCTTTGATTCCACGGGCAGCAGGTCGCGGAGGTGTCGCGTGACGATACCCGTGCCAGCGGCAGTCTCGAGCACCCGCGCTGGGGACGACGCGACGGCTCGGCGCGCGATGTCGGCAGCGTAATCGGCAAAGATCACGGGACCGAGCGCCCGGTCGTAATGATCCGGAATCGCGCCGGTAAACTGTTCCGCTGTAGTGTCGTGCATGGATCCCCGAGTTCTGCGCGCCTCGCGCAAAGGTAGCAGCTCTAGATAGTCATAATTTCGCATCGACGCATGGCCGATGCGGTGTTGAATTCTCTTGCCTTACGGGAAGTTAGACAAGTGCTGCAGTCGCCCACAACCCAACACGGCCTGGACCAGCCCTAGCCCTCGGCACCATCGCCCCTGCGAATACGCATGCTAGACACTGCGCCGAGGCTCCTCAGATTGACGGAAATCCCGCCACGGTAAACGCGCGCTGAATGAGCCAATTGGCAATGCCACCGCCGACCACGAGATAGCCGAAAAGGATCGCGCCCAGCACGAGGGCGTCGCGGCCGGCGAGTTGAAGCTTGGCGATGGTTGTCTCGAGCCCGAGCGCCGCCATCGCCGCGGCGAGGAGGACGATATCGAGGGTACGGAGCGCCGCGAGGACGCGGTCCGGCAATCCCAAGTAAGGGTGCACGATCGCAATGACAATGAACGCTATCGCAAACCCGGGCAGACGCGGTACGACAGCCGTGCTCCCGGGCGGCTTCGCACGCGGCACAAACCGCCCCAGCACAATAAGGAACGGTGCGAGCATCATGACCCGAATCATCTTGACGATGACGGCGTTCTCCGCGGTAGCGCCGCCAATGGTCTTACCGATCGCAACCACTTGGGCCACCTCGTGCACCGTCGAACCGACGAAGATGCCGAACGGCGCTCGCGCGATCCCGAGGACACCGAACAATATGGGATAAACGAGCATCGCGAGGCTGCCGAACAATACGACTTGGCCGACCGCAGCGGAGGTCTTGTGCGGCGCGGCGCCGAGCACCGATTCGGTCGCGACGACCGCGGCGGCTCCGCAAATCCCACTGCCGGCCGAAGCGAGCAACACCGTGTCGCGGTCCATTCGCAACCAGCGGAATCCCACCCACCAACCCACCAGAATCGTGGAACTCACGATAAATAAGTCAGCGACAATCGCCGCCGGTCCCACATGCAGAATCTGCTGCAGACTCAAGTTGAGTCCGTACAGAGCGACGCCGACACGCAAAAGCGTCTTCTGGGCAAATTGCAACCCGGGTTGTGTCGCCGGACTCGCGAGCGCACGGTGACCCAGATTGCCGAGTACGGCTCCAACGAGGATGGCGATCGTCAGGGCGCTCATGCCGAGCCCCGCAAGCGCCGGTATGCGTGCCAACAGAAACGCTAGCGCACTAATTCCAACGACGATCGATAGGCCCGGCAATAGCCGACGAGCGGCGGCGTTCAACGCTGCCCACCGTTTGACCGTACGAGGCGGCTAACTTCCCCGACACCAGTCGCCGCCGCCAGGATCATTCCCCAGTTGCCCCACCACCTCAAGGGCGCTTGTGGGCTGCAGGGCAGGTATTGATCCCTAGCACTTTGTAAATCGGGCACAAGCCGAAGGCCGCCGTCAAGAGCAGTACCAGGCCGATCAGCCCAAACCAGCGAAGGGATCCCTCGAGAAAGAACACGGCGCTCAGCAGCACAACACCCAGCACGACTCGAACCATTCTGTCTATCGATCCAACATTTGTATTCATGACATGATCTCCATTAGTGGTTTTAACCATCCGCCATGGGGTATCCACGGCAGAAATCTCTCTTGGGTGAGGCCTGGTTTCAGTTCCTCTTGCCTGGTCCGCATCTCGCTCTCTTGGCGCGTTTTTTCAGCGCGGCAGGTGCGCAGAACGCCGTATACAGAACCCCCATAATCTGCAGCGCCGGTCCCTTGGCGAGCGTGTAATAGATTGTTTGCGATTGGCGCGTGGTTGTTACCAAACCGGCGTCACGCAGAACTCCCAAATGCTGGGACAACGCCGACTGACTGAGCGGCACGCGTTCGTTGATCCCGCCGACCGATAGCGGTCCCTCGAGCAAACAACACAGAACGAGCAGTCTCTGATCGTTCGCCAGCGCCTTCAAGAAGGCAGCCGCCTCGGTCGCATGTTCTTGCACCGCAGCCATTGCCGGCAGCATTCGATGCTGCCCTCGGCTACTCGCTACCTCTAACGCCATGTATCGACCTCCGTTCAGCTTCTGCACGTGTCCTTAATCTGTGATTGCTAATTTAGCATTCTCTGATACACTCCGCCACTCAAATTTATAAACAGTTCAATTCAGGCTGAGGAAACATTTATGAGCATTGATCGCTGGGTCATGAGATTTGCGGGCACGGTCGTGCTCGTGAGCCTTGTTCTAGCCCACTTTGTGAACATTAATTGGTTGTGGCTCACGGCATTTGTGGGCGCCAATCTGTTCCAGTCCTCGTTTACCGGTTTTTGTCCGCTCGCCATCGTGTTGAAGCGACTGGGCGTGCCGTCCGGTCACGCGTTCTCCTGAAACGCGGCGGCACCATGTGTCTGTCCCGATCGGTCCGCGTGTTGATCGCCCTACCCGCCTTTCTTGTGATCGCTGCGGGTTGCGGCAGCAAGACAACTCCACCCGCCGGTGCGGCGGCCTCGCAGCTCGCGAGCATCGTGATTCAACCGGTGCATGCGCCGCTCGAGCGCGCCGGCGATGGCACGATCGAGGCCGTCAATCAGACCACGGTTTCCGCGCAGACCAGTGGCCGGGTCGCCGAGATCCTCTACGACGTCGACGACGTCGTGCCGGCGGGTGCGGTCATCGTGCGCCTCAAGGCAACCGAACAGCGCGCGGGGCTGCAAGGGGCGGAAGCCGCGATCACCGAGGCCCAAGCTAGGAACGCAGAGGCCGCAACGAGCTATCAGCGCATCGCGGATTTGTACCAGCGCCGAGTCGTCACGAAAGCGCAGCTCGATCAGGCGACGGCCAATCGCGATGCCGCCGCCGCACGGTTGGCGGCTGCGGAGGCCGGGCTGACGATGGCGCGCGAGGGTGTCGGATACACGGAGATTCGCTTCCCCTATGGCGGCGTTGTCACGAAGCGACTCGTCGAGGTGGGCGCGACCGTCAGTCCCGGCACGCCGTTGATGACTGAACTCTCGCTGCGCGACCTGCGCGTCAACACGACCATTCCGCAGGGCATCGTCATGCAGGTGCGCAAGCTCAATCAAGCAGCAGTTTACGTGGGTGATCGACGCATCGAGGCCACCAAAATCACGATCTTCCCGGAGGCCGCGGCACCCTCGAGCACCTTTCGTGCGCGCCTCGACCTGCCCTCGGGCGCAATCGATCTGGCACCCGGCATGTACGTCAAAGTCGGACTCGTCATCGGCGAAGCGGACCGGATTCTGGTGCCTGTATCTGCCGTGATCGAGCGCAGTGAAGTGACCGGTGTCTATGTCATTGACTCCCATGGTCAAGTATCGCTTCGGTACGTTCGTCCCGGTCACCGCTTTGGCGACAAACTCGAGATCCTCTCAGGCCTCGCGGCCGGCGAGCGCATCGCGCTCGACCCGACGGCCGCCAGCGCCCAAGTCGCTGTAGCAGGACCTCGATCGTGAGCCCACCGCTCGGCGTGAGCGGGCGGCTCGCACGGTTCTTCCTCGAGAACCAGCTCACGCCGCTGCTGGCATTGACGGCACTGTTGATGGGTGTGTTCGCGGTTCTCGTGACGCCGCGCGAGGAAGAGCCGCAAATCGATGTGACGTTCGCCAATATCCTGATTCCCTTCCCCGGTGCGAGTTCCGAGCAAGTCGAGAACTTGGTTGCGACTCCGATGGAAAAGGTCCTCGGCGAGATTTCGGGGGTCAAACACATCTATTCGGTGTCGCGGCCGGGTCTCGCGGTCCTGACCGTGCAGTATGAAGTCGGTATCCATCGCAACGCCGCCGTCGTTCGTCTCTACAACGCCGTCTATTCGAACCAGGATTGGCGCCCGCCGGGCGTCGGTATCGGGCAACCACTGATCAAGCCGAAGGGGATCGACGATGTGCCGATCGTCACGCTCACGCTGTGGAGCCGCGATCCCACGCTGGGCGCACATGAACTCGGGCAAGTCGCTCGCGCCATCGAAAATGAGATCAAGCGCGTGCCGGGGACGCGCAACGTCTACCCAGTCGGCGATACCGAGCCATTGATTCGCGTCGAACTGGACCCCGAGCGCCTCACCGCTGCCGGTCTCACCGCCAGTGACCTGACCGCCGCGCTGCAAACCGCTAACTTGGTGCGTCAAGCCGACAGCGTCGTCACCGGCAATCACATATCGCCCGTACAGGCCGGCCAGTTCCTCGCCAACCGCGACGATATAGGCGGGCTCATCGTGTCCGCCCGCGACGGCAAACCCATTTACCTGGACGACGTCGCCACGGTCACCGACGCGCCAGGCCCCCCGTCTCATTATGCGTGGTTCGGCACGGGCCCCGCCGACGCGAATCGGGGGATCAAACCGGTCACTCAGGCCGCTGCGGTCACGCTGGCAATCGCGAAGAAGCCCGGCACCAACGCGATTGACGTCGCCACGGCCGTCATCACTCGTGTGGACCAGCTGAAAGGCATCACGATCCCAGCCGGCGTCGAGGTCACGGTGACCCGCAATTATGGCGTCACTGCGAACGACAAAGCGACGAAACTCATCGAGAAGCTCTTGTTCGCGACGGCGTCTGTCGTCCTGTTGGTGTTACTGGCGGTGGGTAAGCGCGAGGCTGTCGTCGTCGGCGCCGCGGTCATCGTGACTCTTGCAGCGACTTTATTTGCTTCTTGGGCCTGGGGTTTCACCATCAATCGGGTCTCGCTGTTCGCGCTGATCTTCGCGATCGGCATCTTGGTCGACGATGCCATTGTGATTGTCGAGAACGTCCACCGGCATCTGGCGATCGACAAAGGCTCACTGGCCGAAATTATCCCGATCGCCGTCGATGAGGTCGGCGGACCCACCATTCTCGCAACGTTCACGGTCATCGCGGCGCTGCTGCCGATGGCGTTCGTATCGGGCCTCATGGGTCCCTACATGGGTCCCATCCCGATCAACGCCAGCATGGGGATGCTAATCTCGCTGGCAGTCGCGCTGATCTTCACGCCCTGGTTGTGCCGCAAGCTGTTCGCGAGCGAGAAGCACGACGCGACCGCCGAGGCGCAAACCGAAGGCAAGTTGCATCGCTTTTTCGTCCGCCTGATGACGCCGTTCTTGACCGGCGCTCAAGCGCGCAAATTCCGCCATCGGCTCTATCTCGGCACCGCCGGCGCAATTGTCGTCGCCGTGCTCCTTGCCGTTGTGCAGCTCGTTGTCCTGAAGATGCTGCCATTCGACAACAAGTCGGAGTTCCAGGTCGTGGTCAACATGCCTGAAGGCACGCCGGTTGAGGGAACCGCCCGGGTGCTCGCAGCCTTGGCGAGCATCGTTCGGCAGGTCCCGGAAGTCACCGATTATCAGGCGTATGCGGGAACCGCAGCGCCGATGAACTTCAACGGCCTCGTCCGCCAATACTACCTCCGTGGCGACAGTAACCAGGGTGATCTACAGGTCAACCTCGTCGATAAGCATGATCGCAGCCGTAAGAGCCACGATATCGCTCGCGCGGTTCGCCCCGCACTCGCGGCCGAGGGAAAGCGACTCGGCGCCGCCTCCGTGCAAGTCGTCGAAGTGCCGCCCGGTCCCCCGGTACAGGCGCCGCTCGTGGCGGAGATCTATGGTCCGACCTACGCCGCACAGCAAAAGGTGGGGCACGCGCTGCGGGCTATGTTCGATGCAACTCCGGACATCGTCGATACCGACGATACGCTCTCCGCACCCGCCCTGCGGTACGTCGTTGCCCTCGATCGCGCCAAGGCGGCCCTCCTCGGTGTGTCGCAGGCGCAAGCCATGGAAACACTCGCGACTGCGCTTGGCGGACAGGATGCCACTTTCATTCATTCCGGTCGCGAGCGCGATCCAATCGCCGTGCGACTCGAGTTAGGGTCGGCGGACAAGCAGGGTCTGCAACAGGCACTGGCCTTCCCGGTACGCGCCACCAGCGGCACGCTCGTGCCCCTATCCGAAGTCGTCACGGTGTCAGAGTTGCCGTGGGATGCGACGATCTACCATAAAGATCTGTTGCCCGTGGTGTTCGTCACGGGCGACATGGCGGGCCGGCTCGATAGCCCGTTATACGGCATGTTCAGCCTAGTCTCCCAAATCAACAAGTCGCCCCCCGCGAGCCAGCCGCTTACGCAACGCTTCATTAGTCCGCCCGATCGCCTCAGCGACTTCAGCGTCAAATGGGACGGCGAGTGGACGATCACCTACGAGACCTTTCGCGACATGGGCCTCGCCTATGCGGTGGGGCTGGTCTTCATTTACTTGCTGGTCGTCGCCCAGTTCCGCTCCTATGCGGTGCCGCTGATTATCATGGCGCCGATTCCGCTCACGATCATCGGTGTGATGCCAGGACATGCCTTGCTACGCGCGAATTTCACGGCCACTTCGATGATCGGCATGATCGCGCTCGCCGGCATCATCGTCCGCAACTCGATTCTCTTGGTCGACTTCATCAACCAGGAGATCGCGGCGGGTCAGCCCATCGCCGAAGCAGTGATTCGCGCGGCCAGCATTCGGGCACGCCCCATTGTGCTAACAGGCCTCGCCGCGATGATCGGCGCATTCTTCATTCTCGATGATCCGATTTTCAACGGTCTCGCCATCTCGCTGATCTTTGGCATTTTGGTGTCGACCGCGCTCACGCTCCTGCTGATTCCATTGCTCTACTACGGCTATATCAGGCGCTCCCACGAGAGTGCCGTTCATTAACTGGGGGTATTTATGGCACACGTCATCGTCATTGGCGCCGGTCTCGGCGGCATTCCGGCTGCATATGATCTGCGAAAGCATCTTGCAAAAAGTCACCGCGTGACCCTAATCGGCGCACGGCCGTATTTCGAGTTCACTCCCTCGAATCCGTGGATCGCGGTGGGCTGGCGCACGACCAAGGAAACCCAAGTTATGCTGCAAACGCCTCTCGATAAAAAGGGGGTGCATTGGCTCGTCAATACCGTGACCCATATCGACGCTGAGCATTCCAAGCTCACGCTCGATGACGGTAAGACACTCGACTATGACTATCTCGTCATCGCCACCGGTCCGCGCCTTGCCTTCGAGGAAGTGCCGGGCCTCGGCCCAGATGGGTTTACGCAATCCGTTTGCAGCCAGGATCATTCGGTGCAAGCGTGGACGCGCTATCAGGGATTCTTGAAGAATCCGGGCCCGATCATCATCGGAGCGGCACCGGGCGCCAGTTGCTTTGGCCCAGCCTATGAGACTGCCATGGTTCTCGATGCAGACTTACGCAAACGAAAAATGCGCGACCGTGTGCCCATGACCTATGTGACGAGCGAGCCGTATATTGGTCACATGGGCTTAGGGGGTGTCGGCGACAGCAAGGGCCTCATGGAGTCGGAACTGCGCGAACGACACATCAAGTGGATTACAAACGCCAAAATGACCTCGGTAACCGCGAACGAAATGACGGTGCAGGAACTTGATGAAAACGGGGCCCTGAAGAAGGAGCAT
>Ga0224558_1003076_pt1 | contig 14416 bp, 13 predicted proteins | sample 714S32024metaG_FD_180682 | JGI IMG/M metagenome (GOLD analysis project Ga0224558, IMG submission 180682) | Peat soil microbial communities from Stordalen Mire, Sweden - 717 S3 20-24 | ecosystem: Environmental > Terrestrial > Soil > Wetlands > Peat | place: Sweden: Norrbotten County, Stordalen... | reverse complement strand
TTGACAGCGAGCTTGTTGATACAGTGAGCGCTTACCTCATAAATGAACGGAACCCCGTTTGCTATGGCTCGGATCTGCGGTGGGCAAATCACATCTACCCCGTATACCTGACAGAGTTCTATGTGAAATCGCGGTACCTCAGCGCTGAGAGCTTCTTACATCTATTTTAGGAGGATCGATATGAGTAAACTGATTGGCCGGGTCATGGCGACTGAAAAGAATCCCACCATAATGGATGAGTTCAATTTCTGGACGAATTCGGATCTGAAGCTAAACGCTTTCGATATCGTCAAGGTCGAACATATCGAAAACACCTACACGTTCGGTGTGATCGAGAACATTTCGCATATCACAGACGCTCAGAGTTTCCTAACGAACTTCATATCAAGCGATTTTGGCGACGTCGATATCGACGAGCCGACACTACGTGTTGGCATGAACTATGCCAAGGCTAAAGTTTCCTTCAACAGCGGGGACATATACACACCGGTACATAACAACGCCAAAGTGTATCTTGCGACAGCAGACGAGATTACGATGGCATTGGGACTCGATCGGATTGAGAACCCGCTGGTGTGCGGTTCATTGAAGATGTACGAGGGGACTTCGGAGGAGGTAACCCTTCCCGTACATCTGAACTCAAAGTTCATTCTGGGACCTGAGGGAGCCCACCTGAATATATCTGGCATATCCGGACTTGCTGCAAAGACGTCCTATGCGATGTTTCTGATGAAGGCCATTCAGGATCAGTATTTGAATGCCGATACAGATGATAGTGTGGCTTTTATTATCTTCAATGTTAAAGGCAGAGACCTGATGGCTATTGATCGGCCGAACGATTTCTTGGCCGATGGTCCCGGAGAAAGAGAGCGGACTCTTGCAGAATATAATTCGCTGAGCATGTCCACCGCTCCGTTCAAGAATGTGAAGTACTATATCCCTTATGCGAGTAGCACCTCCGCTAAGCAAAGTACCTATTTGACCAAGGACGATATTGACAACTATATCGATGCTGGTCAATTGAAAAAATTCAAGTACATCTACTCTGATGACAAAGAAAACATCGAGATGATGTTTGCGGGCATTGATGATCCCACACAGACCATGGAGTCTATCATCAGCAAAATAATCGACAATGACGATAAAGATTTCGGTGGTCTTTCCACATGGTCGGAATTTATGGAACAGGTTGCAGAGAAAGCTAAAAAAGGCTCTGACGGAGACAAAGATGTCTCTGTCTTGAGCTGGCGGAAATTCAAACGGGTGTTGCGTAAGGCCATCCAAGACGATATGTTCGCTAATGCGGTCAATCCGACGAAAGCAGAGTGCCGGCTGGCGGATGAGCTAAAGCAGATTCGCAAGAACGAAGTGCACATTATCGATATTGCCAAGTTGCCCGAGGACAAGCAGGCGTTTGTTTTTGGCGATGCTGTCAGCACCATTTACAACCTGAAGCTGAGTGAGTATGATGCTGAGTCTGGGGTCGAGCCGCCGTCAAGGATTGTCATCTTTATCGACGAACTGAACAAATACGCCTCAAAGGACGTCCCCAAGACATCTCCGATCCTGCGTAAAATCCTTGACGTGACAGAACGCGGTCGATCTCTTGGAGTTGTTCTGTTTGCAGCGGAGCAGTTCCGCTCGGCAATCCACGACCGCGTAACTGGCAACTGCGCTACGCATGCCTACGGGAGGACCAACTCTATCGAAACCTCGACAAGAGACTATGGCAGCCTTCCGAATACGTACAAGAACATGCTAACACGCTTGGAGCAGGGGGATTATTTGGTTCAGAACCCGATCTTTCGCTCCCTGTTGAAGATCAAGTTCCCAAAGCCTATTTACAAGCAGTTCAAGTAAGTAAGGGGATGGAGAGAGATGGCAGATTATATCTTTGGTGCAAATATTTTAGAAAACCTTACAACAGGAATGTACCAGGACTCCAAAGTAATTTACCGCGAATATATACAGAACTCTTGTGACCAGATCGATAAAGCCGTCAAAGACGGAATCCTGAAACCAGGTGAAGGCTCCATCAAGATATGGCTGGACCGTGACCAACGAACAATTATTATCGAAGACAATGCCACTGGCATCACAGTTGAATCATTTCAATACACCCTTGGGAACATCGCTGACTCTGACAAGAAAATCGGTGAAGACAAAGGCTTTCGAGGGATTGGCAGACTGTGCGGTTTGGCGTACTGCAAAGAGCTTGTCTTTGAGTCGTCTGCCAAAGGCGAGGACACCGTTTCAATCATGGTGTGTGACGCTAAGAAGATGCGAGGTCTCATTGAAGAGAATGTACGCGGTAAGAAGCACACGGCTAATGAAGTGCTGCATGCCATAAATCGCTTTGAACATAGGAAGACGGACGATCTTGACTCTCATTACTTTAAAGTGGGGCTTATTGATATCAACCAAGAAAACACCGACTTGCTCGATTTTCAGCAGGTCAAGGGTTATCTCTCGTTCATTGCGCCTGTTCCTTACCAGAACAGCTTCTATTATCGTTCTGACGTGCGAAATCATGCTAACGAACTGGGCGTCAGAATCGACGAATACAATATCACTCTTGACGGGGAGCCGATTTTCAAGAAATATACGACCATCCTGAAAGAGGCCACCGGTACCAAATACGACGATATCTTTGGAGTCCATTTCAAGGACTTTTATAATGCAGATAAAGAACTGTTTGCCTGGATGTGGATTGGATTATCGAAGTTCCAAAAGGCTATCCCAAAGATTAACCAGATGCGCGGACTACGTTTGCGTAAAGAGAATATCCAGATTGGCGGCGAGGACTCGCTCCAAAAGTTGTTCAAAGAGGATCGCGGCAACAGTTATTTTATAGGCGAGGTTTTCGCTGTGGACAAGGACTTGATCCCCAATTCACAGCGTGACTATTTCAACGAGAATACGGCGCGGGCAGAGTTCGAGCGCGAGCTGAGAAAGTACTTCAATGAAGAGCTCCACAAGATCTATTATGATGGGTCAGCCATCAACAGCGCCTACAATAAAATTGACACCTACGAGAAAAAAGATGTCGAGTTCAAAGAAAAGGAATCCGCTGGCGCCTTTGTCGACGACGATCATCGTGAGCGCGAGTTGAAGGTTATCAGTGATTCAATGAAGGAAGCCGAGGCCGCACAGGTACGAATCGAGAAAATGAAGGAAAAGGCTGATGACCTGGTGCAAAAGGTCATCAGTAGGATAGAAGCCGAACGGCCCAAGCCGGTTATCACGGCAACCACACCTGTGAAAACGGACCCACCCGAAGAAGCAAAACCACCGCATCGAACGGACAAGCTTACGCAATATAGCAAGAACGAGCGCAAGCTAATTTCAAAGATATTCAGCATCATTTTAACTGCAACAGACAGTGAAACTGCCGAGCGAATCATCAGCAAGATCGAGGAAGGACTCTAATGAGCCGAAAGATTTTATTGATTGAACCAAACTACAGAAATAAATACCCGCCGATGGGTCTCATGAAATTGGCCACCTATTACCGCAGAAGAGGCGATGACGTCCGGTTTTTCAAAGGCAATCTCAAGGTTTTTGCAGCCCAACTGCTTTGTGAAGAGTTCCTGGCAAAAGTGAACGACCCCAAACTGGGGAAACATGTACCTAAACTCATCGAACATATAATGACAGGTAGGTTCGCTCCGCTCGACCAGATCCCGAATTTCAGGAACAGCGAACAGGAGTCACTGCTGAAAGAGTCCCGCCATCGTTATCGGAATAGCCAGTTTCCGCAGTTCGATATTGTCGGGGTCACCACCTTATTCACATTCTACTGGCGTGAAACGATCGACACTATTAACTACGCAAAGAAGTTCTGCTCGGAAACGGGCAGAATAATCGTGGGCGGAATCGCCGCGAGCATTCTTCATGAGCAAATACTTCAAGAAACCGGGATTAACCCTATTTACGGTTTATTGGATAAACCAGGCATGTTGGATGCCGATAGCAACGACATCATCGATGAGCTGCCATTGGATTACTCCATCTTGGAAGAGATCGATTATAAGTATCCGGCCAGCAATGCATATCTGGCCTACATGACGCGCGGCTGCCCACGCAAGTGCGTTTTTTGTGCCGTCCCTCGATTGGAGCCGGAATACAAGGACTACATAGGGCTGATGGAGCAAATCAGGCTGGCCACTGAACGGTTTGGGCCGCAGAGGAACCTGCTCCTGATGGACAACAATGTCTTTGCATCAATGCACTTTACCAAAATCATCGATGAAATAAAAGAGTGCCGATTCGAGCACGGTGCTATGTATACTCCGGAAAGTGAATATGATATCGCTATGAAAAACCTTCGTGAAGGGTACAACGTTCGAGCCTATACAAGGAAAATCATCGGGCTGTATGATCGCATTTCCTACAAACTGCCGGAGCTAGAACAAGCGGACTTCTACTTGAATCGAGAAGGACGCAACCTCCTTTATGCGGAAGTAGCAAGCCCAGACGCGATAATCAATTTTGATGCCATAGCACGTCCCATCTACGAAAAGTATTTCAAACGGTTGAAACGCATGCGTATTATTGATTTTAACCAGGGCGTGGACGCTCGTCTCGTGACCGACAAGAAAATGGAGAAATTGGCCGAGATCAATATCCGGCCGTTGCGGATCGCTTTCGACCATTACTCTATGAAAGACACCTACGAGATGGCGATTCGCACTGCTGTACATCATGGCATTACGGATTTGTCCAACTACCTACTCTACAATTACGATGACGAACCGGATGATTTGTACAACAGGATGAGAATCAATGTTGATTTGTGCGAGGAGCTTGGTGCGACTATTTACTCATTCCCGATGAAGTATCATCCCATTGACGATCCTAATTACTTTTTTAACCGAGAATATATTGGAGAACATTGGAATCGTAAGTTTATCCGATGCGTCCAGGCAGTACTAAACGCCACAAAAGGCAAGATCGGTCGCGGGAAATCCTTCTTCGAAGAAGCCTTCGGGAAAGACATAGACGAGTTTCACAAAATCCTGTGGATGCCGGAGGCGTTTATCATCCATCGTTTTAAGTACAAAAACAATTTAACTGCTGAGTGGTGGGAGAAGTTCAATCGTCTTGATGAGGGGCAGTTGAACAGACTCAAGGAAATCGTGGCAGTGAATCTGTTTGATGAGACTACAGCAACAGGCGATCCGGCTGTGGATGAAGTATTGAAGTACTATCAGGTGAGGCGCGACCATAAATAATCCAGGTTTCAACTTTATCAAACTGATAAGATTTCCATTAGTGAGGAAAGCGGGTTTATAGAATTATGTTCAAAGGCTGTTAGGGAAACTAAAAATCTTGCCTGGCTTCTAGCTGCCTGATCCTAAGGGCCGCCGGGGGGTGAGTCCGCTTCAGCATCGCCCACACTGACCCTGTTTTCACGGCTTCAACGGTCTGCAGCTTGTAAAGAAAGTTAATCATCTCTTCCCTGAAGCCCAGTCCGGCGCTGAAGGCATCAGCCCGGTATTCTTCCTCCCTGCCGCAGTAAAGCACCCCGATGTTGCATAGCCACCGGAATGCCCAGTGGACCAGTTTCCAGAACAGGATGATCAGCACGACCACCCAGGCAAAGCTCGGGATATACCGCTTGAGGAATTCATCCACGATGCCGAGCACCACGAGCAACGCCGTGATGATGGCTAAGGAGATGTTGCCAAGGCAACTGGCGGCGGAGTTGATTAGAGAGAGCCGGCTGTCGCCGTAGTAGAAATGACCTAGCTCATGGCCGGCCACGGCGCAGAGTTCTCCTTCCGCAGCAATGGACAGCAAGCCCCGGGTGACGATAACGGTGCTGGTCCCCAGGGCGTAGGCATTGGGATAGGGTTCGTCTGAGATAAAAAGCTCCGGCTTGGCGCCATGCAGGGCGAAGGGTGACAATCCGGCCCGGTTGTGCACATCGAAAGCCTGCATGACTGTCTGCCAGGCAGTATCCAGGAGCTCTCGCTCCTGCGAGGTCGGCCTCCTGGCGCCATACCGCCAGCGCAGGATGTACTGCCCCGGCGGTGACAGCAACAAGCCAATCACCAACACATAGACCAGGGTGGCGATGGCTACTGCCCCGGATTTTGACAGGTTATCACCACCAAAGATAACAACCAGGACGTAGGCGGGTAACCAGTTGACAAAGACGTTGACGGTTGTCATGAACAGAGAAACTATTGATAGCAGATTCATTTTCCCTTTCTCCTCCCATTTTAGTTTGTGGGTTTAACCCACCGATGTTATTGGCAGCCTTATCCGGACCTTCTTCTGGATGGTCCGTTTGGGCTGGGCCAGCTCGCGCAGGACATAGGCGGTATGCGGTGTCAGGCCTTTCAGGTCGTTGGGGTGGACGATGTAGCTCTCGTTATATCTCAGGCTACTTTCCCCGGTATGCTGGCCATCGCTGACCCGCATGGTGTATTCCGCCGCCTGGTGGGTGCCGAAGCGTTTCGCCAGCCGGTCGGCTTCATTGGCGGAATTGATCTTCAGACAGACAAGGGGGTTGGTGTTGGTCATGATCGATTCCGCCAGGGTGGAGTCCACCTTGTCGATGTCGGCCAGGCTCTGGGTGGCCACCACCAGGTGAAAGTTGTAGCTCCTGAGTAGGGCGAGGGCCTCCGCTGCCGCTCGGTTGAAATATCTCCCGGCCTCGTCGCAAACGCAAAAGACCGCTTCATGGAAGCCGGCCGCATTCAGCCTTTCCCCCACGATCTTGATGTCCGAGATGATCATCCTGGCCGCCATGAAGCTGGCATCAGGGGCGCCCAGGAAATTCAGGCTGAACAGGATGATCGGCGCCTCGTCGTTTTGCAGGGAAGTGAACAAGTCGATCATCTGCCGGCCGGAAGCCTCGTTGAACAGCCGGCCGTAATTGCTGCCCACCAGTTCGCTGATCCGGCGCTGGAATCCCCGGAAGCCCTCATAGTTGCTGCGCTCCTGCATGGAGGCGATGGCTTCGAGCTCGTCCCCGGGAATCCTCAGGGCGCTGGCTAACTCAAACAGTTTGGCCGGCGGCAGGTAGGTGCAGAGAGTCTTGAAGTCAAGCCGCTTCCCGGCGTTCAGCAGCACTACAAGCACCGTTTGCAGGTAGTCGCCGGAACACCGTTTGTAATAGTCATCCGACCAGTCGCTGAGGTTGATTAGAAGGTCCTTGTAGCTGGTGTAGTTGTTCGGGACGCAGTTGATCAAGGGGTTGTACCCACATGACATTGGGTCGTTGATGTCAAAGCAGAAGAACGGCCTGTTATGCTGTTTTGCCAATTCCAAACAGAACTGCTTCACGTCCCCCTGGGCCTTGCCGTCGATCACGATGCACCCGGTGTTTCTCACAGCACAGCTTTCAATGAAGTTTAAAAGACACGTTGTTTTCCCGGAACCGGTGCTGCCGATCACAAAAGTATGGCAGACCGTCTCCCGGTCCGGCAACACCACCGGATTGCCCGAGACTGTGCCGATGAACACCCCTGACTGTTGCAGGCTCAGGTTAGCACCGGTGCCTTGGCGGTTTGATTCTCTGGTGCTGACTGCTGTCCGTCCGGTTGTGTCCTCGCTGCCTGGGCGCTTTCCCCTGAGAGCGATGATCAGGGCGCACAGCCAGAGGCTGCTGCCGGCAACTCCCCCGGAGATGAGGCTGATCATACCGACCCCGGCAGGACTAAAAACGCGCCCGGCCGGAATGGGCAGAACCAGCACCCGGTGGACGGACGGCAACAGGATGATTCTGAAGGCGAGACCCAGTGTGAAGAACGTCACCGGCACTCCAGGCAGGATCATCCTGACGATGGCGTCAACCATAAAATATGTAGATACCAGCAGCAGCAGGACGGCGCCGTACCAGGGCGCCAGGAAGGCTCCAAGCAAACTGTAGACGGCGTAGGCCGCCAGGACAATGAACAGTGTTAGAATCAGATAATCGTTAACGGTCAATGGAAGCGCCTCCTTTTGCTAAACCGAAGTCATACATGCTCGCCTGCCCCGGACGGTCTGTAGCCTCCTCTAATCTGTCCCCGATGGGAATCTCCGTCCCGCCGGGATAAGAGAACAACCTGATCTTGCCGGTAACCGCATTGCGGGCAATCAGGTTCTGAACACCTACAGTGGTGGCAAAGTACCATACCTGGTCGATACAGCGGTCGGCGTAGTACTGGCGGAGAATAGACTGCAGCCGGTCTTTGGGCTTGACGCTGTTCTCCAGTTCGACGGCGATCCGCTCGCTGCCGAGCTGGACGATGCCGTCGGGCAGGTGCGGGCGCTTCCCTCGCTCGCCGATCAGGCGCCCAACGCCCTGGTAACGCCGCAGTTCTCGGTCGGTGGTGATTATTGCCTCCGGATGCTGCCGCCTGAGCCAGATGTACAGGCCGGTCAGGGCATAGTCGTGCTCGAAGGTGCCGGGAGGCGGCTGTCTGACCGGCAGGTCGAAGTAGCCGATCTTCGACCAGAAGACGACCGGACGGGCGGCGTCGATCTTCCTGCCACCGGCATAACCGGCCTGACGCAGCTTCTGGAGCCTGCGCAGCAGCGGCGCCTCGGAATAACCGAACATATCTGCAATCTGCTCCGAGCTGGCCAGTCCGACCCGGGACAGCCACTGCAGCACCACTTTGTCCCGCTCCTGCAGGACGATGTTGCCGGGTCTTTTATTATTTCCCTGCTGATTACCAACTACTGACATCGGAAAGATCACCTCGCTTTTGTTTTGCTTTTATCATTGAAGGGGGGATTAAAAGGGGGGACTTCTGCTACAGAAGTCCCCCCTTTTCTGATAATCATTCTTTCCCAGAAGGGAAAAAGGGTTTTGAATTAAGCCTTTTTCTAAAGAGTGCAAACCTGCCGGCGGCGGCGCACCGTTCCGCCTCACCCCTCTATCGTGGCAGCGAGAGAGGGGTGAGGCGGCAAGACGGCTTTGCCGTCGCAGAGGTGCGCCGCCGCCGGCGCCGAGGCGCAGAGGGTTTTTAAGGGCTTCGTAAAGTAGGTGAAAAGAGTCTCGCTGGCGAAACGAAGGTTGCGTCGGCTTTCAGAAGGGATTGATACAGGGCTGGTATTGCTGCGTTCAACTTGTTTGGATCGGTTTTTCAAGTCATGTAAAGATCCTTCGTATTTCTCCTCTTTCTCGGCCAAACGTCTTTTCCGTTGTTCATCCGAAGGCCTCGGTCAATGCCCTGGTGAAGCTTCCGGTGGCGAATCCGGCGCCGGGTTCATCGTCGCCTGCCGGGGGAGCAGCCGGTTCCGTCCTCGCCGGGTCTTTGATATCGGCAATCTGTGTCCGGATGTTTTTAAGCTCCTGCTCGACCGCCGCCAGTCTCGCCCCCAGGGTCCAGCCACTCCCGGGCAACCCGCGACCGGCAGCGGGGAGGGTGACCGAACAGGGGGTGGTTTTCCGGCAACAGAATTTCCAGTCTTCTCATGCCTTTAGGCGCCATTTTGGATACCTCATTTCCGTAGAGCTTCGTCATCGAAAGAGCATCTATTCCGTAAACGGCGGTTTAAAAGAAGGCTCCAATCCAGGTGTATCAATGCCTCGGATATTCCGGACCGGTGTTTCTCTCCATTCCGTAATAGAAGACTCGAAAAGAGTCTTTTATCCAGGTATATCAAGCGTTAGAGCTATCTGTGATCATCGCCAGGTAACCGAGGGCATTGGCAAAGAAACTGTCATCCGCCAGCCGGGGCTGGGGGAACGCTCCCTTGAGCGCATCCCAGAAGCTGATCGCTCCGCCGCCGGCGAACACGGTCATGTTCAAGAATCCGGCCCGGTCTCCCCAGGCCGCCCTGACCTGGCCGGTGATGGTCGAGGCGATTTCCCTCTGGGCCTGCTTCCAGGCCGGGTGGAGATCGATCTCCCGGCCATGATGGGAGATCAGGATCTGCTGCCGGGCATTATCGAAGGTCTGGTGGTACATCCGGGGCGGCATGGCGGCGCCGGCCTGCCGTTCGAACTCTGCGGCTAGGGCCCGGAAGGTCGGATAGAGGCCGATCTCCATACTGCCGCAGGCGTCTGCTATTGGGATAGGAGCGCCGTTCCTGACGTCGAACAGCAGGAAGTCGCTGGTATAGGTGCCGATGTCAATCAGTCCCAACAGGCCGCTTTTGGGCAGGGCCTTGCCGGCGGAGACGAGCGCCCCGGCCCCCTGGGGGAATACCGACACCCGGCTGAAGGAGATATGCCGCTCAGGGCCGCCATCCACGCAGAGACGCGCCTCCAGTTTCTCCAGGCGTTCCTTCAAAATACCCTTCTGGCTCCGGTAGAAGGAGAGGGGCAGCCCGACCGCCAGGCGGGTGTTGCCGTTGAACAGGACGTTTTCGCCCGCCCCCTGCAAGTAGGCGGCTGTAAGCAGCAGGGTGTCGTGAAGCTGCCCGGGTTTCTCCTGCTGTGCGACAAAACCGTGGGCGCCGATGCTCTGGCCGGCGGCCTCTCCGACCAAACTTTCCGCAGTCCGTCCGTTAGTGGCGATACTTACCTTATAGCCGGCGCCTTTACCTTTGATCGCCCCGTCCAGGGGGTCATGGCCGCAGGGGGCGACCAGGGACGGAGACGCTTTCCTGCCGTTACTGGAAGCAGCCTTGACGAAGCCGTAGCCGATATCGATGCCGATCTGCAAACTGGTCATGGAAATCATCTCTCCCTTTCGTTTTATTAACCGTAACTGCTGCCAACCCATATTTAAAAGCCAGGCGCCACCTCACTCCAGAGAGGCGGGGGCGAAGGCCCCCGCCTTGATCACTCATCCCTTTTAAACTGCCAACCCAATACCCACCCGGGAACATCCAGGACCCTGTCTGCGCCAATATGTGTGTTGTTGTTTACTTCATACTTTGCCGCAAAGAAGTCATGCAGTTGTTCACTGCTTGAAATGCCAATGGTGGAAACGTAGAATGTCAGTCATGTCTCCCAATGCTCATCCCTGATCTGGCCCAGGCATCCGGTGTAACTCACCAGGTCGCTGTACACCCAGGCGGCGTGTTTAATATCGGCCACTCTCAATACCAGCACTGCGATCACATCCTCCCTCAAGATTGATGCCCCCGGCCTTCGCCGGGGGCGAGCCCCCTTAAAGCCTTTAAACAGCGCCCCGCTCCTTCAAACTGACCCAGTAATCGCCAATGATAACGTGATCGAGTACCTCAATGCCCAGGATCTTTCCGGCTTCCACCAGACGGCGGGTGATCTCCAGGTCCTCGGGAGATGGAGTGGGATCTCCGGAAGGATGCACATGAACGCATATGATCGCTGCCGCATTAGCCAGGATTGCCGCTTTGAAGACTTCTCTTGGATGCACCAAGGAAGAATTGAGGGTGCCGATACTGGTCACATTGGCGCCCACAACATTGTTCTTGGTGTTCAGAATTAGCGTCAGAAAATATTCCCGGTCAACGTTCTCCAGGAATCCATGGACAGTGTTAAAGACATCTTGAGGCGAACCGATACGCTTCCGCTCCACCGGGATGGCGCCTTCCCTGACCATCTCGATCTTGTAGAGCGGGATCTTGAAAAGCCTATGCACCACCGGATCACCCGTCACCTGCATTTTGGTCCCAACCCTCGCCATTGCTTATCCCCTCCGCCAGATTTAGTACCCGGTGCCGGTGGGTAGCCTGCCTCAACCCCCCAGCCCTTTTGGCCTGAGAAAAAAACACGGCGAGGAGGCCGGAAGTCAAGGGTCGTAGCGAAGAGGAGAGGGAAATCGGCGGCGGAGGGTCGGCATGGTATGGAGGGAGCCGACGATTTCCCGGCCCTTGACTGGAGGCCCCCGGAACGTACAATGAAGCTGGCCAAAAGGGCTATTAAAAAACACGGCCAGGGCCGTGCATCCTCTTGATAGAAAACCGCCGGGAAAGCACTCAGGGTAGCAGGGAGAGGGTACGGCGGCGGCCATATTCAGCAGCGCTCTGCCGGAGTCGGAAGATATGGTCGGGAATGATGCATAGGAGAAGGCAGGGAGCTGCTGTATCTCTTGAAGAAAAGAAACATTACTAAAAAAAGGTCGAAAGAAAAAGGAAATTCATAGTACATGTAGAACAATGTGCTAGAAGTGCCAATACAAAATCCGATGCTAAAAGAGAGAAAGAACGCCGGCATTAACTTCTATCAATCAAAAACTGGGGGCATGGCCTTGGCCCAGGTATTGAAGAAGGGCGCCGCCTCACTTGAAAAGAGGCAAGATGAGGCTAAAAACGAGAAGGCGCAGGTGGAGAAGGAGTTGCGGGAGGCGCGGGAGGCGGATGACCGGGCATACAGGGAGAAGATTGAATTCAGCAAGTTGACCAAGTTCGAAAGAACAGTCGCCTATGTAACTATGGGCATCTCCTACCTGATTTACAAGGCGGTTGCAGGCTATTTACAATTGTTAAGTTATAAAAGATTTGGCTTAAATAAGATAGATATAGGAGAAGCGTTATGAATATAACTTTTACTGAAGAACAAATTCATGGGCTGTTTGGTAATCTTGCTGCCGAAGACGAGGATAAGAGACGATTAAAGGAATATTTTTTTAAAAATGATACTTACCTTAAGATCCATAATTTTATGCCATTAAGAATACTTGTTGCTCACAAAGGTATTGGGAAGTCCGCTATCTTTAGGATATCGTATTTGGAGAATTGTGAAAATAATATATTATCACTTTGGGTACGACCAGATGATATTGCGGAGTTAGGAAAAGCAGATGAAACAAATGATTTTTTACAGCAAATTCGGAAATGGAAAAATGGATTAGAACAACTTATTGTTGAATTAGTTTTAAAAAGTTTTAATATGCAATTTAAGTCCGAATTTATAAATACGGGAATTAATAAGGGGGTAAGGCTTCTCGATACCATAACTTCTATTGTCAAAAAAGTCGGAGAATCAATTGATATAGACAAGACCCGTAAAGCTGTTGTCGATCATTACTTAAAAGATAAAAAAGTCATTATTTATATTGACGATTTAGATAGAGGTTGGACTGGGTCAATACAAAGTATCAAGAGAATTTCTGCGTTACTCAATGCTATTAGAGATATGTCCAATGAATCAAACTAATTGTGCTTCCGCATAAGTCTTCGTAGTGACGTATATTATCTCGTTAGAACTGCTGATGAATCAACCGATAAAATTGATGGAAATGTTCTGTGGCTCAGCTGGACGGAACATCAGTTATTAGTATTATTAGCAAAACGTGTTAAAAGCTTCCTTGGGGAGATACTATCTGAAAAAAATTTATTAAGAATGCCACAATTTAAGATAGCTGAGTACCTATATCCGATAATGCAAAACAACTTCATGGGAGAAGGTAAATGGCATGAGAAGCCTATTTATTACATTCTTTTGTCACTCATAAGAAGACGGCCACGCGATTTAGTTAATTTATGTACTTTAGCTGCTCGTAGAGCAAATGAAAATAATCATCAGAAAATTGGGACAGAAGATTGGGAAGACATTTTTGAGCGCTATTCACAGGATCGATTGCAGGATACTATTAACGAACATCGGTATGAATTGCCTGAAATTGAACGGTTATTGTTGGGTATGAAACCGAGTCATAAAGGGAAAAGAACATCCGAGTCTTTTTTATATGATGAAGATAAACTAATTTTAAAAGTGAAAGGGATAATTCAAAGCGGAGATTTTTACTTTTCCAATGAAAAAAAGGCAACAATAAAGGACTTAATTGCTTTTCTGTATAAGATTAATTTTATAGTTGGAAGGAAAGATGCTAGCGATGGTTATATAGATCGAAAATACTTTGAAGATAATAGATATATATCCACTAGTTATGTGAATTTTGGCTATCAATGGGAAGTGCATCCTGCTTTTCGTTGGGCGCTTTATCCAGAATCTCGCAATATTTTTGAAGATCTTGATCCTCCTTCATTGTTGTAGAAAGGTATAAAATAAGTTTCCTCATTATCCATAGAATGTCTACAATGCGCAGCGATTATAAGGAGATGCAGTAAAAAGAGGGGTGAACTACTTATGGCAGAAAAGCAAACATATCCGATGATTTCCGAAAAAAATTGGTGGGACTTGAGAAATCAATTCAAAAAAACCATACCAGCAAATGTAAACACAAGTTATGTTAAATCGCTACTTGGTTTTAACAGTGATGATTCTGCGCGTAACAATATAATTACCCCGCTAAAGCAAATTGGCCTGATTGATGAAGATGGAAAACCTACTGCCCTTGCAATTGATTGGCGGAGCGATGACAAATATTCTGCTGCGTGCAAAACGATTCTCGACAGTCGTTATCCCCGTGAATTGACTGACCTATTTCCTAATGATGAGGTCGATATTTCGTAACTGCTCACCCTGTAGAGAAACCTGGGACAAAGGGATTCCCCAATAGGGCATCCCGGATTGCCCCGAGTACCGGGACAGAATTCTTCTTGATGGTGGAGATGTAACCCCTGATCCGGCAGAAGA
>Ga0224558_1003075_pt1 | contig 14418 bp, 11 predicted proteins | sample 714S32024metaG_FD_180682 | JGI IMG/M metagenome (GOLD analysis project Ga0224558, IMG submission 180682) | Peat soil microbial communities from Stordalen Mire, Sweden - 717 S3 20-24 | ecosystem: Environmental > Terrestrial > Soil > Wetlands > Peat | place: Sweden: Norrbotten County, Stordalen... | reverse complement strand
GATTTTGCAGAACGGCGTGGTGGTGGGCGGAGACGGCTTCGGGTTCGCCAAGCGCGCCGACGGCACGCACTTCAAGATCGTGCAGTCCGGCCTCACGGCGATCGAGGACGACGTCGAAATCCAAACCCTCACCTCGGTGGACCGCGCCACGGTGGGAGAGACACGCGTGAAACGCGGCGCCAAGATCGACAGCCTGGTGCAAGTGGGGCATGCCTGCACGGTGGGCGAAGACAACATCATCTGCGCGCAGACCGGCCTGGCGGGAAGCACGGTGCTCGAGCGCAACGTGCTACTGGCGGGACAGGTGGGATCTTCCGGCCACCTGACGGTGCACGAGGGAGCCATCGTTTACGCGCAAAGCGGCATTGGCGGCGACGTGCCGCCCGGTGCGCGCATTTCAGGATCGCCGGCCTTTGCAGCCAACCAGTGGCTGCGCGCGGTGACCGCCTACCAAAAGCTGCCGGAAATGCTGAAGACCCTGCGGGAATTGAAGAAGAAAGTCGATGCATTAGAGAAGCATGCCAAATCAGACGCCACCTCATAGCGACCGGCGCCCGGTCGCGTACCTGAATGAAAAGTTCCTGAACAGCCCCGATGCGCGGGCGCTGCGCATCCTGTCCGAGTTTCTGGAGCCTCTGGCCCATTTCCGCCGGGAGAGAGTGCGGGACACCGTAGTGTTCTTCGGCTCGGCGAGGCTGCGGGAGGAAGGCCCGCTGTCGGAGTATTACGAGGATGCCCGCACCCTCGCCAAACTTCTGACGGAATGGGCCATCCAGTTCACCAACAGCTCCCACCGGTTCGTGGTCTGTTCGGGCGGAGGGCCGGGCATCATGGAAGCAGCCAACCGCGGGGCCCACGATGCGAACGGGATAACCGTAGGGTTGAACATCGGTCTGCCCTTCGAGCAATTTCCCAACCCGTATATCACGCCCGAGCTGAGCTTCGAGTTCCACTACTTTTTCATGCGGAAGTTCTGGTTCGCTTACCTCGCCAAAGCGCTGGTGGTGTTTCCGGGCGGCTTCGGCACCATGGACGAAATGATGGAACTGCTGACCCTCTCGCAAACTCAGAAACTGGCGAAGAAACTCACCATCGTGGTTTACGGGTCGAAGTACTGGAAGGAGATTATCAATTTCGACGCCCTGGTGCGCTACGGCATGATCTCGCCCGAGGACCTGGAGCTGTTCCACTTTGCCGACGACCCGCAGACGGCTTTTGAACTGCTCAAGGCCGGCCTGACGACTCACGCCATCGAGGCCGGGACACCCGAGACGCCGGCGATTTCGAAATCCAGAAACCCGCTGAAACCGGCGGGCACGGAGTGACGGAGGGCCGCGTGACTCGAATGTTCCATCGCACGGTGGCGCCCGGGGTCGAGATGCATCAGTTCGAGCCGCGCGACGCGGCAACGGTTTTCGCCGTGGTCGAGCGTAACCGGGAGCATCTGCGGCAGTGGCTGCCGTGGGTGGACCGCTCGCACTCGCCGGATGATATCCGGCAGTTCATTCTGCGTGTGCAGGCGCAATTCGAGGCCGATCAAGGGCCGAACGCGGGAATCTGGGTCGAAGGCGTTTTGGCGGGCAATGTGGGGTGCCACCCGATTGATTGGGCGAACCGGAGCTGTAGCCTGGGCTACTGGATCGACGCCGCCCAGCAAGGCAAGGGGGTGATCACGCGTTGCTGCACCGCGATGCTGGACTACCTCTTCGGCGAGTTGCGGCTGCACCGCGTGGAAATCCGGTGCGGGACCGGCAACACGCGAAGTGGCGCCATCCCCGAGCGCCTGGGCTTCACGCGGGAAGGTTTGCTCCGCCAGGGCGAGTGGGTGAACGACCGGTGGGTAGACCTGGTGGTCTGGGGGATGCTCGAGGAACCATGGCGCGCCGCGGCCCCTTCACGAGTTACCCCCTGGCCCCGGCGCTGAAACCGACAGCCAGCGTTCCAGAGTGCGGGCGAGCGCCGCATACGGCCTGTCGAGCAGCCATGCGGCCACCAGTGTCATCGCCAGAAGGCCCGCTCCGGTCACGGCCCTGGTACGTGCTGTCCTGTGCTGCGGGTGAGCCGGCAACCGCTCCCTAACGGTCGCGGCTCTGAAAGCGCATCGGAGCCGCGACCGTTAGGGAGCGGTTGGCACAGTTGTTTCGTGACCAGCCCTAAGAGTTGGCAATGAGCGCAGGAGTGCGACCAGGGGGTCGCGCGCGGACGAGGGCGTCCGCCCCACTTTGGCCTATTTGCCCAGCACCATGACGAAGCCGTCGCTCGCGCCTCCGCCATAGCCCTGGAGCGCATCGGCGGTACTCGGCAGACCGAGGCCGCCCGAGCCAACCAGATAGATGGTTCCATCGCGTCCCAGCACCAGGCCACTGGGTGAATAAACGCCCCTCTGGCCGATATAGGTCGAGGATACGAGGCCGGCCGGCCCCGGGATGCCGGGCTTCAGTTTGGTGAGGAACAAGTCGATGCCGCCGCCCCATTGCGGCTCGATCGCGTCGCCGGTGGTCGGAAAGTCCGGCGAAAGCGTGTAGCCGGTGACGTAGATGTTGCCCGCGCTATCGCCCGCGATGCCATATGCCACCTCCCCTTGCGAACCGCCCAGGTAGGTGGAGTACACCAGAAAATTCGGAAAGGCCATGGGGTTGACCACTGACACAAACGCGTCGCCATTGCCTCCCGGTTTGGGCTGGACGGCATCCGGCGTGACCGGAAAATCCGTCGCCAGGGTATAGCCCGTCACCAGCAGGTTGCCGGCGGCGTCGAATGCAATCCCGCACACGTCTTGTATGTCCGAACCACCTAAGTAGGTTGCGTACACCAGCGAATCCGCTCCCGTTTGCGTCATGTCCATTACGCCAATGACGGAGCCGTAGGCCGACTTCAGGACGTAGCTGTAAGCATAGCCCGCCATCGGGAACTCGGTGGATTCCGTGTAAACCGCAAAGTAAACCAAGCCGTTCGGCGCGACCGCGATGGCGCGGCCTTGATCCCCCAGTTCCCCGCCGAGGTAGGTGGAATAGACCAATGAGCCGGCGTTGGGATCGATCTGGCACAGGAAGGCGTCCTCCGGTCCCCAGGTCACGCTCATATAGGCGCTCGCGGTGAGCGGGAAGTCGGTGGCCTTGGTGCTGCCGATGACGTAGATCAGCCCCTTCCGATCCACGGCAATGCCGGCGCCGGAAGTGTCTCCCGTGGTGCCGCCCAAAAAAGTCGAATACACCAGGGAAACGCCGCCGGACATGCCAAATGGATTCAGCTCCAACACGAACGCGGCCACCACGCTGCCGGCCCCCGTGGTTTGCAGTGCATTGACGGTCGTGGGGAAAGCCGTCGAAGTAGTAGTCCCGGTAAGGTAGACGTTTTCCTCCGCGTCCACAGCCATCGACACCGGAATGTCCGAGCCCCCTCCACCGATATAAGTGAGATAGAGGAGGGGGTAACCGCTGCCTGGAGTGTTGTCGATGATCGCCACAAAGATGTTGGTCGTACCGTTTAAGGTGGTGGAATATGCGCCATTGGTGGCCAGCAGGTCTCCGGTATTCGTGGAGCCCGCCACGTAGAGATGGCCCTGCGAATCCACTTGCACGGCGCTGATCTGGTCGGTACCGGAGCCCCCCAGGTAACTGCAATACACCAGGGTCGGATCGATCACCAGCGGCCGCTTGCGATCATAGCCATCCACGCGAAGCCCCACGACGTTTCGCGCCACCCGCACATAGCGGCCTTGAATTTCGCGGCGGGTCGCGGTCAGCGGGTCTTCCTGGTAAATCAGCGGCTTCTTCTGCAGCATGCGCCCGTTGCCGAATTCGAACGCCAGATCGCCCTCGGATGTGATGCTGAGATGCCGGGCCCCCTGGAATCGCAGGCGAATCGCATGCGGATCGGCGCCAGGCTGCAGCACGAAGTCGAACTCCAACTGGTTCTGCCGTCCGTAGTAGACCACATCCACCCCAGGATAGACCGCGCCATATCGGATCCGCGAGTAGTTCGCGATGTTGGTGTGCCAGTGCTCCCTGGCCCCTACGAAATAGTCGGTGCGCGTGGGAAGCTTGCCCATGGCTTCGATGGTGGGGGCCGGATTGGAATTCGGCAGCGAGATATCCACCCGATGGGAGCCGGCGAGGGTCAGGGCGGGCCCGTGCGCGGTGAACATCAGATCGTAGCCGCCCGACCGCACGGCGTAAAGCACTGCCGGGTCCCACTGGCCCTGGTTGGCCTCGAAACGCAGGGGCGTCTGGGCCAGCCTCGCCTTGGCCTGCGATACGGCTGCTTCGCGCGGCGCCGCGGCCAGTGTCAGAGCGGCACACAGAACTACGGCCAGGCGAAAACTTCCAAGCATTGCTGAAGTGGACATCGAGAAACGATTCATTCCCATTAGAACACGCCTAGGGCTGCGACATTACCAGGATGAAACCATCGCTGTAACCGCTGTCGAACGTGGCCTGGGTCGCGCCCGAAGTCGTCGGAAACTGGCTTCCCGCATAACCGGCCACGTAAATGGTTCCGTCCAGACCCACCACCAGAGCCAAACCCGAGTGGGCCCCGGTGCCGCCGAAATACGTCGACCATTGCAAGCCCGCAAGCCCCGCCACGCCCCGCTGCAGCTTCGTAACAAAGACGTCGATCCCTCGCCCCCATCCCGGTTGGGGTGCGTCCACCGTGGTCGGAAAATTCGCGGATATCGTATAGCCGGTGACGTACAGGAATCCGGCGGCATCCGCTGCGATATCAAAACCTACCTCGCCATCGGCTCCGCCCAGATAGCTGGAATACAGCAGAAATGCCGGGTTGGCGGGGTTGACCACCAGGATGAAGGCATCGCCGTTCCCACCGTACGCCGGCTGGATGGCATCCTGCGTAACCGGGAAATCGGACGAAAGGGTATACCCCGTCAACAGCAGGTTGCCGCTGGCGTCGAGCGCCAGCTTGCGCACTACGTCGTTGTCCGAACCGCCGAAGTAGGTGGCGTACACCAGCGAGCCGCTTCCCGACTGGGTCATGTCCATGGCGCCGATTATGATGTCATAGTTGCCTGCCAGGCTGCTCCCGTAAGAAGCGCCGGCCAGTGGAAACTGGGTGGAGTTGGTATTGGCCGCGAAGTACACCTGGCCGTTCGACGCTATGGCAATGCCCCGGCCATCGTCTTCGAGCTCGCCACCCAGATATGTGGAATAGGCCAGCGTGCTCGAGGCCGGACTGATCTTCGACAGAAACGCGTCTTGCAATCCGTTCAGTGCCGACTGATAGGCGCTCGCCGTCACCGGAAAGTCGGTGGCTTTGGTGGAGCCGATGACGTAGATATTCCCTCCCGAGTCCAGGGCAATGCCATTGGCACTCTGATTTCCGGTGGTGCCGCCCAGGTAGGAGGAATACACCAGACTGCTGGTGCCGGAGGAAAGCCCGGGATTCAGCTCGAGTACGAAGGCGGAGATGATATTGGAGCCCGCCCCCGCGGTTTGGACTGAGCTGCCGGCGGTCGGAAAATCAGTCGAATCGGTGGTTCCGGTAAGGTAAATGTTATTCGACGAGTCGAGAACCATGGCCAGCGGAATGTCTTCGCCCGTCCCACCGGCATAGCTGAAATAGAGGATCGGGAAACCATTGCCGGGAGTGGTGTCGATGATGGCCACGAAAATATTGGTCAAGCCGGCGTTGCCGGTCTGGTAAGTATTGGTGGTGGCCACGAGTTCGCTGGTGGCGGTGGAACCCGCCACGTACAGATGACCGAGGGAATCCAACCGCGCCGCCGTGATCTGGTCGGCTCCCGAGCCTCCCATGTAAGTGGAATAGACCAAAGTGGGATCGATCACCAGCGGCCGCGTGCGGTCATAGTGTTCGAGGCGGATCCCCACCACGTTCCGCGCCATCAGCACGTAGCGCCCCTGGACCTGGCGGCGGGTCCCGCTCCGCCCGTCCTCCTGATAGATCAGCGGTTTCTCTTGCACCATCCGCGTACCGGCCGATGCGAAGGCCAAATCGCCTTCCGCCGTGATCGTGAGATGGCCGGCCCCACGAAACTTCAAGCGGATCGCGCCAGGGTCGGCGCCGGGCTGGAGCACGAAGTCGTATTCCAGCCGGCTGGGGTTCCCGTAGTAAACCACGTCGACGCCGGGATAGACCGCGCGATAGCGCACGCGCGAGTAGTTGGGGATGTTTGTGTGCCAGTGTTCCCGGCTGCCCACGAAATAGTCCGTGTGCGAAGGAAGCTGGTCGAGCGCTTCGATCCGGGCCGCCCGATTGGAATTCAGCAACCGGATGTCCACGCGCTCGGAATCCGGAAAGGAAACCACGGGACCGCCGGCGGTTAGAAGCAAGGCATAACCATTGGCGCGCGCAGCGTAGCGCACGGCGGGGTCCCACTGGCCCCGGTTGGCTTCGAAGCGCAGCGGCAGTCGCCCCAGCGCCGCCTTGGCCTGCGAGAGCGCGGCGTCGGGGCGGGAAGGCCCACCCGTTGCGGCCAGCACGGAAGCGGCGCACACCAATAACCCCAAGCGAGACAGACGAAGCATATGGGTAGCGAGCATGGAAGAGCGTTAAGCTCTATTAAAACATGAACCGCCGGCCCATAGTAGTGGGCGCTTTCTTCACAGGAGTGATCGCGCATCACCAGCGCTAACGGGCCGCCCGGTTGCCCCTTTGCCACGGTCCCGCCATCGCCCCGGCAGCGCCCCGACCGTGCGAACCGGGACCTCCGGTTTTGATGGTGTACCCGGACGGAACCGTAAACAGGGATGGGTCGGGTTCGGACTGCTGGATGCTCGTGAGCTCCATATCGGTCGTACCGGAGCGGGGATCGCTCGATTTGATCTCAACGGGAACCTTCAAAGCGGTTGAGACCCAGGTAGTCCGGACAATCGCGATGGCTTGCGTATTGCCGATCGCTCCGGCAGGGATGGTCTCAGTGACTTCGGTCCCCGTCGCTGTCACGGAGTTGATGGTCTCGGTTCCGAGGCTGACCGTGGCGATCTGGATCCCAGTGGGTGGGCTTGGCCGGGCAGGCGGCGTGCCACCTGTGGTGGAGCCGGAAGGCGCCGGGAGCGGTGTCTGGACAGCGGTCATATTCGACGAGTTCAGCACATACCGGTAGCCGGCGACGGGATCGACAATCGTGACTTGGGTGTACGGCTGCTTACCGGATGAAGCCGGCGCTGTAATGGTGCGTTCGGCCCGTGTGCGGCCCTGACTATCTCTGTACACCTTGGATTGTTGAGTTTGGGAGATCTGGTTCCCGTTCGAAAGAACCCGCTGAATCTGCGTCGTCTGGATTCCCGAGTAAGGCGCGCCCGTAACCGGAGTACGGGACGCCCGGCCCATCCCGCCGAATCCCGGACCCGGGAATTGGCCGCCCCTTGGCCCCTGAGCGGACAGTACAACCGTAGACAGCGACAGACAGCAGACAACAATTAGTTTCCTCATAGGTTGGTTTCCTTGTAGTGGTGTTTACTGAAAACTGCTTCCCTCACCTGTGATTCGTTTCTGTGGTCGAGAAAGTTCCGCAATTTGAGATATGATGTGGCGCGGGCACTCGTGCCTGCCGCGTCGGCACTCATGCCGACGCTTCCTTCGACGCAGTTTCACAGCAGAGCACACGTGTCGAGACCAGTCTCGACACGGCAGGCACGGGTGCCGGCGCCACACCGGCTGGCGGAGTGTGAGAAATGCGGGTGAGTGCGCTTTGACACAGAGTCGACGTCAACGCCGCTCGAATCGCCCCATGTACTCCGCTTCGGCCAGCACGTGCCCCTTCAGCGCGCGATCCAGCTCAGCGCGTTTCACGCCCGCCGGAAGTCCCAGCGTGCGCACATCGAGCGCGTACAGCCTGAAGAAATAGCGGTGCGGCCCGTGGCCTTTGGGCGGGCACGGTCCGCCATATCCTAACTTTCCGAAATCGTTCTTGCCGCTGACACCGGGCCCTCCGGGCCGTTGTCCCTGTTGCAGGTTGTGCACAGTGGCTGGAATGTCGTAGAGCAAACAGTGATTCCAGGTTCCCACCGGGGCATCCGGATCGTCTACGATCAGCGCGAAGCTGCGCGCGTCCGCCGGCCCTGAGCTCCATTCGAGCGCCGGGGAGATGTCCGCTCCCTGGCAAGAGTGCAGGCTGGGTATCCATCCGCCATTCTCAAATGCGTTCGTGAACAATTGAAATGCCATAACAGTTCGATCGTAGCGCGGGTCACTACTGCCCGGCCGCCCTCTGGCCCGCCGGGCCGTACAGGCACCTGCGGCCCTCATCGAACAGCGCACAGATGTTTTCGGGCGGAACGTCCGGCTGAATGTTGTGCACCGCCGCCATCACGTACCCTCCGCCCGGCCCCAGTATCTCGAACATGCGCCGCGTGCCGCGGCGGACCTCATCGGGCGTTCCCTGAGGCAGCAGGCGGTTGTTGTCCACGCCGCCCCAGAAGGCGATGCGGTCTCCGAACTCGCGCTTCAGCCGCTCCGGCTCCATGTTCTTGGCCGTCACCTGCACGGGATTCAGCGCGTCGATGCCCATTTCGATGAAGTCCGGGATGAGCCGATAGACCGATCCGCAACTGTGGTAGAGGATTTTGGCCGAGGTGAGCTGCCGGATCTGCTCCACCACTCGCTCCAGGCAAGGGCGGATCAGCTTGCGATAGAGCGGCGGCGAGCAGACCGGCCGGTCCTGGAGGCCCACGTCGTCGCCGAACGCCACCACGTCGACATACGGCCCCACCTCCGCCAGCGCGCGCCGGTTCAGCTCCAGCAGGTTCTCCAGCACCGCCTCCATGAGGGCCTGGAACAGCTCGTGGTTTTGGCCGAGGTCGTAATACCAGTCCTCGAACCCGCGCAGGTACTGCGTCGTGTGCACCACGTTGTAGCGCGCGTTGAAGATCACCGCGTAATCGGTTTCCTCGTGCAGCCGTTGGGCTCTCTCGCCGAGGCCGCGAAAACGTCCGGGGTCGGTGGGGTCGGGCCAGGGATACCGCAGGATGTCGCCCGCCGAGATCTCGCCCGCCAGGGGGCTTTGGCGGATGTCGTAATAGAGGCAGCCTTCCGGCTTGGTGCGCACCACGCCCCACTCGTCGCGGTAGTCGGTGGCGTTCAGTTCCACGTCGCCGCCGCGGTCCGGCGCGCCTTGCGCCAGGGCTCGCGCGTCTGCCCCGAGGTGCGCCAGCACACGCTCGTCCACCTCCACCACCTGCTGCATGCGGTCGATGATGGCGCCGGGCTCGCCGAATCCCAGGTGCTCCACCAGGCGTTCGTACGCTCCCTTGATCATCCCGCTAAACCGCGCTGTTCCGACATCCAGCGGGACCCGGTCGGGCTCCCGGTGGTCGAGCGCAGCGGCGATGCGTTCCCGATGGGTCAAGATAAATCTCCTTTCTCCAACTACTAAAATGATAAATGATGATTGCCTCCATTAACCCTGCTACCGGCGAGACATTGCGCTCATTCGAGTCGCTCACCGAAGACCAGATCGAAGACCGGCTGCGGCGCGCGGCGGCGGCCTACCAGTTGTATCGCCGCACTTCGTTCGCCGATCGCGCGCGGTGGTTGAACGTGGCGGCCGGCATTCTGGAATCGGAGAAGGACCGGCTGGGGCGCGTCATGACGCTCGAGATGGGGAAGAACATCGGCGCGGCGCGGGCCGAGGTGGCCAAGTGTGCGGGCGCCTGCCGCTACTACGCGGAGCACGGCGAGCGGCTGCTGGCCGATGAGCCGGTGGAGACCGGCGTCGGGCGCAGCTTCATTCGCTATCAACCCATCGGACCGGTGCTGGCGGTTATGCCCTGGAACTTTCCTTTCTGGCAGGTGTTCCGGTTCGCGGCCCCGGCGCTGATGGCGGGCAACGTGGGGCTGCTGAAGCACGCGTCCAATGTGCCGCAGTGCGCCCTCGCAATTGAGGCGATCATCCGCCGCGCGGGGTTTCCGCCGGACGTATTTCAGACGCTGTTGATCGGGTCCGAGCAGGTGGCGGGCGTAATCGGCGACGCACGCGTGAAGGCCGTTACGCTCACCGGCAGCGAGCCGGCGGGCGCGCAAGTGGCCAGCCAGGCGGGCAAGCGGATCAAGAAGACGGTGCTGGAGCTGGGCGGGAGCGATCCGTTCATCGTGATGCCCAGCGCGGATCTCGAGCGGGCGGCGCGGATAGGGGTCGAGGCGCGCACCATCAACAACGGGCAGAGTTGCATCGCCGCCAAGCGCTTCATTGTGGACGCGCGGATTGCGGCCGAGTTCGAGCGGGCATTGGTGGCGGGTATGGCGGCGCTCCGGGTAGGCGACCCCATGGACAAGAGCACGCAGGTAGGGCCGCTCGCCACGCCGGATATTCTCGAAGGGCTCGGCCAGCAGGTGCGCCGGTCGGTGGAAATGGGCGCGCGTGTGCTCACCGGTGGGAAGCGGCTCGACCGGCCTGGCAACTACTACGCGCCTACGGTGCTGGCGGATGTGCCGAAGGACGCGCCGGCGTATGGAGAGGAGCTGTTCGGACCGGTGGCGGCGCTCTACCGCGTGAGTGGAATCGAAGAGGCCGTCCGGCTGGCGAACGACACCGAGTTCGGGTTGGGCGCCAGCGCGTGGACCAACGAAGAGGCCGAGCAGCGGCGGTTCATCGATGAGATTGAAGCGGGAATGGTGTTCATCAACGGGATGGTGGTCTCCGACCCGCGCCTCCCGTTCGGCGGCGCCAAGCGGTCGGGATACGGGCGCGAGCTGGGCGCCTGCGGCATCCGCGAGTTCGTGAATGCGAAGACGGTGCGGGTGGCGTGATGCGAAGTGATCGGGAACGTCGCATAATAGGGTCGATGAGCGACCGCCTGATAATGGAACGGCTGACACGCGGCCGGGCGCCGGGACGTGAGTTCGACATCGAGTTTTGGCAGGCACTCGGTCCCAGCCGCATTCTGGAGGCCGCATGGGATCTTGTGATCACAGCCGCTTCAAAAGAAGGCATTCATGAAGATCAGCTCCGACTTCAAAGATCTGTTGAGAAACTTGAACGCGGCCGGCGTGCGCTACCTGATCGTCGGAGGCTACGCCGTGATGATTTACACGGAGCCAAGCTTCACGAAGGACCTCGACCTCTGGGTTGACCCATCGGAGCGCAATGCGCTGGCGCTGTTCCAGGCTTTGGCTCAGTTCGGCGCTCCCCTCCAAGATATCCGGCCGGCGGATTTCACCGAGCCTGAGGTGTTTTACCAGATGGGCGTTGACCCGGTGCGCGTTGATATCCTGACATCCCTCCCCGGCCTTGATTTCGTTTCAGCTTGGAAACGCAGGCGCGTCGTTGATTTCGATGGCGAGCCGGCTTCCGTCATTTCCCGCGAAGATCTGATCGAGTCGAAGAAGGTAACCGATCGAGCGCGCGACCGCAAGCACGCACGCAGTCTGCGGAAACCCCGGAAGGGCAAATAGTCTTAACCCTCAACGAACGCTCAAGGCCCGTCCCCTGGACGGCCTCGCCCAGGGACATCCTGGAAGAGGTCAAGCGTGCTCGCGTTGCCCCAGTACTGTTTCAATCCGCGTGGTACAATCGCGAACGGAAGCGAGGTGGAGATGCCATACTGCTATGAGTGCGGGACGGCATTGGACCAGAACGGTTTGTGCCGCCACTGCGACAGCCAAGCGTCTTGGTATTACATCTCCTCAGCTATCCGAATGGGACCTGTTTCGGAGGCCGATTTTTCTGTTTTGATCGTGCAGGGCGAGCTGAGACGGGGATCGCTGGTATGGAGAGAGGAAACACCGGACTGGGTGCCAATTGAGAATACGCGATTCGTCACGAAGCTTCTTCCGCCTCCGGTCCCAACACGAGTTTTGGCAAAGGATGTTCTGAATGCCGCGGTGACTCCTGCGAAGCTATATTGGCGACTTTGGCTGCGGATTAACTCGCCTCATCTTTTTCGGCGGGTAGCGGTAGGGTTTCTCGTCCTTGTTATCGTGGGGGCAGTCATAAAGGCCGTTGTCGAGCGTTTTACCAGGTAGATGTTGGCGCTTCTGGAACTGCTACCTGCCCGTTCTCAGCGTGGCCGCAAGCGAGGTGAATTGGAATTCGATCGGAATTACAATAGTTGGGGGAAGACGATGTGCACGACGGAGGAACTGTTTCAACGCATCGATGGGCGCAAGCGCTGTAGCACCTGCAAAGAAGGGGACCTGTACTGTGCCACATATGTTGGGCCGCTATACTGTGCGGCCAAGGATAAGATCTTGTTCATCGGTCTCGACCACGGCAAGGGGGACTGCGTTGGTTTGCAGGCGCGCCAGAAAGAGATGATTGAATGGCCGCGTCGCCCCGGAAAGGAGGGTAAATGGAACCCGCATTATCGAGGCTGTGTTAAGGTGGCAAGTTACCTTCTGGATTCGGCGTGCCTGAATGATTGCACTTCACGATGTGCTCTCCGAGCGTCGTCCAGCCCCTCGCATACCACAGAAGCTGGTTGTGTGTTTCTCCAATTTGCTCAGGGAAACGCCGTGAAGTGTGTTCCTCCCAATTCACCGACCATGCGCTTCAAGGGCTACAAACGGATTTTCGCGTGTCTACCATTGATGCTTGAGGAGCTTACAGTTCTTCGGCCTGACGTGATCGTCTTACAGGGTCGCAGCAACCTGTACTGGCCATTGTGCAACTTGGCCAGTGAGCGTGGTGTTCAAAGGAAAACCACCGCAAACTGCTGCGTTGACATCATGGTATGGCCAGCATGGCAGTCAGTTATCGTTTCTCTTAATCATCCATCGATGGGGCACCTGAAAAAAGACTGGGACAGAGAAATTGTTCCCGCTTTGGACGAAGCGCGGAAACAGCTTCGTGCTTCACCGTGTGGGCACGCGCCTGCAGACACCAACTATCCTTGGAGCGGCAGGTCTGGGACCTTGTAGCGACGGAATGCGGGAAAAGCCTTTGGGAAATTGTAAATTTACGACTGCGCCAGCGCCAGCAGCGGGAAGTAGTCGCGGTACATGCCGTAGGTGAGGTAAAAGACATTGGGGAAGCCGGTGCCGGTGGTGGCTTCCTCGGGCCATGTGCCGTCGGGCCTCTGGCGATCGAGAAGGAACTGGATGCCGCGCCGGACGGCGGCGCCCTCGCGGTCGCCGGCGGCCAGCAGGCCCAGAACGGCCCAGGCGGTCTGGGAGGGGCAGCTCGGGGCGGGAACGAAGCCCTCCCGGTCGTAACTGGCGCAGGATTCGCCCCAGCCGCCATCGGGGCTCTCGATGGTCCGCAACCACTGTGCAGCTTTGGCGATGGCGTCTTTCGCTTCCGGCGCGCCGCTGGCCGCCAAGCCGCGCATGGCAAGGAACGAGCCGTAAATATAGTTCACACCCCAGCGTCCGTACCAGCTTCCATCTTTTTCCTGCGCCCCGAGCAGGTAAGCCACTCCGCGGCGCACAGCCTCGTGGCCCGCCATGCCGCGGCGGCAGAGCGATTCCAGCACGCGCCCGGTGATGTCCGGGCAGGTGGGATCGAGCATGGCGTTGTGGTCGGCAAAGGGCACCTCGTTGAGCAGGGCCCAATCGTTATCCACGTCGAATGCCGCCCAGCCGCCGTCGCCCGATTGCATGGCGAGCAGCCAGTTGATGGCGCGGCGCTCGGCGGCGGCCTGGGCCGTGGGATTGGAAGCCTTGGCGTGAAGCAGCGCCAGCAGCACCATGGCGGTGTCGTCGATATCGGGATAGAACTCGTTGGCGAACTCGAAGGCCCAGCCGGAGGGTTCGGTGTCGGGCCGCTTGACGGACCAGTCGCCCTTGCGGCGGACCTCCTTGCTGATGAGCCAGTCGGCGGCGCGCATCATGCGGGCATCGCCGGCGGCGCCGGCTTCGCCCAGCGCGAAGGCGCAGATCGCGGTATCCCAGATGGGCGAGACGCAGGGCTGGAAGATGAACCGGTCGGCGGTTTCGATGAGCAGAGATTCGAAGTGGCGAATGGCCTCCACCAGGTCGGGGTGGTCCTTGGGATAGCCCAGCGCGTCCAGCGCCATGATGAAGTACATCATGGCGGGATAGATGGCGCCCAACCCTTCGGTGTGGCGCGTCCGGTCGATAATCCAGTGCTCGGCCTCGCGGATGGCGGCGTTGCGTATGCGCTCGGGACCCCGCTTTTCCCAGAGCTTGAAGACCCGGTCGAGGTGGCGAAACAGCACCGAAAGCCCTTTCCCCTTGGGAATCGCGAGGCTGGCGCCGGGGAGCAGGAGTTCGTCGAGCGTGAACCCCGCCGGCACCCGGCGTTTCGAGCCGCGGGCCTGCACGATGGAGAGCGGCACCAGGATGGAGCGCGTCCACGAGGACATTTCGTAGAGCAAGTCGCCGGGCAGCATCACGATTTCCGGCGGGATGGAGGGTACGTGCTCGCGGGGATAGAGGTCGAAGAGGCTAAGGTTGATCTTGACGTAGCTGTTGGCGGCTTGCAGGCCGCCCAGGGTCAGGATGCGCGCGCGCGCCCAGCGCAGGGGATCGCTGTCGGCGTCA
>Ga0224558_1003074_pt1 | contig 14421 bp, 11 predicted proteins | sample 714S32024metaG_FD_180682 | JGI IMG/M metagenome (GOLD analysis project Ga0224558, IMG submission 180682) | Peat soil microbial communities from Stordalen Mire, Sweden - 717 S3 20-24 | ecosystem: Environmental > Terrestrial > Soil > Wetlands > Peat | place: Sweden: Norrbotten County, Stordalen... | reverse complement strand
TATCCCTTGGGCCCGCGCGGGGGCATGGAAACTCCTGGCAATTTTGTAATTTTGCAATTTGGTAATTTTGTAATTTAAAACCGGAGAAAAATTGGCTGGTGGTTCTTAGATTACAAAATTACCAAATGACCAAATTACAAAATTGCCTTCACCGTTTTCCGCCGGCAACCGGCATGAAAATGTGCAACAACTGAATTACAGCCGGCCCGACGGTGACGAAAATCAGGGAGGGCATGACAAACAGCACGAGGGGAATGATCATTTTGACGGTAGTCTTGGCTGCCTGTTCTTCGGCGCGCTGGCGGCGCTCGGTACGCAGGGAATCGGAATGCACGCGCAGGGCCTGAGCCACGCTGGTTCCGAAGCGGTCGGTCTGAATCAGAGTTGAGACCAGGGAGCGAATGTCATCGACCCCGGTGCGCTCGGCCAGATTGCGGAGCGCCTCGACGCGCGGTTTCCCGGCGCGAGTTTCGAGATCGAAGAGATGGAATTCACCGCTCAGTTCCGGGTGCGCGGTGCGCAGATCTTCGCCCACCCGCATCATCGCCTGATCGAGAGACAAGCCCGCTTCCACGCAGATCACAGTCAAATCCAACCCATCGGGAAGGCCGATGCGAATGCGGCGCTGCCGTTCCTGCAGCTTCTTTTTCAGCAAGAATCGCGGGATAAAAAAGCCGAATGCGGTCACACCTAAGAGCAGCAGGGGCGAATTGAATCCGGTGAAGAGAAAAACCGAGAAAAAACAAAGGGCGGCGAACAGGACGCGCAACCCACGATAGATCGTAAAGTGCTGGGGGTTGCGATATCCCGCCTGAATCAGCCAGGCTCGGGTTTGCGAAACGTTGGTGGACGAGGACGGCAAGGCGCGGCTCAGCGGATCGAGAGCCTGTTGCATGCGTTCGCGGATGGCGGGTTTGGCCTGGGATTTGGGGCGCTGCCAGCCGATTTCGCGCAGGCGGGAGCCGAGCACGGACGAGGGCACAACCGCGGCCGCTCCAAAGGCGAACACGATCACCACGATGGTGAGAAACACGAAAATAGTAAGTGCGAGAACCATGAATTAGACCTTTACTTCAGTCGTTGGTCGTTCGTCGTTGGTCGTTGGCAAAACCTCCGAAACGACTGACGACTCCGAACGACTGACGACCAACGACCAACGACTGATTCATCAGACCTGGATCCTGATAATTCTGCGAATGAAAAAGTAGCCCATGGTCTGTAAAGTGATGCCACCGACGATCAAGGCGTGCCCCAACGGATCGGTGAAAAGCGGGCGAATGAATCCCGGGTTGATGAGGAGCATGAGAACCACAATGGTGGGCGGCAGAGCCATGAGCAAAGCCATGGTGAGGCGTCCCTGGGCGGTGTGGACGCGGACCTGGCGCAGGATCTTAAAGCGTTCGCGTATGACATAAGAGAGGTTGTCAAGAATCTCGGCAAGATTGCCGCCGGTTTCGCGCTGCAACATCACCGCCGTCACGAAGAACTTAACGTCGACCAGAGGAACGCGTTCGGCCAGGTTGAGCAGGGCGTCGCGTACCGGGAGCCCGAATTTTTGTTCTTCGTAGAGCTGGCGGAATTCTCCGGCAACGGGTTCGGCAACTTCGTTGGCAATCATTTCGAGGGCGGTGGTAAATGCGTGTCCGGCGCGAACGGCGCGGGCGAGCGTATCGATGGTCTCGGGAAACTTCTCTTCAAATTTCTGGAAGCGCTTGGTCCGCATATGCGAGGCATATGCGTAGGGGATAAAAAATCCGAGCAGAGCGCCCGCCCAGCCGAAGAGCAGGTTGCCGCCGGCGATGAAGGCGGCGGCGGCGAATACCAGGGCCGACACTCCACACAGCATCAGGAAGTTTCCGGCGCGAACGTCCAGATTTCCTTGAGCCAGCATTTTTTGCAGGACGGAAACTCGCTGAGAGCGGCGCAGAAAGGTGTCGAAAGCCGGGATGCGGCTGAGCACTTCGTCGCGAAGCAGAGCCACGTCGGGCACGTCTTGCTCGGCTGGTTTCTGAACGGTGGAGAGGCGATCGCGGAGAACGCGGGCCTGGGCCTTGCGCAGATCGAACAAAGACATGCCGGCAAAGACCGCCAGCGTGACCACGACAAATACCAGCAAGGCGATAAAGAACTGCATCGGCTAGACCTCCATCCGGGACTCGAAGAGCGCGGGACTCAGGCGGCAACCGGCGGTGGCGAGGCGTTCCGCGAAATGCGGCTGGAGGCCAGTGGAATGGAAGACGCCGCGCACCTTTCCGTTCTCGTCAATGCCGCTGCGGTCAAAAACGAAAACGTCCTGCAGCGTGATCATCTCTCCGTCCATTCCGGTAACCTCGGAGACCGTAATCACCTTGCGCGAACCGTCGGAGAGACGCGCGACCTGGACTACGGCGTGGACGGCATTGGCGATCTGCTGGCGAATCGCGCGTTCGGGAATGTTGAGGTTGGCCATGGAAACCATATTTTCGATGCGCGCCAGAGCGTCGCGCGGCGAGTTGGCGTGTACCGTGGTGAGCGAACCCTCGTGGCCCGTATTCATGGCCTGAAGCATGTCGAAGGCTTCTTCGCCGCGCACCTCGCCCACCACAATGCGATCGGGACGCATGCGCAGGCTGTTGATGACGAGCTGGCGCATACGCACGGCGCCTTTGCCTTCGATGTTGGGAGGGCGCGTTTCCAGGCGGACTACGTGTTCCTGCTTGAGCTGCAATTCGGCCGCGTCTTCGATGGTTACGATGCGCTCCGAATTCGGGATGTATCCGGAAAGGACGTTGAGAACCGTCGTCTTGCCGGCGCCCGTTCCTCCGGAAATGAGCAGGTTCAGGCGGCCCTTGACCATGGCCGAGAGCAGTTCCAGCATGGGCTCAGTCAGGGTTTTGTAGTCGAGCAGGTTGCGCGCGTTTATCTTTTCATGCCCAAAGCGGCGAATCGAGAGGCAGGCTCCGTCGAGGGCCAGGGGCGGAATGATGGCGTTGACGCGAGAGCCGTCCTGCAGGCGGGCATCCACCATGGGCGAGGACTCATCGACCCGGCGCCCGATGCGGGACACGATACGGTCGATGATCTGCATTAAGTGCTGGTTGTCTTTGAACGACAAGCCGGTGATTTCGAGCTTGCCGGCGCGTTCGATGTACACGCGGTCGAAGCGGTTGACGAGAATGTCGGAAATGGTGGGATCTTTGAGGAGCGGCTCAAGCGGGCCGAGGCCAAAGATTTCGTCGAGGATCTCGCGCGACAACTGCTCGCGCTCGGCGAAACTGAGCGGAACCGCCTCGCTGTTCACTGAACTGCGGATCAGGATGAGAACTTCTTCGCGCGCCGAATCTCCGGTGGAGCGACCGAGTTTTTCCAGGTCGAGGCGATCGAGGATCTTGCGGTGCAAGTCCGCCTTGACCTGCTGGTAGTCGCTGCGTTCGAAAACTTGCAGATTGGCCATAATTCTAAAACCACTTTCACAGACGCAGGAAGCCGCTGTTCGCTATTCGTCGTTCGCTAATCGCCAGTCCCTACGGTTCGCCGGTTTTAGCGAAAAGCGAACAGCGAACGACGCATCGCTACACCGTCTTAAACAACGACCAGGCCGTGCGCTTCAGTTCCAAATCGTCCTTGGTCAAGTATTCCGCCAGCCCGGAAATGGAGCGGGCAATTTCAGTGGACCCGTGCTGCATCAAGGGAATGCCGCGATCGATCGCGCTCGAGACCGCGAAATACTGATTGGGGATTCGCCAGAGCACCGGCGCCCCGATGGCAGCCTCGGTCTCAGCTTCATTGAAGCCCGCCACCTTGCGATAACGGTTCAACACCAGGGCAAAACGGTCCCGTGAGCCACTCTCGCCAAGATATTGGGCCACTCTACCCGCGCCCCACAGGGAAGCGACATCGGCATGGGCGATGAGCAGAATTTTCTCCGAGAGGTTGCAGACCAGGCGAGTGGCGCTGTCGAGCCGGGAGGAAGCGTCCACGACGATGTAGTGAAACTGGCCGACCAGGGTGTCAAAGAGGCGGGCAAAGTCGGAAGCGGAGGGCTCGAGAGCCGTGGGAGTCACGGCGCCGGCCAGCAACTGCAAGCCGTGATCGTGATGGACCATGAAGCTGTCGAGCAGGGACGAGTCCAGGCGGTGCAGATTCGTGATGGCGTCCGAGATGGTGAATGTGGGCTTGAGATTAAGATGCAAGGCGCAGTGACCCAGCGGCGCCAGGTCGATCAGCGCCGTGCTGTGGTGAAGCGACTGCAAGGCCAGAGCCAGATTGACGGCGACGGTGGTGGCGCCGTTGCCGCCTTTGGCGTTCACGATCGTGAACACCTTTCCCCGTGAACTTTCGCGCCCGGGCTTGCGGCGAGTGGCCGTCAGGCGGACGAAGGCTTCCAGCAAATCGGTGGTGGTGGTGGGGCGCTCAATGTATTCGCGCACACCCGCCCGCATGGCACTGACAATCAACTGGGGTTGAGTCATGGGGCCGACGACGAACATGACGGTATCGGGAAGTTCCTGGTGCAGCAACTCCACGGCCCTTAGCGCCGAGGTGATGCCGTCGGCGGCGATATCTACCAGAATCACGTCGGGCGCAAAGGTTTGAGTTCTGCGGATGACCGGGTCGTTGGCGGCCAGAGGGAGGGTCGGGTTGCTGCACACGGTGCGGGCTACGCTGGTGCCATCCACCAGAACCTGAAGCACCGCGCGCTGGTCATTGTCCGTGGCGAACACGGCTACTGCCAATTCCGGCATGACTCGTTCCCCACCGCCCTTTCCAAAACGCCCAACAACTGCCGTCTCCCCGTAGGAGCCAGGATCCTACTTGCTGCTGCCCCCGGACTTCTTGCCATCGAACTTGGCCGGATCCAGAGTCGGCACCGGCATCATCGGACCCTTCGGTGCCTGGACACTGGGCGAAACGCGGTGCACCGTGCACAAAACCATCAATTCCGAGTTGCTCTTTTGGGCGCTCTTGCTTTTGAAGAAATTGCCGAGGATCGGGATATCGCCCAGCCCCGGAATCTTGTTCGCAACGTTTGTGACCCGGTTATCCATCAGGCCGGCGATGATGAAGCTCTGGCCATCTTGCAGTTCGAATTCCGTGTCCGCTTTGCGCGTGCTGATGGCGGGTATGGTGGTTCCGGCAACCGTGACGGCTTCCGCGAAGTCCAGCGTACTTACCTCGGGAATCACGTGCAGGTGGATGTTGCCGTTTGGCTGAATCACCGGAGTGAACTTCAACCGCACGCCAAATTCGCGAAACTGAATCGTGACGGTCGCAATTCCGCTGGCGTTTTGCTGCGCGACGGGAAAGGGAAACTCTCCTCCGGCCAGGAAACTGGCTTCCTTGCCATTGATCGCGACCAGGTTGGGCTCGGCCAGAATCTGCAGAAGATTCTGGGTCTTGAGGGCCTCAATCACTGCGCCCAGGTGGACCTGAGGGTTAAAGAAGAACATGTTGAGTACGTTCGATACCGTCGCCGCACTGGGAAATGGGCTGCCCGATCCCGTATCGCTGATGTTCCCGAGGCCGGAGGTTCCGCTGAACTGGCCGGTGGTCGTGCCGCCGATGGTGTTTCCAGCGCCGGTGGAAAGCAGATTGATGCCCATTTGGGTCAGAGCCGAGCGATCCACTTCCGCGAACTTGACTTCCAGAAGGACTTCCTCTGCCCCGACCGGGCCGAATGTCAGCACGTTCACGACGTTCTTGGAATACGCCGAGGCCAGCGCGCCCGCATGCTTGGCCGTGTCCTCGGTGGTTACGTGACCGGAGAGAACAATCGCGTTACGCGAAGGCGTCACGTTGATCTGCTCATTCGGGAACAGGCGATGCATCTCTTCCGAAGCCGCGGTGATATCGACATCCACCCGCAGATCGAAGCTGCGAGAGCGCTCCAGTTCGTCCCAGATCAGCAGCGAAACCTCGCCCGGAGCGAGTCCATTGACCAGGACCTGGGTTGGCGTGACGACCAGCGTATCCGCCACTGTGGGGTCGGTTACCGAGACGCGCTTCAGTCTTTCGGTAGTGTTAATCAGGAGGGACTTACCCACCATCACGCGCAGCGGAGCTGCACCCGCCGTAACGCTCTGGCTGGATGCAGGCGTGGTGGAGGATTGCGCGGCGGGCGCATTGTCCTGGTTCTGAGAAGAAGCCGAGGCGGTTGCCGGAGCGGCCTGGGGATTGCCCTCGGGAGCTACGGTGCGCGCGAGCGCTCTTGTTGCGAATATGGTTGTCGCACCGAGAAGCAAAGTGGCAGCGACGAGCGTAAGAGCTTTCATGAATTCGCACCTCTGCGAGGATGCACGAGCGGACGCGAATGGTTGCGGTATTGTGGGTTCAAAACTTGCTGGTTTCATCCCGTTTGCTGCCGCGGATCATTTCTACCGTATAGGGTGCTGGTGCTGCTGGAGGCGCCGGACCTTTCGCTACTGCTTTGTGGACTTTGGGCTTGGACTCGGTCGCCTCCGGTTTCTCGCCCAGGTACAGCGAACTTGTCCGGGTCGCGCCGATGCCTCCTTTTTTTGTGTCCAGCGGATTCCGCAAAGCGAGCTGGATCCGTCCTTCCTGCGAAACCAGCGCCAGCTTCTGCGCGTCATCCGGAGAAAGCAGGAGCGTAATCACCGGGGCGGCTTGCGCATCTGCGGAAGCACTCCGGTCCAGGCTCTTGCCCACGGCGATGACTGCGACGTTTTCGAGGATGGTGGTGGTTTGACGGTCGTTGCCGCTGCCTTGACCCGTAGCCAGCACATCCACGCGCGTGCCCGGTTGCACGAAACCCGCCACCGAAACCACATCGTTGACACGCACCGAAACTGCGCGCATTCCCTGCGGGATCAGCGAGGGCAGGCCGGCTCCAGCGTTTAGCGCCGCCAGCTTGCTGGGCAGAATAAATTCGCCCTTGCTTACCGGCAGAACCGCACCGCGGCCCAGGACCTTCGAGGTGGCGGAGAATGCGCCGGGAGGAACCGCCGTTGGCGGGAGAGTGACGACCTTGACATCTTGAGCTTCCAATTTGGCTCCGACCTGAATATCGTCGGCAGCGACGACGACCGGCACTCCGCCGGCATTGTTGGCTGAGCCCGCAAAGGTCCGCAGCCGGTTATAGACGGTAAAGGCGACAAGCAGGCCGACAGCGAGCGCCAAGCCCCCGATCATCAACAAACGGCTCCGATTCATTCCACTCCTTCCGGACAGCTCCGGAAATATTGGTCGCCACGGCAGAGTTATACTTCCGCAAGTGCGACGAACTCCTAAAGGTTACGGCCTACTGGGAGCCGACTGCGCTGGCTACCTGCGAAAATACATTGTTCGCGTTGCCGCCGATCAGACGGACGGTGCCAATCACAATCACCAGAATTACGGCCAGCATCACTGCGTATTCTGCGATGTCCTGCCCTTCCTCATTGCGCCACAAGTGTTTAGCTAGATCTGCCATTACTAGACTCCTTTGAGCGTTACGCGGGGATCTCCCCATGTGGGACCAGTCCCTATGCGCTAGTTTCGCAGATTCGGGTCGGCTCTGGGAAACATTTTTTCACTTTAGTAACTCTCTGATGCCGGGTGTCTTGCTGGGTGCCTGGAGAAGGCCGGCATTTTCGACGGTGGAGTGCGTTCGGACTAGGACGATCGCCTTGGGGTCGCGGAATGCAGCATGCCAGTTGGGGTCGAGCAGGAGGGCCTGCGCGAGCGCGCAAGAGGGGGGCACAAGCGCCGCCTCTACCTGCCAGCGGTCAAGAACGTCTCGCCACCCGGTGCGGAGATCCACCACGGTTTGAATCGACTGGCGGAGGAGGTCATCGCCATAAAGGTCGGCGCGGCCGTCCGCGAACACGCGATATTCGGGATACAGTTTCCAGATGGCATAGCCTCCCCAGTCGTAGTAAACAAAGATGTTACGGGGTTGGTCGCTGGCCCGCAAGAACGCGACAGCTTTTTGGGGAAACTGCTCCGCCGCGCGAGCATCCTGGTTGCGGGCAAGACTGACCCACTTCACCAATACAAACACAGCCATCAGCATGAGAACAGCCCCGTTAAAAAGTGGCCGGAACCGCGAGGAGATGGGATGCTTATGGGCGACCGCCGGGGCCGCTGCAGCGGCCGGGAGAGCCGCGGCAATCACCGGTATCGCCAGCAAAACGAAAATTGGAATGTGGCGGACGGCGTCCAGAGCGGCGAAAGAAACCAGGACCAGGGGGACGAGCACACGCCCCTTGGGCCGCGAGCGGGAACTGGCGAGCGCGGTCAGAAGCAGCAGCCATACCAGCAAAAGCGGGCGATACAGCCCTTCATGAAAATCGGGCGAGTGCCATTCCCCAATGAGCGAGCGCATCCCGGACGAGCGTAAAGTATCGAGCGGATAACGATAGAGTTGAGCGCCGCTGGGGTTGAGCGGCACGAGTGCCAAACAAGCGAGCAGAAGCAGCAGCACGCGCAGAAGGATGGGCCGCGCCTGCTGCCAGGGAATGTTGCCGAGGGCAGTCTCCATGATCAGGCCGACACCATAAGCAAATAACAGCGCAAGGCCGAGCGCGAATCCGGCATGCAGATTTAGCCATAGGAGAAAAAGAGGCGGTATCCAAAACAGCAGCCGGGGACGAGCTTCGCCAGCTTCGAGCAGCCATAGCAGCAGGCTGGCCAGCGTAAAGGTGAACATCTGCGGCCGCACGCCCCATGAAGGAGCGGCCGCCAGAGCACCAAGGGCAGTCGCGGCGGCTGCCCAGTGCCGCTTTCCCGGACAGCGCAGATAAAACAGCAAAAAACCTGCTGTCGTAATCATCGCGGAGTATACGATCAGGGCAGGGGGGCCAGCGCGCTTCCAGAGTTCGTAAAACACGACCTCCGACAGCCATTCATGCGACACCCAGGGGTGCCCGGCACGGGTGAAGGAAAAAGGGTCGGAATGCGGGACGTGGCCGGTTTCCACGATCCACTGGCCGGTGCGCAGATGCCACCAGAGATCGGGATCGGTAGCACTGCGGGCGGTCATGGCCAGCAGGCCCAAGAAAAGGATCGCGGCGAACAGCAGGCGCTTGTCTGCAAGAGGGATCATGAATGTTGGACCCGGCAATTATAGAATCATTGACTTCCGGAAAACTCCGCATGACGTCAGCCGAACTTAATCGAAGCAAGGAACGACTGGCGGGCATTTTTCTTCTCGCGCTGACGTTGCTTAGCTCCGTCGGCGTGCTGCACCTTGTTTGGTACTTACGAAATGGATATCAGGACTTCACCGTGTTTTACCACGGAGCCGAGATGGTCCGCGCGGGCCAGGCGGCGCAACTGCACGATTTACACCCTCCGTTTGAGGAACTGCTGTTTGTGCCTTTGACATACCTGAGTTATTTTCCGGCGTACGCGGTTTGGACCTTTTTGAATGTCGTCATGATGGTGCTGAGTTTGGGAATGGTCAGAAGGACATTCACGGAGACGGAGCGGCTCAGTCCGCTGTTCTTGATTTTGAGCGTGGCTGCCTTCGCGCCGGCGGTCAGGGCATTGATTCAAGGGCAGGATTCGGTTCTGCTTCTGCTGCTGGTGACTCTAAGCCTGTTCTTGCTGGCGAGGAACCGCGTTGTTTTGGCGGGGGCGGCGCTCGGATGCGGGTTGTTCAAGTTCCATCTGGTGCTTCCACTGGCGCTGATCCTGGCGGTGCGACGGCCGCGATTGTGGTTGGGGCTTTGTCCAGTGGCAGGGGTGCTGGTGGCCATCTGGGCGATGATGACGGGATGGCATGGGATCGCTGACTACGGGCACGTCGTTGTTCATGTTGAGAGTCATGGCGCAGCCGGCACTCCGATTGCGGAAATGCCGAACCTCCGCGGGTTGATTGCCCAACTTGCGGGGAAGAGCGGTGGAAGCTCGGTCACCGTGGCGGCGATTGTGTGTGCGACGGCCGTGCTCGGGATCGTGTTGTGGAAAGTTGGGAGGCGAGCAACCGGGACCCGCTTCGTGTTCGCAGTGGCAAGCGTGACATGCATTTTGGTTGGCTATCACGCAGTAATCCATGACCTGACCCTGCTGTTGCCGGTCGTGCTCATGCTATTCTCGGCGCCCGCGGCGACGCGCTCGGAGATGCGCTTGGATGCGGCCCTGTTCATAGTGGTGTACGCGATCCTATTTATGGGCTCATGGTTCTGGCCATGGCTGAATCCGTGGTGGTGGATTCCGCTGGTGGTTTGGATTTGCTGGAAGTATGGAAGCGTGGATGCGGCAGCTTCCGGCGGCAGCCAAGTAGCTCGGAGCGGTCCTCAGCCCCGCTCATTGGGCGCGGGAGTGGGCGCAGAGCGCAGGACACCGATGGCGGAGGGGCCAGGATGACCGCCGTCAAACGAATTGCGGTCTCTCCGGTGTTCATTCTTGGAGCGGCACTGGCTACGCGCCTGGCCAGCGCAACCTACATTCTCTCCAGCAGATTTGAGCCTCAACTGCTCTTTCTGCGGAATGAGCCGTCGCATATTGCCGCAGCCTTAGTCTCTGGCCTGGGTTTCTCGTCACCCTATGCCGGTGCACCGACCGCGCCGACCGCTCAGCAGCCTCCTCTATATCCCCTGCTGTTGGCTGGCATATTTAAGCTGTTCGGAATCTGTACGGTAGCATCGGCATGGACAGCGGTGTTAGTCAATGTTTTAGCCGGTGCCGTCACCGCCGTGTTGCTTTACTACGTGGGGAGACTGCACTTCGGCGAAACGGTCGGCATTTTGGCGGCATGGCTCTGGGTGCTGCCCTGGATGTACCAAACGAACGCATTCTCCGTGAGCCTGACGCCCGCTTACTTGGCGGCCTTAGGGCTTACCGCTCTATTCTTGTGGGTTCCGAAAAGGCTCGAAGGGAAGCGCAGATGGTTGGTCCTCGGCATCTATTCGGGGCTGCTCGTTCTCCTTCAGCCGTCGCTTCTGACCGTTGTTTTGGTTTACGGAGGCTGGCTCGCTGTTTCGAAAGGCTCCTCGCCGCGCGTCTTGATCGCCTTGGCCGGATTTCTACTGACACTGGCTCCTTGGACCGTAAGAAACTACGTTACATTCGAGCGCTTCATTCCGCTTCGCGATAATCTTGGATTGGAACTTTGGCTGGGAAACCGGCCTGGAATGCAGGGAACAGTCGACTTTTCCGGTGATTTTCCCGACGTCGATCCCGGTAACTACGCGCGGCTTGGCGAACTGGGTTTCATGGATGGAAAACTTGACGCATCCAGAAAGTTCATCCTGAGCAAACCCTCGGCCTTTATCGGGCGCGTACTCCGGCGTATGGTGGAGTTTTGGTACGCTCCTTATCCTTTTCCGTGGATTGCGGTCTCGATCTTGGGATGGCTCGGAGCAACGTGGGCAATACGAAACGACAGAAATGAATGGGTCTGGCTCATCATGCTGACGGTTTTTCCCCTGGTATATTACGTTACCCACAACTTCCCCACTTACCGGCATCCGATAGAACCGCTCATAGTCTTGCTGGCTGCAAATACCATCGTCGAAATCATCGCTCAGGCAAAGAAGGCCGTCGCAACCAAGAGATTTCCGATGGGACGATAAATGTCACCGGAGCGTTGTAATATCCAGATTCCCTTAGATCGGCGATGAGGCCTGGCATTTTCCATAAATCGTTCTGGCTGTTTCTCGCGGCTGCGGTCTGCGCGGTGGGCATGTGGACTTACGCCGAGCGCGTGTTGATTGCATATCAGAAGGCCGATGCCGATGCCCATCAAAGGCCACGCGGCAATCTTTCCGATCTGTACCCACGCTGGCTGGGCGCGAGGGAACTGCTTCTCCACGGACGCGATCCCTATAGCGCAGACGTGACCCGCGAAATTGAAGCCGGCTACTACGGTCGTGCACTCGACCCGTCTCGTCCCAACGACCCGCACGATGAACAGGGGTTTGCCTATCCCGTCTATGTGGTTTTTTTTCTTGCCCCAACGATCGGGTTGCCTTTCCTGATCGTCCAGAAAGCCTTCTTCTGGATATTGATTGTTCTCACAGCCGTCAGCGTACCGCTCTGGCTCCGAGTCCTTCGATGGTCTGCGCCGCCATCGACCCACATTAGCCTGATCGTGCTCGTGCTGGGCAGTCTGGGCGTGATGCAAGGGCTAAAGCTCCAGCAGATGAGCCTTCTAGTCGGCGGCCTGATGGCCATCGCGATCGCGCTTCTCGTGACCGATCACGTGCTCGCCGCTGGATTTTTGCTGGCTTTGGCGAGCATGAAACCGCAATTCGTATTCCTGTTGCTGCCTTGGCTTGCCCTGTGGACCGCGGGGGATTGGCGGCGCCGCTATCGCTGGGCGATTTCATTTTTGGCCGCGATGGCCGTCCTAATGGCCGCCTCGGAGTCGTACCTGCCCCACTGGCTTCCCCGCTTCTGGCATGCGGTTCGCGAATATCAGCGCTACACCGGCGCGTTCTCGGTGATGGACAGCTTGATTGGCGCCCCCTGGAGCTGGGTTGTCGAATTTCTTGCCTTCGCAGCCACGATGGGGGTTTGCTGGAGGGAGCGCCGGCAAGGTGCGAACACCGGTTCTTTTGGGTTCACGCTTAGCCTGGTGCTGGCCACCACTATCCTCCTTGTACCTAGCTGTTCTCCCAACTATCAGATCCTTCTGATCCCGGCGTGTCTGGTGTTGGCCAAGGAGCGCCGGATGATTTGGCAGAGCAATGTCGCCAACCGCATCCTCATCGTGATCACGGCGGCCCTGATCCTCTGGCCGTGGATTTCGAGCATTGCGCTGGCGGGACTTTCCTTCGTTTTGCCACGGGAGACGGTTGAGCGAGGCTGGGCAATCCCCTTCTGGACGGTGACCGAAATTCCAGTGGGAGTGGCTGGCCTGATGCTGGTCCATTATTATCGAAGGACTTTTCCTGCGTCGCCGGGGCCGGGCTCGTCGTAGAATGCTGTGGCGGGCCTGTGCCAGTTGGCTGGCGTCTTTTTTTGGCACGAAGGCCGGAGGAGAGTTCAGCGTACATGTCGGCTATTACGTCGCATTCGGGCATATCTACCATCTTCCCCGTCGTGATCTTCGTGCAGGGGAGTGATCAGAAGACGCTGTCGCTGAACCACACCCCCTACACCGTTGGCCGCAAGGTGGATCGCGACCTGGTGATCGCGGACCCGCGCGTGTCTCGCGAGCATGCTCAGATCGTTTCCGAAGACGGCCAGTTCTTTGTCATCGACCTGGGAAGCAAACACGGTACCTTCGTCAACGGCGAGAAAGTTGACCGTCACAAGCTGCAACGCAACGACCGGCTGGAATTTGGCGCGCGCGATATTGCCTATCTGATCTTCCACCCGCTGCACACGACCTCGAACACGGCACGGGAGTTTCTGAGCCAGATCTCGGGCATTCAAATTGCTCCGGAAGCCACCGACCTCGAAAAGCTCACGCTGTTCATGGAGGCGGCGCGCAAGCTGAACACCATCGGCGTGCTCGATGAAATCCTGGTTACGCTGCTCGATGCCACGCTAAAACTGACGCGCGCCGAACGCGGGTACATCTTTCTTCGCGATCTCGACGGGACCCTGAAGCTCGCCGCCGGCCGCAACTCGAAAGGCGAGCCGCTGCTCGACGACACGACAATTTCCCGTTCCGTGCTTGACGGCGCCTTGACCTCGAACTCCGAATACCTGGTCACCGACACCAGTCAGATGCTCGACGTAAAGGAGCGGAAAAGCATCGTCGCCTTCGACCTGCGAACCGTGATCTGCATGCCCCTGCGCAAGCCTTTGGTGCAAACCACCCGTGCCGATCAACCAGCCGGTGGGGAAGTGATGGGCGCTCTCTATGTCGATTCGCGCTTTGCCTCGCGCGATATCACCAGCGTCAGCCACGATATTCTGCGTGCGATCGCGATGGAAGCTGCCCAGCTCGTCGAGAACGCGCGCCTGGTGCAGGCCGAAGAAGCGGGGCGCCGTTACCAGCAGGAACTGGGGATCGCAGCGTCCATTCAGCAGCGTCTGTTGGCGGTAACCCTGCCCGAAGTTCCTTTTGCGCGGGTGAACGGACGCAACTTGTCCTGCAAGGAAATCGGCGGCGATTTCTTCGAAGCCGTCAACACGCCCCAAGGCCTGGCAGTCGTTCTCGCCGATGTCAGCGGCAAAGGAGTCTCGGCCGCTCTGCTGGCTTCCATTCTCCAGGGCATGGTCTACTCGCAGCTCATTTCCGGTATGCCACTCGTGGAGATCGTCGACGCGGTCAATCGCTTCTTCACCTACAAGCACATCGGTGAGAAATACGCGACTATGATCATTACTCGCCTGCGCAGCGACGGCGATCTCGAATACGTCAACTGCGGACACATCCCGCCGGTGTGGATCTGCGGCACCGAAGTGCTCCGGCCAGCCCACGGCAACCTGCCCGTAGGCCTGCTGGCGGACGCGACTTACTCGAGCGACCGCTGCCAGATGAGGCCGGGGGATCGACTGATCCTGGTGACCGATGGCGTCACCGAAGCCGAGAACGCCCGCGGA
>Ga0224558_1003072_pt1 | contig 14426 bp, 9 predicted proteins | sample 714S32024metaG_FD_180682 | JGI IMG/M metagenome (GOLD analysis project Ga0224558, IMG submission 180682) | Peat soil microbial communities from Stordalen Mire, Sweden - 717 S3 20-24 | ecosystem: Environmental > Terrestrial > Soil > Wetlands > Peat | place: Sweden: Norrbotten County, Stordalen... | reverse complement strand
TTGCGCAAGGTGCCCGGCGTCAGGAAACGCAAATGACTGCTCTCACGTATGTTAGGTGCTAACTACGCGCCATTCCAGGCTACCCCGAGGCTACCTCGAGGCTCTCGAGCCTGCTGATTGCCAAGAGATTGAGCCCCAAAGCCGCCCGGGCAGCTTACCCAAGGCTCCTTAAAGCCATCCCATAGAAGGCTTGGGAACCCGCGCTGCGCCGGTTCAGGATACGTCACAGGATTTGTGACCGGGACCACTTAGTTCACCCCTCGACGGGCGGGCTGTCGCCACCACCTGGCGCCCGCCGGCACAAGGCTTCGAGCCGTGCAACGAATCTGCCCATCCGCGAACGGGCATTGTAACGGAACAGCGTTTCGACCAGCTCCGAATGGATGCGCCCGCACTGCGTCGCGTACTGGAGTGCCAGCCAGCGATAGTAGGTTTCCATGCTCTTCATGTTCTGACGGAAGACAATCCTCACCAACTCTTTGAGCAACGCGTCCGCGCGGTCGTCAAACAGGCGGTGGTGATCCGGCGCGGGGCCGCCCAGGACGGGCAGGTAGCGCTGCACGAATACATAGGCGCCCGGTAACGAACGCAGGAACCGGAACCGCGCCACGTCCTCTGCCAGGGTGGTGTTGAAGCCGTACATGCACACAAACGCCACGTTGTCGTTGGAGCGCGCCTGCAGCAGGGCGTAGCGTTCCCGCATCAGATCGAGATGGCGGGTGTCGTTCAGGCTGAAATACAGGTTGCGCCGGGTGAACGCCGAGTTGGCGCAGTGCAGTCGCCGCAGCAACGCCGCCGCCTCGGGCGTCAACAGGCGCAGGTCAAGGGTCTGGTTGAAGTTCACGGCCAGCCCGCGCCTCACCAAGTCCTCGATCAGCCGCAGGGCATCGGGATGCGCGAGGATGTTGTCATCGAGCAGGATCAGCTTTTGGCGCCCTTGCAGTAGTCCGTCCAGGTCACTCACTTGGCGCGGGGATCCTTCCTTTAGCGGCACCACGCAGAACGGACAATGGAACGGACAGCCGCGCGTTAGGAATCCCATGGCCCGGTCGCCCAGCTCCGGGTAAATGGAGTAGTCGGGCGCCAGCGCCTCGATTTCCGGCTCCAGGCGCAGACGCAGGTCCACACCCGAACCACCAAGCTGCAGCGCCGGCCCATAATGGCGCAGTAACACCTCGACGTGCCGTGCCGAAACGGGCGTATTGAAGACGCAACTCGCCAGCACTGTCTCGGCCCGCGGCAGAAACCTGATGCCCCGATGCAAGGCCACCACGCGGCCCTGTGCCTTGAAGAAACGGCTGAGTTTCATCAAGGCCAGGTTCGGCAAGCGGCCGTCCACATCCACCAGCAGCACCGCTCCGCGGGGCAACTGTCGGTGCGTAACCGGCACGGGACGCGGCTGCGGTTCGGGGATTGCCAGGCGCTGAAGCAGCAGACGGCGCGGAAAACGGCGTCGGGCGCCTGCGTCCAGGGCCAGGATGAATTGGAGGTTGGGAAACCAGCCATCCAGCAACCGGACGAAGGCCGTCTGTTGCCCGGCTGGGCACCAGGCCCCCATGTTCTCAAACAGCACCACGCCGGGCTGTCGCAGCGGATCGGTCTCCCCGAGACGGGCGGCAGCGTCGAACGCATGGCGCGCGATGTCGAGCGCTACCATCGCTGGAACCTGACGCGCCCGAGGGGTGGACTTCCACTGGGCCTCCAGTTCGTCCCGCCCCAGGCTTCGCGCTACGTCCCAGCCGAGCCAGCCGCTCAAGCCGTCCGTTAGCCGGTCCAGCACCGTCCGAGCGCGCCCGGCCCGATACCGGCCCTTGTGGTCCAGTCGCCGCAGAAACGCGACAGGGTCCGTGACTGTTGACTCTGATTCGAACAGACCCGCGCATCGTCTGTACCGCTGATCGGGATGCAGGTCGAAGCCGTCCGCACCCACTCGGATGGAGTATCCGTACCCCAGCAACAATCGCCCCGTCTGGGATCGACCAGATTCCAGCGCTCCTTGCCGGGCGTCAGGCACCCGACAGCGCAATGTCCGGCGCGGCAGCGCTTCCCATCCTCCTCCGGCCAGGAAGCTCCAGCCATGATGATGCCGCGATGGGCTATGAGGCAGGCGCTCCTGCGGCGCGTGCCGGATCAAAACGAGTTCCAACCGCACCGGCCGATGCGCGTCCGAGGCGAGCAGGGGCAGCATCCTTCCCGCCAGCCGGGACATCTGCCACCGACCCAGGCTGACGAGCGCCAAACAGCGCAAAAGCCCTGTCGCAGCCGCTCCTGCGTTCAGCAGCGTCCAGCGACGGATCTGTTGCGGGCCGTCGGAAAACACCTGCTCGACCGCCGCCAAGTGGCGAACGTTCTCTGCCAGTAGTCGCTCAAGGTACATGTTAATTCTCGGGCAGGACCGGAGCCTCTCGGCGCAGGCCCTTCTTTGGGCCTCGGACTGCGCCTCGACTTCACCCCTCTTCGCCGTTGCCCTCTGAGCGCCGTTCCCACCGGCGCGGCGTCCGTTCCGGGAGGCTGGTGTCCACCTTCGCGTAGTAGGTTTCCTCGCCGAACTGGTCGTCGGCGGCCTGCTGGAGTTCGAGCGATGGCTTCACCTGGAAGCGCTCATGCGTCTCGACGAAAACGGCTTCGCCCGTGGGCCGCACGAAACAGAGAAACAATGGACACTTCCCCGGGTGCGCGGCGATCAACTCGTGGACTGATTCCAGATGTTCCGGTTTTACGTGGGCGGTGTGCAGGCGCAAGTGAACTTGCTTGGTGAACCGCAGCGGTGCCTCCTCCAGTGCCATGATCTCCTGGGGGAAGATCTTCGGCTTGTCGTCTCCGACGTTGACTTCGCCGACAACGAGGATGGCTTTGCCCGGGGCCAGCAACTCGCGATACTTGTCATAGTTCTCGTTAAAGCAAAGCACCTGCACCGAGCCTTCCAGATCTTCCAGCGTCACCATGGAGTAAGGCTTGCCACTCTTCTTTGAGACGCCGTTCTGGACCGCTGCAATCAGCCCGCCGATGCGCGTGAGACTGCGGGGCGGCAATTGTGCCAGCGTGGTCGTCTTGGCCAGCGCATACTTATCCAGAATCGGCGCGTACGGCGTGAGCGGATGCCCCGTCACATAGAATCCGAGCAACTCCTTCTCATACGCGAGCAACTCGTGCTCCGGCCATTCCGGCAGAAGCGTGATGGATTCTGGCGCCTGCGCCGAGCGGTCTTCCAGAGTGCCGAACAGGGAAGCCTGGCCGCGCTGCCGGTCGGCGATGATGCTGGCCGCGCGCGCCAGCGTCCGCTCGGTTTGCGCAAACAGCATCGCGCGGGTCTGGCCCAGGCAATCGCACGCGCCGCACTTGATCAGCGCTTCCAGGACCTTCCGATTGACCGAGCGCCCGTCCACCCGCTCGCACAGGTCGGCCAGCGAATGGAACTTTCCCCCTTCACGGCGCGTCTTCAATAAGGCTTCCACTGCGATCTCCCCTACGCCCCTGATGGCCGCCAGTCCAAAGCGGATAGCCAAAGTGGGGCGGGCGTCTCGCCTGCCCTCCGCTAGGGTCGGGGGATTGGCTTGAGCCTGCCCGACGCCTGTCTTGCTCTGCGCCGGCGCAAAATGGACCTGGCTCTCGTTCACATCCGGCGGCAGAACCTCGATGCCCATGCTCCGTGCCTCGGCGATGTACTGGCTGAGCTTGTCCGTGTCCGCCATGTCGTTGGTCATCATGGCGCAGAAGAACTCGACCGGGTAATTCGCTTTCAGGTAAGCCGTTTGATACGCGACCATGGCGTAAGCGGCGGCGTGCGATTTATTGAACCCGTAGCCCGCAAACTTCTCCAGCAGATCGAATATCTGGTTGGCCTTGGCGGCGGGGATCTTGTTCACCTCCGCGCAGCCCTTGAGGAAGCCCGCGCGCTGCTTGGCCATTTCCTCGACCTTCTTCTTGCCCATGGCACGGCGCAGCAAATCCGCCCGGCCGAGCGTGTAGCCGGCCAGGACCTGCGTCGCCTGCATCACCTGCTCCTGGTAGATCATGATGCCATAGGTCTCGCGGCAAATCGGTTCGAGTAGCGGGTGCTCGTACTCGATCCGGATTCCCCCATGGCGACGCTTGATGAATTCGGGAATCAGCTCCATCGGTCCCGGCCGATACAGCGCGATGAGCGCCGTGATGTGCTCGACGGAATTGATCTGGAACTTGCGGCACAGGTCGCGCATCCCGCCGGATTCCAATTGGAACACGCCCAGCGTGTTCGCCTTGTTGAGCAGATCGTAGGCCTTGGCGTCGTCAAGCGGCAGATCGTCAATTGGCACGTCGATGCCGTGCGTCTGCCTCACCATCTCGCACGCGTTGCGAATGACCGTCAGTGTCTTGAGGCCCAGAAAATCCATCTTCAGCAGCCCCAGGTCGCCTACCGGTCCCATCGCATACTGGGTGACGATGGCCCCATCTTCGTCCTGCTTGAGCGGCAGCAGGTTCACCAGCGGCTGATCCCCAATCACCACGCCCGCCGCATGCACCGAAGCGTTGCGAGTGAGGTCTTCGAGAATGAACGCGGTATCAATCAGCTCGCGCGTAACCTCTTCGCTTTCATAGGCCTGCTTGAGTTCCGGCGATTGCTTGAGTGCCTTCTCGAGCGTCATCTTCAGGTCAAACGGGATCATCTTGGCCAGCCGGTCGCACTCGCCATACGCCAGCCCCATGACCCGCCCCACGTCGCGGACCACCGACTTCGCGCCCATCGTGCCAAAAGTAATAATCTGCGCTACCGCCTCACGTCCATACTTCTGCCGGACATATTCGATAACATCCGCGCGGCGGTCGTCGGCGAAGTCAATGTCAATGTCCGGCGGGTTGACGCGTTCAGGATTAAGGAAGCGCTCGAAGAGCAATCCATAGCGGATCGGGCAAACGTTGGATATTCCGAGCAAATAGGTGACAATCGAGCCAGCCGCCGAGCCGCGCGCGCTGCATGCAATGCCCCGCTCATGGCCGTAACGGATGAAGTCCCCAACGATCAGAAAGTAGCTCAGGAACCCCGTCTTCTCGATGACCTTCAGTTCGAGCTGCAAGCGGTCGATGATCGCCTTGGCAGCCGCCGCAACGGCCGGGTCGGAAAGGTCGCCTGTTGCGTGATGCGTGATGCGTGATGCGTGATCCGTGAGCGGAGGCTCGGGGCCGGCGCCTGGCAGTTGATCCGCCGGACTTTGGACTTTAGATTCTAGACTTTGGACTACTTGATATGTCGGCAGCTTCCGCGGATCTTCGATACGCTCGACGATGAACTCGTGTTCCTCAGCCCGGGTGTGGATACCGTAACGCTTGCGCAAACCATCAGTTAGCAGGTGCCGCAAATAGCCTTCGCGCGTGAAGTGCTCGGGCGGATGGAAAACCGGGTAATGCAGCTTGTCGAACTCGATTTCTACGTTGCACTTCTCGGCCACCTCCAGCGTATTCTGCACTGCCTCCGGGACTTCGGCGAAGCGCCCTTTCATCTCCTCTGCCGAGCGCAAATAGAACTGCTGTTCCGCGTACCTCAGCCGCTTCGTATCGGTTAACTGCGTCTGCGTGCCGATGCAGATCAGGCAGTCGTGCGCGTGCGAGTGGGTTTTCTCGAGGTAATGCACGTCGTTCGTCGCGACCAGTTTCAGGTCGAACTCCCTTGCCCACTCTACCAGATGCCGGTTGACCTTAGCCTGCTCGGGCAGGCCGTGATTTTGCAGTTCCAGGTAGAAGTTCTCCGCTCCGAGTGTCTGTTTGAACCAGTCAATTGCCTCCCGCGCTTTGGGCAACTGGTCCTTCTGAATCCACTCCGGGATTTCGCTCGCCAGGCAGCCGGAGAGCGCGATCAGCCCCTCCTTGTGCGCGGCGAGTAACTCCTTGTCAATGCGGGGCTTGTAATAATACCCCTCCAGATGGGCCGCCGTGGAGAGCTTGATCAGGTTCTTGTAGCCGGCTTCATCCTTGGCCAGCAGCACGAGGTGGTGATACACATCTCGACCGCCCGTGCGGCTCTTCTTCTCGAACCGGCTCCCGGGCGCGACATAGACCTCGCAGCCGATAATCGCTTTGATCCCTTTTTCGCGTGTCGCCTGGTAAAAATCGATCGCCCCGTAAAGCACGCCGTGGTCCGTGATTGCCAGCGCGGGAAACGCCAGCTCGTGCGCTTTGTCTATCAACCGGTCCAAACGGCAGGCCCCATCGAGCAGCGAATACTCGGTGTGCAGGTGCAGATGAACAAATTCGGCGTGCGCCATCATTCTCAAGTTACCGCGGGCCGTTCCGGCGGAGCAAGCAAGAGATGTACACAATGCAGGACAAACGAGTCCTTTGCGCCCGTGATGGCACCCCAACGCGTGTTAACCTCGCAGGAGTTCTTCCGGATGATAAGTGAGTTGCACTGCTCGGCCGAAAGGCGTTCATTACGGCTAGATATGAGCACGCAGAAGATTGTCGCGGCGCTAACAGCATGGCTGGCAGGGGGCGTTTGCGTGCAGGCGGCAACATACCAAGTGGGTCCACCACGCACTTACCATACGGTCGGCAGCCTGCCTTCACTGAGCGCAGGTGGTATCCGCGTCACCTCCGGCAATAACGCCACTGTGCGCAACTGCCGGATCGCGATGTGCGACATGGGCATTATGTGCGATAACAACAGTAACCTGATCATCGAAGCCTCGGAGATTTGTTCCAAAGGCACTTCGTTGTATGACGGTTACAGCCATAACTTCTACCTGGGCGGCAAGAGCGCGACGGTCCGGTTCTGCTACATCCACGGTTCGCTCTACGGCCGGAGTGCCCGTGCGCTTTTACAGGTTGCAATTATCGCTGTGAGGCGATCCAATGAATACCTATGCTGAATGCCGCGTCGTGAATCTATGCAACAGCCATTGCCAGCCACAAAAATCAACCGCCGCCATTTCCTGAGCTTAACCGGGGCCGCGCTCGCGTTTCCCACCATCATCCCCAGCACCGCGTTGGGGCACGCCGACCGGCCGGCTCCCTCGGGACGTATCACCCTGGGCGCCGTCGGGTGCGGAGGCATGGGAACAGGAAACACCGAGTCTTTCCTGGACTTGAAAGACTGCCAGGTGGTCGCCGCTTGCGACGTGGACCAGCAGCACTTGGAAGCGCTCGTGCGCAAGGTCAACGACCATTACAAGGACACCGGCTGCAAGGGATATCATGATTACCGCGAGTTGATGGCGCGGCGCGATATAGACGCAGTTATGCTGGCGCTGCCAGACCATTGGCATGCCCTGGCAGCCGTCGAGGCAGCCCGTCAAGGGAAGGATATCTACGGCGAGAAACCGCTCGCCCGCACCATCGGTGAACAGCAGGCGATCGTCCGCGCCGTGCAGGCCAACCACCGCATCTGGCAAACCGGTTCCTGGCAACGCTCAGTCGGCCCGTTTCACAAGGCGGCGGAGATCGTGCGCAACGGCTTGATTGGGAAGATTACCCGCGTCGAGGTGGGCTTGCCCGACGGGCAGGGCGGCCAAATGGCCCCCGGGGACATGGTTCCCAGCACGCCGCCGTCGGAACTGGACTACCAGACTTGGATTGGCCCTTCCAAAATGATGCCCTACATCCGGGGCCGGGTTCACGGGAACTGGCGCTGGAACTACAACACGGGCGGCGGCCAATTGCTCGACTGGATCGGGCATCACTGCGACATTGCCCACTGGGGCTGCGATTTTGACAACTCGGGCCCGTTAGAGATCGAAGGCCACGGCGAGTTCCCGCCGGCGGATGCCGTTTGGAATACTTGCACCAAATACCGTATCGAGTTGAAGTATCCGCGGGACATTCAGATGACCATCGCGGGCGGCCACCCGGAAATTCGCGGCGGCACCAAATGGATTGGGACTGACGGCTGGATTTGGGTTGATCGCGGGGGGTTCGAATCCTCCGACGAGAAATGGCGTGAGATGAGGCAACTGCCAGAAGAGCTGCGCAAAGTGAAGCTCCCCATCTCCGACAATCATCAGGGTAACTTCCTGGCCTCCGTCAAGTCGCGGCAGCCGACCATCACGCCGGTCGAGACGGCCCATCACTCGGCCATCCCGGGCCATTTGGGTCTGATCTCAATGCTTGTCGGCCGGAGGCTGAAGTGGGATGCGAAGAAAGAGCAGATCATCGGCGATGCGGACGCTAGCAAGCTGCTCAGCCGCCCCTACCGCGCGCCGTGGCAGATTGCGGGATACGCGGGATGAGGAGGGTTACATAAGTTGCATCAGTTACATCGTTACAAGAGCCGGTCGGACGAATCCCTCATGTAACCATGTAACGATTCAACCATGTAATCCTACCACATCTTGAACTGGGGTATCTTCTTCAGCTCCCCGCCCTTCATGGCAGACTCGTGGGCGACGATGCCGGCGACGGTCATGTTCAGGGCCTGGGCGACATCCACCAGCGGTTTGCGGTCCTGGATGATCGCCGTTACGAACTCGCTCATGAGATAGCCGTGCGCCCCGCCGTGGCCGCCGGCTTCTACCCCCGGCGGTAGCGGCGGACGTTTGATATCGGGCAAGTCCTTTCCCTCCCCTTCGTACTTGTCGTGATAGGAGCCCTTCTGCCCGCGAATGCGGCCCATCTCACCCCCGAAACCGGGCGAATCCCAACTGACCCCCATTCGCGCCATACCCCCTTCGCTGGTGCGGAACAGGGCGATTTCGGTCCCAAAGGGATTCTTGTAAGGGTTATTGGCCGGTTGCAGATGACCAAGCAGGCTCGGCATGCCCATGCAGGATACTTCCGTGAAGCTCCCGCCCGTGACGCCGACGTAATAGGCGTTCGAGTGCGTCGGATACCATTGCGGCGGCAGACCAATGCGCCAGCCTTTGTAGGAATCAATCGGCGTGGCCATGTAATGAAAATACTCCCCTTCGGAATACAGGAGCTGGCCCAGGCCCCCGGCATTATAGATCTGCCGCATCGCATAGAGATCCTCGTGAAAGTACGAGGTCTCAAACATCATATACTTGCGGCCGCTGGTCTTGACGGCCTCGAATAGTTTGTGCGCGTCCTCCAGCGAGCCGAACACGGCAGGGACGGCAGAGGCGACATGTTTGCCGTGCTTGAGAACCTCGATGCAGTGCCGCGCGTGGCTGGGCGCGTCCGTCGCCACGAACACAGCCTCGATCTGGTCGTCTTTGACCAATTCTTCCAACGAGGGATAGGTCTTGTTACAACGGGCGGCCTTAGCCAAGCCGGCGCAGCGATCGGGGATCAGATCGCTGACGGCTACGACCTCCACATTGGGGTGGTCCTGGAAGCTGAAGGCGGCCCCGAACTGGCACACGCCGAACCCGACCAGCCCGACTCGGATCTTGCGGTCGGAGAATGGCTTCCAGTCTTTGGATGCGTTTGGGTCCGTGGGCGCCTTCTCGAAGCCTTGCATCACCTTGTCCTGTGACCGGGCTGCCGGCGCGAGAGCCACGGCTGCGGAGCCCAGGCCAACCCTCTGCAGGAAGGAACGCCGGGTAATTGAACTGACGGGGGAGTGGTTCTCTGATGCCGCGCCGGGCTCAGAGCCAGGAGTGCTGTCGGTCTTCATGCCGCCGAGCATGACTGACTGGGCTTCCACATCAAGCCGAAACCGGCACTGCCTCCAGCCAGACCGGTAATGGCGGTAGGGGATACGGATCTAAGCCGTAACTATGCGTTTGTGGGGGAGCACGCCCGCCCCGGGCGTCGTGGTTGGCGCCCTCGCCAGTCATCTTCTCGGCTCTCCGAACGGACTGACTGCTCAGTGACTCGGCGCGCGGCCCAACCACCCGGCGAAGGCGCCGGCTGGCAACGCCCGAGGCGGGCGTGCTCCCCATCTCCAACTGCATGGTTACGGCTAGGGGGCATTCTCAAGTGGATCTCTTATGCCAGCTTCAACGAATCGCGCGAAGCACCAGGCTGCATGATCCCACCCATAGCCGTCTCCGCCGTTCAAGACGCGCAAGGTTGTTTCCTTCCCCTGGTTCAAGTCCACCGAGAGTTCGTGCGTCTGCTTTGGCAGCATCACCGGACTCTCGGCCCGCTTAACCCCATCCACCAGGACCTGGAATTGCACGCTGCCATGCTCACCCAGGTCGTCAAGCCCGACGGTCGCCTTGAAGGTCGAGTATTTCCTGCCTGAAATATCGAATACAATGTCCGCCGGTGTCTGATCGTTGAACGCGTGGGTCCAAAGCCCTTTGAGATACGGCTTGCCATTGATGGCCAGTGGCTGTCCTTTGAGGTTCGTGTCACGATGCACAGTGGTGTCGGCGCCTGCTGTCGCCTTCGTCCACAGCATGTCCGATGCAAACACTACTCCCTTGGCAGGGTTGTCCGAAGTCGTGAACGTCCCTGGGCCCCCCTGGTTCACCCTCGTACCGCCCACTGAGACTGCTTCTACTTTCCAATACAGCTCGCGCGCCGGCAGCAATTGCGAAATAGTTATGGACGGGGTTGCTGCCATCTCTATGGCCACAGGTTTGGTGAACTCCCGCGTTTCACTCACCGACACACGGTAACTTCGGGCATGCTCGCTCGGGGTCCAGGCAAGGTCGGCGCTCACCGCGAACCGCCTGACTGTCGGTCTTGCGGATATTAGCTTGAACGAGCCAGGTTCAACCGGGTTCTCCGGCTTGCCGGCTGCCGCATCCTGCACGAAAATAATGTCGCTGCTGAAGGGCTGGGGCAGATTAATGGTCAGGCCCGTTCGCATGAGATCTTCACCGCTTGCCTGATGCGGCTGAATCGAACCATCCTCACACCACAACCAGTACTTCGCCTTCGAGCCGAGCCCTTTCAACCTCACGACGTGCCGGCTTTCCGGACTGCCAGGTCGGAATACGTAGATTGCTCCCTTCCGGCTGGCGGGATCGAAGTACTCGATCCCATCCCACACCTTGTCGTCCGGTCGGGGCAGGATGTGGTACAGGTTGGCCGTCCTCACCAGCGGCCGAATCCTCGTCTTATAGGTGTCCACCGCCTGCCTGATCAGCAGTTTCTGCGAAGCGCTCCACTTGGGTCCGCCGTTCCCTCCGTTCGGCGCATCCGGATGCCAATAGGCCGCGCCGAGCGATGCGGAACGAAACTCGTAAACGGACCCCGAGGCCTGCCAATCGCTCCAGGAACCGGACAGCGTTGAGAGCTGCATCGGATGCAGCGCATAGGATGAGTCCCAAAACGCGCGTCGCGCATCAATCGGACGGTAAATGTCATGATCCTGAATTCTGAAGGCGCGCTTCATGATCCCGAAATCCTTTATCCGGCCCCCGCCGGAGCAGTTCTCATACTCGAAGTTCGGCACATTCGCATAGAGCCAGTCCATCACCTCATAGAAGCCCTTCGTCTGCCAGTAGCCGAGGTCCTCCGCATAGTGCGCCCGGCTGCCTGGTCCGGCCTTCCCGGTTTGTACCACATTCCCGTCCGTGCCGTCGGACCGGTAGAAATCGATCTTGAACTTGTCGAACAGATACCTGGCGTCGTCCTGGCGGTGTTGCCTGCCGTCCAGCGTCGTCATGGAAGAATTGCAGTTCCAGTAGAGCCCGAACCGCATGCCGTTCTTGTGCGCATAGTCGCACGCCGCGAGCATGCCCCTGGGCCATAGCGTCGCGTGCCCGACCGGCGGATGCGGTTTATGCGTGGTGTCGCCGTTCCACCAATTGATATCAATGACCACGTCCTCGAACCCCAGCGGCGCGATGTCGTCGATCAGCGGATAATACTTGGTTTCAATGGGATTCCAGCTTCCCTGCCCCTGCCCGGTCGCGGCAAAGGCGTTCCATTCCACCTTCGGACGACTGGCATCTTTCCTCAACAACGCAGGCATCGAATGATTGAACAGGTATCGGTGCAGGCTGTTGGCGGCATCATCCAGGTCGCCCTGGTAGGCGCCCATGAAACCCGGCGGCACCTCGAACGTCTCGCCGGCAGCCAGATCGGTCCTGAAATTGTCACCGCTCCCGGCTTTCACATGGGCGCCAGCCGGGGCGTTGTGTGCCGAGATGGCCATGCGCCCGACGCTCCATTCCCAGCCAAAGTAAACGCCGCGCGCACCGCCCGCCTCGATCACCGTGAACGGAATGTAGTCCTGGCTCTCCGAGATGCCGAGGTCCTTGTGGTAATTCTCACCCAGCAGATCGTGGTACACGCCGGTGCCGTCCGGGCTCGAGCCATCATCATTGATATACCAGGCGCTCGTATCCTTGCCCGAACCCGAAACATAAACATCAAGGCTTTCCTGTTCGTAGATCGTCACCGTCTTATCCGACTTGTTAATGATGAACAGGGAAAGATGCACCGGGCCGGGCCCTTCATAAGCCTGCCAAACCGACCTCAGTTCCAGCGCGGGATAGGCGCAGGAGAATACCACCGTCAACTTGACCCCGTCACTCTTGTCCACGCTTCCTTGGCTATAGGTCCATGCCGGGGTGACCGGCGCGCCGGCGACCTCCACCCGGGCGAGCAACGGAATAACCGATGGCGCCTTCGTCCAATTCCATCCGTCCGGCCCGCTAAGTTCATAGATACAGAGCTTCTGGTCAGAACTTACACCCACCGCCAGCCTGGTGTCAGGCAAGTATAACGAAGACGGCAGCCGTAAGGACGTGCCACGCGTCAGTCTCCCGTTCCAGGTGATCGAAACCATCAATGAGAGCCGTGCCACGCGCGAGGCGGAGAAACATGAAGGCAAGACCCTCTTTGACTTCTACCAGGGAAAAGAAGGCGACACCTTCGAAGCCGGTTGGAAGAACAAATTGATTTGGGGTGACAATCTCCTAGTCATGGGATCACTTTTGCAGAAATTTGCAGGCGAGGTCGACCTGATTTACATAGACCGCCCTTCGCGACTGGAGCAGACTTCTCCTTCACAACCGAAGTCGGCGATGGCGACTTTGAGGTCACCAAGGAACAGTCAGTCATTGAGGAGAAAGCATATCGCGACACTTGGGGTCGGGGAGGCTCCGGCGAGGATCCGGCGAGGCTACGGCGAAGTTCCGGTGGGACTACCTGGGACTGAGGGCGGGATGATAATGCCGCCGTGCTTCATTTGTTCGACCAGGCGGTCGAGAATAAGGAACTGGAGGATTCCTTTGCGGGTGCCCGGAAGAGCGCTGTTCTGGCCGATCTTCATCTGTGTCTATCCGCGTCCATCTGTGGTGTGTTCCATTCCTGGGACCGGCGTTGACGGATTGTCGTGCGGTGTTAGACTGTGGGCGAGGAAACGAGCGCGTGATGCACTCGCCCTCAGAACTTACGATCTGCGGAGAACATTATGAAGACCAATCATTTGAACCGCCGCCAGTTCCTTGGACGCTCCGTCGGCACCGCAGGGGCGCTGCTGCTGACTTCCTACCCGTGGTTCTGTGCCGAGGCCGCCGTTAAGCGGACGGCCGTGGACCAGGTAGCGCTTGGCAAGACCGGCATCAAACTGAGCCGCCTGGGTTTCGGCACCGGCAGCAACAGCGGCAACGTCCAACATGAGCTGCGCCAGGAGGCCTTTAATAAGCTCATCCACTACGCCTACGACCAGGGCATCACCTACTTTGACTGCGCGCAAAGCTACAAGACCTTTGATTGGATCGCTGGCGCCATCAAGGGCCTGCCGCGCGAGAAGTTGTTCATCCAGTCCAAGATCCCGGGCCAGCCGGAACAGATCATGGCGGCCATTGATCACCACCGCAAGGTCTTCGACACCGACTACGTGGACAGCCTGCTCATTCATTGCATGATCAAGGACCAGTGGACCGACCAGTGGAAGCGAATCATGGACGCCTTCGACGAAGCCAAGGACAAGAAGTGGATCCGGGCCAAGGGCGTCTCCTGCCACAGCCTGCCCGCCTTGCGTGCCGCCACCGCCTCGAACTGGACCGACGTGCACTTGGTGCGTGTCAATCCGCAGGGCGTCCACATTGACGGCGCGAACGAGGAGGTCTGGGACAACCAGACGCACGAGCCCGCGCCCGTGCTGGCGGAACTCAAAACCATGCGCGCCAAAGGCCGGGGCGTCATCGGCATGAAGATTATCGGCAACGGCGACTTCACCAAGCCCGAGGACCGCGAGAAATCCATCCGCTTCGCCATGAGCCGGCCGGAGCTGGACGCTGTGGTCATCGGCTTCAAGAGCACCGCGGAGATAGACGAAGCCATCCGCCGAATGAATCAGGCGCTGGCGGAGGGTTGAAAGAAATCCGAAGGCCGAAATCCGAGATCCGAAAGAAGTCCGAAGTCCGAAGTCCGAGATCCGAAGAAGACCTCACTGTGGACTGTTATCGCAGTGAGTTAGATTTGATTCGGGTTTCGGGTTTCGGTTTTCTTTCGGACTTCGGTTTTCGGATTTCGGATTTCGGCGGTTGCCTAGGGCGCGTCCGTCCTGCTGCCCAACCATTTAGCAATTGAAGGGTTAGCGCTATTTGCGGGACAACCCGCCCCCACTTTCTTACCCTGCGGGGGAA
>Ga0224558_1003071_pt1 | contig 14428 bp, 13 predicted proteins | sample 714S32024metaG_FD_180682 | JGI IMG/M metagenome (GOLD analysis project Ga0224558, IMG submission 180682) | Peat soil microbial communities from Stordalen Mire, Sweden - 717 S3 20-24 | ecosystem: Environmental > Terrestrial > Soil > Wetlands > Peat | place: Sweden: Norrbotten County, Stordalen... | reverse complement strand
CAGCGCCGCTCACGGGCCTGTGGGTGCAGTGGTGAAGCTCAGGTTCGTGGCCTTCGAGCCTCAGAGGGTGACGGTTCACGTTGGTCAAGCCGTCGAGTGGAGATGGGAGGACGCGCCCGTCGCGCACAACGTGACATTCGCGAGCTTCCACAGTCCCACGCAGACTACGGGGACGTTCTTCCACACCTTCACACGTCCGGGGACCTATCCCTACCGCTGCACGGTTCACCCGGACATGACGGCGACCGTGGTCGTGGTCGCCTAGGTCGGGCAGGAGCGTAGGTTCCTACGGGCTCGGCCGCATTGGCCTTGTGGGATAGCCAAGGGACAGGTGCGTACGCCTCGTTCGTCCGTTTGACGACGGGCTCACCCAGTCGTGGTTGCTGGGTAACGTGCCTTGGAGAGGCGAGAAGGATGGGCGCGATGTCGGTGAGAGGCACCCGCGGGAGCGGTCCGTCGCTGCAGGCGAGCGCGGCCATGGAACGGCTCCTCGGGGCCGGATCGAACGTGCCTGTCACGCCACCGGGCGGTCGGCGCGCGGACGTCGTCACCGAGGGTGGATCGCACCCACCCCGAGGGTGCTGACGTGCTTAGGTGCTGGGCCCGATGCCGGGCTCGACCGGTGGGGATGCAGCTGTTGAGACCTGCGCGTAACTGAGCTTTGAGGACCTTACCCGTCGCGTTCTTCGGCAGCTCGTCGGTGATCTCGATGCTCCTGGGCACCTTGTAGTCAGCCATGCGTGTAGCGCAATGCTCGCGCAGCTGGTCCGCGGTGGTCGGTGTACCTGGTGCGAGCACCACCACGGCGGCCAAGTCCTCGCCCAGCACCTCGTGAGGGATGCCGACCACGGCCGCCTCCAACACACCGGGGTGCTCGCAGAGCACCGCTTCTATGTCCGCTGCATGGACGTTGTTTCCTCCCCGGATTATCACGTCCTTCTTTCGGCCCACGATGTACAGGTACCCGTCGCCATCCAGACAGGCGAGATCACCGGTGCGGAGCCAGCCGTCGTTCCAGGTGCTGGCCGTCGCCTCAGGGTCGCGGTAGTACTCGCGATGGCGTCCGGGCAAGCGCAGAAGAGCCTCACCGACCTCGCCAGGGGGTAGGTCCCGCCCGCCTTCGTCCACGATGCGTACCTCGAGCGGGGCCATGGGCTTACCCACCGAACCGATGTGCTCGAGCGACTCCCCCTTCCCCATGGCGCAGAAGGCCTGCCCGGCCTCGGTCATCCCGTAGCTGTTCGACACGGCGGCCTCGGGCATGCGCTCTTGGAGTGCCCGCAATGTGGACGGGGCGAGGGGCGCGCTGCCGACAGCGCATATGAGCACCGACGACAGCTCGGCACCTGCGAAACGTGGATGTGCCACGATCAGCTGGGCCATTGAAGGCACCAGGAACACGAGCTGCGGACGCAGTTCCTCCACCACGTCCAATCAGCGTCCGGCGTCGAAGCGAGGCTGGTACACGCCACAGAGCCCGAGCTGCATAGGGGTGTACACGAAGCCGAGGCCCGCAAAGGTGAACAGTGGACTGGCGTGCAGCCAGCAATGTCCGGAGTAGCTGGGCCTGGGCTCTCCTGGGATGAGCACGGCGGTGCGATGCCGGACCGCCACACCCTTCGGGGTCCCGGTGGTTCCCGAGGTGTAGAGGATGTCCGCAAGGTCCTCGCCGGTCACCGGTACCTGGAAAGTGCTCGTGTCGGCCTCGGCACTGCCGTCGTCGCCGACAGCCGCCTCGCCCCATGACCAGCGCGGGCATGTGGTTTGGCTCGGTTCGGGTGCTACCACCACGTGGCGGGCGCTGGCCAAGTCCACCGTCACCTGGTGGGCAAGAGAGGAGAGCTCGGAGTCGGTGAGTATCGCCTTGACCTCGGCGTGTTCGAGGAGACGCTCGAGCTCGGCGTCGGGCAGGCGGGTGCTGGTAAGAATCGCGACCGCTCCCGCCTTGTGGACGGCGGCGTATCCCACCATGAAGCGCAGCGCCTCTTCGGCCCGCAGGTAGAGCGCCACCCGGTCACCCTTCTCCACCCCCATGCAGATGAGAGAGCGTGCCAGGCGCTTCGACTCCGCCTCCCACTGGGCGAAGGTCATCTCGCACCCGTCGACGATGCGGTAGGCGACCTTGTCGGAGAAGGCAGTGGATTGGGCACGCAGGTGGTCGGTGAACAGCGTGGTCACGGTCCACCGTCCGAGCCTGTCCGCACACCCACTGTCTTTGTGCCGGTCGAGGCCGAGGCAGTTGCCGCCTCCTCGTCGCCACTCGTGCTGGTGGGGCGCCGGCCGAGCCGGGCAGGCCACCAGTTCCAGCGGCCGAGAATAGCGACGGTCGATGGCACGAGCAGCGTGCGTACGAGGAAGGTGTCCATCAGGATCCCGATTGCCAGCCCGAAGCCGATGTCACGGATCTGGCTCCCACTTGGCCCGCTGCCTCCGATGATCCCGAACACAGCGAAGGTCCCGGCGAGGACGATGCCTGCCGAGGTGACCGTCGGACCGGTCCGGCCGATCGCCCGGACGACGGCCTCTCGAAGCTGACGGTTGTGGGCTTCTTCGCGAACGCGCGTCATCACGAGAATGTTGTAGTCCTCGCCGAGGGCGAGCAGGAAGATGAACATCAAGAAGGGGAGGATGAACGTGAGCCCGTCGCTACCGCCTATGTCGATGAACACGAGGGTCGACACACCGAGCGCCGCGAAGTACGAGAGGGCAACGCTCACGATCAGATACAGGGGCGCCACGGCGCTGCGCAGCACCAGGGCCAAGAGGATCCCGATGGCGATGATCGCCAGAGGTATGACGCGAAAGAGATCGCGGTTCGAGGTGCTGCTCACGTCGTAGAGAGCGGCTGCTTCGCCAGCGACGCCACTGGCGATCGCACCGGAGCGAGCCGCGGCGACCGAGACGACCTTGCGGATCTTCGGCGTCACGTCGAGCGCGGGAGTCGATTGCTGGGCACCGGCGCGAAACGCCGCTTCGAATTGCACCGTCGTGCCGTCCGCGCTGACGAACTCGGTCGTCGCCCGGTACGCGTTGTAATCGAGGGCGGTGACTTGCGAACCCGGCGGCTGATTCTGCGGCAGGGTCGAGGGCGCGCCGAACCGAGCATGCAGCTCGGCGAAGGTCGTGGGCGACAGGGTGGTCCCGTTCGGGTCGAGCGGGCCCGAGAGGGACGTGAATTGCCCCGAGGACTCGAGCGCCTGCTGTGCGACTTCGAGACGCGAGGGATCGTTCCAGACAGGGCCTGCGTAACGAAGCACCAAGTTCGCCGGGTTCGCACCCGACTGCGGGAAATGCTTGGCCAGCATGGTGTTGCCCTTCGCAGCATCGGAGCCCGCCGGGGCTCCGAGCGCCCCTCCGAAGCCCCCTGAGTGATAACCGGCAACCGCTCCCGCCAGGCCGCCGAAGACAAGTACCCCTAGTACGAGTGTTTCCACCGGCCTTGACACCAATCGGCCTGCGACTCGGCCCCACCATCCCTCTCGCTCGCCTCCGTCCACGGCCACGATCCGCCACGGCCAGAAGACGGCATTGCCGAGGATCGCCAGCAGCGCGGGGAGCAGCGTGAGCCCGGCGATGAGCATCACGGCTATGCCGAGCGCGAGCGGAAGACCTAGATCGTGGTAGATGCCAAAACTCGCTAGCAGGAGGCTCAACAGCGCGAAGATCACTGTCGCGGCCGATGCGCTGATCGACTCGCCGACGCGTGCGAGCGCCCTTATCACCGCACCCTTGGGGTCGAGCCCTGAGCGGATCTCCTCGCGCACCCTGAAGACCAGGAACAAGCCGTAGTCCGTCCCTGCCCCCAGCAGGAGCACGATGAGCAAAAGCTGGGTGATTTCGGAGATCTTGATGCCGTGAGCTCCGAGGCCGCCGATGAAGCGGTCCGACACCACCAATGCCACGCCTGCCGGCAGGAGGGTCACGATCGGCGCCAGGACCGAGCGGAAGATCAGGATCAGCAGCAAGATGATCAAGAGGAACGAGAACGACTGGACGCGGTTCCCCGTCTGGTTCGAGCTCGCTTGGTTGGCGACGTTGGTTGCCACGATGCCCGCGAGATGGAAGTGGAGGTCGGGCGGCGGCGAGAGCTTTCCGAAGGTCGCCTGCAGGTCGTCGAGAACCGGCTTCTGATCGGTCACGTCCGTCTGGTTCACACCGATCAGGACCAAGATGCGTGCCACTTTTCCGTCGGGAGACGTCCCGAGGAGTTGCGCGGCCTTTACCTTCGGCACCGCCGCCGCCAGTTGCGCCTCGTGGACCACTGCGGCGACGTCCGTGCCCGCGAGCGTGTCCTTCGAGCTTGAGGCGACGACGAAGACCTCGCTCGTGTGGCTCGAGCTGCCGAGGATTGGCGTCGCCAGTGTGGCGGCCTTCGCGCTAGGTGCGCTGGAGGGGAGGAACTGGCTGTTGTCGTTGTTCACCTCGCTCCCCAGGGAGGGGAGCGCCCGCGAGGAGACCACGATGACGACGATCCAGGCGAGGACGATGAGCCATCGGAAGCGCACCACGAGATGGCCAAGGCCTGTGTAGAAGCGCCTCATCACTACAGGTCTCTTCCGCACATTCTCTTGGACTCAGGCTCGGACCACCAAGGCCTTGGTGGGTCGGGCATATCAGGCAGGTCGGGCATATCAGGCAGGTCGGGCATATCAGGCAGGTCGGGCTGCTGGTAGTGCGTACGCCGCGATGACGGCGAAGTGGAGCGCGGCAGCCACGACAGTGCAGGCGTGGAACAGCTCGTGGTAGCCGAACACACCGGGTACGAGGTTCGGCTTTTGCAACGCGTAGACGACGGCCCCTGCGCTGTAGATCGCCCCACCGGCGATCAACAGGCCGAACCCCACGCCGCCGAGACCGTGGAGAAGCTGAGGCATGACTGCAAGCGCACACCAGCCGACCACCACGTAAGGCAGGGCGACCGCCCATTTAGGGGCGTCGAGCCAGACCTGGCGAAGAGTGATGCCGACCGCCGCACCTATCCATACCAGGCAGAGCACGAGGACTTGGGCCCATCCGCTGAGCGCGAGACCGGCCACGGCTGTATTGGTCCCGGCGATCGCCACGAAGATCGTGGTGTGGTCCGCCCGCCTCATTCGCCAACGTGCGGCGGGTGTCCAACTCACGCGGTGAAAGGCCGTGCTCACTCCGAAGAGGGCGACGATCGACGCGGCATAGACGGCCAGCGCCACCGAGGTCCACGATGTAGGGGCCTGTGCCGCCAGGACGGGCCCGGCGACGACGAACACGCAGAGCGCACCGAAGTGGATCCATCCCCGAAGAAGCGGCCGAGCCGCACCGAGGGTGTCTGAAGCGCCCGTGGGCTCGGGGTGCGCGGGTGACCGGTCATCGGTCTGTTCGCTCAGGACTCGGCTCGGTGTCATGGTCGTTCGGTGTGCGCGTGTGACCGGTCATGGGCCATTGCTCGGCCCGGTGTCATGGTCCCTCGTTGTTCACGGGAGTTTGGTCCGCGGCGATCGGTTTGCTCACGGCCCGGTGTCATGGTCGCTCGTGCGCGAGAGCCGACGGCAGCGTACCTCTGGAGCGGGCGCCCTTGGGCTCGGGGCCTAGCGCAGCGCCTGGTCCAGCCCGGCGCCTTTCTGACCTGCGACGTCGTCGGAGTCGGGCACGGGCCACGGGGCGGCGTCGGTGGTGCTCGATGCACTGGTCCTCGCGTCCGAGACAGTGCTGCTCACACCGTCCGAGGACGCGCCGCTCGTTGAGTCCGCGCCGTCCGAGGTCTGTTGGGCGAATTGGGTGCGATAGAGCTCGGCGTAGAGGCCGTCTGCCGCGAGAAGCTCGGTGTGGGTGCCCTCCTCGACGATCCGGCCGCCAGACACCGCGAGGATCTTGTCCGCCTCGCGCACCGTCGAGAGGCGGTGGGCGATCACGATCGAGGTGCGGCCGTCGAGGGCCATTTTGAGCGCTTGCTGTACCGCAGCCTCGGACTCGGAGTCAAGGTGCGCGGTGGCCTCGTCGAGCACGACGACGTCGGGTGCCTTGAGGAGCAGTCGAGCTATTGCGATCCGCTGTTTCTCGCCGCCCGAGAGGCGATATCCGCGGTCGCCCACCACGGTATCCAGTCCGTCGGGGAGCGACTCCAACAGAGGCAGGATCTGTGCCGCCCGCAGAGCCTCGGTGAGTTCCTCTTCGGTGGCATCTGGCTTGGCGTAGAGCAGGTTGTACCGGATCGACTCGTGGAAGAGGTGGGCGTCTTGGGTCACCATGCCGACGATGGAGTGGACGGACCCGAGCGTGGCGTCGCGAACGTCGACGCCGTTGATCCGGACCGCTCCTTCGCGCACATCGTAGAGGCGGGGCACCAGATGGCTGATGGTCGTCTTGCCTGCGCCCGAAGGGCCGACGAGCGCGACAAGTTGACCCGGCTCGGCGCGAAGCGAGACGTCGAAGAGGACCTGGTTGGAGGGTGACTGGTCGAGCACCGCCACCGACTCGAGGGAGGCGAGGGAGACCTCCTCGGCTGTCGGGTACCCGAAGTCGACGTGGTCGAGCTCGACGAGGGCGGGGCCGCGCTGGATCACCTGCGCGTCAGGTTTCTCGTCGATCATCGGAGGCAGGTCGAGCACCTCGAAGACCCTGTCGAAGGACACGAGCGCCGTCATCACGTCTACTTGCACGTTGGATAGCGCGGTAAGCGGCCCGTAGAGGCGGTTGAGGTAGGCCGTGAGCGCTACGACGGTGCCGATTGAGAGCGCGCCTCGTGCCGCGCTCACGCCACCCCACCCGTAGACGACGGCTGTGGCAAGCGATGCGGTGAGCAGGAGAGCGGCCATGAACACGCGTGCATAGATCGCCTGGGTGACGCCGATGTCGCGTACCCGGCCTGCTTTCTCCTCGAAGTCCCGGATCTCACGTGACCTGTGCCCGAAGAGCTTGACGAGCAGCGCCCCGGCCACGTTGAAGCGCTCCGTCATCGTGTTCGTCATCTGGGCGTTGAGCACGTAGCTCTCGCGGGTGAGCGCTGCGAGACGCCGTCCGACCCAACGTGCTGGCAGGAGGAACAGCGGTAACAGCGCCAGGGCCACCAGCGTGATCTGCCAGGAGAGGATGAACATCGCTCCGAGGGTTATACCGACGCCGATCACGTTGCTCACCACGGAACCGAACGTGTCGGTGAAGGCCTGTTGCGCGCCGAGCACGTCGTTATTCAGCCGCGAGACGAGGGCGCCAGTCTGCGTGCGGCTGAAGAAGGCGATCGGCATGCGCTGGACGTGCTCGAATACCTTTGCTCGCATGTCGAAGATGAGGCCCTCCCCGATACGGGCCGACACCCATCGCTGCCAGAGCGAGAGGCCCGCGTCGATCACGGCCAGCCCTCCGACGACCAGCGCCAGGACCACGATCACGCGGGTGGCGTGCTGGGCTGCCCCGTGATCCCTGATAGCGCTGACGACCGAGTTGATGATCCCGCGGTAGATGAGGGGATTGGCGGCGCCGATGACGGCGTCGACGATGATCAGCACGAGGAACACCCCGAGCATCGCCCGATAGGGCTTGGCGAAGCGTGCGATGCGCCGCACGATCCCCGGAGGGAGCTTCTGCTGGGTGACCGACTGGTCGCGGCGCAGCGAGCGCATGAGCCCCCAGCCGCCGCCGGTGGCTCCTCCCATCATGTGACCCAAACCCATGCCCATTTCCACACTCCGACGAGCCGCCGATTCTCTCGGCCTTCCCTATGTGCAGCGCCTCCCCAGGGGCCTCCTCGGAACTTGGCTTCAGTGAGAACCCGCGTTCTTTTCAGTGAGAACCGAAGTTCACATCAGGGAGGGCCCACTTTCATGGCACTTAGTGAGCGTAGCGAGCAGCCGCGAACTGTGGTTCTTGTCCGGTCAGAATGGCTCCGGAAGGACAGATCGGGCACCTCTCATCTTTCGGCGACGGCCACTCTGCGGCTCGTGATCTCCTCGAGGCAGGTAGTGTCGTGGCACAGGTACGGAGCCCGCTTCGTGACGAGGCGAGGAGGATCGACATGGGACTCATGGACAAGGTCAAGTCGCAGGCCACTCAGCTGGCCGAGAAGGCTCAACAGGCCGGACAGGCGGGTCAGGCGAAGCTGGCGGAGATGCAGGCGAAGAAGAAGGCCGATGCCATGCTCCTCGAGCTTGGTGGGATCGTTTACAGCGAGAGGACCGGACGTGCGGACGCCGCCGCCGGCACGCGTGCTGGGGAGCTGGTGGACCTGCTCCAGAAGCATGAAGCGGCACATGGCGCGGTCACGGTTACGTCGGCGAACGCCGCCATCGCAGATGCGACGGGCGTGGTGGACCCTACAGCGACGTCACCCGCGCCGGCGAGCGCGCCGCCTACGTCGTCCGCAGGCCCGATCCCACAGGCGAAGTACGAACCCGAGGAGAGCTGAGGGTCCGAGCGGCGACCCTCCGAAGCATGCCGGACCATTTCTGAGGTTGCGTCGGGTTCTGGGCTCGTGCGCGCTTGCCCCCAGGCAGCTTCAGCATGCCTTGCACGAGTTCTGGTTCAGGTTCGGGGCTGCAACGAGGTGATCTGCCAGGAGCCGGCCTCGCGGTAGGTGATGGTGCCGATCGGCGAGCTGCTTTTGATCGTTATGTGCCGGTCCATTCGCACGGGGAGGCCAGAGGCCGCCGTGAACCACCAGTCCTCGATGATCGAGCCCCTCTGTCCACCTTTGAGCGTGATCCGCTGGAGCTCGTGGACGGTAGGTACGACCGATCGTCCGATCCGCAAGGCGACGACCCCTTCGATGCGCGCGGTCGTTGCAGCGCTGCTGCGCCCGGGCGCGGCCGTGTTGGTGCCAGTGCAGGACCACTCGAGCGCGTAAGGTCCGAATACTCGATGCGCTCTTTGGGCGGCGGGCTCGTACTCGTGGATCGGACTGCCGAACCGGTCGCAGAACCGGGGGAGTCCCTGCTCAATGGCGCGATCGGATATTCGGGCAGTGCAAGTGTCATCCACGAGTACGAACTGGCTGCGTGAGGCCCACGGATGAGGTTCTCGGCACCCACAAGTACGGGACAAAGAACCCTACGACAGGGAACCATGCCTGGCTGTCCCGTCCTCAACTGGACGCGCGCGAAATCCCTAGTCGCCGTACCGATCGATCATTGGCACCCCACAGCGCCCGGATGAGGTGATCGGCACCCACAGGGCATATCTACACCTATCGGATGGTCTCAACTTGGCCGCGATGAGCTTCCCTAGAGAGCGTCGCCAAGCCGCCGTCGTGCCGATTCCGCCCCGGATCCTCGCGACAACGCCCGCACTCCCTGATCGGGAAAGCGGGCGTTGTTCCTTGGCTGTTCGCGCCTCGGAACGTGTGGACCGGAACCCTCGGTACGGCTCAAAATGCCGTGATTTTCACGACTGGACCCAGCAAGACCCTGCCAGGTCAATTGTCGTCAGTTTGCTTCGAGGTTCAGCCCCGCTCGGGCAACGTAAGGTCACCCAATGATCCAGCATCGGGGAGGCGCTCTGCACAGATCCAACCGACCAGGTGCCTCACCTCCTTCGGTACAACAACCTTCTTCTACAACTATGGACCTTTCGTGTCCGCAGCGATAGGTCTAAAACGAAAGTAACGAAAGTAACGGCGCCCACAGGGCCCTCACGACCGGGGGACAAGGGACGACAACGTGAAGTTGCCCATCCCCGTGAGCGTCGAGCTCCCCAGGGCAGTAGGGCTCGTGACCGTTGTCTTCCACGTCCCGCGCACGGGAAGCCCGTCGACCGTCGAGAACCATGTGTCGGCGATGTTGTAGCCCGTCTGTCCCCCGCTGAAGTGCGCCACCTCGTGGAAGTGCAGCGTGACGACCTCGGTACCGGCGATCTTGAGCGTCTGCGGGCCCACGTACTCGTTCGTGCCCACCATGGTGACTACTCCCGTGCTAATAGGGTTGTTGGTACCCTTGCACGAGAACGAGTATTGCGTCCCGATGTGCAGCACCGCCGGGATGGCGACCTCTTGCTGGTCGCACGTATAGGTCGCGGTGTCGGCGATCACGAACGCCACGAAGTTCCACCGGTACCACCCGGCCCGCTCGACCTCCACGAGGTCACCGTTGCGCGGGCAGTAAGTCGAGCTCTGCCAGTGGCTGTCGCTGTAGTCGAGCCGCAGGATCCAGCAGCCGTCGGGGCGGTAGGTAACCGTGCCGGGGATCGTCGGCCCTTCCACCTGCGACTTGGGCGGGAACGACACGTGCTCGGCCGCTGCACCCCGGTAGGCGTACACACCCTCGTGCGGCCGCAGCTGCCCGGGGTCCATGACCCTGCCCGTCGCGCCGGAGCGGAACCGCTGGTATGCGGTCGCACTCGACAGCTCGTGTGGTCTGGTGTGGTTCCACTCGTAGACGAACGCGCCCGCGCCTCCCGCCAGCACCGTGACCACCACCGCGGTGACGATCAGCGCCACGCGGTGCCTGCGGCGGAAGGGTGCCGCCCCCCGAGCACCGTTGCCTGCACCGCCCGCACCGCCCCGGCCTGCACGGGCACCCGCGGCTGGAGGGTGCAGCGGCAGAGTGATGAAGACCGACTCCGACGGTGCCACGGCGTCGGGCGTGCGGTCGGGGGTCCCGGTCACAGGGCCGGGACCCCCATGCGAGTCGGTCCGCGACGCAGCAGGTTGAACAAGCCCCGGGCCACCGGGTGAGGACGCTCGGCGCGCAGTCGGTCGAGCGCCGACTGCATGACCTGTCCGATCTCGTCGTAGCAGGCGGTGACGACGGCGTCATCTTCCCCCGCCTCGGGCCCGCATGCTGTCCAGTCGACGGGGGGCAGGGATTTCACCGTGATCGCCGCCGGCATGGGAAGCGGTGGCGCCAGGATCCCCTGCGACCGGCGTCGATCTGCGTCACTGATCGTGCGCCCGACATGCACAGCAATGGCCTTCCCCCGCGCTCGTTTCTCTCGTTGTCGCGCCCGTACGGACCCGGGAGAAAGAGCAGTTTGTCCCAAAGATCCACAGCAACGCTACTTTCGGGGCGGGTTCGCATCCCGGCGCCCGGCGACGGCTCACCGCCCCAGCACGTACAGGCCTCATCCACGAGTACGAATTGGCCGCGTGAGCCCCGGGGCGACGTATTCGGCAACCACACTTTGGCGATGACCGTCTTGTCGAGGCGAAGAACGCCACCTCCACGATGGGGAGTCTACGGGCGCGCGATGGAGCGCCCGGGGGTGTCACCGCCCAACGAGCAATTGGCGTACCGCCGATTCAGCCTCGCCGATCACTAGCACCAGCACCTCGTCGCCCGTGCTCAACATCGTGTCGCCGCGGGGGACGACGAGGCGGTCGTTGCGCACGACGGCCACCACGGTGGCGTCGCGCGGCAGGTCGAGGTCGGAGATCTTCACACCGTCGGCGGGGGAACCTTCGGCAAGCGTCACCTCCACCAGGTTGGCGGCGCCACCCTCGAACTGCAGTAGGCGCACGAGCGAGCCGACCGACACCGCCTCCTCCACCAGCGCGGTGATGAGCTGGGGTGTGGAGACCGAGACGTCCACGCCCCACGACTCGTTGAACAACCACTGGTTGTTCGGGTTGTTGACACGCGCGACCACCCGGGGGACGGCGAACTCCTGCTTGGACAGCAACGAGATGACGAGATTGTCCTCGTCGTCGCCGGTTGCGGCCACCACCACATCGACGTCTGCCATCCCTGCCGCGACAAGCGAGCTCACCTCGCAGGCGTCGGCTGCCACGAGGTGTACGTCGAGCTCAGGGCGCAGCTGATCCGCGACGTCCGAGTCCTTCTCGATGAGAAGCACGTCATGGCCGTAGGTCCGAAGGTCCCTGGCTATCGAGGTGCCGACATTCCCGGCGCCGGCAACCGCAACCTTCACTGCCGGCCTCCAGGCGCGCGCTGCTCGGCCGAGGGTGCCACGTCACCCAGGCGCGTAGTGCCCGAAAACCCGATGCGCTCTTTAGGCGGCGGGCTCGTACTCGTGGATCGGACTGCCGAACCGGTCGCAGAACCGGGGGAGTCCCTGCTCAATGGCGCGATCGGATATTCGGGCAGTACGGGTTTTCGACCGGGGCAGGCACACACGGGCCGATGACGGCCATACTTGAAGCGTGGAGAGACGGTCCCGTAATGGCCAGCCCGCCGGCCGGCTGCGGAGTCTTCCAGGCTCGCTACGCGAGGCAGCCGGCTCGACCAGGGAGGACCTTCACGCTCTGCTCAAGGCCTCGGCGGACCGCTTGCGCGAGTGCGCGGAGATGGTGCGCCGGGCGGCCCCCGAGAAGGCCGACGTCCAGGCCATGCTGTCCTCGGCGGCGCGCCTGCGGGAGATGGCCGACGCCCTGAGGGAGCAGGCGGTTCGCCAGGCCCGGCGCAACGGGTGGTCCTGGGAGGCCATCGGCCGGTCACTGGGCATCACTAAGCAGGCGGCCCAGCAGCGCTACGGCGGCCTGTTTCCCTGACGCACTGGCCACCGTGCACCCACGAGCGTTCAAGTCGCCGGCTTGCTCGCCTTGAAGTAGGTGACGCCCACCGTCCCCGGGCCGAGGTGGGTGCCCATGACCGGGCCCATCAAGGTGACACCGACCTCCTGGGCAGGGACCTTGGCGGCGAGCATTTCGACGAAGGCGTCGGCGTCGGGGGCATCGGCATGGAAGGCGGTGACGCTCTCGACGGGCCGGTCGTCCTCGAGCCGCTCGGCGACCCAGGCAAGCGCCCGCTGGCGGGTACGCACCTTGCCGGCCACCTCAACGGTGCCTTGCTCGAAGCGCAGGAGCGGGCGAATGGAGAGGGCCGTGCCCAAAAGCGCTCGTGCCGTCCCGATGCGCCCGCCGCGGCGCAGGTACTCGAGGGTCTCCACGGCCCCATAGAAGCCGAAGGTGCCACGCAGCTCCTCGGCCTCCCGGACTACCGTCGAAGCGTCGGCACCCTCGGCCGCCCGCCGGGCGGCCACCAGACAGAGGTTTCCGAGGCCGGCGGAAACCGACAAGGAGTCGACGACCACCACGGGGCAGCGGTCGGCGAAGTGCGCGGCAGCCAGCGAGGCGGCCTGGTGGGTAGCCGAGACCTTCGACGACAGCGTCACACACACGATGGCGCTGGCACCCTCGGCGAGCACCTTGGCGAAGGCCTGCTCGAAGTCGCCCGGGGAGGGCGCGGCGGTCTGCGCGACGGCATCGGAGGTCCGCAGGCGGGCCCAGAAGGCCTCCGGGGTGAGCTCGACGCGGTCGACGAGCTCCTCGTCGCCGAAGCGCACCGTGAGCGGGACGACCTCGATGGCCAGGTCATCGACGACCCCTGGTGACAGGTCCGAGGAGCTGTCGGTGACGACTCGGACCCCCATGACTCAGTTCCTCCCCCTCCAGCCGCTGACCCACGCCCCGGTCGATGCCTTGCATGGCCCGCTGCACCACGACGGCCACGCCCACCGCGCAGCCCCCGACGAGGAGCGCACCCACGAGCCGTGGTTGCAGCCCCCGCTCACCCTCCACGGGCGGAGCGTGCCCCGACCGGTGACCGAAGTCAAGCTGAGTTGACGACGCCGGCTGCATGGGGCAACCAGTCGGCGTCACCGTGTCGCCTCATTGTTGGGGTCAGGGGCGAGTACGGAATGACGTGTTCTCAGCCCAGCGGAACATTCCAAGCCGCATGCGAGGTGCGCCCCGGCCCGTCAAGGCTCCCCTTCTGGCGGCCTACGGCCGGCCTTGACCGGCCCTCGAATCCACTCTTCGGCCCCACACGGTATCTCCAGTGGGGATCCGTGAGTCGGGCGCTCAATCCTGCTCACCACGCCGGCTCGATGCTCGTTATCTCGACGACCACTGCGTCCGTAAAACATATGGCGGGGCTGGAGGGTCGGGCATAAAACCCCCCCGGTTGAGTTGACCTGATTAGAGGGCTGGATGGGTTCAGCTCATTGGGGGGAATGATGGCGATCTGCTACTACACCACGTCCGAGGAGGGCCCCCCCGTGTATCACACCAACCAGAACTGTGAAGAGGGCAAGAAGATTGAGGCCAACAACCGGGTCGACGCGAACACAATCCCCTTAGGCCGTGCCCGCTGTGAGGTCTGCTCCACTAGCTAACCAGCGGATCCAGGCTGCATGCAGTTTGCGGGTGTTGTGTTGCACCTCCCCCGCCCGATATCAGCACTTATGCGTTACCGGCCGGCGGCAACCCGGTGACACCTGGCAGCCCGGCCAAGGACGCGGAGCAGGTGGTCCGGTCTCCCAAGCTCCCAGCACCCACGATGCTCTGCTTCTTTCTGCGATCCCGACCACGCCGCCGGACGAACGCTCTTTGGCGGTGTCAGTATCGCGGGGTCTGATCCGCACCCACTTGGTGCGCCGGAGTGGTGGCGACAGCGAGGAGGATGTCTTCATGTCCGGTGTCTACATCGTGAGCGACAGCTCGTGTGATTTCGAACAAGATGAGACAGACCTTCCCAACGTTGAGATCGTCCCTCTGAGCATCCGC
>Ga0224558_1003070_pt1 | contig 14429 bp, 24 predicted proteins | sample 714S32024metaG_FD_180682 | JGI IMG/M metagenome (GOLD analysis project Ga0224558, IMG submission 180682) | Peat soil microbial communities from Stordalen Mire, Sweden - 717 S3 20-24 | ecosystem: Environmental > Terrestrial > Soil > Wetlands > Peat | place: Sweden: Norrbotten County, Stordalen... | reverse complement strand
GCGGAACCATGCGACGGTCGGCTTCGGCCTCGGTCTCGACGTCCTGCTTGCAATACGCAAGGAACTCGGCGAACTCCTTCGGATGATCTTCGGGCTCGCGCCAGGTCAGCGGCTCGTGCTTGGCGGGGACCGAGAACATGCGGATCAGCGCCGCGCCGCGCTTGTCTTTGCGGACTTGCAGACCGAGTGCGGCGCCCAGCTTGTCGAGGCTGCGCGGCAGGCCGAGCGCGCTGGCGGTGGCCATCGAACAGCGGTAGCGGTCGAAGGCGGGCCGCGGCCAGCCGCAGCGGCGCGCCATCTCGTCGAAGCAGTGCCGTTCGAAGCTGGCGTTGAACGCCTTGATCCAGCCGCCGCTCAGAATGTGAGTTTTCAGGTCGGTGGGGCATGGCCCGCCGGTCCATGTTTGGATCGGCCCGTCGTCGATGCTGTAGGCCAGAATGAGCGCTCGCCAATGCGGCGAAGCGAAGTAGGGCCCGGCGCCGCGCTGTTTCAGGTTGACGTCGGAACGAGTCTCGAAATCTGCACGGCACTCAGTCATAGGATTTTGCCAGCCAGCCGAGCTTCTTCGCGTTGACGAGCGCTTGCACGCCCGCCGGGCCCGCCGCCATCAGCGCCGTGCCGCTTCCCGGCGAGCGGCCGATCGTCCCGTCCGGACGTTCGAACTTCACCTTCGGCGACAAGAACAGCACGGCGTCGGCGCGGTGCGCCGCCCATTGGAACCACGGCGCCGATGTCCGATCCGGCATGAGCGCAACGCCGTTGCCGTGCGCAAAGAACTTCTCCAGCCACGGTCGGATTGCGTTGCGACCGCCGAATGGCGGGTTCATCCAAATGAAATTCCTACCCCACGATGTTTCAAGGCCCGAATGCGGCAGCCATGAGTTGCACGGTGTGTGCTTCGGTCCTGAAGGCGGAGCTGCGACATCGAGGCCGAAGACGACGCCCATCGCGTCGAAGATGTATTTCGGCGTGTGCCAATCGTCGGATTTGCCGGCTGTTTCCCATCTGCTCATCGGTGATTCCAGTACCAGCGTCGCTGCCTCTCACGATTGCAGATGCGGCAGCAGCCATCGTCGCGTCGGTCGGCGTCGCCGTGCCGGCAGGCGTTGCGCTTCCGCTCTACGGCGCGCCGCAGCGGGTCTTCCCAGGCGGCGCGGATCGCGTCGTTGCGCGCCGCCAGCGCTTCGGGCGTCACCGGGGCCAGCCGATCGTTCGGTAGATGATCGGCACGCCGAGGCCCTTGGCCGCTTCGATCCCGTCTTTCATGCCGTTCGATATGCCGAGATCGTCGTAGACGGCGACGAAATCCGCCGCTTGCATCCACGCGTGGCCGGCGGCGATGCCGCGCTGGCGCTCGACCGGCACGGCGTCGTCCAGCGCGCCGGAGCCGGCGTATGTGACGTGACTCGCGAGCGGCGCTTCTCCCCGAAGCAGGCTGTCGCGCAACACGGCGCGGGCGTAGGCGAGGTTCTTGGTAACGTCGCCGGCGTAGGGCGACTCGATGATGGTGAGCTTCATCCGAACAGATCCTCTTCAGGGGCGGCAGGCGAGCGCGGCTTCGATGAACGCCGCGGCAACCTGGGGGACGATCGAATTGCCGTAGGCGCGCAGTTTGCCCACTCGGGCGGGTATCCCATGAGCCAGCGGGAATGTTCCGGGTTCAACTGGCCGCCGCTTGCCGTCTCGGCAGTCGATCCAGTCGATGCTATCCCAAGCGTTGCTTCGGCCGAGAGCGGTTTGCCCCTCGAATGGCTCCATCGCTTCGCATTGAATTCTTCCGTCGCGCTCTCGCTGCGATAATCCCGCGCCGCAGGAGTCGCCCAGGGCGACTCCTGACTGCCGTGCGCAATCGGTTTCGGCCCAACGGCTGATTTGGCGTCCCAAGCCAAGCAGGCTCCTCCCCCTTTCGGGTTGTTCCGATTTCCCGCTCCGCGAGGATGACTGTCGTGAGCCTGAGGCGTCGTCCACGGCGCTTCCTGACTGCCGTGCGCGTCCGGGAAGCCCCGCTTGTTCGCTCGTGGCGTTGACCAGGCCGCTAGTTGGGCCGTCCGAGCGGCCAGCCAGGTCGTCAGCTTCGCCGCGCATCTCGCCCGGCGCGCCAGCGTCGCCTCTATGTTCGTGTCGCCCTCGAAGCCCCCCGCTTCCGGCGTCGGCCACGTCCCGAGATTCGCCTGTCGGCCGAGCGATTGGCTCACGTAGCTGCCGTCCACCCTCTTGTGCGCCGCGTGGCCGCCCGTCGCATCGGCCGCCATCGGTGTATTCCAGGGCGCCGACGAACCACAATCGCTGTCGGATATGCGGCGCGCCGACGCTCGCAGCAGGCAATACGGCCGCCCCGCAGGCGTAACCTTGTCCTTCCAGGTCAGAGAAAACAAGGTCGAGCCAACCGTGGCCAATCGCCGCTTCAACCTGCTCGCCAAACACTCGGTCAGGTCGCGACTCTTTGATGAGCTTGAACCATGCGGGCCATAAATGTCGGTCATCGGCGACGCCTTTACCTTGTCCAGCGGCGGAAAATGGCTGGCACGGGCAGCTTCCGGTCCAAAGCGGGAGATCGTCGGGGACGCCGGCGAGCCGCAGAGCGCAGGCCCAGCCGGCGAGGCCGCTGAAGAAATGACAGCGGGTGAATCCCCACAGGTCCATTGGCTGGACGTCTCGGATGTCTCGTTCGTCGACAAAGCCATCGGGAATGTGCCCCGCTTTCATCAGGTTGCGCGTCCACTGCGCGGCGAATGCGTTATTTTCGTTGTGGTAGTCGCGCGGCTTCATCCGAATAGATCGTCTGCCGGAGCCTCGGCGTCGTCGAGCAGCGCCAGCAGGGCGTCGCGCGCCGCGTTGAACGGGTGGACGCGCTCGACGTGCGGGCCGCGGTTTCCGGGGATGCGCGGTCCGGCGCGCCACGACGCCTTGAACGTGCCGGCGGCGCCCTGGTAGAACGAGTCGAGATAGGCGCCGCGCTCTTTGGCAACGCTGAAAATCGCATTGAAGCTGGTAATTTCTTCCATTATCGCCTCACAGCAAACCGAGGGCAGCCAAATATAGATCGAGAGTTTCTTCCTCTTTGCGCCACTTCTCCTTGTTCATGGCGCGGATGCGCACAGCCTTGCGCATGATCTTCGTGTCGAAGCCCTTTCCCTTCGCCTCGGCGTAGATGTCTTTGATGTCGTCGGCGACCCCCTTCTTCTCTTCCATTAGGCGTTCGATGCGTTCGATGAACGCTTTCAATTGGCCGCCGTTCAGGCTGTTGTCGCCGATCCGCGGTCCTTCGGATTGCTTCGCCATTTCAGGTTCCTCGTGATTGGTGGCGGCCACACCGCTCGCTACGCGTGTCGAGTGTGGCCGCCGTTTCCAGCGCCATCGCGATTTGCTGCTGCTGCTGCGTTCTAGCAGGGAACGCGGCGCGGTCCAATCGCAACGGCTACGCTGTTACGCAGCGCCGGAAATCAGAACGGGATCTCGTCATCTCCGAAAAGGCCGCCGGCGCCTTTACCGTTCTTTGTCTCTTTGGGCGCTTCGCCTTCGTCGGCGATCGTTTCGGACCACTTCTCCTTGTCGATCGGACCGGCGCCGCCCAGCCGCTCGCCTTCGGCGTGCTTCTGATAGCCGGCCAGCCCAAAGGAGACGCCGTCACCCGACTTGTCGTTATGCCATGCGAAGCAGTTCAGCACCGCCTTGCCGAAGCAGCCGGAGTAGACAGTGCTTTCATCTTCCTGTTTGTTCGGGTCCTTCCACCATACCGCCGGCGGTCGATCCTTGTTGGCCGACGGGCGGATGAAAAATACGTCTGGGCCCATGCCGGGGTGAAGCTCGCCGCTGGTCTTGTTGCGAGCTTCCTTGCCGTCGCCGGCAAGGAACGGCGACTTGATCAGACCAGCCTTGGCCTTTTCGATGCCCTTCGGGCCCCATTCGGCGACGATCGTTTCGGCGACGCGCTTCTCCAACTCGGCGCGGTGCTTCTTCTCGAAGATCAGCGTGCAGCCATACTTCGGGTCCTTGCCTTCTTCCTGGGCTCGGGGCTTAAACAGCGTCTGCGCGTAGCTCAGCCGGCAGAGCGGCGTCTTGAAATCGTCCGTGCGTGCCTTAGCCATTTTCAATTCTCCAGTTTCTCATGATGCCGCTCGGTCAGGCCCTTCGCCGCCGTTCGGGTCGTCTTATCAGCCCGCACAAGGTTTGTTCCCTTGACGGGCTTCTCCCACAGCACTTTTTCGAGTGCTGCAAGCTCTGCTTTTCGCTTGGCGCCGAGCACCTTTTCAAGCTGCGCCACCGAGCGCACCGAGCGCTCGTAAATCTGATCGTCGGTCAGCGCCAGCTTGGTTTTGATCAGCGCCGCCAGCTTCGTCTCGTCCTTCTCGATGTAGGCGCGATTGCCGATCTTGTCGGCAAGCATCCACATCGGGATTTCGACGCCGCGCTCGGCGGCGCTGTGGGCGTAGCCGCGCACCGCCTTGATCCACGCTTCGAGCGCCTCGAGACCGTCGAGCCAGTGCGCCAGTTCTTCCGGCGAAGCGATCTCCGGCGCGTTGCCGACGACCAGCGGCGCGTCCGTCGTCGGCTCTTCGAACCATCGCACGGCCGTGTCGCCCATGACCGACAGCGCCTCTTTGCGCCGCTTCGGGCAGATGCCTTCTGCAGGACAAAACGTGCAGCTTCCGGTTGCCAGCCACGTCTCAGCCCACGCGTCGAAAGCGATACGCCCGCCGTCGAGCGCTTCGAATGCGTCGAGTGCCATTTTCGACACGGTCATTTTCGAGAGCAGGTCGACGGACCAGTCGATGAGATCGGCGACGTGGATATCTTCCCATGTCGGCTTGCCGTCGCCGACGCGTGGTTGAACGATCGTCGAGCGAACCACATCGACGGAGACGCCGGTCAAAGACAGCAGAAAGCCGATCGCGTAGCTGCGCTCCTGCATGTTCCCGGCGGCCTTGACGACGACGCCGCGCCCGCCCTTGAGGTCGACAACCTCCAACATGCGCCAGAGCGGGAAGTAAATGCCGAAATCTCCGGTGCCGCCAGCATCGAGCGGTGGGTCGAGCGAGGCGAGAGACAGATGCTGCTCGATCCAGAACTGCGCGTCCTCGCCAGTCGCTGCTTTGTATTCGGCGAGCCGGCTACGACAGTAGTCGACGTAGACCTGCGATGTGTTCGCCATCTCCTCGTCGACGACGAACTCGAACTTTCCGCTACGCTCGACACTGTCGAGAAAGCTGTTCGCGTCGATGTTTCCGTGCAGGCAGCGCTCGGAGATTTGGTGAGTAGCGCTACCCCATGCCGCCGCTTCGGTTTCTTTGTTTTCGCACATCGTCTCCATGGCGATGGCGCCGGCGCAAGTGACATTGCGCGACGTCGCGCTCGCAGCCCATTGCGCGTGGCTGCGAGTATGGTGAGCGGCGTTCACGATCGCACCGCTCGCTTGAACGGGTTGTCGCGCACCGCCTCGTAGACCGCCGTCATTGCCTTGCCGAAGCCTTCGGGCGTCTGCGGAGCCGTCTTCAAACCGACAACGCCGGCGCCGAATGTCGCGACGAAGATCTTCGGCATGTCTTCCGTGGTGCAGGGCATTTTCTTGGGGTCGTCCGACACGCCGTCGTATTTCTTGCCGTAGGCCATAATGGCCTCAACCACGTCGACCTTGGTGGCGTGGACCGGCTCGGTCGGCAGATCGGCGGGCTTCGCCTGCTCGGGCGCGGCGTGGCCGTCGATCGCCGCTTCGACACGCGCAATCGCAGCGCCGATTTCTTTCTCGGGCACTTCGATAATCGGCATGCCGACGATCGTGCGGATATTGTCGATCGACGCCTTGGCGCCGAATTTCTCGGTGTAGCGGCCGACGGCGGCACGCAGATCTTCGATCGTCGGCTTGTCGCCGGCGCGCGCCGCGGTCTCGGCGGCTTCGTCAGCGGCGTCCTCGGGGTTGATGCGCTCTTCGCCGGTCGAGATCTCCGGCTGCTCCTCGACGCCTGGGAGCAGCGGCTCGGCGGAACCCGGCGCCGGCGGCTGGACCGGGGCGGCGGCGAAATAGGCGTCGTCGGCTTCGATCTGCGCGTTGGTCCGCCGACGGTGGCCCGGTCCGGCCCTGCCGCGCTCGCGAGCGCCGTCCATCGCAGTGGGTTTAGCCGGCGCTGCGGCGGCACGAGCAAATGCAGATTCGCTGATCGTCCCCGTTTCGTCGACAACCTCGGCTTTGATTTTGTCGGCATATTCTTGTGCGAAGCGCTCTGCCGCGCCGCTGCCTGTTGATTCGACGCCGATCGTGTCTCCCGAGGCATCGCCGGTGTCGGCGTTGCTCATTTCAGCGACGTCGAGCGCCTCTGCAATGTGATCGACGGCAGCGTTAAGGTCTTCCGGTTTCCACACATGCAGCCCACGCACGAAGCCGAGCGCCTTCATGTGCGCGACGACGCCATCTTCGTAAACGAGGCTGTCGGGGATTATGATTTCAATTCGAATGCTCATCCTACCACTCCGTTGATGCTCTTCCACAAATCCAGAAGCCGCTCGGCGATCTTGTTGTCGATCGACTGGTCGATCGTCACGACGCGCACGAAGCAGTTGCGCGGCTTGTCGATGTTGACGATGCGTTTGCTGACCTGCTCCATCAGCCGCGGGCTGAGCGCGTATTCGACCAGCCACATCTCATCGGCCGGCGAGAGATCGATCGCCTCGCCGGCGGACTTGATCTGCCCCAGGAAGATGCGGTTCGACGGCGCGCGAAAGCGCTTCTCGCAGGATTCGCGATCGGCGGGCGAGGTCGACCCGTCCAATCGGATCAGGCCGAACGACTTAAGCCCCTCTTCCAAGATGTCGCCGACGTCGCGGTGCCAATAGGCCAGCACGACCTTCTCGAGTCCGAGATGGAACTGCTCTTTGATCGCCTCGACCACGGCGCGCGCCTTGACGACGCCCGTCTGGCGCCACAACGGGCCGAGTTCCATCTCGAGGTCGTAGGTTTTGCCCGAGGCCGCGGCAGCGAGGATCTCGCGCTCGCGCGGCGTCGCGGCGAATCGTTCGCGCTCGGCGGCGTCGACGACCAGCGGCAGCGTCTCGCAGCGCGGCGGCTGAATGCTGACGTCCTTCTGCGTTCGCCGCAGGAACGTGCCGTCGATCCTCTGGCGCAGTTCGGCCTCGTTCCGCCCGCCCAGCACGACCGGGATGCGCTCGCCATTCGGCAGCTTTTTGCGACCCATGCGGCAGTAGCGGTCGCGGAAGTCGTTGAAGCGCGTCACGTCGGGCCAGCCGCGCCGCGCCTCGAGCAGGTCGGGAAAGCTGGCCCGTAGGCGGGCCCAGCCATTCGACAGGTCGTGCGGGAAGGGCGAGCCCGACAAATGCCACACGCGGTCGCCCGGCTGGATGATGGCGCGCGCCGTCAGCATCTCCGCGCCGTCGTCGACCGGCGCGCCGTAGACGTGCTGCGTGCGCTTGGCGTCGGGGTTGGACGCTTCGTGGTCTTCGTCGAGGATGATCAGGTCCGGCCGCTTGCCGATCGACCGCACCACCTTGTCCAGCATGCCCCAGGAAACGATGCAGACGTCCGTCGGCTGCGGCGCGTCGGCGCCGATGACGCTGACGCGGCGCGGGATCGATTGCCACGCCGGGAAGGCCCTGCGCCACACGCCGCGGCCGCTGGCCGGCGTCACCACGAGAATGCTCCTGGCGAGGATGTAATCGGCGGCCAGGATCGCCGCGCCGGTTTTCCCACGCGTGGTGAGTCCCATAAAAAGGCGCGTCGCCGTGCAGCGAGGAACAGAGCCCCGTCGAGCTGAGTTTTGAGCGGAATCACTTGCGCAGCGTCAGCTTGAATTTCTTGAGGATGCCATCGGCGATCTCCTCCGCAACATACCTAGAGTCGAGCGCGCCAGAGTGGCCACCTGCTACGAGTGCGCCTTGAATCTCGTCGATCAGCAGCTCGCGCGACAATTCGCCGCGCCGCGACGTGAGATAGGTCCGCGCCTCTTCGTAGGTCGGGAAGAATTTGTCGCCGACCACCCACGCTCGCTCAGGTTTCAGCATAGCCATTTCTCCGTTTATCGGTTTCGCGCGTCTCTGATAACAACTTGTTACGGCGTTGTCAAGCGAGCGGCGTTACGAGGATCTCGATTCGTGGCCGGTCGGTATAGTGCTTGAAGACGTGCAGCGCGACGATCTGCGCATCGTCGACCCAGACTATTTTGTTGAGCGCGTCCAGCAGCTTAGCTACGTTGTCGGCATCGGGCTTGCCCGTCGGACGCCTGATCTGGCCGAGTGCTTCGGCCTGCCAGCGCTTCGATTTGCTAGCGGGGATTTCCATATGGGCGTTGATCGTGACGCTCAGAGGCCCATCCAGCAGCGGCCGTCCGCCCATGACGCCCTGTGCCGCCCAGGCCAGCCGGTCCTCATAACGCGCCGTCTTCTCGGGCGTGTAGGTCCGCCCGGTGGCGCGAACGAAGCGCGGCCGGCCCTTGCCGATCGGTCGGCCGTCCATGCGGATCTCGATCAACGCAGATACTCCTCGATTGCCGCGTCCTTGCCGGTGTCCAGCTTCAGCAGCCCCAGCAGCAGGGCGAAGTGCTCGGCCGGCACGCTGCCGCGGCGGAACCACTGGTTGATCGTCGGGCGCGGGATGTCGGCGTGTCCATAATTATGCAGAAATGTCAACAGCTTATCGGGATCGCCCCACTTGTCGGTCAGGAACCGGGAAAAATCGAAAGTTGGCTTGGACATGATCCGTAACAATTTGTTATTGACAAGCCGATCTTATAACAGTACGTATTGTTATGTCAAGCGCTGAGCGCATGGAGAGTGAGATGCGGGATCTGATGGAAGCCCATCGAGAAGAACTGTTCGATGCAATGGAAGCACAGAATACGGCGCTCGCCGCCGCCCAGGCCGCCTACGCCGCAGCGATCGACAAGTCGCGGCAGAAGCTGATGACCGGGATTGAAGCACGGTTGTCGGTGTGGAACGGCGAACCGGCAAAGGTTCTGCCGGACTGCGGAGGGGTTTCGGTTCGTGGCGACGGGAAGGAGGAAACGTATCGAGGAGTCAACGAGTCTGGGATATGAGACGTGAACCTCCTAAACCATCCCCCGACGCCGCAGCGATCGGCCGGCTCGCGCTGCGCGGCGAGGGCCCTGACTGGAATGCCTACTATGCCATGCCCCACACAATGGAGGGCGCGTTGCCGCTGGGCTCGATCAAGATGGCGATCGTCACGGCGAATCCGACCCTCAAGCAGGCATTCATGGCCCTGATGCGCGATGTCGTCGCGGCCATGATCAAAGATGGCACGGGCATCTCTCCGACCTGGGGCAACCCAGAGACCGCGCCGGAGCGAGAAAGGTCCGGCAATGCCTGACGCCTCGCGTCCCGAGCTTATTTCGTCGGGGGAGAGTTCTGGATTAGCGGCGAGCTGACCTGGGCGCGAAGGTTCTCGAACCGCGTCTCCAACGAACGCACCGTGTCGACGATCGACCACCCGGTGTGAAGCTGCGCCTCGGTTGCGTTCTCGGCACGCGCCAGCGCATCGAGGCGATCTTCCATGGCCTTGTTGCTGGCAGCAATCTCCGGGCGCTTGATCTGGTCTGCGGCGACAACCCCTAAGTTATCCTCTATCCTCTTCATATCGCGCTGATTGTACTCATGCCGAATCGCGATCTCGCCGTCGATCCGCTTTTCGTATTCGAGCTGCGCGACCATCGGCCATTCGTCACGGCGAAGCGCCGCGAGTTCGCTATCCAAGGTATCGAACCTCTTGGCGTCATTGGCGTGCTGCGCGACCGCCGAGAGAATCGGCTGCATCACTTCGTCGACATGCCTGATATCGCTTTTTCGCTCGATCGACTCCGCGACAATCATCGTCTCGATGCGGGCAACGTTCGAGTTTTCTTCCGACTTCGTGTAAGCCCAAAAACTCCCGGCGATAGCGAACGAAGTCAGCATCAACCCGATGATCGAACGCCAGTCGGTGGGCTTGGCCGCCTGTAGGGTAATCCGGTTCCCGAGGTCTTTTGCCAGCCCCTCGAAAGCCTCTCGATTCTCGCGTCTCAGCGTGGCGACGTCGCTTGCGACCGTATGGAACGCATCTTCCATGGTGGTGACGCGCTGCGTCAGGATGCCGAAGTCCGTGTGGAGCTGGCCCGAAGGGGGCGCGGCGCGAGATTTTGTTTTGGGCGCCGTCATCAGTCGCTTACCCCGGCCAGTCCTTGTCTATCGCGCGATGGTCGAACCACCAATCGCAGAAATACCACGCCGCAACGAGTGCGAGTACGCCAACGATCGTTCCGATAACCGAGGCGCAAATCTCCTCCAGCATCTCAGCCCGCAATTCCATAGACGACGCCCAAATTTGCCAGCGCGAGCGACAAGGCATTAAACGCTAAATTTGAGGAATTTGCCAGGGCGAGCAGCGCAGGTATTTCATCGTGATCAGCCGGAAGATCGTCAATGAGCGCCCAGATGTCGAGTTTGCCCGTAGTGGCGAGAGCCGCCAGGGCAAGAGGCGGAATGTCCTGGTTCGCCTCGTCCGAGGCAGCGCGTAGCCAGGCGAAGGGTTTTCCGCGACGCGCTGCAATGCGCGCGGCGGTGCAGGATTCCAGATCGACAGCATCGGCTCCCGTCGCCGCCCGCAGGGCGGCCTTCTGCGCCGCCGTCGCTACGGTCGCCGTCGAGCATGTGATCGTCAGTGGAGTCGCCCCTGTCATGAGCTGTATGCCGGCTGCCCAATCCAGATCGCATCGGCTGTCATAACCGGGATCGACGATGTTGATCCCGACGCCGACAAGGCCGGCCTTCAGCCCTGGTTTGAGAAGTCCGAACGTTCCGACGCTGAGAACGTAGTTGCAGCCGGCCGCAATCGCCGCGTCGACCGCTGCCGTCAGCGCATCGCCTTCGAGTCCCGACACGACGATGGCGCCATCGCGCTCGCCGATGAGGTTGCGTTCCTGCTCCATCCCGCAAACGATCAGGACCGACACATCAACCTCGCCATATCGTGAGCAGCACCACGAAAGCCAGAAACGCCGCCCCGATCAGTGAGGCGGCGATGATCGCTTGGCGTTCTTCGGCTATCCTCACCCTGCGAGCCTCGCGATCACAGTCCCACCCAAGCTGAGAATAAACACGACGAACCATGCAATCGTCCAGATCATGTCAGGTCCCCGCCGGCTCCGGATCGCCGGCCGCTGTGGCCGCCGCTTCGAATGCCGCGTCAGCCGTCGCTTGTAACGCCACAAGCTGCGTCATCTGCGCAGGAGTCACCGCTGTGCTCGACTTGAGCGCGGCGATGATGTTTTGCACGGGAACGATCAAAGCTGTCACTTCGTTGACGATGACCGGGAGAATTTGGATCAACGTCGCGATGACCTGATCGATGATGGCCGACGACGACCCAAGCGCGGGTAGCAACGCCGTCAACAAATTGACGATCATCGCGGCGATAGTGGCAAGTGCAGACATTTGGGTTCTCCTTAGCTCTTGACGTAGTACTGAGTGATCGCGCTTTGTAGCGCCGTGATCGCCACGACGGCGGTGTTGTAGAGGCCCACCGGAACGACCGATCCTGGATTTGCAGTTGTGTACGCTTCCATGGCGGAAACGGCGTTTCGAGCCGTTCGAATCGCCACATCGACCGCTCTTACACCCGCAGGCGTACGGCAAATATTTGTGCCCGTCGGGCACGGTGGAAGTTGATCGTACTGCGTTGCCGTGGCCTCAGCCGCGACGAAGGCGTTCCCAACTACGTAAACCTGATTGGGCGTGACCGACGTGCCGGAGATGATTTGCAGGTCGGAGCTAACGGACGCGCAGCCGGCAACGCCGAGACCTAGGCCGAAGGCAACGGCTAGTCCAAGTATACTCTTTTTCATAACGTGGCTCCTTCTTGGCGCTTCGCGCCCCTTACGGTTGATGCGCGGCAACTGCCGCTACTGCATCGGCTTTGACGGCCGATATGTCTTTAGGCGTCGCTGTCGAAGGCAGGTTGGCGACAGCCTGCGCCGCTACCACAACGGGCGGATCGGGTGGTGCGAGAGCCCCCGGCTGGCTGGAAGACAGAAAGTTCCCGGCGCTGTTCAGGCCGCCGTAAACCATGAAGATCAGGGCGGCGGTCTGCACAATGTCCTTCGCGGCGCCGGCCGGAACATAATCCGGGAACGCCGCCACGCCGACTGTTCCGATGACGCCACATACCGCGATCGCGAGATTGACAGCGCCTTTTACGTTCGGGTCTATCTGCATTGTCAGAATCTCCCTCCAAAGAGATACAAGATAACAACGACAAGTAAGATCACACCAATGATCCCCACGCCGCCGTGGCCCATGCCGTACCCGTAACTTCCGCCCCAATACGGAGCGCCGATGCCCCCGCCGAACAGCAGCACCAGCACGATGATCAGCAGAATTAAAAACATCTGAGCCTCCTACATATTCTTTGCCAAAATCCAGAACACATATACCACAACCGCGAGGGTCAGCCACCCCATCGCCGAATTGCCAGAGACGGAATCGGCAGCGGATTTGATCATGGCGCGGGAGTCACGGTAGGCACAAGCCTCGCGTGTCTTTTAAAGTCTTCATCATGATGCGGCGCAACACCTTTTGCTGCTGGACCTCGTGCTCTTCATTCTCGTTTAACCCCCACCTGACCGTGCGCTCCGGGATGCCCAGAACCAATCCTATCTCGTGAGGAAACATTCCCCGGTCCCGCATTGCCCGCGCTTCATTTGGCCATGCGACGGGCAACGGGGTCATTGGGGTACTCCCTTGATTTCGGCGATGCGCGCCGTCACGAGCCCAAGCGCCCATGCGTTCGTCACGAGATTGCCTGGGCATGCATGATGGTCTGCAATGCAATCGCGATGGAAAGCCACCGCCGTCTCTGGATTCCAGCCGAACCGCACGCACAGCGCCGCGATGATGTTGGCCGACGCCTGCATCGACGCGAGCCCTTGGCCGTTCGACGGGTCGTCGCCGCCGGTAGTGAAATTCCCGATCGTCTCGACGCCGTAGTAGTTTTCGTTGCGGCAAGAATCGTGGACGCCATCCGAATTCACGTCGCAGAGAACCCACGACCATCCGTCGGGAGTGCCCATGAAGTGCGGCCCCGAGTGCCAACCCATGTTCTTGTAATAAGGATCGAGGCCTGCGCCGTAGTTGATCCGCGTCGTCGGCGACCACGTATTCCAGAGCCCGAGACTGGGGCTTCCGGTGTTGTGCCAGACGACGCCCACCGGCGCCCACATGCGTCCCGCGTAGGATGTTCCGGCCGGGGCCGGTTTGAAGTTCGTCTTCTGGATCGCCGAGATGTATTTCACCATGGCGTCGGCGTCGAGCCGAAGAACGGGGTTGATGAAGCTCATGGCAGTTCAGTCTCCCAATGGATTCCCGACATCGCGAGCCATATGCGCCAGAGCATGTACGGCGTGAACGTGTTCATGGTCGACTCCACAAAAACCGCACTACCCCGATCAGCGTTCCGGTGACCGGTATGATAACTAAGGCGGCGATGTCGGGACTGGCGAGCAAGAGTGCCGCCAAAATTGCAATTCGTTTCATATTACCTTCTCCAAGGTTTGTCGCCGAAGTGGAGTGAGACCCGCAGGCTTCGGCGACGTGACCTCCTGCGGGAATACAAATCACGGTATAGACACTTCGCTCGCTGCGGTCACTAACGCGGCCACCTGCGCAGCGCTGAGGCCGATCACCGCTCCGAGCGCCAGCAGCGTCGTCGAATTGGCCGGAACGGGCGCGTCGCCGGTCGCCCAGAACGCTTGCAGCGCCGCTGTGTTCGGCGACGCCGCGATCGCGCTTTCCACCGCCGTCGTCTGAGCGGCGGTCAAAACAGCTTTAAGCTGCCAGACCTGACAGGTCGGAACGGGCGCGGGGATCGCCTGCGTCGCGTAGGTCTCGATCACCGCGTCGCCGACGATGGCGTAGCTAGGGCCGCCGACGTTCTCCTGCCCTGCAGGCGTGATGAATGGCGCCACGGCAACCAGCGAATAACCCCCGCCACCCCAGCCAACGTCGGCCCCGCCCACCTGGTCGCCGTTGGGCAAAATGAGGGGGTTTGGCACGGACGAAAAGATACCGAGCACGGTCGGCGGCGAGATGCGGATGAGGGCGACGGTCATGCGTGTTTCCTCTTAGAAGGTGATCGTTCCCGATCCGGTGAACGTGAAGACGTAGTTCCCGCCGATGTTCTGAAAGCTGTAGGCGCCGGTCGCCGCCGCGAGCTTGAAAGCGTTGGAGTAGCTGACGATCACGAGGCCGGAGCCGCCTGCGCCGCCGGCGCCGCCCGCCCCAGAGTCTCCGGAGTTCGGGGAGCCTCCGCCGCCGCCGCCGCCGGTGTTCGCGGTTCCCGCGCCGCCCGGCACGCCAGACCCGCTTGCCCCGCCGGAAGGCCCAGCGCCGCCGCCGCCGAGGCCGCCGGACCCGCCGCCCGCGGACGCATATCC